>Ga0335070_10008663_pt1 | contig 11929 bp, 12 predicted proteins | sample Lox_Sample_13_FD_206722 | JGI IMG/M metagenome (GOLD analysis project Ga0335070, IMG submission 206722) | Soil microbial communities from Loxahatchee National Wildlife Refuge, Florida, United States - Lox_Sample_1.3 | ecosystem: Environmental > Terrestrial > Soil > Wetlands | place: USA...
GGGCATAGGTCACGGGTCGTCCGTGCAGCGTCAGGGTCTCGACGTTCGTGATGCTCATGGCGACGCGGGCTGCGGCTGGTCGCTGATTCGGGCGAGCGCGAGCACGTCCTCGATGCACGCTTCGCATACTCGCTCGGGATCGAGCTGGAAGGTCGCGGCAACACCGGGCGCGATCTCGCGCACGCCGACTCCGACCCGCGCGAGATGCATGGAGCCAAGGACCTGCGCGTACATCCGGTTCGCCGTGAAGTCCGGGGCGTCGATCGCAAACACGCCGCGCTCGGCGCCGTCGGCGAGGATGCGCTCCAGTCGTCCGAGACTGTCCGCCATCGCTCGCCCGAGGCGAAACCAGACCGCATCGGACACCCGCTCGCGCAGTTCATGCGCCGGCTGCTGCATCAGCGACAGCGCACAGTCCAGGAACGCCGGGTACTCACGGCAGAAGTTGACATACGTTCCAAGCGACTGCCGCAGCGCGACGACCGGATCCTCGAGCTCTCGATCCTGCCGGCAGCGGCCGTCGAGCTCAGCGAGGTAGTCGGTCACCGTCAGGACGAAGATCTCCTCCTTGGAATCGAAGGCGCGGTAGATCAGTGCCTTGTTGATCCCGGCCGCGCGCGCGATCTCGTCGATCGGCGCATCGCGCAGACCGCGCTCGTCGAACAGCGCGCGCGTCGTGGCGATGATCACCCGCTCGCGGGCGCGACGGCGGGCGCGACGAGCCGAGCCGCGACGGTCTCGGGCAGGAGACGTGGTGCTTGCGCGCCCGGCGGTCGATGCCACATCGCGAGCGTACCAGACGTCTAACTGCTCGTGTAACTATGAGTTGCAGCCCGATGGCCCGACCGTGATACTGACCCGATGGCACCCGAGCGATCACGCGGCGTGGCGTTTGGCAATGCGCTCTCGGCGGTGCGGCGCGGCGTTGAACGGCATGTCCACGGCGCGGATCTGGGCGAGCGCGATCCGGACTACATCCGCGACAACCTTCCGTGGCTCTGGCTGCTGGCGTCGGTGTGGTTTCGGGCCGAGGTCCGCGGCCTCGAGAACATCCCCGATCGCGGCCCAGCGCTCCTGGTGGGGAACCACTCGGGCGGAAACGTGGCCCCCGACACCGCGATCCTTGCGATGGCCTTCTCGACGTACTTCGGGGCTGAGCGCCGCTTCTACCAGCTCGCTCACAACCTCGTGCTGGCGATCCCGCCGCTCGCGCCCCTGCGGCGGTTCGGCACGGTGGCGGCGACCCCGGAGAACGCGGCCGATGCGCTCGAGGCCGGCGCCGTGCTGCTCGTCTACCCCGGCGGGGACCATGAGGTCTCGCGCCCCGTATGGGAGCGAAACCGGATCGATTTCGACGGTCGCCGGGGGTTCGTCCGGCAGGCGCTTGACGCGGGCGTGCCGGTGGTGCCGGTGGTGTCGATCGGCGGACAGGAGACCGCACTGTTCCTGACGCGCGGCACGCACCTGGCACGCGCGCTTCGACTCGACCGGACCCTGCGCCTGAAGACCCTGCCGATCTCGATCGCCGCGCCATGGGGGCTGAACGTCGGCGACTTCCTGGGCCACATCCCGCTCCCGGCCAAGATCACGATCCAGGTTCTCCCGGCGATCGACCTGCACGAGCGCTTCGGGCCCGACCCCGACGTCGACGAGGTCTACGAGCACGTCGTCTCGCTGATGCAGCAGACGCTCGATGGGCTCGCCGCCAGGCGACGCCTTCCGGTGCTCGGATGAGAGTCACCTCGACCGCCCAGATCGGGGCACCGCCCGAGGTTGTGTGGGAACGGGTGGGCGACCTGCGGTGCTGGCCGGACTTCGTTGCCGGTCTCACCCGTTGGGAGGCCGAGGGACGGCGCCGCTCGGGGCTCGGTGCGCGCTACCGCGCGCTCATGCGGATCGGCTCGGCTGACATCGGCGGGCTCGTCGAGGTCGTCGAGTTCCAGCCGCCCACCGACCTCGCGTGGAACGCCGTCACGGGCGCCGAACAACGCGGCCGCTGGCGCCTGCGTCCGGAGGGCAAGGATCGAACGCGCGTCGAGCTGCGCCTGACGTACCACGTCACCGGGTTGTCCCCCCTCGCCTGGCTCATCGAGCGCATCGCCGCGCGCGCGATCCGTGCCAACCTCGACCACACGGTCCGCGAGCTCGCGAAGCAGCTCGAGCACACCGAGCGACGCCGTCCTGCACCCGACGCTCATGCTGCGGGCTGACCGAATCGCAGCAAGGCATCCGGATTGAGGAGCGACCATGGACACCGGCAGCGACGCCGGTCGCGTGAAGATCCCGCGTGACCCGCAGAACGACTACACCCGCCAGGCTGCCGAGGGGCGCGCGACGTTCATCGCCGGGCAGACCGGCGTCGAGCTCCAGCATCTCGTGAGCTACTCGCTGGACCCGGCGACCCTGCCGGGGAACGTCGAGAACTTCGTCGGCGTGGCGCAGGTCCCGATCGGCCTCGCCGGGCCGCTGCTCGTCAACGGCGAGCACGCGCAGGGTGAGTTCTACGTGCCGCTCGCGACGACCGAGGGGACGCTGGTCGCCAGCTACAACCGCGGGATGAAGCTCGCGCGCGCGGCGGGCGGCGTCACGGTCACAGTCATGCACGACGCGATGCAGCGCGCGCCGGCGTTCGTGTTCGACAGCGCCCGCGAGGCACGCACGTTCGGGCGCTGGCTGACCGCGCACTTCGACGAGGTCAAGCGCGAGGCCGACGCCACCACAGGCTCCGGGCGGCTGCGCGACATCCAGCAGTTCCCAGCCGGTCGCATGCTGTTCACGCGCTTCAACTACACGACCGGCGACGCCGCGGGGCAGAACATGACCAGCAAGGCGACGGCCTTCGCCTGCAAGTGGATCACCGCTCAGCGCCGGGAGATCCGCCACTTCATCCTGGAGTCGAACTTCGCGACCGACAAGAAGAGCTCGCAGGTCAACATGCTCCACACGCGCGGCAAGCGCGTCGTCGCCGAGCTGACGCTGCCCGGCGACCTGGTGCGCGCGCAGATGCACGTCGACCCGGAGCAGCTCTTCCATACGCGACTGGTGTCGAACCTCGGAGCGTTCATGTCCGGCGCCAACAACAACGGCGCCCAGGCGGCCAACGGGATCTCCGCGATATTCATCGCGACCGGCCAGGATGTCGCGAACGTCGCGGAATCCTGCGCCGCCTACGGCTACTCGGAGCTGCTCCCCAACGGCGACTACTACGGGTCGGTCACGCTCCCGGCGCTGATCGTCGCGACCTACGGCGGCGGGACCGGCCTGGCGACCCAGCGCGAATGCCTCGAGCTCCTGGACTGCTACGGCACGGGGAAGGTGATGAAGCTCACGGAGATCATCGCCGCAACCGTGCTCTGCGGAGAGCTCTCGCTCGGCTGGGCGATCGCCGTCGACGAATGGGTCTCCGCCCACGACCGCCTCGGACGCAACCGGCCCGACGAGCGCGACGAACCATGAGCGGTACTCGTCGGTGCGGCCGGTTGCGTCCCTTCCTTCCGGACCCGTAGTGAGAGACTCGCTCCTGGCGGACCAGTTGCATGTCGACGTCCCAGGTGCATTACGCAAAGAGCGCAGACGTTCACATCGCCTACCAGGTGGCTGGCGAAGGTCCCATCGATCTTGTGTTCGTGAACGGCTGGGTCACCAACCTCCAGCTGATGTGGGAGGACGCAGGCTGGAGCGCGTTCTTCAGGCGGCTGGCGTCGTTCTCGCGGCTGATCTTGTTCGACAAGCGCGGCACTGGGCTGTCGGATCGCGTGTCCGTCCGCGAAATGCCGACGCTGGAGGAGCGCATGGACGATGTGCGCGCGGTGATGGACGCGGTTGGCTCGCGCCAGGCGTTCGTGTTCGGCGTCTCCGAAGGCGGCCCGATGAGCGTGCTGTTCGCCGCGAGCTATCCGGAGCGCACCCAGGGGCTGGTGCTGTACGGCAGCTTTCCGCGCATCACCAGCAGCGAGGACTACCCGTGGGGATTCTTGCCCGAGCAGGTCGAGCCGCTGCTCGCGCTCGCCGAGCGCTCGTGGGGAGACGGCACGTTCAGCGGCAACTTGGTCGCACCGAGCGAGCTTCCCGGACGACTCCCATACTTCGCACGGCTCGAGCGCGAGGGCGCTAGCCCCGGAGCCGTGATCGCGCTGATCCGAATGGTCGCCGACATCGACGTACGCGCGGTTCTGCACTCGATCCCGGTACCGACGCTGATCATCCATCGTGATCGCGATGCGATCGCCCCGATCGAGGGCGCGCGCTACATGTCCGGGCAGATCCCGCGCGCCCAATTCGTCGAGCTGGAGGGCGAGCATTCCCCCCTCGCTGGGGACACGGACACGATTCTCGACCGCGTCGAGGAATTCGTCACCGGCAGACGCGGCGAGCGTCACCCCGACCGCGTGCTCGCGACCGTGATGTTCACCGACATCGTCGACTCGACGTCGCGAGCCGCGGCGCTCGGTGACCGTCGTTGGAGCGAGCTGCTCGAAGATCACTACCGGCTGATCCGTCAGCAGCTACCTCGTTTCGGGGGCCTCGAGGTCAAGACGATCGGCGACGGGTTCCTCGCGACTTTCGACGGCCCGGCGCGGGCTGTGCGCTGTGCGTTGGCTGCGATCGAAGCGAACCGCGAGATCGGGGTCATTCTGAGGGCCGGGCTGCACACCGGCGAGTGCGAGCGCCGCGGCGAGGACATCGCCGGGATTGCCGTGCACATCGGCGCGCGCGTGGCCGCGCTCGCCGGCCCCGGGGAGGTGCTCGTATCGCGCACCGTCAAGGACCTCGTTGCGGGCTCGGGCCTTCAGTTCGAGGACCGCGGCAGCTACGCCCTGAAGGGCGTCCCGGACGACTGGCACATTTTCGCCGTCAGCTCGTAGGCGGGCGCTGCTGCGCAACTGACGCGACCTGCGCTGCGGTGAGCTCGCGCGTGACATCGACGAGCAGATCGACGTCCTCGGTCTGCGTCAGCCAGTTGACGATCGCCGGTCGCAGCGCGACCTTCCCCGCGTAGGTGGTGGAGCCCACGAACACCCGTCCGTCAGCGCGCAGCGCGGCGCCGAGCCGGTTATTGAGCTCGTCAAGCTGCTCACCGCTGAGCCCCGGCGGGTGTGCCCGGAAGCAGACGATGTTCAGCGGCACATCTGCCAGCCGCTCGAGCTCGGGAGCGCTGTCCACCCGGTCGGCCAGGTGGCGTGCGAGCGCGACGTGCCGCTCGACCATCGCCCGGTAACCGTTCCGTCCATACGCGCGCAGCGTCGCCCAGACCGCAAGCGCGCGAGCGCGGCGCGAGTTCTCCGGCGAGAGGAAGCCGAAGTTGGGGTGCGGATCGTCGGCGGCAGGCAGATACGGCGCCCCGACGTTCAGCGCGCGCGGCAGCCGCTCCATCTCGCGAACAAACGCGAACCCGCAGTCGTACGGAACGTTCAGCCACTTGTGCCCGTCCGAGATGACCGAGTCGGCCAGTTCGACTCCGTCGGTCAGTGCCCGGGTACCCGGAGCCAGACGGGCGAACAGACCAAACGCGCCATCGACATGAAGCCAAACCGCATGTCGCCTGCACAGCTCGGCCATATCGACGATCGGGTCGAAATCGCCGGCGTTCACCTCGCCCGCGTTGGCGATCACGATGGTCGGCGCGCCAGCCTCGGCCAACTCGCGCTCGAGCGCCGCGAGATCGAGCCGGCCCACATCGTCTTCTGCCAGCCGGCGGACGTTCGCTCGACCCAGACCGAGCATCCCGATCGCCTGCACCGCACTCGGGTGCAGATACCCGCTTGACAGGATGACCGGCGAGGGGAGCTTCCCGACGCCGTCGGCCTCGACATCGACACCATGCTGCTCACCCCACCAGTTTCGAGCCGCCGCCAGCGCGACGAAGTTCGCCATCGTCGCTCCTGTCGTCAGCACTCCCCCAAACTCGGACGGAAGTTCGAACAGCTCGCGCAACCAGTCGACCGCCACGTGCTCCAAACGAGCCGCGAACGGAGAAGATGCCCACGCGTAAGCTGGCTGGTCGTAAGCCGATGTCAGCCAGTCCGCGCCCACCGCGGCGGGCGTGCCGCCACCCATCACAAAATGGAAGAACCGCGGCCCGCTCGAGCGCGTCGCCGCCTCATCCGCGCGATCGGCAAGCTCTCTGAGCGCGTCCAACGATCCGACGCCCTCCTCGGGCATCGGATCACCCCACCCTCCGATCGCAGCTTCCGCGTCGGGGTTCAGCACAAGCTCGTCGCGGATGCGCTCCAGGTAACGCCGCGCGACGCCCGCCGCAAACTCCAGTGCAGGGTCGAGCTGGTCGCGCTCCGCAAACGGATCAGGCACCTCGCCCATCCTCCCAGGCCACGAACCACCGGGCGCCCACGGTGAGCCGGGCTGGGTGTGACGGAGGCCGCATAGGAGTTGTGCGTCGCCGCGAACACGAGCTCGTCGAGCCGGCGGTCGCACAGCGCCGCGCTGCCCGCGCAGCGCGTCGCCGACGAGCGGGTCTGGCCGGCGCAGCCGGCGAGGGCGACGACGAGAGCCGCCGCCGCGATCAGGTGCGTCAGTGTCGACCGCGAGGTCAGGGGAGAGGCCAGGTGGTCATGCATCCGGCGGGTCGGGAAGCCGGCCCGGCCTGGCGGTGAGCAGCTCACGCCATTCCTTGAAGCCGCGCACCAAGTGCGGGGCGCCTGCGACGGTGAGGCGCTCGATGCGGTCGTCGATGTACTGCTGGTAGAGCGGAAGGAGCTGCTCGCGGAGCAGCGGGCCTGCGGTCGAGGCGTCCTCGATGTCCCGCGCTCGCCATTCCAGCGCGGCGTCGACGAGCGACTTGGCAGGGGCGCCGGCGAGCGCGAGGTACCAGCGGGCGGCGTCTTCGTTGGTGCCGACCTGGCCCGTCGCCGCGGTGTACATGAAGCGGACAGGGAACAGGACGAGCTTGGTCACGCGCCGCGTCCCCCGTGTGAGCAGCAGCTCCGGATCGCGGACCTCGCTGATCGCCTCGCCTGTGGCGGGACGCATCGATCCGAGCCCGGCGGCGACCGGCGCGGTGTCGGTACGGATGCCCGCCAGGAAGTCCAGCGCGAACTGCGCCCCGCTGATCAGCAGCTCCTCAGCCGTTGGTTGAGGCAGATCGTCGCGCGCATCGACGCGGGCGAGCAGGCGCCCGTTCGCGATCAGGTCGAGCCGGTCAAGCGGTGGGAAACGCCCACCGTCCGCCCCGCGCAGCGTCGACGGCGTACCCCAGAAGACCGAGAGCCGCTCGGCCAGCGGCGGGCCGGCGCGCTTCCGGGCCTCGGCAATCGCCTGGATCGCATCGGCGTCGGTCGGCTGGACCGGATCGGCGAGCACCAACCCGAGGTCGATGTCGCTCACGAGCGGACTGAACCCGCCGTGGGCCAGGCTGCCCAGCGCGTAGGCGGCGACCAGCCGCTCACCGAGCCCGGCGCGGTAGGCCTCCACCGCCGCGGACAGGATCTTCTCGGCCTCCGCCATCGGTTCCGACGCTAGCCGCAATCCGGGCCGTCGTGGGTCCCGCGAGCATCGGCGACACGGGGCCTTCGCAATGGCGAGACCCGGACTCGAACCGGGGACACCACGATTTTCAGTCGGCGATGCCGTCAGAGGGATTTGGCTTGTTCAAGCGGCGCGCGCCGTCGAGCCGGTAGCTCGGGAGTCCAGGGAGACCACTGGAGTGCGCTGGGTTTGTGACGTGGGAGGGCGCTCGCGTCACAAACGACCGAGTCGTCCTTGGACGGGTCCCAGCGCGCTTGCGGTGCGGTCCTCATGAGCATCACCCGAGACGGACGACGCCCGCGAGGGCATCCCGGGAGACCTCCGATTCGTCGATCAGACCGCCGCGGCGGTCGGGAGGCTCCGGCTGCGCTACAGGCGCGCAAACGCTTCCTGAGCATGTTGAGGTCGGCATCTTCGCCTGATTTTGGCGCAAGGCTCCCTGCCGCAACCCAGCGCGGGACATAACCGGGTGCCGGAGCGCAAGAGGTAGCTCGACTGGCGCGCGGACCGTGGCGGCCGGAGAGTGGTGTTGGAGTGCCGCAGCAGGTCTCCGGTTCGCCGGGGCTTCGGCCGGGCTCCCACAGCCCACGACTCAGGAAGAGCAATGGCGACCGAGAAGCAGAAGGCGGCGGCACCGCATGACATCGCCAAGGCGCGCGAGGTGCAGAGCGACCGCGCGCACGGGGTCGATGTTCCACGCGCCTCGCGCGGCATGACCACCGCGGAGCGGGATCGCTTGCCCGATAAGGCGTTTGCGTTCTCCGAGCAGCGCAAGGAGCCCCTCGTCGACGCCGCGCACGTGCGCAACGCTGTCGCGCGATTCGATCAGGTGGAAGGTGTCACCGACGCAGAGCGCGAACGCGCCTGGGAGCGCATCGAGCGCGCGGCCCGCGAGCACGGCGTCCACGTCTCTGAGAGTGATTGGCGCGAGCTGTTCGTGGGCGGCAAGGAACGAAAGCGATAGGGAAGCGTGACTTCCCGACGGGAGAGCGGAATGTTCGTCTTCTTCTCGAGCCGGCTGGGTTGGCTCGGTTCGCTGCTCGTGACGATCGTCGGCACCGTCGTAGTGCTTGTGCTGACGCACGTGATCACGATCAGTTGACCAACGATCGCGACGTCGGTGCCGGCGCCGATCGCGACGCCGATGTTGGCTCGGGCGAGTGCGGGGGCGTCCCGAGCTCGTCTCGCCGACCACGCAGGACTGGGAGGACGGCGGCGAGACGAGCCGCGGCCATCGGCAGAGCTCTGCGCCGCAGAGCCGCCGAAGACAAAGGACCGCAGTAAGCACGCAGTATGGGCTCGAGTGGCGCCGTTCTTGCCGTTGTCGCGGTCTGGCGGTAAGCACTTCGTGACTCGAGACCCAAGGAACCCGCCGTGTCAACGAACGTCACCACAACGCTCCGAAGGAAGCCCAAGGCGACGGGCCCGAGCCGCATCGCGCGGGTGCGCCCTCTGCCGGCGACCTCGCCGAGGATGGCCGCGTGATGGACATCGACGGTCTTGGCGTCCACGTCGGCTGTGCGGCCTGCCGGCGACAGCACAGCGGGCGCTGATGCCGGAGAGCGCTGTCACTCCCGTCGAACGAATTCTCGTCTGCGATGCCGACGCACGCACGGTGCGCGCGCTTCGCGTGGTTCTGCGTGACGTCGGCTTCCGGGTCGAAGCGGCGGCATCGGCCGAGGCGGCCCTCGATGCGGCGGCGCTTCGCCCGGCGGCTGCAGCGATCGTCGAGCTCGCGCTGCCGGACGCTGACGGCGTGGACCTGTGCCGACGACTGCGGGAGTGGAGCACGATCCCGCTCATCGTCCTGTCGGCGATCGACGACGAGCACCACAAGGTCCGTGCACTGAACGCCGGCGCGGACGACTACGTGACCAAGCCGTTCGCCCCGCGCGAGCTTGTTGCGCGGGTGCGCGCCACGTTGCGGCGGGCTCAAGGTGGCACTCGGGACCAGCGCATCGAGGTTGAGGGCGGGCTCGCCGTCGACTTCGCGCGGCACGCGGTCTATCGGGATGGCCAGGAGGTGCATCTCACGCCGATCGAGTTTCGCCTGCTCGGCGTACTCCTGCGCGACCGGGGTCGCCTACACACGCATGCGTCCCTGCTCCGACAGGTCTGGGGACCGGGCCACGTGCACGACGCGCAGTTGCTGCGGACCCACATCGCGAACTTGCGCCGCAAGCTCGCGTCGCCAGGTATCCGCACGCTCCACGGCGTCGGGTATCGCTTCGAGGAGGCCCAGCCGTGCGCTGCTGCGATCCCCGGACGAGCTCGCCGGCCGACACGCGTTCCGGATCTTCGAGCCGCCCGACGGGTGATGGTCTGAGTGCCTGGGTCGCGCTCCCGAGCCGCGTGGGCTCGTTGGTGCCCTTTGGGTGGCGGAGCACCGCCGTGTTCGCTGGCGGCTGTGCCGGAGCAATCCGGGTTCGTGTCTCGGGCGGCCGCGGCGGCGGGTTGCGGGCGCGCCGGTTCGCGCGGCGACTCCCGACGCTGCGGGGCACGATTGCGGGCACCTTGCTCTGGCCAGGATGGCTACGGACGGTCAGCGCGCCGCCGGCGGCCTCAACGCGGTCGTTGAGGCCGACGAGGCCGGAGCCGGCGGCGGGGTCCGCTCCCCCGACCCCGTCATCGCTGATCGAGAGCCGCAGGTTCCCGTCGATCTTCTCCACGCAGACGCGCAACATGGAGGCATCCGAATGCTTGGCGGCGTTCGTCAGTGCCTCGGTGGCGACATAGAACGCGGTCACCTCGATGCGCTCCGGCATCCGCTCGTCGGTACCAAGGTCGACCACGGCCCGCAGAGCCGCCTGCTCGTCCACGAGCTTTCGCGTGTCGGTGACGTCCCGCGCAGCTGCGTAGAGCAGCCCCCGATCCGGCAGCGCCCGCATGTTCCACTGCAGCCAGCGGAGCGCGCCGTCCTTCCGCACGAAGCGGCTCTCGAACCGGCTCAGCCAGCCGGCGGGGACGAACACGACGAGGATGCCCCGACTTCGCGGGCCTCGGCCGAAGCGTGCGCCCTGCACCACGAAGAACCCGCGTCGGCCTGCAAACGTCTGGACCGGCGTAGCCGTCCCGACGAAGATCGATGCGGGGTTTCGCAACGTGTCCGCCAACGCGGGCAGCCCCGAGACGTCGGCGCCGCCGCTGTTCCGTGCTCCAGGTGGTCGACACCCCGATCGCGACCGCCGAGATCCGCACGCCTCCCATCGTCACCTCGCTCATGCAGCGATACGGGCACCGCCTCCGCTACCTGCTGACTGTCAACGGCGCCTACGTCGCTGGCGCGCGCGACGCGCTGTTCGGTGCGGGCGTGCGCGGCGACCATCCGCCGTTCTCGATCGCGGCAGGGGACGGCGATGCTTCGGAGTTCGAGCGGATTCGCGCCGGCGACTATCAGAAGGCGTCGATCGCCGAACCGCTCAATCTGCAGGGCTGGCAACTGATCGACGAGCTGAACCGTGCTCGCGCGCGGCAGCCGGCATCGGGCTACGTCGCTCCTCCGCGCCTGATCACGCACGCCGACATGCCCAGCGGCGCGGTGTTCGATCCACCGAGCGGCTACCGGGCGAACTACCGCCGGATATGGGGTGTCTGAAGTCCGGGCGCATATGGAGGCCGGCAAGGCTCGGGCCGCCGAGGAGCGGCACCCGCTCGGATCGGGCCGTCAGGGCCGTGGCTGCGAGCTCGTCCGCTTCGATCCTCGCGAGGTTGGCTTCGAGCACGGCGTACTCAGCTTCCTCGATTGCCGCGTATGCGAAGTCGATCGCGAAGAGCGCGTCGTCCTCGGCTTCATCAGCCACCCGGCCGGCCTTGTCCAGGGCGTGCTCCGCCTTCTTGTAGTCGATGTCCTCACGGATGGCGGCGACGCGCGCATCCCAAGCGTCCCGCACGCCGGCCCAGCGGTCCGAGACCTTGCCTCTGGATGCCTCGGCCCGCTCGCTGAGCTGCTTGGCCCGCGCCTGAGCCGATACGCGGGTAAGGTGACGTCCCGTTCGAGGTCGGCCTTGGCCTTGTCCTGTGCCGCAGCGGTGCGCGTCTCCGCCTCCTTCGCGCGCTCCGAGAGCGTCGCCAGCTGGTCTGAGAGAGCCATTCGAACCCCTTCTGGTCGGGTGGGTGTGAGCCGATCCTCGTCTTGATCGAGCCGGTGTCCAAGACGTTGCGGACGGGCGACCCATGCGGAGCGATTCTGGCGGGCGCGGCGTGCGGTGTTGCACTTAGGGGAACGTGCTGGCTAGGTTGACGCCAGCGATGCACGCGACCACGCCAGGCGGCTTCGTCCTGCCCCAATTCGGCATCTTCGCCCAGGGAACGCACGCCCATCATTTCCTCGAGTTCGACCTCGAAGCGGGCATCACGCCCGCCGCGGCCGTGGTGGCCTTCCGCCGGCTGCGGACGCCGGACGTGTCGGCGGGCGGCGTGAACCTCGTGATCGCCTTCGGCGCCGACG
>Ga0335070_10008664_pt1 | contig 11929 bp, 13 predicted proteins | sample Lox_Sample_13_FD_206722 | JGI IMG/M metagenome (GOLD analysis project Ga0335070, IMG submission 206722) | Soil microbial communities from Loxahatchee National Wildlife Refuge, Florida, United States - Lox_Sample_1.3 | ecosystem: Environmental > Terrestrial > Soil > Wetlands | place: USA...
GTATCAGGTGTCTTGACCAGAGTACCGTCCGCGAGCGGTACGCGCAGGAACGGCGCTTGTGCTCCACCGACGAGTTCGCGGAAAGTACGCCGAGTAAACCGACTGCGCCATCACCAACGACTACCACGGTCGAGTCCTGGCAAAGCAAATGGGAGCTTCGCGGATCATTGCAATGAGTCGCCACGAATCGCGGCAAAAGCTCGCCCGCGAGTTCGGAGCGACGGACATCGTGACCGAGAGGGGAGAGAAGGGTGTGTCCCGCATCAAGGAATTGACGAACGGAATAGGTGCTGACTCGGTGTTGGAGTGTGTAGGAACACAGGACTCGATGATGCAAGCCATCAACTCTACCCGTCCCGGTGGTTACATCGGGTACGTCGGTGTCCCACATGGGGTCGAACTGAAAGGCGAGGAACTGTTCTATGCACATGTCCATCTGCACGGCGGTCCCGCTCCGGTTCGCCGCTATCTTCCAAAACTGATCGAGCTTGTGTGGAACAAGAAGATTAACCCCGGCAAGGTATTTGATCTGAATCTTCCCCTCGATCACGTAGCCGAAGGCTATCGAGCAATGGACGAGCGTCGAGCAATCAAAACGCTACTTTATCCGCAAGCTGCTTGATGCTCTATCAACGTTTCAGGAGATCATGACATGGAGATTAAACGAGTAGGTTCGCAGGCTTCAGTAAAGGGGTCGTCAGACTGGTTCACTGGAACGGTTCGCATTGACCCGCTATTTCAGGCTCCCGATCCGGCGATTGTTCAGGGTGCCAATGTGACATTTGAGCCGGGTGCCAGAACTGCTTGGCATACCCATCCGCTTGGTCAGACTCTCATTGTTACCGCAGGTTGCGGCTGGGTTCAGCGTGAAGGTGGATCAATCGAGGAGATTCATCCCGGCGATGTGGTCTGGTTCTCGCCGGGTGAGAAACACTGGCATGGAGCGACACCGACCGCGGCGATGACGCACATTGCCATTCAGGAAAAGAAAGATGGCAAGGTGGTCGATTGGATGGAGCAGGTCTCGGATCAGCAATACCGAAAATAGAAACGCGGACGATCATCGGAATCGGGGAACGAATTATGCCTCACGTCATCATTAAGCTCTGGCCCGGAAAATCGGAACAACAGAAGGTTCGCCTCGCTGAAGCAATTACGAAAGACGTTATGGAGATTCTGCACTACGGCGAAGAATCGGTGTCCGTGGCGATGGAGGAAGTTGGGTCCCACGACTGGTTGGGGAAGGTATATAAACCAGACCTCAAGAGTAAGTGGGACACCCTTTACAAAAAGCCGGGATACGATGAGAAAGACCTGTGATTCTCTTATTGCCAATCGTCCTCATCGTCGCTAGTCCCTTGGAAATTGATCAACGGCTTGTTCGTCGGGACAAACTCCCGTCTGCTCTGCGGCTTCTCCCCGTTTTATCCGCTCTGCCGTCAACAAAGCCGCCAAGGCAGAGTATGCGAAGCTGCAATAGACGCGAGGATTCCTACCACAATTACCCACAGCGAACGGTTCCTACAGTTGCTTTCAGCGACTTTCGCTGCCGGGGACCGATCAGTCCGCAGAAACAAGCTCTACAACGAGTTCCGCCTGACACTCCTGCGCGGCGAGAGCACCCGCGCTAATGCCTGATAATCGTTGCCAATGGTCTACAAAGACAGCCTGAATACCAAACCGGGGATCGAGCCGCCAGACCAAGACACCTTGCCCGCGATCTTCATTCCGTGGCGCTCGTAGAATCGACATGCGACGGCGTTCTCCTTGCGCACGCTCAGGTACAGATCGCCGCCAGATGGCTTAACGATCCCATCCACGAACCGCCGAAAAACTCGCCGCGCGCAGATCAAGCAATGGCGATTGGGACAGTCTGAGTCGGCGTGGCGATCAGTGCGGAGGTTCGAAGTAGGAGATTGGAGTGCCGTTTAGGCGACAACGCCATCAGTGATGGTTTTTGCGGCGGTCGTCCCAAGTCCGACGACCCATTCAGTAAATTCGGTCATGTCGGTTGGGGCATAACCTTTTGCTTTGGTGAAGGCGTCGATCAAGCGTTGTGCTTGAAGCAGCCTGTAGGCTTCAGCGGCTTTTTCGGTTTCGGATTGGTAGACCATGCTCATGTCTCTGTGATGCCGCAAATATAACTGAGGCTTCAAGATTATCTAAGCGGATGTGGGAATAGGAGATTTCTAGCCAGTTACCCAAGTAACCACACGAAACAGCCACTCAAATTCTGCGCCACTTTTCTCTGGCGATCATCCCACTGATAGGAGGTAGTTATGAATTGGGATTTAATGGGACAATTCCTATCGCAGATTCCGAAGGCGGAAGCTGAATTCAACGTCTTCTTGGATGCGCACCGCGAAGAGCATGAAACGTTGGTCAGGGAGCACAACGAACTGGCGACAGAATATAACCGCGTCACTGGTGCGGTTGCGCAGGAAGCCAACAAGCGCGTTAACGCTTATAACGAAGTAGCGCGTAAGCTGAGACGCACGAAGAAAGTGGACAAGGCGTTGGAGTTGAGAACGCAGCTTCAAGCCATGCGAGTTGGTCTCGACGAGAGCAAAGCGGCTGCCGCTCAGATAATGAATTCGCCAGAAGCGAAGTCATTAGAGATGCGGATCAAAGAGAAGAAAGCTGCTATCGCACGGCTGGAACGCCTCGCCACTGAGACCAGTGAAGCCATCACCCGAAAGTACAGATTCGCGGAGATGGCGGACCAATTGGACGCTCAACTGGAGGGACAGTGATGCCAACACTCACTGAACTGATTACCAGCATGTCCGGCATCAAAGAGACTTGGCGCACTAAGGAACGCAAGTGTGCTCGTCAGATCGTGCTTGCCAATCGTGCCGCTGAGCTTCGTGATGAATTGGGCATCGACTACGGCAAGGCATTCGGCATGGCTGTGAAGGAACTTCGTGAGGAAGAGAAATGACCCATGACACCCCCATCAGCGTTAAGTCGGTGTAAGACTTCCGTCACTTCAAATAAGCCATTCCCGACCCCAGTGCTCTTCTCGCCTACGCCTCGCCCTTAGAACTTGCCCGACAGCAATGCCAGCCCGAGCGCCTTCTTCACGTGCTCGCTGTAGGCGTGCAGAATTTCGCCGAGCACGTCGCCAGTCGTGCCTTTATCCCAGCCTTGCCCGGAGCGCAGCCTTCCCACGGCTAGCTCTAGCACGCTCGCCAACTTCAATTCGCGGAACAACTGGTCGGTCTGACCCGACAGATAGGCATTGCCAACGGCGCTGACGTCCTCGGGCGGCATTCCGGTCTCATCTGTGATCGAAGGGTAGGTGTAGCCCAAGTCGAGAAGGTCTAGGGCTTTTTCTACTGCGTCTGTCTTCAACATGGTTTCTGATCCTGTGTAAAGTGGGGGCGGCGTTCCTAGCGTCCAGCCTGCGGTCTCACGATGAATCCCTTCTCAAGACAGTGCTACAAAGCGTTTCGTGTCCTGACCGCCCCTCTTGTCCTTAATACTCTGTAGCAGCCAAGGATTGGTTTTCCCAAAACACCCGACCGCAGCACCAGCGCGTGAACCGTTCACTTGCCGACGATCAGGTTTGCATCGCGCTTTGCGGTCGGCGGCGGCAGCGCCCTGCGTCGCCCGTCCGACTCAAGCATTGGAACAGCGGCGACAAAAGCCCAAAGGCGCACTCGCCGCTTCTTATATTTCCCGTGTTTCCGGGTAAACGCGCTTGCACTCGCGAATGATGTCCGTCGCGGCTTCGATTCGGATGCCCAAGTCGCTCTCGCCCGTATTGAGCAAGACATCTATCGCTGAGTTCATTAACAGGGCGAGGGCAAGCTCTCCGCGCCTGAGTTCCGATAGGTCGTCTCCGTCCAGCATGCTCAATACATGATCCAATCCATTCATGTTGATCTACGCTCTTTAGGGTCAAATCTCAATTCACATCGGTCTCGCGGTACCATGCCCCCACACTAATGGGAACCGTAGTCGTCGAGCCCGACCGAGTCGCCACCGTTGGACGCTGCCGGGAGCGGGGCGAAAATTCTCCGACCCGCGCTGGTGCATCTCGATTTGCAGACCTCGGCTGGGCACCGTCCATCTCAGATCGGCTTCCATCTGCATCAGCCCCGTGAACGTCTTGTCGGACGGCTCGCAGCCGATGTACCTATCGACCTTGAGACACATGAACGCGCCGACGAGTCTGCCGCCCCAACCCATGCTTGGGTCGTACACCGTGGCATGCTCTGGGCAGAAACGGTCATAAACTGCCCACGCGGCGGTCGGTCTAAAACCGCTGACACCCTGCGCCCCGGTGACTGCCTTCAGCCCCTTGCGCACTTCGGAATTAGTTAGCGAATTCACGCTGCCGTGCTTCGCCCGCTTGTCCAGTGCGTCCCAGAGCTTCTCGTTGTCGCGGAACACCTCCATCGGCGTGAGCATTTCGCCGCACCTCACTTCCCACGAATGCGGATGATACGACCAGCAGAAGCCCTGCGCGTGCATGGTCTGGGCGATCTCGCCGTCGATGATGTACGCGGGACCATAGCGCAAGAGCGAGAGAAGCTCCTTCGCCTTTTTCAGTTCGCTTAGGTCGTAATGGGGAAAGCCGTTCCTGCGCAGGCGGTCGAAAGCAATCAGCATTTCGATGGTGACACCGATGACGGCGTGCTTGCCCCAGATGCGTTCCTGTTTGGTCTTGATGCTCATGTCGCCTCCTGTGCTGGCCCTTGACCCACTCCTTCTAATACCGATGTCAGAACATCCCCGGAAATCTCACGTCCCAATCAATCCCATCCAGCGCGTTTTCGATGTCTTCGAGATTCGATGCCGCTTGGTCAAGCTCCTCTTCCTTCTGCCCGCCTTGAAAGTTCTCTGGCAGGTTCTCTTTCCAGTGCTCCATGTCGTGCTTGAGTTCGCCGACAATCTCGGCGGCGTCCTTCACCAAACCCTCGGCGCGTTCCAAGTCGGTTGCGCGGCTGAAGCCGTGCTGCACAAGCTCGACGGTCTTGAGCTTGTTACCGAACGCGGACTTCGCAATGCGGAGTACCGTGTCCCTAGTGGAGCCTTCGATGGTGAGGGTGACATGGTACTGAGGCTTGCGCCGTTTGTCCTCGTCCTGCTCTGACTCTTCCGGCACAGCGATGCGCCGCATGGCAAGGTACTCTTCAGCGGTCTCCTGATGTTCAGAATCGTAGCTCCCGCTCATAGCGATACGGAGCGCCATAAGGTCGGCTTTCTCCAGCATCTCTGCTGTCGTGCTGGCACTTCAGCAGGTTGATACCTCCTCACGCCTCGTACACCCGAAGGTACTCTGCGGCGGTGCCAGATCAGACCTGCTCTTTCAATTTAACCTCTCAACGGTTTGATGCACTCACCTCAAAAAAAAGACGCAAACCGCGCTGGAAATCATCCGAAACTGCATGAGCCCAAATGCCATACCGGGCGCGGCTTTTCGGGCGATGGCTTGTTTGAGGCTTTCCGACGTCCCTTAATCCCCCGGCGTGCGAGGGGCCGTGCCGGGAGCCGACTCAACGACACACTTTGTCAGTTCTGGGCGTTGGACTCAGTCATCGAAGGCGAGAAAATATGGAAGTGGATTCGACCAACGGAGGAATGGAAACTTCCTCTCTTCCTCTTCGGTGCCTCCTTCCCGCCAAGGCACTCGCGACCTGTTACTGGGATCAGGTCGGCATGGTTCGCATGACCTCGGACGGCATGGATTTACGTCCACGCGGCTCCGTTTACGGCGACTCCACCCTGTGGGAGTCGAAGAACCTTTGTTTGGTCGCCGACCTCCTGATGCTTCTTTGCCGCGTTACGCGCTAACTCGTCGGATTGAAGCTTGGCAGCATGTTCTCCCAGCGCTCGCTGTTCGTTACTGACAATGGCTACGTAATGCTCAATCGACTTCATATCTTCATGTCCAAGCTGCTGACGCACGTAACCGATGTCCCACCCCTTGCCGCCAAGCTCTTTCGAGCGCAGCCAATTCGTCGCTGCGGTCGCTCTCCACTTGTGTACCCAAACAGTCGTGGGATCGAGACCAGCACGTTTGGCGATTGCCTTCAGGCGGTCCCACACGTGGTAGTCGGGTTTCCCCAGCGATGTCCCGAATAGAAGTCTCGATGTACGCTTCGTCGCCTTTCGGCGCAGCAGTCGATCCATGAGTTCCTTTGAGACTCCAACATTTCGGCTATTCCCAGTCTTGGTCTGATACTTGTAGTGCGGCTTGGATTCAACCCGAATTTCGCAGTTGAAAACTCTTGGCTGGAGTTCATGCAGGAACAAATCGGTGTCTTCCAAGTGCACCCACTCTCGTTTCCGAAGACCAGCTTCGCAGATGGTCGAGAAGATCAGGTGCTCGTCCTCGTCCATGACGGAGAACATTGCATCAATTTCCTGTTTGGAAAAGATTTCGGGCACTCTGTTGCTCGTGAGTTCGCGCTTGTAGTCCTTCTTGGTGATCACGCCCTTCCCGGCTTCAAGATGAAAGACGTCCCGGTAGAATGAATTGACTTTCATTACCTTGTGGGCGGCGGTGAATGGAGTGTTCTCCGGGCCGTCCTCGTCTTCGTTCCCATCCACGAGGTAATTGAAAAACTGCCTCAGCAGCGGTTTGGTAATCTCGTCCACGTACCGAATGCCCCGCCCTTTTTTCTGTTGTGTCGCCCATCCTTGGAATTCCGTCACCGCTAGGCGATGTGCGGAGACCGTCTTCTTGCAGCCACTCTTGGCTTCGAGGTACGAGGGGATTTCGTCAGCCAGCTTCTTGCGAGCAGCAGCCGCAACGGTCGGGTCAGCGATGTTGCGGTGCCGATTGTTCAGAAACCAACTTTTGTCGTCAGCCTGTTTTATGGCATGGGAAAGTAGGGGCAGTTGCTGTTCGTCGTTCGGGTTGGTAACCTGCCGCCACTTCTTGCTGCGCCTCTCGTACCATGAAAGCTGGAACTTGCCTTGGCGGGCGTCCTTCAAGAAGAGACTGCCGTTTCGCTTGTGCCCTTTGGGGACCTCGACCCTGACCCGCGTCCAATCGTTATCGAGCTTCACTCGCTCGTAGATGGCTACCTTGATCTCACCCACAGAAACCTCGATATTCAATACTGGGATTTCCGGGCGAACCAGCAATTCTGCGGGATCGAAAACGCCGCAATGTAGTTCAAATGTAGTTCAACGAACGAGGGAGATTTCAGGAAAGCGTTACGAATCAGCAGAATGCAAAGATGTTGGTAGCGCTACCGGGAATCGAACCCGGGTTTGAAGATTGAGAATCTTCCGTCCTAACCCCTAGACGATAGCGCCATCGGCGGAGACAACCGATTATAGCAAACCACTTAGCCGCCGCAGTAGTGCTCTGGGCTGCGGGTAGTGGCTGAATTTCAGCCACTACCGGGCTGCGCGGTGGAGAGCTTTCGAAGAGTGTGCCGCAGCGAGTGCCCTCGGGGAGGCTGACAAGTTCCTCGGCCAGATTCTTGGCGCGGTCTCCGATGCGCTCGAGGGCCTGAGCGGCGAGAAGAATATCGAAATTCTGACGGCCGTCGGGGTTGTTGGTTTCCGCCAGGCGCCGCCGGAATAGAACGTGACAGAGATGGTCCACCTCAGGGGCACAAAAAGGGGCGCCCGAAGGACGCCCCGCAGTTTTCAAACGACCACTGAACTAGAAGTTGATTCGAATGCCCATCTCCATTGCTCGGGGAAGAGTACCTTCTTCTCCGAGCTGCCCGAAGCCTGTTCCCGTGTTTAAGACGGAGAGGCTTGGATCCAGCAGCTGATTGTGGTTGAAGAGGTTATTAACGGCGAGAGAAGCTTCGGCACTGAATCGTTCGGTGATTCGGATGTTCTTCTTGAGCGCGAAGTTCACATTCCAGTAGCTGAGGCCATAGAACTGCCCGTACCCGCCGCTTCTGTTATCGACCCCAAGGATCAAGGGGCGAATCCTGTTGGTTACGCCGGTTGGATCTCCATAAATGTTGAAGACTCCGTTCCCCAAATTGTGAACTGATGCGGACGGCGCCGAGCCAATCAATCTACAGTTTCCGTCCGTGTAGAAATCGTTGTTGTCTCCCGAGCCGAAATCCTCTGACCCGCTATAGCCCTCGCCCTGTGATCCGTTGGCAGTGCCGCAGGGCAGAGGAGACCCGCTGCCGGCTGTAAAGACAAATGACGGCGTCCAGCCGCCCAGCAGGAGCCCGACGACGCCGTGCTGGCCCTTGTAGAGCGGCTCCTGATAAACCACCAGCAACGTATTTACGAACTTGCGGTCCGATGCTTCCGGGCCGTATTGCACATCGTTATTCCACGAGTCCACGGAGACTTGACTGCTCGTGGCCTGCACGACGCCCCCGGTCCCAAGCGCCCTGCTCCAGGTGAAATTGTTCTGCAGGGTAATGCCATGCCAATCGTTCATCTTCAGCGTCACAAAAGCGGCGTTGTAGTTGCCATGTCCCAGGCTCGTAGTCATGGCGACGCCGCTCGCGAGTTGTCCTGTCGAGTTCATCATGCTCATCGGAAAGTTGAATCCAGACGCTCCTCCGGTGTCCAAAGCTGACCACAGGTCCCATACAGCTTGGCTTTGCAAGGATCCGAACAAAGCGGGCGTGTTGATCAAGGCGGCCGTGCAATTCCCGGCCGTACAGAAGCCGGTTCCTGCAAGTGCCGTTTCGAAGAAAGGCTGTTGCAGATTCGAGCCCAGGGCAGCGATCGTGCTTGCTGGGGTTGCCGCGTTACACAGGGCGAGCGAGGTCGCACAACCCATTGCCTTCTCGATGTTGGCGTAGGCGGTCTTGAATTGCTGTCCGCCCAGGGTCATCATGTAAGGCACCGAATTGAGATTGATGGACAGAAGTTCGTTGTGGATCCAGCGGCTGATGCCGCCCACCTCCAGCGAGAAATTCCTGGAAAACTGGTGCTGAACCGAGAAGTCAAACGAATCCACAGAATTCGGGCGGAACCGCGGGTCCGTTGGCGATGCGGTCTCCGCCTCAATGTTCTCGCCTACTCCCGGGAATAACGGTTGCGGCAGTGTAGGGGTTGCGGCCGGAAGCGGAGCCGATGTGCCATCCGTTCCAATGCGGAAGGCGGTCGTAGCATTGAGCGGCCCCGTTGTGGCCGAACCGCATGCTGTAGGTGAACTTGCAAAAGCATACTTGCACTTTACCGACTCAATCAGGCCAGGGCTGAGGAGCGGACCGAGCACCAGGCCCACGCCGTTCAAGCGCCCATAGATTCGCCCATAGCCGCCACGTAGGACGGTGTTCTTGGCGAAGTCCGGGTTCCAGGCCACGGCGACCCGTGGGCTGAAGGCATGATAGAACGGGTCGTACGGGTGGCTTGGGTGCCCGGTGATAAAGGGCAGCAATGCGAAACCAATCGTCGGGTTGTAAACCTGCCCCTGGAGCGCCGCTGCTTTGCGGTTCGCCAGGTACGTCTGGGTATCAAGTTCCCGTCCGTCCGGACCCACGAACAAGACCTGCTTGCCCTTCTCCTCCGAAGGAGGCATCTCCAAAGCCCACCCAAGGCCGTAAGTGAGGGTGATAGACGGCCTTAAGTGCCACGTGTCGTTAACATAGAGGTTGTAATAGGGAATGGTTACTCTGTCGAATGCCGGCGTGAGTGGCGGGTTCACCACTAATTGAGCACCCGAGCCGCCTACGTAGGTATACGCCTGCTGCGAGTCGGTCACGATCCCCAGGATGGCGGCTGCCTCGCGAGCGAGAATGGGATCGCCGAAGGGGTTGGAGGAGCACTGGGGCTGGGCGGGCGGGCACAACGGTGTCATGTCCACCTTGCCGGAGCCACCGGTATCCCCCAGTTGATACACCGGGTAGTAGTTGGTCCCAAGGCCGTTGTCGGTGCGCTGGTGGTAGTTCCAGTTGCGCTGGTACTGGCCGCCAAACTGGAACAGGTGGTTGCCTTTGAGCCAGGACACGTCGTCGCGGAGGAAATGGTCCTGCCCGTCCCAGAACCGCGTCCGCGTCTGCTGGGTGTTAACGTTATAAGGAGCGGCCACATCGTTCCGCTTCTCGCCGAATGGTTCGAGGGCGGCGCCCAGGTTTGAAAACTGCGGCGGGTCGCCTGCCGATCCCCATTGCCACCAGTTCCGCAAAAAGCTGTAGCGGAAATCATTGGTCACGCGCGAATTGACGTTCGTGGTCATGCCCACGACCAGATACCAGGGTACTTGTGGGCGGTTGGTCTGAGAGGCCGGTGTCCCCAGTTTATCGCCGGGGAAAAATCCTCCGATGTCAATCTGGTCGTTGGTCGCACGCGTCAGATGGTAGTAGCGGTAGCTCGACTGAAAGTGCCACTTCTGTCCGAAGTCATGGTCGAGGCGTACCACCGCGAAGTTGTCGTTCTGCGGAACTGCCAGGTTCGCGCTGAAGGCAAAGGTGTTGACCCCATCGCAGAAAGTATCTCCGGTCAGGGCACCACAACCGGCACCCGTGGGCAGGGGCATGTACTGATTCCACAACTGCTGCACGTACGTGTTCATTCCTATGTGGTTCCGAGGATCGATGTTGCTCGGGTCGTTGCTCATCAGGTTGTAAGTTATCGCAGGGTCGTTGAGGTCGTGCAGGATGCCATTTCGCATGTCAGCACTAGGGACAAGTTTGGTGATTGTCTGCGAAAGGGGCCAGCGCTGGCCCTGGTAATTAAAAAAGAAATAGGTCTTGCCGCCAAGAATTTCTTTGGGAATGATGGGGCCGCCAATCGAGCCCCCGAACCAGCTTCTGTGCCAGTCCGGCACCGGGACCTTCGGATCAGCCGGCGTGCCGGCATGCTTGTTGTTCTCCCAGGTGTTGCCCGAGAAGTTGTTGTCCCAATAATACTCGTAAGCTGTGCCGTGCCAGGTGTTGGTGCCTCGCTTGGTGACAATCGAAACCTGCATGCCGGACGAATTGTTGACGTCGGCGGTTTGGTTGCTGGTCGCGACTTTGAACTCTTCCACGCTGTCCACCGGGGTTGGCATCACGCCCGAAGGCTGGTAACCATTAATTCCGAGACTCCCCCCGCTGATCGGATTGTCGGCGTTGCTGAACAACCCGCCGGTCGGATCGTCGCCAAAGCTCCGGTTGTAAACTCCGCCACTGCCGTCCATGTCGTTGCTGTTGTTGCCGCCATCAAGCATGAAGACTGCTTGGTCCACCACCGTGCCGGCGGCGCTCCCGTCAGGGCTCACGCCGGGTTGCAGGGTGACGAACGAACTGGTATCGCGGCCGAGAGTGGGCAAGCTCGCCAGCTCTCCAGCGGTGACAACGTTACCGATTGTGGAATTAAGCGTCTGTAACTCTGTTCCGGTAGCGGTCACCTCCACCGTCTCAGTCGTGGCGCCGACGCGAAGCGAAATGTCGATGGTAGCAGTAACTCCAACTTTTACTTGGGTCTCAGTTTTGCTTTTGGCAAAACCCTGCTTGTTAAACGTGATGGAATATGTGCCCGGCACCACGTTGACAAAGACGTATCGCCCGGCATCGTTGGTGGCGGTCGTTCGCGACGTGTTGGTCGCGGTGTCGGTAAGCGTCACCGTAGCGTCCGCCACCACCGCTCCGGATGTGTCACTCACCTTGCCCGCGACGCTGCCGGTGCTCGTCATTTGCGCCCATGCGGGCAGGGCAACACACACTGCCAGCAGGAAACACAGAATCAGCTTGCTGTTTTCGGTTAACTCTGCAAGAAAAGCCTGCGTTTTTTTCATTTACCTACCCCCTTAGATCCTGGTGCGTCTTGGTCCAATGCCCGAAGACTCTCTCAGAACAAATCCTCAAATTCCCATGAACAAAAACCTATGCGTCGGAGCGCAGAGATTCTGCACCCCAAGTCTCGTCTTGTCAAATCAACGTCCTTGTTCAGGATGTTATGTCTTGTGACACTCGCGTGGAGTGCCGAGATGCAAAGATGCAAAGAACAAAGGGCCACCCCACGGCCCTCTTCAAATTCAAAATGAAGCGGGGAGCCT
>Ga0335070_10008665_pt1 | contig 11928 bp, 8 predicted proteins | sample Lox_Sample_13_FD_206722 | JGI IMG/M metagenome (GOLD analysis project Ga0335070, IMG submission 206722) | Soil microbial communities from Loxahatchee National Wildlife Refuge, Florida, United States - Lox_Sample_1.3 | ecosystem: Environmental > Terrestrial > Soil > Wetlands | place: USA: Florida...
CGCCCGCAGGCTCCGCGGCAGGCTGCGCACGTGCCGGGCGGCGATCTCGCGCAGGTCCTGGCTCGGCGCGATCATCAGCGTGGCGACCTTGTGCACGCCCGGCACGGCGCTGGGCGCCACCTCCGCCACCTGGTTCAGGCGCGCTACGTGTTCGACGTTGGCGTAGATCTGGTCCATGAACAGCGTGTCGAGCATGTAGCCGAACAATTGCCCCATGGTCGGCGCGGCGGCCGCGTCGCGCCCGCGGTCGACGACGCCGGCGCCCTGCGCGGAACGCACGCCGATGACCAGCAGCCGATCGGCGCCGAGATGGATCGCCGGGCTCAAGGGCCACAACTGGCGCTGCGCGCCGTCGCCGTAGAATTCGCCATCGAGCATGACGGGCGGGAACAGGAACGGCACGCCCATGCTCGCCATGAGGTGATCGAGCGTCAGCGCCTCGCGGCGCCCGACGCGCTGGTGGCGCTCCCAGCCCTGCAGCGCCGGCTCGCCGTCGAAGAACGCCACCGAGGCGGCGCTGGTGTAGCTGGTGGCGCACAGCGCCAGCGCCTTCAGCGCACCGCGCCGCAGGCTCGTCTGCAGGTGATCCCAATGGATGTTGCGCTCCAGCAGCGCGCGCAGCGGCGAGTTGTCGAACATCGCCGCCGGGGGCGGCAGCAGCATGCCGCCGGACACCAGCGAGGTCACCCAGTGCGCGCCCGAGCGCAGCATGCTGAGCGCGTCGGCCTTGAGCACCTGGTCGACATGGAAGTTGTGCCAGACGCGCTCGAGCGCGTCGATCGCGCGATGCCAATGGCAGGCCTCGGTGGCCAGCACGGTCGCCGCGACGGCGCCGGCCGACGTGCCGACGATGACCGGGAACGGGTTGTGCGCGCCGGGCAGCATGTCGGCGATCGCCCGCAGCACCCCGACCTGGTAGGCGGCGCGTGCCCCGCCTCCGGGCAGCACCAGGCCCACGGTGTTGCCGACGCCCTGCCTCGGACTGAGTGACGGTGCCGCGTCCACAGGCATAAGATACTCGCAATCAGCGGAGGATCGTCATGTACGCAGGTCTCGTTTCCCGGCTCGGCACGTTGCTCCTGGCGCTCGCGCTACCGTTGTTCGCCTCCGCCGAGGCCACCACGGGGTCGATGGCGCCGAATTTCAGGCTGCAGGACCAGCACGATGCCTGGGTCAGCCTCGCCGACCAGCGCGGCAAATGGCTGGTGGTGTATTTCTACCCGATGGACGAGACACCCGGCTGCACCACCGAGGCCTGCGAATTCCGCGACAACATCTTCGCGTTCCGCAAGCTCGGCGTGAACGTGCTCGGCATCAGCGTGCAGGATGTCGCCTCGAAGAAGGAATTCGCCGCCAGGCACAGCCTGCCGTTCTCCGTGCTCGCCGACACCGACAAGTCGGTCGCCCGGGCCTACGGCGTGCTCGGCATGCTCGGCTTCGCGCGCCGCGAGACCTTCGTCATCGACCCGAAGGGCCGCATCGCCAAGCACTACCCCGACGTCGATCCGAAGACGCATTCCAAGCAGCTGCTGGCCGACCTGCAGGCGCTGGTGAAGCCAGGCACCTGAAGCGTACCCCGCGCGTCCACCGATCGACGCGAGCGAATTTGGCCCGCGCCACACTGAGCGGTTTCACGCTGCCCTAGCGGCCGCTTCGAACGTGTCTCGCGCGCGATCTTGCTGAGCGCCGAGCGCGGGCGCGGGCGCCGTCCAGTGCTACGTTGGAATCTGGCGGTGTTCCCACCGGGCCAAGGTGCCCGCCCGCGCGAGGGCACGGCGAAAATCCGCGCGGATCGCCCGCGTGGATTTTCGAGCCGCGCGCAGCACTGAGCGCGCGAGACACGTTCGAAGCGGCCGCTAGGGCGGCGTGACCCGCACGATCTGCATCGAGTTCGTGCCGCCCGACACACCCGAGAGCTCGCCCTTGGTGAGGATCACCAGGTCGTCGACATCGACCAGCCCACGGCCCAGCAGCTGCTCGAATATCGCCCGATAGAGCTCCTGCGGCCGCCCGTCGGTGATGTCGAAGGGCACGGCGTACACGCCGCGATACAGCGTGACGCGGCGGCGCGTCGCCTCGTGGCGCGTGAAGGCGAAGATCGGGATGTCGGCGCGGATGCGGCTCATCCACAGCGGCGTCTGGCCCGACTCGGTCAGCGCGACGATGGCGCGCACGCGCATGTGGTTGGCGGTGTACATCACCGCGCGCGAGATCGCCTCTTCGGTGTTGCTGAACTCGTCTTCGACGCGGATCAGGCCGCGTTGCGCGCCGAGCTGGTACTTCTCGGCGCCGCGGATCACGTCCGCCATCGCCTGCACTGCCCTGACCGGATACTTGCCGGCGGCGGTCTCGGCCGACAGCATCACCGCATCGGTGCCGTCGAGCACCGCGTTGGCCACGTCGCTCACTTCGGCGCGCGTCGGCATCGGGTTCTGGATCATCGATTCCATCATCTGCGTCGCGGTGATGACGACGCGGTTGCGCGCCAGCGACTGGCGGATGATGGTCTTCTGCAGCCCGGTGAGCTCGGCGTAGCCCATCTCCACGCCCAGGTCGCCGCGCGCCACCATGACGGCGTCGGTGACCGCGAGGATGCCGGCGAGGTTGTCGAGCGCCTCGTGGCGCTCGATCTTCGCCACCACGCGCGCCTCGCCGCGCCACTTGCGCAGCTCGCCCTGCGCGCGGCGCATGTCATCGCCATCGCGCGCGAACGAGACCGCCAGGTAGTCGATGCCGAGTTCCGCGGCGAGCTGCACGTCGGCGAGGTCTTTCTCGGTCAGGGCGGGCGCCGAGATGCCTCCACCCTGCCGGTTGAGGCCCTTGCGGTTCGAGAGCTCGCCGCCGACGCGCACCACGCACTGGATGCGCGTACCGGCGACGCGCTCGACGCCGAGCACGATCTGGCCGTCGGCGAGCAGCAGCGTGTCGCCCGCACGCACGTCGTTCGGCAGGTTCTGGTAGGCACAGCCGACCTCGGTGTCGTTGCCGGCCGTGGCATCGAGCGCGGTGTCGAGCGTGAAGGGCTTGCCCTCGACGAGCTGCACGCTGCCGTTGGCGAAACTCTCGATGCGGATCTTCGGGCCGGCCAGGTCGGCGAGGATGCCGATGTTGCGGCCGGCGGCCTGCGCGGCCGCGCGCACGATGTCGACGCGCCTGCGCTGCGAGTCGCGCGTGCCGTGCGAGAAATTGATGCGCGCGACGTCGAGCCCCGCGGCCACCATGCCGCTGATCACCGCCGGATCGTCGGTGGCGGGGCCGAGCGTGGCGACGATCTTGGTGCGGCGTGCGGTATCCATGCGGGTTGCGGGCCTCAGGCCGCCGCGCGCGCCTGCAGCATGGCCACCGCCGGCAAGGTCTTGCCCTCGACGAACTCGAGGAAGGCGCCGCCGCCGGTGGAGATGTAGGAGATGCCGTCCTCGACGCCGTATTTCTCGATCGCCGCCAGCGTGTCGCCGCCGCCGGCGAGCGAATAGGCGGCGCTGCTGGCGATCGCATCGGCGATCGCCTTCGTGCCCTCGCCGAACTGGTCGAACTCGAACACGCCCACCGGGCCGTTCCACAGCACCGTGCCGGCGCTCTTGATCACCGCGCACAGCCGCTCGGCGGTATCGGGGCCGATGTCGAGGATCATCTCGTCGGCGGCGACCTCGCCGACCGCGCGCACATCGGCGTGCGCGGTCGCGGCGAACTCGCGCGCCACGACCACGTCGCTCGGCAGCGGGATCTCTGCGCCGCGCGCCTTCGCCTGCGCCAGCAGGCGCCGCGCCATGTCGAGCATGTCGGCCTCGCACAGCGACTTGCCGACCTGCACGCCGGTGGCGGCGAGGAAGGTGTTGGCGATGCCGCCGCCGACGATCAGCTTGTCGACCTTCTCGATCAGCGCTTCGAGCACGGTGAGCTTGGTCGAGACCTTGGAACCCGCGACGATCGCGACCAGCGGCCGCGCGGGCTTGAGCAGCGCCCGCTCGAGCGCATCGAGCTCGGCCACCAGCAGCGGGCCGGCGCAGGCGACCGGGGCGAAGCGGCCGACGCCGTGCGTGCTCGCCTCGGCGCGGTGCGCCGTGCCGAAGGCGTCCATGACGTAGACGTCGCAGAGCGCGGCCATGCGGCGCGACAGGGCCTCGTCGTCGGCCTTTTCGCCCTTGTTGTAGCGCACGTTCTCGCACAGCACCGCGGTGCCGGGCGCGCACTCGACGCCGTCGAGCCAATTCTTCATCAGCGGCACCGGCGCGCCGAGCAGCTCGGACAGCCGCGTCGCCACCGGCGCGAGCGACAGCTCGGGCTCGTGCTGGCCTTCCTTCGGCCGCCCGAGGTGCGAGAGGATCAGCACGCGCGCCTGCTTCTCGAGCGCCATGCGGATGGTCGGGAGCGCCGCGCGGATGCGCGCGTCGCTGGTGACCTTGCCGTCCTTGATCGGCACGTTCAGGTCTTCACGGATCAACACCCGCTTGCCGGCGAGGTCGAGATCCGCCATGCGCAGCGGCGCCGTCATGCGCTGGACCGCCGCGTTCAAGCCGCGCGCGACCAGGCGAGCGTGGTGTCGATCATGCGATTCGAGAAACCCCACTCGTTGTCGTACCAGGAGCAGACCTTGACCAGCGTGCCCTCGATGACCTTGGTCATCGTCGCATCGTAGGTCGATGAGGCCGGATCATGGTTGTAGTCGACCGAGACCAGCGGCGCCTCGGTGTAGGCGAGGATCCCCTTCAGCGGCCCCGCCGCCGCCGCCTTCACCAGGGCGTTGATCTCGTCGATCGTCGTGGGGCGCTTGGGCGTGAAGGTGAGGTCGACCAGCGACACGTTGATGGTCGGCACGCGGATCGCGAAGCCGTCGAGCCGTCCCTTGAGCTCGGGCAGCACGAGGCCCACGGCCGCGGCGGCGCCGGTCTTGGTCGGGATCATCGACATCGTCGCCGAGCGAGCGCGGCGGATGTCCTCGTGGTACACGTCGGTGAGCCGCTGGTCGTTGGTGTACGCGTGCACCGTGGTCATCAGCCCGCTGTGGATGCCGATGCCGTCATGCAGCACCTTGGCGAGCGGCGCCAGGCAGTTGGTCGTGCACGAGGCATTGGAAATCACGGTGTGCGTCGACTTCAGCACGTTGTGGTTGACGCCGTACACGATGGTCGCGTCGACGTCCTTGCCGCCCGGCGCCGAGATGACGACCTTCCTGGCGCCGCCGGCGATGTGCTTGCCGGCGTCCGCCTTGGTGGTGAAGAAGCCCGTGCATTCGAGTACGTATTCGGCGCCGAGTGCACCCCACGGAATCTGCGCCGGATCGCGGTGCGCGGTGACCTTGATGCGATCGCCGTTGACGATCATCGAGTCGCCCTCGACGCTCACCTGCCCCGGGAACTTGCCATGTGCGGTGTCGTAGCGGGTCAGGTGGGCATTCGCCTGCGCATCGCACAGGTCGTTGATGCCGACGATCTGGATCTCCTTCTGGCGGCCGCTCTCGTACAGCGCGCGGAGGATGTTGCGGCCGATGCGGCCGTACCCGTTGATGCCCACCTTGACAGCCATTGACGACTCCTTGCGAAGAAATCCCGTGTGCGCGCCTACGATTCTAGTACGAGCTTCAGCACATTGTCGGCGCCGAAGCCGAATTTACGGAACAGCTCGGGCGCCTTGCCCGAGGCGCCGAACTCGTCGATGCCGAGCACCCGCCCGGCGGTGCCCACGTAGCGCCACCACAGGCCGGTGGCGCCCGCCTCGATCGCGACGCGCCGCGTCACCGCCGCCGGCAGCACGGCCTCGCGCCACGCGGCATCCTGCGCATCGAACACCTGCGTGCACGGCATCGACACGAGGCGCACGCGCCGGCCCTGCGCCTGCGCGGCCTTGACGGCCTCGAGCGCAAGCGCCACCTCGGAGCCGGTCGCGATCACGATCTGTTCCGGTGCACCGGCGCAGTCGAGCAGCACGTAGCCGCCGCGCGCGACCTGTTCTGGTGCAATGGCGGCCGCGACCTGCGGCAATCCCTGGCGCGTCAGCACGAGGCAGCCGGGCCCGTCGCCGCGCTCGATGACCGCGCTCCAGGCCACCGCGGTCTCGAGCGCATCGGCCGGCCGCCACACGTGCAGGTGCGGCATCAGCCGCAGGCTCGAGAGGTGCTCGATCGGCTGGTGCGTCGGGCCGTCCTCGCCGAGGCCGATCGAATCGTGCGTGTACACCAGCACGACGCGCTGGCGCATCAGCGAGGCCATGCGCACCGCATTGCGGGCGTAGTCGGAGAACACCAGGAACGTGCCGCCGAACGGAATGAAGCCGCCGTGCAGCGCGATGCCGTTCATCGCCGCCGTCATGCCGAATTCGCGCACACCGTAGTAGATGTAGCTGCCGGAGGCGTCGGCGCGCGTGATCGCGCGCGCCCCCTTGCGCAGCGTGTTGTTCGAGCCGGTCAGGTCGGCGGAGCCGCCGAGCAGTTCGGGCAACCCGTCGCCAATCGCATTCAGCGTGTTCTGCGAGCACACGCGCGTCGCGACGGCGCCGTTGGTGGCGGCCGCGGCGGCCAGCAGCTGCGCGCGCTGCGCCGGCCAGCTGGCCGGCAACCCGCCCTGCATGCGCCGCACGAACTCCGCCGCGAGCTGCGGATGCTGGTCGCGATAGCGCGCGAACAACTCCTGCCAGGCCTGCTCGGCGGCACGGCCCTTCGCCTGGCAATCCCACGCGGCGCGCAGCTCAGCCGGCACGACGAACGGCGGGTCGGTCCAGTTCAGGAGCTTGCGCACCGCGGCGATTTCCTCCGCGCCGAGCGGTTCGCCGTGCGCCTTCGCCGTGCCGCCGCGCGTCGGCGCCGGATAGCCGATCACGGTGCGGCAGCAGATCAGCGAGGGGCGCGCCACGTCGGCCTGCGCCGCGCGGATCGCCGCGGCGACCGCATCGCCGTCCTGGCCGTCGACGTCGCGGATCACCTGCCAGCCATAGGCCTCGAAGCGCCTGGCGGTGTCGTCGGCGAACCAGCCGGCCACCTTGCCGTCGATCGAGATGCCATTGTCATCGTAGAGGCAGATCAGCTTGCCCAGGCCCAGCGTGCCGGCGAGCGAGGCCACCTCGTGCGAAATGCCTTCCATCAGGCAGCCATCGCCGAGGAACACCCAGGTGTGGTGATCGACGATCTCGAGGCCAGGCTGGTTGAACTGCGCGGCCAGCACCTTCTCCGCGAGCGCCATGCCGACCGCATTCGCCAGGCCCTGCCCCAGCGGTCCGGTGGTCGTCTCGATGCCCATCGCGGCATCGTGTTCGGGATGGCCGGCGGTGCGGCTGCCGAGCTGGCGGAACGCGCGCAGTTCATCCATCGAGACCGGATAGCCGGTCAGGTGCAGCAGCGCGTACAGCAGCATCGAGGCATGCCCGTTCGAGAGCACGAAGCGATCGCGATTCCACCAGCGTGGGTTGGCCGGATTGTGCTTCAGGAAACCGCGCCACAGCGCCTCGGCCATGTCCGCCATGCCCATCGGCGCGCCCGGATGGCCGGAATTCGCCTGCTGGACGGCATCCATGGCCAGGACGCGGATGACATTGGCGAGTTCGCGGCGGGTCGGCATGGGGCGTCTCGTGGTGTCCGGGGTGGCGCGGGGTTCGGGGGCGCGCATTGTCTATCAGGGAAAATCCGCGGGCAACCACGCGTTATACTGCCTGTCCACCCGCTCGAGAGCCCAGGATGCCGCATGTCCAATAGTTTCCTGTTCACCTCGGAATCGGTGTCCGAGGGCCACCCGGACAAGGTCGCCGACCAGATTTCCGACGCCGTGCTGGATGCGATCCTCACGCTCGACCCCGGCGGTCGCGTCGCCTGCGAGACCCTGGTCAAGACCGGCGTCGTCGTCGTCGCCGGCGAGGTCACGACCTCGGCGTGGATCGACCTGGAAAAGCTGGTGCGCGACACCGTGCTGGAAATCGGCTACGACAGCTCCGAGATGGGGTTCGATGGCGCGAGCTGCGGCGTCATCAACATCATCGGCAAGCAGTCGCCCGACATCGCGATGGGCGTCGATCGCAAGAGCAAGCGCAAGCAGGGCGCGGGCGACCAGGGCCTGATGTTCGGCTACGCGACCAACGAGACGGACGTGCTGATGCCGGCGCCGATCACGCTCGCGCACCGGCTGGTCAAGCGCCAGGCCGAGGTGCGCAAGCGCGGCAAGCTCGACTGGCTGCGGCCCGATGCCAAGAGCCAGATCACGCTGCGCTACGAGCACGACCGGCCGGTGGGCATCGAAGCCGTCGTGCTGTCGACACAGCACAGCCCGGAGATTTCCACCAAGAAACTGCGCGAAGCGGTCATGGAAGAGATCATCAAGCCAGTGCTGCCGAAGCGCTGGCTCGACAAGCGCACGCAGTACCACATCAATCCGACCGGGCGCTTCGTCGTCGGCGGACCGGTGGGCGATTGTGGGCTCACCGGCCGCAAGATCATCGTCGACACCTATGGCGGTTTCGCGCGCCACGGCGGCGGCGCGTTCTCCGGCAAGGATCCGTCGAAGGTCGACCGCTCGGCGGCGTACGCGGCGCGCTACGTCGCGAAGAACCTGGTGGCCGCAGGACTCGCCGAGCGCTGCGAGGTGCAGGTCTCCTACGCGATCGGCGTCGCCGAGCCCACCTCGATCATGGTCGATGCCTTCGGCACCAGCGCACTGAGCCGCGAGCAGCTGACCGAGCTGGTGCGGCGCCACTTCGACCTCACGCCCTACGGGCTGCGCGTCATGCTCGACCTGACGCGGCCGATCTACCGGCAGACCGCCGCCTACGGCCACTTCGGCCGCAAGGAAGCGGACTTCAGCTGGGAACGCACCGATCGCGCCGAGGCGCTGGCCGCCTCGGGCCGGCGGCTGGCGCGACGTTCAGGCCGGAAACGCCGCTAGCCGGCGCGCCCTTGGCCGCGGCTTTTGGCTGCGCGCCTCGATCGGGCTATAATTCCGCAACGACGCGCATCACAGCGCGGCGGTGCGCCAAGGAGCGTTGCGACAGGGCCCGTCCCTGCCAGGCTTGGCGCATCGTGGCTACGGAGCCAACGGCGCTCACCACCCTGGAACAGAACAGAAGGAGTGTGAGCCCATGACTGCCGCCATCAAGCCGATCACCGAACCGCGCGACTTCCGCGTCGCCGACCTGGCGCTCGCCGACTGGGGCCGCAAGGAAATCGCCATCGCCGAGACCGAGATGCCGGGGCTCATGGCGATCCGCGAGGAATTCGCGCCCTTGCAGCCGCTGCGCGGCGCGCGCATCGCCGGCTCGCTCCACATGACGATCCAGACCGCGGTGCTGATCGAAACGCTGCAGGCGCTCGGCGCCGAAGTGCGCTGGGCCTCGTGCAACATCTTCTCGACGCAGGACCACGCGGCGGCGGCGATCGCCGCGAACGGCACGCCGGTGTTCGCCTACAAGGGCGAGACGCTCGAGCAGTACTGGGAATACACGCACCGCATCTTCGAGTGGCCGAACGGCAACCACGCCAACCTGATCCTCGATGACGGCGGCGATGCGACGCTGCTGCTGCACCTGGGCGCCAAGGCCGAGCGGGATGCCAGCCTGCTCAACCACCCGGGGAGCGAGGAGGAGAAGGCGCTGTTCGCCTCGATCGCGGCCACGCTCAAGCGCGATCCGCGCTGGTATTCCGCGCGCCTCAAGGCGATCCGCGGCGTCTCGGAGGAGACCACCACCGGCGTCAAGCGCCTCTACCAGATGGCGCGCGACGGCGAGCTCGCGTTCCCGGCGATCAACGTCAACGACTCGGTAACCAAGAGCAAGTTCGACAATCTCTACGGTTGCCGCGAGTCGCTGGTCGACGGCATCAAGCGCGCCACCGACGTGATGATCGCCGGCAAGATCGCCGTGGTGGCCGGCTACGGCGACGTCGGCAAGGGCTCGGCTCAGGCGCTGCGCGCGCTGTCGGCGCAGGTGTGGGTGACCGAGATCGACCCGATCTGCGCGCTGCAGGCCGCGATGGAGGGGTTCCGCGTCGTCACGATGGACTACGCCTGCGACCAGGCCGACATCTTCGTGACCGCCACCGGCAACCTGCACGTGCTCACGCACGAGCACATGAAGCGCATGAAGAACAACGCGATCGTCTGCAACATCGGGCACTTCGACAACGAGATCGACTGCGCCTCGCTCCGCCAGTACAAGTGGGAGAACATCAAGCCGCAGGTCGACCACGTGATCTTCCCCCCGGAAAATGGCAAACCATCCAAGCGCATCATCCTGCTGGCGGAGGGCCGGCTCGTGAACCTCGGCTGCGGCACCGGCCACCCGAGCTACGTGATGAGCAGCTCCTTCGCCAACCAGGTGCTGGCGCAGATCGAGCTGTGGAGCCGGCACGGACACTACGCCGTCGGCGTGCACGTGCTGCCCAAGCACCTCGACGAGAAGGTGGCGCGGCTGCAGCTGGTGAAACTCAACGCGCAGCTGACGACGCTCACCGACGCGCAGGCGCGCTACATCGGCGTGGACCGGCAGGGCCCGTTCAAGTCCGACCACTACCGTTATTGACGCGCCGCGATGCCGGGGCCGGAACGGCCGGGGTGCCGCGTAACGGCGACAGCCGTCGCGCGGCCGTTTTAACATCATCGGAAGCGCGCGCCCGGAACTGTGGAGCGCGTCTTCAGTCCAGTGCTGCGTGGCCGCCGCGAACTTGAAGCAGTTCCCCTCAGGACACGCGGCGCGGCCATTACCATGGCACACATGAACAGCGAGATCCGCCTGCTGCAGCTGTCCGACCCGCACCTGTTCGGGCGGGCCGACCGTGCCCTGCGCGGCGTGGTCACGCGCACCTCGCTCCAGGCCGTGCTGCGCCACGCGCGCGCCCACCACTGGGACGCGGACGCGCTGCTGCTGACCGGCGACCTGGTCAACGACGAGGCGGCCGGCTACGCCACGGTGCGCGAGCTGCTGGGAAATCTCGGCAAGCCGTTGTGGTGCCTGCCGGGCAACCATGACGACATCGGCGCGATGCGGCGCGAACTGGCGGCGGCGCCGTTCGCGATCGGCGGCCACCACGACCTGGGCGCGTGGCGCGTCATCCTGCTCGACAGCTGCGTGCCGGGCCAGGCGCTCGGGCGCCTGGGCGCCGCGGAGCTCTCGCGCCTCGATGCGGCGCTGGCCGGCGCGGGCGAGCGCCACGTGCTCGTGTGCCTGCATCATCATCCGGTGCGCATGGCGAGCCGCTGGCTCGACTCGGTCGGATTGCAGAACGCCGACGATTTCTTCGCCATCACCGATCGCCATCCGCAGCTGCGCGCGATCGCCTGGGGCCACGTGCACCAGTCGTATGACTCGCGGCGCAAGGGCGTGCGGTTGCTCGCGGTGCCCTCGACCTGCGCGCAGTTCCTGCCGCACTCCGACCAGTTCGCCGTCGATCCGAGCCCGCCCGGGTACCGGCGCATGACGCTGCGGAGCGACGGCACGATCGACACCGAAGTGGTGCGCGTCGAGCTGCAGGCCGGCGCCGATCCGGCGCAGCGCGCCGCCGGCGCCTGAGGCTCAGCGGCCGCCGATGTCCGGCGGCAACTCGATCAGCGGCGCCAGCGCACGCATGCGCTGCTGCGCATCCTCCAGTTCCAGCAGCTGCTGCTGCGCGCCGCGCTCGAGCGGCAGGAATTCGGCCAGCCGGTTCGAGACCCAGCCCGCGTCCTCGAAATCGGCGTCGAGGTGCCGCGCGGTGTCGCCGAGCTGTTCGAGCACGCGGCGCAGCAGCAGCGTCAGCGGCCGGTGCTCGGGTTCGAGCGCGCTGCGCGCCGGCTCCGCGAGCCACTCCACCTCGCCCACGTGCAGGCCATCGGCCTGCACGTGGCGCGCGTGCAGCCTGAAGCGGCGCGTGCCACGGCACATCAGGCCGAGCAGCCCGTCCGGCAGCGCGTGGAAATCGACGATGCGTGCGCTGGTGCCAATCGTGGCGAGTTCGCGGATCGGCCCGGTCTCGGATTCGCC
>Ga0335070_10008666_pt1 | contig 11928 bp, 12 predicted proteins | sample Lox_Sample_13_FD_206722 | JGI IMG/M metagenome (GOLD analysis project Ga0335070, IMG submission 206722) | Soil microbial communities from Loxahatchee National Wildlife Refuge, Florida, United States - Lox_Sample_1.3 | ecosystem: Environmental > Terrestrial > Soil > Wetlands | place: USA...
AGCGAAAGATGTGCCAGTCGTAGTCCTTAATGGCTTCTCGAAAGCCTTCCAGATGACTGGTTTACGCCTAGGCGACATGTACTTTAAAGGCAAAAACGGCGAGTTAGACGAGTTAAAGCTGGGCATCGAGAAGGAATGCCGTATCCGCCTGTGCGCCAATACTCCTGTGCAAAAAGCAGGAGCAGCAGCCCTCAATGGACCCCAAGACCACATTAAGGGGGTAGTCGAGAAACTCAGAGAGCGCCGAGACTACTCGTGGAAACGCTTAAACGAAATCGAAGGCGTAAGTTGCACCTTGCCGATGGGTGCATTTTACATCTTCCCGAAAATTCACGATGTCGGAACACGGTGGAAGACGGACATGCAGTTCGTAATTGAGCTTCTCAAAGAAACCGGCGTTCTGCTCGTTAATGGTTCAGGGTTTGACCCAGTATACGGCGCAGGTCACGCGAGAGCAGTGTTTCTGCCTCCTGTTATTATGCTGGAAGAAGCCTTCAACGAGTTAGAACGGTTCATGAAAAAGAAAAGCTGAACAAAAAAATAGCCATTAGCTAGGCGTAGACTTTTACGCCCTGCTTGGGGTCTTTGGTTACTTTTTGAAATTCTGCCATCAGCTTCTCAGTGATGGGTCCTCGAACTCCTTCGCCTATGATTCTCCAATTAACTTGGCGAATCGGCACAATTTCCGCAGCGGTTCCCGTAAAAAACATCTCGTCGGCGTTGAACAGGTTGAAAAGAGTCAGGTTTTCGACTGATACGTTGTAACCCAGCTTCTCGGCGAGATGCACCACCATTTTAGCAGTAATGCCTTCCAAAGCACCCGTGGAAGTGGGTGGAGTGGAGATTTTGTGGTTCTTTATGACGAAAATGTTTTCGCCTACGCCTTCAGCAACGCAACCGCTCTTTTCCAGGCATATGGCTTCGTCCGCGCCGCTAAGATTGGCTTCGAGTTTCGCCAGAACGCTGTTGAGGTAGTTTAAGGATTTTACCTCGTGTGAAGTGCCGTCAACCGGATCCCGCCTTACCCAAGAGACGAGGGCAGTTATTCCTTTCACTTTTGCTTCGTCATCGTGTAGCGTAATGTGATCCGCGATGACTATGACGGTTGCGGCACCGCATTTGCGTGGATCAAGACCTAGGTCGCCAATGCCTCGTGTGACTATGAGGCGTACGTAGGAGTTTTCGAGCTTGTTTTTACGAACCGTCTCAATCACTGCTTGTATCATCTTTTCTTGCGTGAGGGGAATTGGCATGAGTATGGCGTGCGCAGAATCGTACAGTCTCTGTACGTGTTCTCTTAGCTTGAAGACGACGCCATTGTAGACACGGATACCTTCGAAAACGCCATCGCCGTACAGGAAGCCGTGGTCGTAGACGCTGATTTTCGCCTGCGACTTCGGGTAGAATTTCCCATCTATGTATATTTGTAGCTCTTGTTCTTCGTCCATGTTAATTCCCTCGAAGCTAAGGTTTTCCTATAATGCGCTGATTTCTTATAGCTTTTGTCAGCGAACTATAGGATTCATTTGTCTAGCCGTGGAATGAAGGCCGCTTCGACAAGTTTCTTGGAAGTGGCAGGGGCTTGAAAGGCTTGCCAGCGTTCTTGGAGGCAATCTTTGCCAATAATTCTTCGACAGTCAAGGTCTGTTGTGAACCTTTGACTTCACGGTCTCGCACCGACAGTTTTCCTGACTCTACTTCCTTTTCGCCTATAACCACGATGTAGGGTACCCATTCTTGCTCGGCTTCCCGGATCTTCTTCTGAAGCGTAGCCTGGGTGTCATCAACGTCGACGCGGATGCATTTGCCTTCTATTTGCCTGGCGATTTCTTCCACCTTATCCATGAATTTGTCAGAGATCGGAATCAAGCGGACCTGAGTAGGCGAAAGCCACAATGGGAGCATGGGAGCTTTTCCCTGCATCTGCTCTCGATAGGCTTTCTCAAGCAGCGCGTAGATGTCGCGTTCGATGGCGCCGCTTGGGCTACAATGTAAAATCAGTGGATATTGCTTCTCGCCTTTTTCGTCCACGAAAGTTATTTCGTAGCGCTTAGCGTTTTCAACGTCAATTTGGTCCGTCGACAATGCAGCAGCTTTGTCTTGGTTGTCGACGAAGTTTAGGTCCCATTTGAGGATGAAGTAAAAGAACCGTTCGTTCCATACCTCTGCCAAGATGGGTTTGCCAAGGGTTTTTGCGAGTTCGGCGATGAATTCTTTGTTTTCGTCGTAGAATCCCTTAGTAAATCGCATCGCGATTTCGTAGTCGTCTTTGGTGAAGCCTATATTGCTAAGCACTTCTAAGCACATTTTGAACCTAGTCAAAAATTCTTGCTTCGCTTGAGGCAAGTCTGCGCAGAAGGCGTGACAGTCAGGCATCGTGAAGGCGCGTAGTCGTTTGAGACCGACGACTTCGCCGCTTTTTTCGCGTCTAAAGCTATATCTTGTGAGTTCGTAGAGTTTGATTGGTAATTGTTTGTAGCTGAATTGGGCATCGTGTGCCATTAAGAATTGTCCGAAGCAGGCGGCAAATCGTAGGAATAGTTCTTTGTCTTCGGACCTGAGTACGTACTGGCGAGCGGGGAACCTGTTCATGTAGCTTGCGAGACTTGGGTGGTGGAAGTCGTACATTATGGGTGTTTCGACTTCCATAGCGCCGTATTGGCTCATCCGCATGGTAACGTATTGTTCCAACAGGCCCTTTATCATGCGGCCTTTAGGGTACCATCGGATGTTGCCAGGGTCACTGCCGGGTTCGTAGTCCGCGATTTCCAACCGTTTCATTAGTGGCACGTGTGGAGGCATCGCGGTCACAGCTCGAGCTTTTTTGATTTCATATTGCGAAAACTTTTGCAGGTTCGCATGGCCCTTAAACTTAAACTCATCAATGGGTGCGAGTGAGCCGTCGGGCAGGATAATGTGCCAGAAAGACTGCATCTTGTCCTCCGCCTTCAAAGCCGCAGAAACCGGTTCCTCTTCCTTCTTGCCTCCGGTTTCTTCTGCCTTCGCCTCAGCCGCCTTCGGAGTTGCTGTGTAAACACGTGCGGTTTCTGCAAGAGGATGGCCCTTGATGGATATAGTAAATTGTTTATTCCAACCGAATGGAGCGCGGTGAGTTTCTATGCCTTTGGTTTTAGCATATGCCTCCATGGCCTTTATGACCTTCAAGGCGTCGCCAGGGTTACTGAGGTTGCTGCTCAAGTGGGCAAATGGGTAGATGAGGATTCGGTTGATTTTCTGTTTTCCTAAGAATGCTCGCAGGTCGTCAATAGCTTTCTGAGTGATCTCAGGTGTGTCACCCGCTTCCACTGCGGTAAACAGTACGACGACTTCTTCGATATGGTTTTCTTTCTTTTCGGCCTCTTCAGCCATTTGGATTTCTTTCTCTACAGGAGTGTAAGTGATAAAATTGGCGTGCATTTGGAGTATTCGCATGTTTTTTCGTCCTCGTTATGCGCCGTAACGCCATTTTTCTAAAGTTTTGTCTTTCTTGGATTTCTTCTTGAACTCTTTGTAGTGTTCATGGCAAAGGTAAGCTCGTTTCTCGTTGCCAGCGATGTTCAACCCTGCGGCTTTTGCTTTGTCGATCGGTATCGAGCGTTCTGCCTCTCTTCCGCAGCCAGCAGCGCTGCATTTAACGCCTTTGTCAATGCGACCCAATGCAATGCACCTAGTTTGAGGTATGTTTGAATTCTGCTTACCAATATAGGTGTACCCCTAATAGGTTTTGCTAGTTAAAAAAAGAGAACTTTGCTATTTTTGTCTGGGTCCACTGGACTCTACCCCTTAGGAGAAATGAAAACTTCAACTAGCAAGTTGACAAATTTCTTCAGAGCCCAGTGGGTCGTTGTTCCCAGACGTTCTAATTACCTCTCTCTTCTGAATGAGGTGTTCCACGTCTTTGGCTCAGTTTGCATATAAGCGTTGCTAGTATTCATTTTGAAAAACGACAAAAAGGGCGCTGAGGAGCAAAAACTGGCTAAAATGTTAGAAAGCTTAAAACAAGCAATTCACATACTTAAGAGCATAAAATGAGGGAAGCGATTGGTGCACAACATCGATAGCATCGATGCGACGATACTTAAGGATTTGTTACTGGATGGAAGGAGAGACTTCAGTGAAATCGCGCAGGAATGTGGGGTTTCCACGAACGTCATCCGAAAACGTTTTGCAAAAATGGAAAAGACCGGAGTAGTTGTCGGAGCAACAGTGCAGGCAGACTATAAATGCCTTGGTTATATGGCAATAGCTACCTTGCTTCTTAACGTTGAATCTCAACACGTGGAGAGTGCTCTTCAACGGTTAAGGCGAATTCAAAATGTTTTGGTAATACGTCAGTTTAACTCAAGGTACGGCATAAGGCTGATTGCCAGACTGAAAAGTTTGAAAGAACTGGATCAGATTAAGGAGGCAATTAGGCTTCACAGTTCTATATCAGATCTCCGCACCTATTTTTGGCTGGGAGTTAAGAACATGCCTGAAAACCTTTCCTTTGGAATCATTGACAATCAAAAGGAGGCTGCTAACAGAATTGCTGAACAAGTGAAAAATTCTCCGCAGCCCATCGAAGTCGACGAGTTAGACTTAAAGTTGGTTGAGAAACTCTCTCAGAATGGGCGCTTGTCTTTCAGGAAGCTATCGGAGGAGATTGGAGTATCAACGGATACCATAATTCGCAGATACAAAAAACTCGTGGATAGCGGCAACGTTAAAGTCTCAATCCAGATTAACCCCGGAAAACTAGGCTACAGCGCAATACTGGATTTCAGCGTTGCTTTTGCGTTTCAACAGGAAACGAAGGTTATTCTGGATGGGCTTTTCAAGATACCTGATGTAATCATTATTTTAAAAACGAGCGGTGACTACGACCTTCACGTTACTGCAATTGCTAAGGATGCTGAGCAGCAGTTTAGAATTCAGGAAGAAATTTCGAAAATTCCAAACATTGCGCGGTTGGAGACGGCGGCCCGACGAATACCTAGCGAGTGGCCTACGCCCTCCCAGCACATCTCAACCTTCTAGGCTTCGCGACAAAGCTGACATTTGCAGTGTGCTCGTTCAAATTCTCCTGCTCGTATGTATCATGTTACATTCTTTTGTAAACATCGTTTGCACGGCGATAGATCTCAGCTTTGTCTCCAAGAAATGAGGTACCGACTCCTTCTACAACAATTGAGGCAAAAGCAGTGCCTACGCAAGCACACCAAAGAGGTTCTTTTTCACGAATGAACTCCGATAAGTAGGCACCTATGAAAACGTCGCCTGCCCCCGTTGGGTCAATAACTTGCTTGGATTCGCAGGCCGGCACTTCAAAGAATTCGCCTTGAGCAGAGAGCACGGAGCCTTTGGCGCCCATAGTGACAATTACGGTTTTTGGGCCCATCGCATGCACCACGTTGATAGCATCTTTCAGGTTGGTTTTTCCAGAAAGGATCTTAATTTCATCCATCGAAGACTTGTAGAGGTCCATTAAGCTAAGAATTCGCTTGTCAACCTGCACGCTGCTTGCAACGTTGCCTTCTTTGTCAAATCGGCGTGTAAAGCCTTGCGGGTCGCAGCATAGGCATTCGCAATGGTCTCTTAGCCGCTTGACTACTTCGTAGCTGATTTCAGAAGCTATCGGTGCGACATGAACGATTTTGGATTTGAATGATCGAGGCAAGTCGTCCAAAGTAATAGCGGAGCCTTGCCCTCTAAGCTTAAGCTCTCGAGATGACAGGTTTTGATTGTATGTAAGTTCATAGCTGGTAGTTAGTTCGTCGGCCATTTTGATTATGTGAGACGTGTCGACGCCGGCTTGTTTGAGCCGAAGCACGTATGCTTCGGGGAAGTCAGTGCCGACTTTGGATATGATGGAAGCTGAGGTTTCCAGAACGCGAGCTGTGAGGGAAACGTACGCGACTGCTCCGCCCAGCATTGTGTATGGTTGTTTTCCGGGCAGTATGATGTGGTCGATGGAAAAATGGCCTACTACTACAATGTCAGAATTGTCCTTCGCCATCGCGTTCACATGGCACGTATTGAAGATTGGGGTATTTAGAATTAGCGAAAAAGGCTACGATTGTAAGAGCAGAATTGCCTTAGCCAGGTCACCATCGCTTTCTTCGAGTGCTTGTTTTGCCTGCTCGGCGTTTTTTCCTGTCTGCTGTGCCACAAGTTGCACGTCCTCCTCTGAAATCTTCGGAGCGTTTGCTTTTCGTTCGGGTGTTCGTTCACTGATTTTTCCGCCTGCGACTTGGAAGATCTTTTGTCCTTGCACGTTGACGATGGCAACTTCTGGGGCTTCGATGACTATTTCTTTGGTGGGTGTGCGGATGATTACTTCTTCGACGTCTTCGACGCCTTCCATGTTCATTCCCATGCGTTGCATCATGCGTCGGGCGTCCCGAGGGTTCATTCTTCTTTGCATTGTGGTTCGCCTTTTGACTCGTAGTTTATTTCTGGGCACTCCTATACTTAACTTTCGCCGCTGATGATCCTTGATATTCTTGATAAGAAATGAAAAGCTTTGCCATTACGATTAAAGCGTCTTTCGGCTTCTAATCATAATTGTAAATGGTAACGATTGGTCTAGCTTTCGCGTCCGTGCCTGACTTTGATAGCTACACCCGTTTTGAAAGCCAGCATCTCGGGAGCCGATAGAAACGCGCGCCCGACCGCGACGACTTGTCCTTTTTCGTTAAGCACTATGACTTCGTCCTTGGCGCGGATTTCGGGGTCTACTTTGATGACATGCGCTGCGAAGACGTCACCGCCCTCAGCTACGAATTTGGAGATGTCTTGTCTAACCGTGACGAAGCAGTGAGCATCCGGGCATTTTTGCTTGAGAGTACGGGCTGCGGCTATGCTGAGGCTGAGCATGCCGTCAGTCGGGCGCAGCGTAGCCATGCGTTCGCTGTTAATGGTGATATAGCGTATTCTGCCTGTGCTGTGACTATATTCAATTTGCACGTTGTTTGGGAAAATCTGTTCTCCCACACCAAGTCCATATTGGTAATCCGCAATGCTTCTTATGCGTCTGAGAGAGTTTTCCACTCGTTTTTCTCCTTAAAATGGACTGTTTTTGATTCGACAACTATTTACATACGGTGATACAATAAAACGTTCTGGGTACACATCATGCGTTGCGAGGTTTGTGGGCACAAGATTCGCGAGGGTCCCCAACGTGTCATAATCGAAGGTGCCAAGTTGACGGTTTGCACGGAATGCGCTAAGCATGGCAAGGGCACGTGGGAGCCCACTAGGCCTGATGCTGCACCTAGGCCGACTGTGATTAGTCCTGGTGTTCATGTTCAGGGTCCCATACAGATCAAGAAGAAAGTTATCACCGCTCGGGTGGATACAAGCAAGGAAATTGTGGAGAATTTCGCAGAAGTTATCCGCGAGGCACGAGAGCACCTGGGGTACACTCATGAGGACCTGGGCAAGAAGATTAATGAGAAAGAATCGGTTTTGAGAAAGATTGAAACTCACAAGATGGCACCCAACGACCAACTCATCTCCAAGCTGGAGCACACGCTCAAGATTAAACTTCTTGTTCCAGTCTCGCAAGAAAAAGTTCCCCTGCCAAAGGCTGCGAGCCGAGAGTTCACTTTGGGGGACGCTATAAAGATTAACAAGAAGGCGAAGGGAGAGTAAACGCTCAGACGAAAGCCGTCATAGTTCAGCGTCGTTTAAACCGTGAACCGTCGAATTTGGGCGAACTTAGGAGGCTGGTGGAATCTGCGGGCTACGAAGTCGTGGCTGAGTTTGAGCAGACCCGTCGTGCGGATGCTCGATATCAGCTGGGCATGGGCAAGGTTGAAGAACTCGCTGATGTTGTTAAGCAGACTGGTGCTGATAAGGTAATTTTTGACAACCCTCTCAGAACTATCCAGGCTTACAATTTGGCAAAGGCCACACACGTTGAAAATATTGACCGCTTCCAGTTGATTCTTGAAATCTTCACAAAACGTGCCACAACGACGGAGGCGCATTTGCAAATTCAACTTGCTACGTTAAAGAATGAGCTTAAGCATGCGAAGGAAAAAGTCAGGCTTTCGAAGAGGGGTGAGCAGCCTGGTTTTATGGGTATTGGTGTTTACGAAGCTGAAGTTTACCGCGAAGCCATAAAACGGCAAGTGCACACGATTCAGCAAAAGCTTAGGCATATCCGGGAAAAGCGAGTTCTTCATAGGGAAAGAAGAACCGAATTAGGGTTTTACTCTGTATCCTTGGCTGGGTACACTAATGCTGGAAAAAGTTCACTTTTCAATGCCTTGGCTGATGAAACGGCGGTCGTGGATAATGCGTTGTTCACAACGCTTTCGACTACGACTAGACTCATTGAGTTCTCCCGGCGCAAATTCCTCTTGACGGACACGGTGGGTTTCGTCGAACGGTTGCCGTTGACTTTGATAGAGGCATTCCACTCCACATTGGAGGAGACGATTTATTCTGATTTGATAATTCTGGTCTTGGACATCAACGAGCCCATTGAAATGGTTAAAAAGAAGAATTTGACTTGTCAACAGACAATTGGCCGAATTGGGGCTTCAGGCGTACCCGTTATTACGGCTTTGAATAAGATTGACAAACTAACTGACGCGGAGGCAAGCCAGAAGCTCGAGGCGTTAAGGGGCGAGACTAAAAACCCAATTTTAGTTTCCGCAAAGAAGCGAACGAATTTGGATTTGCTGAGGCAGGAAATTCTTAGGAGACTGGAAGGTTATGTTCAAGTGTCGATATGCGTTCCCATGACCGGCACTACAATGTCGTTGGTTTCTTGGGTCCACAAAGGGGCGGACGTTAAAAAAATCGATTACGTGGATAACTCAGTTCAGGTTGCTTTGGAAGCTAATCCGGAGTTTGCTGAGAAACTGAAGAAACGCGTGAAGGAGCTCGATGGGAAAATTGAAATCCACACCAAATTTGGGTGAAGATGCCAATTTGCCGACGCAGAAAGTTGTTGTCCTTAGGTGGGGTCATCGTCCGCAGCGCGACGTGCGTCTGACGACCCACGTGGCTTTGACTTCGCGGGCTCTTGGCGCTTCGGGTTTTGTTCTTTCCGATGTGGCTGACAACCATCTTAGAATGACTGTGGAGAAGATTGTAGCTCGGTGGGGAGGATGCTTCTCTTTTTCTATGGGCGTCAATTGGAAGGATGTAGTAAGGGATTGGCGGGGTAGCCGCGGCGTGGTCGTCCACCTAACAGCTTATGGCGAAAATGTCCAGACTAGCGACGTCTTGGAACGAATAAGAAACACCCGAAAAAACGTCTTAGTCCTCGTTGGAAGCCAGAAAGTCCCTCGTGAGTTCTTTTCTACCGAATTCTCTGATTTCAACGTTGCCGTCGGCAACCAGCCACATTCTGAATGTGCTGCGCTCGCTATTTTCCTGGATCGCTTCTTCATGGGCCAATCGTTGGGCAAACAGTTCGAAAACGCGACGCTTCACATCGTGCCGCAGGTACGTGGCAAGAAAATCGAGTAACACGTTAATTTTGTTTGGTTTTTCGAGAAGAGTTTTATGGGACGAGCGTGCAGTATTATAGTTGCCAGGAACAGATTATGTTATCAACCATTGATGATGCTACGTTGATGAAAGTTGCTGCTTCTTTGGGGGAGGAGGAGGCGGTTAAGCTAATTGAATATCTGAAGAGCTTAGATGAGATCACGGACGACGAAATCGCCAACAAAACGGGCATCAGGTTGAATTCGGTCCGTAAAATCCTCTACAAACTCTATGATCACTCACTTGTTAGTTTGCGTCGGACTCGCGACCCGAAAACTGGTTGGTTTATTTTCCATTGGAAACTGCAGCCTGATCAGTTGGAAGGCTTTATCCTGAGTCAGAAGCGCCGTGTCTTGGAGAAGCTCAACGTACGGCTCGAGTACGAGTCAACTCATGACTTTTATTTTTGCAATACACCAGGGTGCAGGCGTGTCACTTTTGAGGAGGCTGTCGAAGCGGTTTTCCACTGCTCAGCCTGCGGCAAGCCTCTTGTGCATTTTGAGAATGCGATGATGATCAACAGACTTGGAGAAAAAGTTGATCAGCTCAGGAAGGAACTAGGTGAGTAACCAGCTTCCTTCGAGGGAGCAAGCATTAGCGCTTTTACGTGCGAATAATTGTTCACCCCTAGTTGTTGGTCATTGCAAGGCAGTTGCAAAACTTGCGGTTGAGACGGCAAAGCAACTGCAGAAAAAAGGACTTAGCGTTGATGTTGACCTCGTGGAGGTCGGTGCATTGGTGCACGACATTGGGCGGTCGAAAACGCATTCAGTTGATCACGCGGTTGTTGGAGCAGAAATTGCTAGAGCTGCAGGATTCCCTGAAGCCGTAATTCGCATTGTTAAGCGTCACGTTGGCGGTGGTATCACTAAGAGTGAAGCAGAGAAGCTGGGCTGGCCAGAGGGCACTTATATGCCTGTCACATTGGAGGAGAAGATCGTCTCCTATGCGGATAAGCTCGTTGAAACCAATGATGAGCGCATCCCCGTCGAAGAAACAATTAACAAATTCCAAGCCCGAGGTTTGTCGGCATCTGCAGACCGCGTTAGGAAGATTCATGATGAAATTGCCAAAATGAGCGGGGAAAAATCATGACCGCCCTGACGTTGCTGACAAGAATATACAATTCGCATCAACTCCGGCAAATGGATACAATAATAGCCGATGCCGTAGAAGGACTTGACGTGGAAGCTATTGTGACGGGCACGTTGGCAAACCGGTGGGTTCAGGTGGACGTTTCGGGCGAAGATGAAGGAGTGGCCTCTAAACTTATTGAAAGGGATTTTGGCTTTTGCCCCGTTGAACTTGTAAACGTGAAGAAGTTCGATTCGCTCAAGGGCTTTGTCACGGACTTGGAGAAGAGCAAGGACGAGCTTGCACTTGATATCGGCGTGGTTAAACCAGCTGGGGTCAAAGCTGTGGTTTCGCTTGACAAGTTACAGGCTAATCTCGCTGACGGAAACAAGTTTTCTCTCAGACAGTTGACTGACCTCTGGGGTTTCGCTAACAACCTACCACTGCAAATTAAAGTTCTGGATACTGACGAAGTCATAGTCAAGGGACAGCTGCACGATTCTCAGATTCACAGATTCGAGTATTGGCGCGATTCGTTGCTGGACAGACTTCTCGTTATGGGTGCATCTCGGGCTGAAGTTGACAAAGCCATCGAACAGGCTGGAATCGGTCGGGACGTAATTGAAGTCGAGGTCCTCGGTACTTTCGAGTATGCATTGGTGTGCAAGCTAGGGACTGATGCTACAGGCTTGATTGGTGAAATTGGGAGAATGCTGCGAAAAGCCAAATTCACAGTCTTCACTCCAAAAAGAATTCTAGGCGCGTAGGTTCCTGTTAGGCCACAAAACTTTGAGCAGGTAGGCTACTAGTTTTCGAGATCGTGCAAAGATTCCAGGACTTTAGCAAGCTGCTGTGCAACGGTGGAATCTAGTTTCTGGTTTTCCTCAAGGTTCCTGACAGGAGTTTCGCGTGCCATGCACCAACCAATATGCTTCAGTTTTTATAACAATATCTTTTCTGAGTACTTCGAACTTCGAAGTGAGGATAATTTCTTGGATTCGTGTTTTAACATTTTGGACAAGTTTTACAGCTTTCTTTAGTGCAGCAATTGACAATTTATCTTAATTTTTCCCATAGAAGTGGCCCAACCCGTCTTTTTTCAGTTTAATTATCCTGCAATAGATTTTTCGAAATTTCTATCTCCAACTTAAGAAGGCTTCTTTGGCTGGTTTCCTGTCAAAATTACCCACGCGTAGTTTTCCTCTCTGAAGTATTTGTCGGCGGTTTCAGTTATGTCTAGTCCAGATAATTGGGCGATTCTGTCAAGGTAGTTTTGCAGAGCTAATGGATTTTTGTGGTGAATTTCGCTATCTGCCAGCAATATGGGTAATAAGTGAGAGTCATCGATTGTTCGGTAGTAGTTTG
>Ga0335070_10008669_pt1 | contig 11926 bp, 7 predicted proteins | sample Lox_Sample_13_FD_206722 | JGI IMG/M metagenome (GOLD analysis project Ga0335070, IMG submission 206722) | Soil microbial communities from Loxahatchee National Wildlife Refuge, Florida, United States - Lox_Sample_1.3 | ecosystem: Environmental > Terrestrial > Soil > Wetlands | place: USA: Florida...
AAAGAGGCTCGCAGTTGCAAGTGCACCTCCGGGCGGACAGGAGTCTCCGCCCTACACGGGCAAACTCATCCTGATCTTTGCCGCATGCGTGCTGGCGACTCTGCTCGGACCCTACACCTATCACCCATATCTCGTCGTCTTCGAATACTCAAAAGCCAAGTTCACCTACTCGGTCATCATCGAGTTGCAGCCGTTGAGCTTCCGCGGCTACAGCCACTTCCTCGAACTCTTCCTCGCAGCTGCTGGTTTCCTCGCGGTCGGATGGCAGGCGCAACTTCGTCCAGACGCGACCGAACCTGGTGCAGCCGCTAAGATCGGCCTTGACCTCTTCAAACTATCTCTGCTCGCAATCGGCACGGTGGTCGCCTTCCGCACGATGCGTGATGCCTGGTTCATCTGTCTCCCTGCCGCAGCCTGTATCGCGGACGCCTTGCGCGCCCGCGCCCGAGAATGCACCCAGGAACTGGTCGCTGAAACACCCGCCGCCCGCGATCTCTGGCTCGGCCGCCTCGGCACCGCCGCCGTCGTCGCCATCTGTCTCATCCTCGTCGCCAGCGCCGTCGACTTCAACGAGCGGGGGCTCGACCGCGCCATCAGCACCGGCTATCCCGTCAACGCGATTAATTACCTGCGCCGCAATCCCGTTCCCGGTCCGCTCTACAACAACCTCAACTGGGGCGGATTTCTGATGTGGTATATGCCCGACTACCCGGTCGCCATCGACGGCCGCAATGACCTCTATGGTGACGACCTCGACATCCTCTTCTACAACTCGCAGGTCGCGCAGGAGTCCTACAAGACGGACCCGTACCTTGACGCGTGCGGCGTGGTCCTGCTTGATTCCACTCTGCCGCTCGCCAAAGTTCTCACCATCGATCCACGCTTCGAACTTGTCTACCACGACGACATTGCAACCGTATTTCGGCGCAAGCGAGGTTCGCTGGACACTCTCACCTTCCGCTAATCCCACTGTTGCCTGTCCTATTACTTCCGTGTGGAAGGCGGCTGCCTTCGTGTTACGATTCCTGCCGTGGGGCGTTTAGAGTAATCAGTCAGCCAACTTACTGCGAAACAGGTGAAGGCAAGTATGCGCACGCGTGCTCTCCAGTTTTCCACACTGCTCCTGCTCGTACTCACGACATTTGCCGCCGCGCAAAATGGTCCGCAGTCCGTCGCCAGCCTTCTCGGTGCTCATGATGTCGGCGGACACGGCTGCCTCGGCTGTCACACCGGCCAGCGCTCCGCGACGATCGGGGCTGCGGCGGGCGAGTTTGGCGAATCGCAAGAGAGCGCAGCGGAGCCTGCCTGGGGACCTTCGACCATTCCTCTCTACGGCAAGACAATCGCCTTTGGCGAAGGCGGGCGTTATGTGGAAGTCTTCCCCAAGAACATCACCACCCACAACCGCGAGGTCGATGGCATTCTCATCTGCCTCAGCTGCCACGACGGCAATCTCGAGCCGCCAACCATGATGACGGGACAGTCGTTCGAGCAGCGCATCGGCATGCTGCCCGCGCCTGGTTACGGAGGCTCGCCCATCCCGACGCTTCTCGGCAGTGATAACGGTAACTATCAAAACGATCATCCGGTAGGAACCGCGGCGGTCATTCCGACGGGCGATGGGCTCGCGTGGATTAACAATGGATTTTCCGTGGTTCCCGGAAGTCCGTACGCGCAATTCGTCGCGCACTATGGCAGGCCAGCGCTGGCGCCCGGCTCGCACAACAATCCATGGGGAGTGAATTCCTCCGGGCAACCGTTTGTGCTGTGCACGACTTGCCATAATCAGCACGTGATGACGGTGTATGCGTCGTCGGCCGAGAACCAGATTGCGGGCGATGGCGGCGGAAAACTCTATCCAACGTTTTTCTTCCTCAACGGGCCTTACGGGACGAAGGCGATGAGCGCCGCGAGCCCGAACGCGTCGCCCTCGACGCAGTTCTGCCGTCAGTGCCACTTCACAACCTCGAACGAGGCGAACAACGCGAATACGGTGGCGACGGTGCTGCGCAGTTTCTAATATGAGGCGTTGCTGTCGTTGGTTTGCGACCTCACCCGGCGAAGGATGAAATAGAATTCGCGCTGCCAAACAGCTTGTTTGTACATGTAATAGCCATCGGAAGTGTGTACTACCTCATAGCCTCGACTTGTCAACTCGGGAATACCATCTTGCAGCATGCGCTCGGGCTCGACGGTATAAGCAACGATGTACTCAGGCTTGATCCGGTACAAATCTTCGACATCCAAATCGGTCCCGGTAAGCGGAAATCCGAGATGGAAATACGACGTCGGAATGTTTGCAAAGAGGTGTTTGTCGAACTCGGCCTGAACGGCCACCACTCCGAATAAGTACCCGAACATCGGGGCATGATCGGCGCCCACTGACTTAAGATAGTCGGCCGCGTCTTTTGCGCCGCTATAGGGATACTTATAATCGCGCCGCATTACCACGGCGGAATCCCAGATATTCACGACACAGAAACAGAGAAGCAACGCAGACATTCCCAGTAGCGCCCTACGCTGGCCGATGTGAAAACTGGCAAGTTCCACCTTGCTCGGCCAAGCAATCCAAATGCCCGTGATCGCGGCGACAGTCAGAACTCCATGGTGATGGGGATAACCGTGGATCTTGGCGTATAGTGCCGCCAAGAGCGCCACGGGCAGTCCAAAGACTAAGAGTCGCTTGCGGGTCGCAGTCCAAGTCGCCGCGAGAACAACGAACAGAACGGAAGGGACGAAGTAGTCGAGAAATGCTCCGGAGACTGTAGCTGTTAGCTTGGTGAAGGCCGTTAGCACATGGCCGTGATCATCGACTTGCGGAGGCAGGAGCTTCTTCAGCGCGAACTCCTCTACATCCGGCGTCGGCTTCAGGATCATCACGATAAACACGAACACCAACACCATCACCGCGATGCAGATCCAGAAGCGCCTGCGAGTGCCAACATCGAGGGTGTCGCGAGCTCTCCACGCGTCGACAAGATACGCAATGCCAAGACATCCCGCCAGAATCGTGCCATGCAAACTCAAATTCGCTAGCAGCACGAGGACAATCGTCAGGCGCTCGGGATGCTGAAGATCCTTGAAGAGCATTGCCGCCGCAAAGGCGAGCAACGGCAACAGCGTGTACGGCCGCGCGATCACCGCGTATTGATAGACCATGAAATATGTGAAAGCCAGCGGCCAGCGGATGTAGCGCGGAAAAGGCGCTTTGAAGATCAGAAGTGCGACTCCCGCCGTCGCGCCCGCCATGCCGATGTAACCGAGCGCGTCATACTTGGCGTGAAAAACGTGCTGCGCGATCCAGAGAATAGTGTGCCAGAGGCCGGGCGAGCCTTCATAGCGAAGTTCGTAAAACCAGATGCGCGACAGCGGAAGGTCGCGCGCGATCAACCAGGCCTGCGCCTCGTCCGCCCACTTTTCGTGATAGGGAAGAATGAAGCCAACAATGGCGATCCACGCACCAAAGACAGCGAAGTCGGCAATGCGCCACCAAGGCGATGGCGCGGGAGATGAGACCAGCGTCCGTTCGGGAGAGTACCCGACTGGATCGGCGAGCGCGAGCGAGCCGTCGGTTGAAGGAGGAGCGATCTTGCCAACTTCATCGGACATGGGGGAGAGTCCTTGGATTTAGTCAATTAAGGGTTTAGTCATTTAAGCATTTAGTCATTTAGTCATTGCCCCCCAGATCGCAGCCTGTGCTTTGGTTTTTTAATGACTAAATGACTAAATAATTCAATTCTTCGCTATCACTACCGCTACGTCATCCGTATAAACCGTCTTGTATCCGGGCAGCGTGCCGAGCGCGCCAGCCATAATGGCTGTGCGTGGCAGCAGGATCGTTTGCGCGCTGGCCATGGGCGCGAAGTCTGTATAGCGGACCTCAGCGCTCATTGCCTTCGAATATTGAACGACGAAATCGTCGCCGTAAAGATCGGTGCGACCGTCGATGGCTACTGGATACTCAGGAAGATAGTAAGTCAGAAATCCTCCCCACTCGAAGGCATTGAAGATGGGCTGCGGCAGATGATGGCCGCGAATGGAATTGCAGGCTTCGACTGGGTAAGTTTGGGCGGCCTTCGCCAAAAGAGCGGTCTGGGAGCGCGGAGTCAACAGGGCTGCGCCGAGCACGACGATCACGATGGCAGCAGCAAACGCGATGGAGAATGTCTTGACCGAAGAAGATGGCTTCTCAGGACCGCGCACGGAAGCGGCGGACGATGCGTCGAGCATCTCGCCAAGAACCGCGACCGCCACAATCACGGTCAGCCAGACGTCGCGTTGCGAATAAAACGAAAGCGCGGAGGCGATGACGAGGATCGCGAGGAGAAACCAACCCCGAGAGCGGCGCAGGCCAAGCGCCAGAAACGCGGACATGGCGAGAAGAAGCAAAACATAATCCTGCGGCTGGCGGAAACCGGGAGCCTTGAAGTCCGGAAGATATGCATTCGCGGAACTCAAAGCGCTCGAAAAGAAGACGCGATAGGGCTCGAAGAAGTAGGGTGTTATGAGTGTAGCCACGACGCAAATTGCAGCAATGACGAAGAGCCTCGAAGCGGCGGAAGAGTGCAGCCCGCGGCGTAAGCCGTGGGTTTCCAGGCCAGATGATGGCAGCCCCGAAGGGGCGGAAGAAAAGTCGGGCTGGAATGTCATCGTAACGCCGAAAACCAACAGCAGCACGAGGCCGTCAATAAAATGCGCGTCCACATTTGCCCACAGCAGAAACAATGGCGGCAGTACCCAGGTTGCATACGGAACACTGGCGAGGGCGCCCATGATACACGATCTACGAATCTCCAGCAGAACCAGGAGCGCAATCCCGAAAAACAAGATCGAGGCGTAGAGCGGCGTAGGCGGCTCCGCTCCCAGGATGTATTGCGCGACCGCAGACAGCGCGACGGCGGGCCAGAAATTCCTGCGCCGGCCTCCGGCTAAAAGAAACGTAATCACCCCGAGCCCGATCTTGCACGACATCGCAAAGATCGGGATGGCGCGCAGTCCGAAGAGACGGTAGAAGATCGCGAGTTTCAGATCATAGAGCCAGCTCACGGCGGCCCACGAGTTACTCGACGACTGCGAGAAGATTCCGCTGTGCGGGAGCGCGTGGTTGTGGAGAATCCAAAGGCCTGAACTGAGATGCCACCAGACGTCCCCGCCAAGCAGACTTGAGAGCGACGAGCAGCGCACGGCCTCGACGAGAGCGCTGGCGCTTAAGAGCGCGCCGAGCACCGGCAGGCGCAAGGCAGCGGTAGCGGCCTTGCCGTTCATTTTGTCCGCCGCCCGTGCTGCTTCGCGTTCTGGTTCGCCGAAGGCGTAACCGTGCCGTCGGCGTTGTGATCGTAGTTGTGGCAAGTAAGCGTGCAGGTGTTCGAGGCGCGGTTGTACGAAATGGGCGTGCCCAGATTTGCGCCGCCATTCGGCGCAACCACGTTGGCGTCGAAGTTCACCAGCCGCTCCCCCGTAATGTAAGGCGAGGTCGCGCCCATGCCGTGCGCGGTGTGGCAGACCGAACAGGTAAATCCTTGCTGATATGAGTGAAGATTGTGCTGCGTGAAGCTGGTGTTGTTGAATATCTGTGACAGATCGTGGCACTTCGCGCACATCGAGAACGGGCCGGCGGGGCTGGTGTCGGGATTCGGGAACAGATTCGTAACCGTGCCGCCGGGCGTCGCTGCCTGGCTGAACTGGTAGTTGCGCTCGAGCAGGTGCGAGTTGACAGATCCATGCGGCCCGTTGGGTCCCTGTCCGCCGAACTCGCGGTTGTCGTCGCTGTTGTGGCAGTCGGTGCAGAACATCTGCGTAGCAACGAGGCGTCCCGACGCCTGCCCCGTGAGCGTCGTCATGTTGGCCAGCAAACTCGGCTGTGGCAGCGGGCTGTTGCTCGTATGAGTAACCGGATGGCTCGAAGTCGCAGTCGCTGCAAACTCGGTGATCACGTTCAGCGGATCGATGCCTTGCACAACGCGGATCGGCGCATATCCATAAATCAGCAGGCGCTGCTTGCCGGGGCTGGTGCCGTGGCACCTCAGGCACGTCTCATATTGGTTGACGGCCGGGATGAGCACCGTAACGCCATCGACCGCGCTGATACCGGTCGCGCCCTGCTGCGGCGGACGGATCGCCGGCGGCTGCGAGAATTGAACTTCCGGATTGCCGGCGTGCGCGTTGTGGCAGTCGACGCAGGTGGCGTGGCGATTGTTGGTCAGCAACGCGGGCTCGGCGGCATCGTGAAAATTGTTGCCCGAGGGCAGCGGATGACTCGTTTTACCAAGCTCCGCCATGATGTTCAGCGGTTGCGGCGAAAGATAGGTTCCACCTTCGTGGCAGGTCATGCAGCTCTGCGTAACAGGATCGTATCCGGTCGCCGCCGGGGTCGCGGGACGCAGCAACCGCGCCGGCGAGACCGAATCGTGCGACATGTGACACGAATTGCACGAGTTCGCGCCCACCGTTCCATAAGAACCGACGTGCGCATCGGGCGAAACCGTATTGGTCGCCGTCTGATGAATACTGTTCGTGTACCCCGTCAACGGATTGTTCTGCCCCTGCACGACTCGGTTCGGGTCGTGGCAAGCCTGGCACATCTGCCCGCTTGAGCTGTCGCGCACCAGAAACATCTGCGCGACCGTATCAATGTTCTGGACGTGCGGACTGTGGCAACTTGTGCATTCAATATTGCAGTTGACGAGCTTGACCGCCCCGGTCGGATCAGCAGTCTTGCATTGCGAAACAACCGACGCCTGCAGGTCCGGCGAATCCTTCAGCGGCACCACCAGGCTAAACGGATGCGAGCCAGTCAAGGTCGTGCCGAAAGAATCCATACTGTTCATCGACCCGACCATCGGCAACTGTCCATACGCCTGCGTCTGGCCGACTCCCACTGTCCCATCGTGGCAGCTCAGGCAAAGACTGCTGGTGATGCCGAGCGTTGGCTTCGTGTTCCCCTGCTCGACATAAGTTGAGCTGTTATACGGCGTGTAGCTCGCGTTCGAGTATTGTTGGTTCCACAGTGGTGAAATTCCGCCGAGCCCGCTGTGGGGCGCGTGGCAGAACGTGCAGCCCAAGCTGCCCTGGTTGTACACCGACGCCCCGCTGGCCGCCGTCAGGTTGTGCATGCCGAGCACGTCAATGGTGGGAGACTGATCGAGTGGCCGCGTCTTCTTCTGCTGCGCCGAAGAAATCGCCGCCATCGCGATGATCGCGGTTAGAAGCCAGCCTCGCCGCATCATTGCTTTCTCCCCTCTGCCGCGACCCCGTAATAATGAAAGACCTGCACCCGTCGGTTAAACGAGTCCACCACATAAATCCGGTCCTGCTTGTCGATCTGTAATCCCGCCGGCAGCTGAAACTGCCCGTTATCCATGCCGCGTCCGCCGAAGTAATACAACAGGCGACCTTCCTTGTCGAAAACCTGCACGATCCCCCACTGCCCATCGACGATGTACAGATGTCCTTCGGAATCGATGCCGATTCCCTTCGGCCGGAAGATCCATCCCGCGCCGTCGCCAATCTTGCCGATCGCATATTCAAACTTGCCCGACCGGTCGAGCACCTGCACGCGGAAATTCATCGCATCGACCACGATGAGCTGGTCCTCATGCAGCCGCAACTCAGTCGGAAAATTAAACTCGCCCTCGCCCATGCCCGGCTTGCCAATCACCTGCAACACGCTGCCCGACATATCCATCATGAAAATCTTGTTGCGCAGCGTATCGGTGACATAGATCCGTCCCTCCGCCGAGTCTACCGCGATACCCGTTGGCCGCTTGAAATAACCCTCTCCGCCCTTCAAGCTGCCGATGGCACGCTTGTACTTGCCGTTCGCGTCCCAGACAAAAACCTTGCCCGTCTGCGAGTCGGTCACATAGATGTTGTCCTGGGCGTCCACCGCGACGCACTGCGGGTTGAGCATCGGGTCTTTCCACGTGTCGCGCCGCGACAAAAACTTATATTTCTGCGCCGGAAAATCGAAGATGTGTACGCCCACCGCAGCCGGATCGCTCACAATGATTCGACCGCGCGAATCCGTCACCACGCTGTAAGGGCTGACAAGATAATGAAAATCAGGCTCGCCCGCGATGACATCCACGAGCTTCGTCCAGAAGCTGCGCTTCGGCTTGACTTCGCGTTCCAGGCTGAAGCTGCGCTCCCACGAAAGCTTGCGGCCGCCATCCATCAGGAGATCGGGCGGCGCGGGCGCGGCCAGGGCCTGCTTGTTTTTCTTGGAAGCTGACGCCGGAAGAACGGCAAGCACGAGCACCGCGAGGACCACCGCCCCCACCCGGATGGTCATCCCGAGCGCAGCGAGGTATCTGCTTTTATTGGAGCGCCGTTCTAGAAGAAGTCGAACCATCTGGAGAATCCCACGAAGTAAGACGTCGTGCTCGCCGGCGTCCCCGCCGCACTGATGCCCTGCGTGAACTTCGTATACCCCGCCCGCAGCCCAATCCTTCTCAGATGGTACTGCAGTTGCGCATTGTAAACCTGCGTATCATTATGCGAGAACGTCTCGCTCAAAGTAGTGCTCAGGGCCCGGCTGTAACTGCCCGAGAGCACCATCCGCCGAATCGGCTGCACCGAGAACCCGCCGCTATAACTGTCGCCGCTGTAGGTCACGAAGCCATTCTCTCCCGGCGTCTGTGGCACTCCTTGCAGCGTGCCGCCTCCCAGCAGTGAGACGCCCGTCGCCTGGGTATAGCTGCCCGTCAGCGTCATCCAGCGCGAGCCCAGCGATGACGAAAAACCTTCACCATGACTGGAGCTCCCCTTATAGTTCGTCAGCCCGCTGTGCGTACCGTTGAAGGCTCCCGTCCACTGCCATCCCCGGACCACCCGCCGTCGAATCGTCGCGCTGTAGTTGTAAGACGAGGTCGTGTAGGTTGCCAGCAGCGTCTGCACATTTTGCGCATAACTGAGTTGCGCTGCCGTCTGCCAGCCCAGTACCCGGTGCGAGTAATTCACGTTGCCGATGAATCCGATGCTGTTGGTGTCCCTCGCGTCGCTGGCATCGAGCACGGTGCCCGAAAAGCTGAACATGTCAAACAGGCGCTTCGCATAGTTCAGCGTGCCGCTCACGAATGTTCCGGTATAGTCCTGTCCGAAATAGTACTGATCGTAATGCGTTGCCTGCGCCGTGGCCGTGAGCATATGGGTTAACTGGTAGTTGCTTCCTGCGGCTATCGTCGTGGAGTGCGATCCCGATCCCACGTCCACCGGAGGGGCTCCTTCCACGCCCAGGCTTTGTGAGAGATAACCGCTCAGGTTGCTGGTGTAAGTTTCCGAGACGTTGAAACCCCACTTGAGCGTCGGATGGAAACTGGCGCCCACGGTCTCCGTGTCGTCAGTGTAGCTTGAGGTGTCCGAACTCTGGCCGGTCAGCCCGTAATTGCCGGTCGACGATGAGCGGTTGAAATCCGCGTAAAACGACCCGTGCATCGGCAAGCTGTGTTGCGCGCCAAACCCGATATTCTGCCCGGTTGAGTTCTGTGTGGAGTCGCCCTCGCCGCTGAGGAACTCGGGATATTTCGAATCCAGAGTGTTGCGCGTGTAGAACGCGTTGAGCCGGAATCCTACAAGCTCGTAGTTCGAGTGCACGTTGAACAGCTTCGTGGTCGAATGGGTCTCTTCGTCGGTCCCGTAGATGTTGCCGCTGCCGCTGCCCTGCGAATATCCCACCGACAGCGTCGGCCAGTTGGGAAGCAGTGCGCTCCAGTTCACCGAAAATCCGTGGCTTCTCCCGATCGTGGTGAAGTTTGGCTGCCCGACCAGTCCGAATGTTCCACTCGTGTTGCGGTCGTAATGGTAGCTCACCGATCCCGGAAAGTGGCTGCCGGTAAAGAGATTCGCCGTGGTATCGATGCCGGTCGCTCCGGTCAGCGACTGGTAGCTCGAATCATCCCGCGACTGGTTGTAGTAAGGCGTCGCAGTGAACGACAGAAAATTGGGACTGTAGTAGTACCCGGAGAGCTTGCCGTCCAGTCCCCAATTCAGTCCATGGCTCGAGGGGATCGCGTCTCCATAGTCGCCCGCATACCCGAACGTGAACATCCCGCCGGCATTCATCTTGGTGTTTTCGCCAAGGGTGAGCGCGCTCGGTGCCACCTGAGCCGAGACGAGTTGCGCCATCACCAGCACCGCCAGTCCGAGGATGCGCTTTACAACCGCCATTTTGGCCTTCCTACCAGAGTCCCCAAACCCCAGGGTTTAACTTACTTTTAAGGAGGCACAATCGTTGCCAAAACTAGTCTCGGGAATGAAATTGAAAGCATCGTGTTTTCAATAGTTTGCAGTAGCTTTACCGGTCACCGGGCACCGGTCACCGGTCGCAGTGCGGCATATCACCCTTTGCGGGGTCGAAAGCCTCAATCTTGGCAAGGCCACCGGCACCGAAGGAAGGCCACTCAGAACAGGGCTTAGTCGGCACTCTCGACCAAAAGCATGGGTTAGATGGGCGTAGTGTGGGTGACGAAAGTCACTGACAGGAGCCGCCCATCCGCGCAGAGTTCGGGTGTTCGATTTTCTCCCCGTTTTTGGTGCTTGGCACGAGTCCGTCAGCCCTTTGCAAGTAAGAAAGGCTGGAGGCGGTGGAAGCACGCACGAATCTGCTCCCTCCCTAGGGCCTGAGCCTCCAGAAAAAAAACGCCACAAAATAATTTTGGAGGCATTATTCCTATGAGAAAAACGACCCTAGTGATACTGTTCGTCCTCGCGGTCGCGGGATTAGTGATGGCGCAGAACTGGTCATCGACCGTTGACGTTCTGGGCGCTCACCAGAATCAAGGCCGCGGCTGCGCGGGCTGCCATGCTCCGCATAGCGGCTCGTTCGGTTCCGGCCACGGCGGCGCAGCTGACGCCGGCGACTATGCATTGTGGGGCCAGGACGCCAGCCCGCTCTATGGCAAGACCGTCGCCTTCGGTGACAATGGCCAGTATGTCGAAGTTCTTCCCAGCGGCATCGCCAGCGGAACCCAGGAGATCGGCGGTATTCTGCTCTGCCTGAGCTGCCATGATGGCAACCTGACCCAGTCCAACATGATGCAGAACTGGTCTTATGAACAACAGATCGGCCTGCTCACCAACACCACCTACGGCAGCCAGAAAATTCCGACCCTGCTCGGCAATGATGGAACGAAAGCCGGCAACTACACCAACGATCACCCAGTCGGCCAGAATGCCACCATCAGCGCCGGCTACGGCTTGGTATGGACGACCAACTCTTTCACAGTAACCCCCGGCTCACCCTATGCCCAGTTCGTGGACAACTACGGATGGCCGGCCCTGGCGCCCGGCACGTACGAAAATCCCTATGGCGTCAATGGTGCGGGCCAAGCCTATGTGCTCTGCACTACTTGCCACAACCAGCATGTGATGACCGTGTACACGTCTACCGCGGCTAGCCCGATCGTGAAAGACGGCGGCGGCAAGTACTATGCCACCTACTTCTTCGTCAACGGACCGTACAACCCGAACCTGCAAGGCAAGCTCACTGCCGGCCAAGCGGCTTCCACCACTCAGTTCTGCCGTCAGTGCCACTTCACCGAGGCGAATGAGGCCAACAACACGAACACCATCCCAACGGTCTTCCAGTAAAGCTTCGGATTGCTTGTCCCTGGGGGGAAAGGTCAGATCTTTCCCCCTTTTTACTTGAAAGCCCGTCTCTTCTATTGGACGTCCGCCGCTCGCGCCATTGGCCCCGTCTTCGACTGCCGCTTACCGCTACCCGACTTCGACCTTCGCCTTCGCTCTTAATTGTTTCGCCAGGCCTGATCTCAATTTCTCGTACTTCGCCTTCTGCATCTCGTCTTTCAGCCCGGCCTTCACTTCGGCGAATGGCTGCTTCCGCGCCGGATTATGCGCATTCAGCCGCACAATCGTGTACGCCGACTCGATCTGGATCAGCCCGCTCACGTCTCCCGCCTTCATGCCCGCA
>Ga0335070_10008670_pt1 | contig 11926 bp, 13 predicted proteins | sample Lox_Sample_13_FD_206722 | JGI IMG/M metagenome (GOLD analysis project Ga0335070, IMG submission 206722) | Soil microbial communities from Loxahatchee National Wildlife Refuge, Florida, United States - Lox_Sample_1.3 | ecosystem: Environmental > Terrestrial > Soil > Wetlands | place: USA...
TGCCCTGGGTCACCCGCTGGGCTGCACCGGAGCGAAGCTCACCACCCAGCTGATCGGCGAGATGAAGCGCAGGAACGTCCAGTTTGGCATGGTCTCGATGTGCATCGGCGGCGGCATGGGCGCAGCGGGACTGTTTGAGGTCTACTGATGCGGACGCCCGAAGCGGGACTATTCCGCTTCGGGCGCTTTCGTTCGGACAATGTTACTGCTGCGTCGTTGCCGGCACTTCAGGCAATTGATTCAGGGAAACATGCTGTTTGGGATGGGGCGCCGGCCGCGTCTCATATGCATACACGCCGACTCCGCACGCGCCGATCAGCACGAGGATTGCGCCGACGATCTTTCCGGCGGAGCCGAACTGTACTTTGGAGGGCGCGGCGCGCCCACGAAGGTCATTCATTTGAACATCACTCATCTAACAACTCCTCCCTGTATTCATCCTTGTGCCGCTCCGGTAAAAACGTGTGCACCGGCATGCGGTTTCCAAGGGAACAAAGACGGGCAAAATTGTGGCGTCGCAACGTATACGGACTAATGTGGCCGTGAAAAACATTCCGATTCGCAATCCATGCGTGTTGCAACCGGAAAGCCGATAGCGCTTTCGAAACAACACGCGCGGCGGCTGTGGCTTGCAGCGCTGCGCCTCGATACACGCGATCCTTTCGGCGCCGGACCGGAAGCCGTGCAGCGCGCCATCGAACATCTTGGCTATGTGCAGATCGACACGATCAACGTCATCGAGCGCTGCCATCATCACATTCTGTTTACGCGTATTCCCCAGTACCGGCGCGAGCATTTGAGGCAGCTGCAAAGCGTCGACAAGACGGTGTTCGAATACTGGGCGCACGCGCTCGCCTATCTGCCGACGCGGGATATGCCGCATTACGTCAGGCTGATGCGCCAGCACCGGTCGCGCGAGACGACCGTGAAGCCGGAAGAGCTGCGCAAGGTGCTGCGGCTGGTGAAGAAGAACGGCGCGCTCTCGCTGCGCGACATCGACGACGACGTTCTCGTCGAAAAAGATCACGCCTGGGCGAGCAGGAAGCCGTCTGCGCGGGCGCTGAGGCTCGCCTTCTATCGCGGGCAGCTCACGATCAGCGAACGCAACGGCATCCTCAAGACGTACGAGTTGACCGAGCGGCACTTCGGCTGGAGCGCGCCGCCGAAGCCCGCGCCCGAGCGCGAGACGCTGAACTATCTTCTCGACCGCGCCCTTCGCGCGCAGGCCATCGTGAGCGTCGACTCCATCTGCTACATGGATGCGCCGAGAAAGCCCGCCATGCGCAGCCTGATTGAAGGCCGCGTGCGGCGGAAGGAACTGGTCCCTCTCGACGTCGAAGGCGCCGGCAAGACCCCGTATTGGGCGCGCCCGGAAACACTCGAGGCGGTCGCGGCGCCCGACCAGGGACTCGTCCACATCCTTTCACCCTTCGATCCGCTGACCATCCAGAGGAAGCGGCTCAAGTTCTTTTTCGACTATGACCACCTCTTCGAAGCCTATGTGCCGAAGGCCAGGCGCAAATTCGGTTACTTCGCCCTCCCCGTCCTTGTCGGCGATACGATCGTGGCCGCACTCGACCTTAAGACGGATCGCGAGAACGGCAAGCTGCTGATCCGGAAATGGACCTGGCTCGGCCCCCGCACGAGCCGCAGGCATAAATCCGCCATTGAGGAAGAAATGGCGCGGTTCGAGCGTTTTCAGTTGGCGAACTGAGTTCCGGTCCGGGGGGCCTTATCAAATGCAATCGTCGATGGGCCGCTTGATCATGTGGGTCGTAGCGGCAGCGGTGATCGTTGCCGTCACCGTCGCCGCTTGGCTGGCCTTCGCACATCCGGACGGGCCGTCGCTCGACGAAACGCTCGGCTGGATGGACAGCACCTACAATTCCCACACCGCGCAGGGAGGATCGCCGGGTTACGGCATGCGCGAGATTTTCGACAACGGCGCTGTCTTCGAGCGCAAGACGGAGTCCTTGCGAGCATCCGGTTGCCGTCTGACGCTCGTCTTCCACGAAGATCCCAATTCGCAGCGCTACAGCATCATCGCCAACGACCAGATCGACACGCTCGAGCTCGGCAATATCGATCCAGCTTCCGCGGTGCTGCACCTCTCGAGCTCGGTCAACGACGGAAATGCCTGTGCGCCGCAGTCGGGGCGCCGGGCCTGCAACATTGCCGAGCTCGATTTCGAGACTCGCAACCGCATGCCTCTGATCGCGAGCAGCTATGTGACGACCTTTCTGAAACTATCCGGCAACGCGCGCGTCACGCGCTGGAAAGCAAAAACGTTTCAGTCTGCGATCCTGATCTCGGATGTCGCCTATGCAAAGCGCTTCCTCAAAGCCTTCCAGCATGCCGTCAAGCTCTGCGGCGGCAGGCCGTCGACATTCTGAGCGCGTCAGGCGCGCGCCCGAAATCGGACCGGCATCTTCTTCGGCCCCGAGATGAAATTCGACGGCAGCCATTCGGGCGCGGCCGCGAGCTCCAGATCTTCGAGACGCGACAGCACTTCCATCAGCACCGCGTCGATCTCGACGCGCGCGATGTGCTGGCCGAGGCAGCCATGCGGGCCGGTGCCGAAGGCAATGTGCTCGTTGGGATTGCGCGAAAGATCGAGTCTGTCGGGCTCGGCGAATTTCGCGGGATCGCGGTTGGCGGAGCCGAAATACATGATGACCTTCTGGCCTTCCTCGATCGCCTCGCCCGCCAGCGTCACGGCGTGCTTGGCCGTGCGGCGCATATAGATCACGGGGCTCGTATAGCGCAGCAATTCCTCGCGCGCCGACGCGACACGGGCCGGAAGATCCGCCTTCAACCACGCCAGCTGCTCGGGATTTTCGAGAAGCGCGATCAGGCCCGAGGACAGTAGGTTGCGCGTCGTGTCGCCGCCCGCATCGACCAGCAACAGGAAGAACAGCAGGAACTCTATGTCGTCGAGGCGCTTCCCCTCGACTTCGGCCTCGAGCAGCTTGGTCGCGAGATCGTTAGCCGCCCGCGCGCGCTTCTCCGCGATGACGCCGCGTCCGTAATCGAACATCTTCTGCATCGCCATCAGCGCCGCGCCGGGCGCCAGCGCCTCTGGCGAGGTGTGGAGGATTTCCGTCAGCTTGTAGAGCTCGCGGCCGTCGTCGCGCGGCAGACCGAGAAGCTCGGCAATCACGAAGGACGGCATCTCCCCCGCCACCTCGCTCACAAAATCGCATTCGCCGCGCGCCGCCACCGCGTCGACGATTTCGCGCGCCAGCCGCTGCATCCACGGGATCATGTCGCGCGCGGGGCCTTGCGTGAACTCGTTGCGGATGAGCTTGCGATAGGCGGTATGCTGCGGCGGATCCATCATCAGCATCATTTTATAGCCGCCGAAATTCGACTGCTGATCCGGCGCGTCGCGCATCATGATCGTGGGTTCGGAGGAGAAATTCTGGAAATCGCGGTCGACGTCGTAGACGTCCTTGTAGCGCGTCACCGCCCAGAACCCTGGGCCGTCCGGCTCCTCGTGCCAGAAAATGGGCGCGTTCTCGCGCAGCCAGCGATATTGGGCGAAAGGATGCCCCGCCGCGAACTCTTCCGGATTGACGAGATCGATCTTCATGCGCGCGCTCCCTGGCGACCAACCTTGTCATGGTCCGCGAATGCGGGCCACCCAGTTGGCTGCAACTCGCCTCTCAAAGGGCAAGCACGCCATTTTTCTTTGGGAACGCCACGGAATTCAACTGGGTGGCCCGCACGAGGCGTGCCATGACACCGGTTTTGTTGTTACGACCTCCCGCCCACCATCACCGGCGTCTCGCGGTAGTAGCCGGCGTAGAGGCGCTTGAACGCCGCGATCTTCGGCAGGTCGTTGTAGACGATGTAGGGCGCGTCGGGATTGTGGATCAGGTAATCCTGGTGATAGCTCTCGGCCGGATAGAAGCCGCGATACGCATCGACGCGCGTGACGATCGGCGCGCCGAACACATGCGCCGCGCCCAGCTGGCGGATATAGGCGTCGGCGATCTTCTTCTGCATGTCGTTCGTGTACCAGATGTCGGAGCGGTACTGCGTGCCCTCGTCCGGGCCCTGGCGGTTCAGCTGCGTCGGATCATGCGCCACGGAGAAATAGACGCGCAGGATCTCGCCGTAAGAGACTTGCCGCGGATCGAAGGTGATCTTGACGGTTTCGGCGGCGCCGGTCGTGCCGGTGCTGACGAGTTCGTATTGCGCCGTCGCCGCCGCGCCGCCCGAATAGCCGGACACGACTTCCTTGACGCCTTTCAAATGCTCGAACACGCCCTGCATGCCCCAGAAGCAGCCGCCGGACAGCACCGCGGTCTCCGTCGCGGCACTCTGCGTTTTCGGCGCATCGAGCTGCGCGGCCGGTATCACTTTCGGCGCCTCGTCCGCGCAGGCCGGCAGGATGAGGGCCGCGGCAAGAAGGCCGGCGGCCGCGCCGTTTTTCAAAAAGCGGGAGAGCTTCAGCATCATGTCCTCCTTCAGGCGCGCTTGACGAATTTGAGCGACGCCGAGTTCATGCAGTAGCGCAGGCCGGTCGGCTTCGGGCCGTCGTCGAAGACATGGCCGAGATGGGCGTCGCAGCGCTTGCAGGCGATCGCCGTGCGATCCATGAAGAAGCTCGTGTCGTGCTGTTCGACGACGTTCATCGGCGAGATCGGCTGCCAGAAGCTCGGCCAGCCGGTGCCGGATTCGAACTTGGTGCGGGAATCGAACAGCGCCGTGTCGCAGCAGATGCAGCGATAGAGCCCGTCGGCGTGGTTGTTCCAGTAGATCCCGGTGAAGGCCTGCTCGGTGTCGGCATGGCGCGTCACTTCGAACTGCTCCGGCGACAGGAGCTTGCGCCACTCCGCTTCGCTTTTGATGACCTTGGGAACATTGGCGCGGCCGAGATCCTTGCCGGCGGCGGAGAAATTCTCGATCGTCACCTCCGGCACGGCGGCGCGGGCGAAATGCGGCACGGCGGCGGCCACGAGCGCCAGCGAGGCCGACGACAGCAGAAAGCGCCGGCGCGCGGGATCGATGGAATCGGTGCGGGACATGTCTGGCTCCTCGCTGTGACAGAGACTAGTTCGCGCGGCCTCGGCCGCATGTTACGCGAAGACGCATCCGCCGAATCAGCCGGGCGGACACTCCCTATCACGAAAGCGAGAGCTTAAGCAGCGACGACGAGCGCGGCGGGCACCGTCACGGTGGCGCAGAGCCGGCCGGTGTCGGGCACCTGCTCGCGGCCGGCCACGACGATCAGTGCGTCGGACAGCCTCGCCAGCAGCGGCAGTTCCCCGCCGGGCGCGACAGGTGCCGCATCGATGACCGCGAGGTCGGACACGCGGCGCAGATGGGCGAAAAGCTGGCCCGACGTCCAGGCCGCGCGCGGATCGCCTTGTCCGGCCGGCATGAACAGCATCGGCGAGCGCGGATCCTTCGCCATCGACTGGCTGAGCCGCGCCTTGCCGCGCAGCACGTCGACCCAGCCGGTGCGCGTGGCGACGAGCCCCGGCCGCGCCACGCGTTGCGTGAGATTGCCGTCGAGCAAGATGGTGCGAAGGCCCTGCTGTGCGGCGACGCGTGCGAGGCCGGTCGAAAAGCTCGACTGGCCGTCATTGGGATCGAACGAGGTTACAGCGACGATGCAGGGAATCTGCGCCGCGATCCGGCGCGCAATGCCGCGCAGCGTGTCGGCGGTCACGGATTGCGGGTGATTGACGGCGATGTCCGCGCAATATTGCAGCGCCGCGCGCGGCATCTCGGCGAGAACCGGTACGGCGCGCGGGGCCCGCGCGCTGGGGGGGCTCTCGCGAAGATCGGGGGCGGGCGAAGAGTATGAAAACATCAATAGGCGTTCCGCTGTCCCAGGATCGCGAAAGGCGTCGCGAGCAGGATGCGCAGATCGAGCGAGACATTGGCGCGCTGCGCGTACCAGACATCGTGATGGACGCGCACCTGCATCGTCTCGAGGGTCGGGGTTTCGCCGCGATGACCGCTGATCTGCGCCCAGCCGGTGATGCCGGGCTTCACGCGCTGGCGAAACGCATAGTGCTCGATGAGCGCGCCGTAGTGGCGGTCATGCGCGATCGCATGCGGCCGCGGGCCCACGAGCGACATCTCGCCCTTCAGCACGTTGAAGAGCTGCGGCAGCTCGTCGAGGCTGGTCTTCCGCAGGATGCGGCCCACGCGCGTGATGCGCGCATCGTCCTTCGACGCCTGCACGACGGTGTCGCCGTCCTCGAGCACGGTCATGCTGCGGAATTTGAGAATCATGAACGGACGGCCGCGCAAGCCCGTGCGCGTCTGGCGGAAGAACACCGGGCCTTTGGAGTCGAGCCTCACCGCAAGCGCAATGACCGCCAGGAGCGGCGACAGAAGAACGAGCAGCGGCACGGTGACGACGAGGTCGAGCACGCGCTTGGCGGGACGATCCGACAGACGGCGGCGCATGTTCTTGTCCGGCTGCGCGCGGCGCAAACGCGGCAGCGCCGGGATACGCGCCAAGGATTTGCGCGCGGCGGGATGAGCCGGAATTGCGTTCAGCGACACCATGGAAGCCTCCCCCTCGAAAGGCGTCACCGGCGGGACGCTTGCAGGCATCGCGCCAGAACCATCCGTCTCGCACCGGGACAGGACCGCGTTCACCAATTAACGCGGGCGGTTCACAGGGTATTCGCGCTTGATCGAGCCCCGCCGGGGCGTGGGATGGCGGGCGGCAAAGCGTTTATGCGGCGCGCGCTGTTCGATTTTGAGATGTGCCTGTCGTGTTCTGGGACGCCGCAAGGATCGGGTGGAAGCGACTGGCCCGGATGCTCCACAGCGACCAAGACTTTACCGGGACCGCGGGCTTCCAGCCCGCATTTCTACGTCGGTGCAGATTTCGCCATGCGGACGGGACGTCCGCGGTCCCGGTGAAGTCTTTGTCCTCGTAAGGATTTGCGCATGGATCGACAGCAAATTTCCGACACCCTCTGGGCCGACGGCTATGCCCGGCTCGGCAGCCTGTTGAGCGTGGGCGAATGCCGGAGCCTGCGCGCGCTCTATGCCGACGACAGCGTTTTCCGCAAACATATCGACATGGCGCGCCATCGCTTCGGCGAAGGCAGCTACAAATATCTCGCCTATCCGCTGCCGGAAAAGATCGCTGAGCTGCGCGAAGCGCTCTATGAAACCCTCGCGCCGATCGCCGATGACTGGATGGAAGCGCTCGGATTCGACGTCAAATATCCGCCGACGCTCGAGACCTTTCTCGCCCGTTGCAGGACGCACGGCCAGACGCGTCCCACGCCGCTGATCCTCCGCTACGAGGAAGGCGGCTACAATTGCCTGCATCAGGATCTCTACGGCGAAATCGTCTTTCCGTTCCAGATCGTGGTGGCCTTGAGCGATCCCGCGAAGGACTATGACGGCGGCGAATTGCTGCTCGTCGAGCAGCGCCCGCGCGCGCAATCGATCGGCCATGCGCTGACGCTCGAGCAGGGCGAAGCCGTCGTCATCACCACGCGCTACCGCCCCGTCAAAGGCACGCGCGGCTATTATCGCGCCAACCTCCGCCACGGCGTCAGCCGGATCACCAGAGGCGAGCGCTACACGCTGGGGATTATCTTTCACGATGCGGCGTGACGCACCGACGCAAGGGGGAGGTGGGAATGCGTCCGCGTCAGCTCCCCGCGATCAGATCCCGCACAAAATCCGACAGCCCCACCTGCCGCACGCGCTTCAGCCGTTCGGCATTGAGGATCGACACGACCTTCAGATGCGCGGGATCGATATCGTCATTGACGATGACATAATCATATTCCGCCCAGTGGCTGATTTCGCCGGCCGCCTTGGACATCCGCTTCTGCACGACCTCTTCGGAATCCTGCGCGCGCGACCTGAGGCGCCGCTCGAGCTCGGCATGGCTCGGTGGCAGCACGAAGATCGAGACGATGTCCTCGCGCACCTTTTCCTTCAGCTGCTGCGTGCCCTGCCAGTCGATGTCGAACAGCACGTCCTTGCCTTTCGCCAGCGCGTCCATCACCGGCTTCTTCGGCGTGCCGTAGAGATGATCGAAGACGTTCGCGTGCTCGAGGAATTCGCCAGCCTGCACGGAGGCGCGGAACTGGTTGGCCGTGACGAAGTGATAATCGACGCCTTCCTGCTCGTTCGGCCGCTTGGCGCGCGTCGTCGTCGACACGGACAGAACGATATTGCCATCGGCTTCCAGCAGCCGTCTCGACAGCGTTGTCTTGCCCGCGCCGGACGGCGAAGACAGCACCAGCATCAGCCCCCTGCGCGTAATCGTCATTCGACGTTTTGCGCCTGCTCGCGGAACTGGTCGATGGCGGCCTTCAGCGCCAGGCCGACACGCGTCAGGACGACGTCGGAGGATTTGGAGCAGAGCGTGTTGGCTTCGCGGTTGAATTCCTGCGCCAGGAAATCGAGTTTCCGGCCGACGCCGTCGCCGGAATTGATCAGCGCGCGGGCTTCCTGGGTATGCGCCTGCAGACGGTCGAGTTCCTCGCGCACATCGGCCTTGGCGGCAAGCAGCGCCACTTCCTGCGCCAGGCGATCTTCCGAGATCGATGTCGACGCCAGAAGATCCTTCAGCTGCGCCTGCAGGCGTTCGCGGATCGCACCGGGCTGCGATGCTGCGAGCCGGCCCGCCTCCTCCGTGAGATTCGAGATGTCGCGCACATGGCTCAGCAGCACCGCGCAGAGCTTGTTGCCTTCATTGGCGCGTGCCTTGGCGAGCGCATCGAAGGCGTAAGCGAGGCTTTCGAGAATGGCCGCATCGCGGGCGCCGCGCGCGGCGGGATCGAGCGGCAGGGCTTCGTCCTGCACGATCACGCCCTTGAGCGCGAGAAGCCCGTCGATGCGCGCCGGTGTGAGGCCCGTTTCGGCGGCGACCTCTTTTGCGATCCTCACGGCCGACGACAGCGCGGCGGGATCGATGCGCAGGCCCCGCGTGCCTTCCTGCGGTTCGAGCGTCAGCGTCGCCTGGATGTTGCCGCGCTTGAAGCGTTCGCCGGCCAGCATGCGTGCGGCCGGTTCGACGCTGTCGAAGCCCGGCGGTATTCGCAACCTCAGATCGAGCCCCCTGCCATTGACGCTTTTCACTTCCCAGCGCCATCTCAGCGTACCGTTGGCGCCGGGCGCTTCGGCAAAGCCGGTCATACTCACGAGGCTCATGCGGGGCTCCGGATTCGAGGCCGGAGAATACCCCCGGGAGCCGGGGGCCGAAAGCAACTTCTATGGTGGGATGCGGGGCAAACCGGCGGAAAAATCGCGACCTGCATCGGGCAATTTCAGCGCCAAGGTCGCCAAGGATGCGCAAAGGACGCGAGGGGGCTTCATTTCGACGGCGACACCGCGCGAAGCGCAGATAAATTTTTACAGGAGGCGGTGAGGGACCGCGAACCGTCTCTCCGTCTCTTGTGAAAATCTTTGTTGCGCTTCGCGCGGCGCCGCCGTTGAGGCCCGGTGCCTTAGCGGCCTTGGCGCAACCTTGGCGTCCTTGGCGCTAACAGTCCGCGAACACGCGCCGACACCTGAATTAGTGACGCTGTTCCTCGATCTTGCGCCATTTGGCGACGTTCTTCTCGTGCTGGGCGATGTTGTCGCTGAAGACGTGCCCGCCGGTTCCATCGGCCACGAAGTAGAGATCATTCGATTGGGCGGGATTTAGCACCGCCGCGATCGCGTCCTTGCCGGGATTGCAGATCGGCGTCGCTGGCAAGCCCTGGATCGCATAGGTGTTGTAAGGCGTGGCGCGGTTGATTTCGCTCTGCAGGATGCGCCGGCCGAGCGGGTAGCCGCGCGTGATCCCGTAGATGATCGTCGGATCGGACTGCAGCTTCATGCCAAGCTTAAGGCGGTTGATGAAGACGGCCGCGATGTGGCGCCGCTCGGCGGGAATCGCGGTTTCCTTTTCCACGACGGAGGCGAGGATCACCGCCTGGTCGGGCGTTGCGAGCGGAAGGCCGGGTGCGCGCCGCTCCCACTGTTCCTGGACGAACTTCGCCTGGTCGCGCTGCATGCGCTCGAGGAGCTCTGCACGCGTGGTGCCGTGCGTGAAAAGATAGGTCTCCGGCAGGAGCGTGCCTTCCGGCGGAACGGGCCCCGCATCGCCTTCGAGCGCCGGATCGTTCTTGACGATGTTGTAGATCATCTCGCTTGTCAGGCCTTCGGCGGCCGTCAGCTTGTGCTCTATGGATTTGCCGGAGACGAGAATGTCGGCGATGTCGCTCTCCGAGGCGTGTGCCGGTATCGCATATTCGCCCGCCTTCAGGGCGCCCGACTGACCGCGCACGCGCAGGTCCAACGCGAAAAGCTGCGCATTGATGACCGTGCCCGCCGCGAACAACTTTTGTGAAATGGCGCTGACGCCTTCGCCGGGCTTGATGAGGACGACCGTGTCGCGCGGCGCGGGTCCCGGCGCCGTGTAGTTCATGACGTCCCACTCATAGGCGCCGAAGCCTATCGCCGCGAGAACAAGCAGGAAAATGAACGTGCGCACACTGAGCCCCTGTCCCCCGTCCTACTTAACGGCAACCCGGCCGGCGCGCCATGGCGAAATTGCGGCGGCGTTAATGGGGCCGGGTGAGGATCAGCGACGCATTGGTGCCGCCGAAGCCGAAAGAGTTCGACAGCACGGCGTTCACTTCACGCTTGCGCGCCACGTTCGGTACGAGATCGATCTTCGAATCGAATTCCGGGTCGTCGAGATTGATCGTCGGCGGCACGATCTGATCGCGCAGCGCCAGAAGGCAGAAGATCGCTTCGACCGCGCCCGCCGCACCCAGAAGATGTCCGATCGCCGATTTCGTCGACGACATCGAGGCCTTCGCGGCGGCATTGCCGAGGAAGCGTTCGACCGCGCCGAGCTCGATGCCGTCGGCCATGGTCGAGGTGCCGTGCGCGTTCACGTAATCGATGTCGGAGGCCGACAGGCCCGAGCGCTTCAGCGCCATCTGCATCGCGCGGAACCCGCCCTCGCCGTCTTCGGATGGCGCGGTGATGTGATAGGCGTCGCCGGAAAGGCCGTAGCCCTTCACTTCGCCGTAGATCTTCGCGCCGCGTGCTTTCGCATGTTCATATTCCTCGAGCATGACGACGCCCGCGCCTTCGCCCATGACGAAGCCATCGCGGGTCTTGTCGTAAGGCCGCGAGGCCTTCTCGGGCGTGTCGTTGAACGCGGTCGCCAGGGCGCGGCAGGCATTGAAGCCCGCGATGCCGAGCCGCGAGATCGCCGCTTCCGCGCCGCCCGCCAGCATCAGATCCGCATCGTCGAGCGCAATCAGGCGCGCCGCATCGCCGATCGCATGCGCGCCGGTGGCACAGGCCGTCACAACGGAATGATTGGGACCTTTGTAGCCGTGCTGGATCGAGACATAGCCCGACACCAGATTGATCAGCCGTCCCGGAATGAAGAACGGGCTGATGCGGCGCGGGCCTTTTTCATGCAGCAGAAGCGTGGCGTCTTCGATGCCGGGAAGACCGCCGATGCCCGAACCGATCAGCACGCCGGCGCGGTCACGCTCTTCTTCTGTCTTCGGCTCGTAGCCGGAATCCTTCACCGCCTGCGCCGCCGCCGCGAGACCGAAGACGATGAAATCGTCCATGCGGCGCTGCTCTTTGGGATCGACCCATTGATCGGCGTTGAAGGTGCCGTCGGAGCCGTCGCCGCGCGGCACGTCGCAGGCGATCTTGGTCGCGAGATCGTCGACCTTGAACTTGGTGATGGGACGACCGCCGGATTTGCCGGCGAGCAACCGCGACCACGTCTCTTCGACGCCGCAGGCAAGCGGCGTGACGAGGCCCAGCCCCGTCACCACAACTCTGCGCAAACCGCTGACCGCCACGGGCCTCGCCCCTTAAGCCTGGGCCTTGTCGATATATTTGACCGCGTCGCCGACCGTGACGATGGACTCCGCCGCGTCGTCCGGGATTTCGATGCCGAACT
>Ga0335070_10008671_pt1 | contig 11926 bp, 13 predicted proteins | sample Lox_Sample_13_FD_206722 | JGI IMG/M metagenome (GOLD analysis project Ga0335070, IMG submission 206722) | Soil microbial communities from Loxahatchee National Wildlife Refuge, Florida, United States - Lox_Sample_1.3 | ecosystem: Environmental > Terrestrial > Soil > Wetlands | place: USA...
AGGCCCGAAACGTCCACGTCGATGTGCTCGCTCATCGTTCGCACCGTACGCGGATTCGCGCAAATCTTGATGACCGGAACGATAGGATTGCCGATGACGTTGCCCTGGCCCGTCGGGAAGAAGTGCACGGCGAAGCCCGATGCCGCGCACAGCGTCACCATCTCGGCGGCCGCCGACGATGAGTCCATGAACCACAAGCCCGAATGCGTCGGTTCCTCGGCCTTGTCGAGCACGCCATCCACGCGGCACTTCTTTCCGATCTTCTGGATGTTGCCCAGCGCCTTTTCCTCGATCGTGGTCAGGCCGCCCGCGATGTTTCCTTTCGTCGGTTGGGATTCCGAAAGATCGTCGGTTTTCCAGCGATTGATCATGTCCTGATAGCGGTCGAACATGAACTGGAAGCGCTCGCGCACCTGGTCATTCGCACAACGCGCCGCGACGATCTGCTCCCCGCCCGTCAGCTCCGATGTTTCGCCGAACACCAGCGTCGTGCCCAGCCCATAGAGCTTGTCGAACGCGTTGCCGACCGTCGGGTTCGCACCGCAGCCCGATGTCGTGTCCGACTCGCCGCACTTGGTCGACACCCACAGCTCCGAGATCGCGCACTCTTCGCGCTCGAGCGTCGTCGCCCACTGCACCATTTCCTTCGCCGCCTTCGAGGCGCGCATGATCGTGTCATGGTCGCCGTGCAGCTCGATGCCAAAGCCCATCACCGGCTTGCCCGACTTCGCAATGCCGTCCACCACGCGCTTGGTCCAGCCTTCCTCGATGCCGATCACAATCACGCCCGCCACGTTCGGGTTGCAGCCCGCGCCGATCAGCGTGCGGAAATGCAGGTCGAGGTCGGCGCCGAACTGCAGCCGGCCGTACGGATGGGGCAGCGCCATCGTGCCCTTGATGTTGTGCTCGACGGCCTGCGCGGCGGCGTTCGAAAGATCATCGACGGGCAGGATGATCACGTGGTTACGCACGCCTACGCGTCCGTTTTGACGGCGATAGCCGCGAAAGGTGGTGCTCTGGTCAACGACGCTCATGGTGTCTCTCTCTGATTGGATCGGGTTCAACAGGCAGATACATTCGCCGCGGGTTCCGCGGCGCGCGGCTCGACGCACCGCGCGGCTTACCAGCGCTTCGTCTTGATGTTGTGAACGTGAGCGTGCTCACCAGCCTTGATGGGCGCCACCACCTTGCCGATATCGACGCCGTACTTGTAGACGGTGTCGCCCACGGCCATGTCCTTGAGCGCCACCTTGTGACCGATCGGGATGTCCTGCTTCGCCGGGACCGTGACGATTTCGTCCTCGTCCATGATCCACGCGTTCAATTGCGTGCCCGCCCGGATGCCCTCGACTACCGCGACACCAACCGTGTCCTTTGCCTCGTGCAGCACGATGTGGATCGTCCTGCGCGCCTGATCGGCATTGGCCGCCGATGAATCAGCCTGCTGTGATGCTTGAGCTGCCTGGCTCATGTGAGTGTCTCCAGTTTCGTTCACGGGGTTCTGGCGCATCGCCATGCTGCGCATCATAGACACCGAACTCATGCATGTCAACCATATCATCTATATGTGTTAAATCACCCGAATGAAGTAAAATCCGCGAAAGGTCGGGAAAGCACCAGGAAGGGAGGACACCAGAATGAATACGTTGAAGAACGGCGCGCCTCAGGCGGGCGTCACGGCGAGCGCACCCGTGATCGGGGGAACGCGATACAAGGAAGTGAAGAACGGGATCCTCGCCGCGCTGTCGGCAAAGGAATGGAAAGGCGGCGAAGCGATACCGTCCGAAAAGCGGCTTTCGGAACGCTTTGGCGTTTCGATCGGCACGCTGCGCAAGGCCATCGACGAACTCGTGGCCGACAACATTCTCGTGCGCCACCAGGGCCTCGGCACGTTCGTCGCGCAACATCAACGCGACCGGTACTTCTTCCGTTTTTTCCGTGTCGTGCGCCAGGACGGCGACAAGACCTACCCTACCGTGAGCCTGGTTTCCTTCACGAAGGCAAAGGCCACGCGCGAAATCGCCGCCATGCTCGGCGTCGAGCCGAACGCCCGGGTCTTCTCGTTCGTCAACCGCCTCGCGTTGCATGGCGAAACGGTCATGATCGACAACATCACGGTTGCCGAGGAGCGCTTTCCGGGATTGACCGAGACCGCGCTGCGCGAGCGCCCCAGCACCCTCTACAACTTCTACCAGGACGCGTTCCACATCAACGTGGTCGGGACGGAAGAGCGATTGCGCGTGGCCACGGCCGACGACATCGAATGTGAACTGCTAGAAGTGCCGCGCGGCACGCCGTTGCTCGAAGTCCGACGCATTGCGTACTCTTATCACCAGGAGCCGGTCGAGGTGCGTATCTCCCACGTGAACACCGCGCGCTACGAATACGTCGGGCCCTCGGCCTCACATGAAGAACCGCTCTGAGCGGGCATGACGCGACGAGAACAGGGCGACACGTCGTCCGATGCAAAGCGCGCGTCAGGGCGCGCAACCCTGGTAAGCGCCCCAACGCCCCCGCGTCATTCGGAGTAGTCCTCCGGATTCTCTCTGTCCGGGCTCTGATAAAGAATCATCACGACAGGAATGCGAGGCTCTGCGGTGGCGTCGGTCCGGCGCCCCGTCACCTCGCCCGCAACCTCGCTCGTGTACTCCGCGACCACTTCGCCAAACGCATTGCGCTGGATCGCCACCTTCTGCCCCACTCTTACCTTTTCATTTAGCTTAACTAATAGTTCGATGAATCCGCCATGCGTCGTCAAGATCGAATGCGCGCTATTGCCGACAAAGATGCCAACATCCTTGCCGGTGCGTCCCATTGGGCCGGGAACGACGTTATAGCGTTTGAGCACGTTCATCGTGCCTTCTACGAACAATGGAATCATGTCGAGATCGAACACGCGCGCAGAGCCGATCTCCGGCGTGATCGCCGGAATCCCCACATTGATGAACGCATTTGCGAGCAGCGTGGGATATGCCGGGTTGTCGAAGATCTGCGTGATGGGATAAAGCTCCGCCATCGCCCGTGCCTCCGGCAGCTCCATTCTGGCCAGATTGAACGAGGTCAGGTCCATGCCGGTCGTGCCCGTATGAAAGTCGATGGCGTAGTCGGCATTCGGCCGCAACAGCCCGTTGAACAGCAGGCCCGCATGCCGGCTCGGTGCGCTTGCGCCATTCTCGTTGCCCGGCCATTCGCGGTTGATGTCGATGAGGTCGATGCCCCTTCCGGAATTCGGCCATCTGCGCTCCATCGCTTCGAGCGCGGGGCGCGATACGTCAAGCACCGCCAGCACCGTGCCCGACATCTGCGCCGGGTCGAGCTGGCTTATCACGGTTTGTATCGTATGCACGGGGCTCATTTCGTCGCCATGCACGCCGCTGACCAGCGCGACGCGCTTGCCCGGCTTCGCACCGCGAACGACGATGACCGAAACATACCAGTGCTGTCCCGTCGGCATTTGCACGCCCTGAAAATAGAACATATGCTTCTTGCCGCGTTCCAGGTCTTCGACGTCGAGCGCGCTGATGACTTTCTTTCCCTGGATCACATCGCCGGTGTAGACCGTCCCTTGTCGGCCACCGGCGGGCGTCGCATTCGTGCCCTGGGCATTCACGGCCCCGCCTTGCGTGACCAATGCGGACGTTGCGCCGACCAACGCAACGGCTGTCTTGATGAAGTCGCGACGAGCGACGCCATCTTTCGATTCGTTCTGCATGGTGGGGAGCTCCTTACGCTAGTTGCGGAGATCAACCAGACGCGCTCACCGGGCACCGGGAAACACGTTGCTTTTCCCGAGCGCGTCGAATGCAGCCACGCTGACCATCGTCGTTGCAGGTTCCGTTGAATCGCGACGTGGAGGCAATCTTCGTCAGGTCTGGACATGCCCCAAAACGGTCAGGCTCGCACCTCGATCCGGTTGACCACGCCGGCAACTGTGTCCAGACACCACGCATCCATCTCTGCCTGTCGCCTCTCCGCTTCAGTCGCCACGCATCCCGCAAGCGTAATCCGCTTGTCCTCTACATTGATGGTGATTTGCCCAGCGTGCACGCGAGGATCGGATTCGAGCACGAGAGCGAGGGCCTCGCAGATCTCTTCGTCGCCATCCGCTTCAGCGGGCACCAACTCCAGCAGATTCACCACGTCCCGGCATCCGCCGACCCACCACGCGATCGCACTCGCGAGTCGTCGATGCGACAGGCTGATCACCTGGCCCGTCAAGGTGACGACGCCATCTTCAACATTGACCTCCACAACGCCCGCGCCCTCGTCGCCGGCCTGGTCCATGGTGCCCCGCAACATTTCGAGCTGGCCTTTCGCGCGCGCACAAATCACGCAGTTGCGGTATTCGATCGTCTGCAAAAACCGTTCGCAGATCCGCGTGCGCAGCTCGCCGTCCCCGAGAGGCTGCGCAACGCTGACGCGCAACCTGTCGATGAGCGCTTCGCCGCCGCTGTGAGCCCGGGTCAGTTGAATCAGCCGTTTCTTCGAAGCGACGTCAGGCACCTCGCCTGTCACAGTCAAGGCACCACTCTCGAGGCTGATATGAATAGGGCCGTTGTGGAGCTTCAGGTGCGACTCGCGCTCGAACGCTGCCATCACCTGCCTGAGGATCGCATCGGTGTGTTGCATGATCTGCCTCGCGCAAAGGGGGACGAAGCAGCACCCTCCCTGCCTCGCGGCCCAAAACTTGTCGCGCGAGGCGGTTGCTGCCCAGTTCATTATAGGTATTGCGCCCTTCCTTCCTCGCATGCGGATTACGCGTGCGCGGTCGCCAATCGATTGATTTCGCCCGGGCGGCCCGCGACGGCTCGAATTTGACGAATGACGACAAGTCCAATCAGGATATTTTTTGCATTCCGAACAATTGTTTGCTAATCGCCGAGGTGCATCGATTTTGTGCCAGCCTCACGCAGCCTGACGGCCTCCCTGAATTCGCCTTCCGCAATATTTTTCAAATACCTGAGAAGCCAGCCGGCTCAGCGCGGAGAGATGACAATCGCGACCCGGCGGTTTTGCTGGCGCCCGGCTTCGGTGCGGTTGTCTCCCACCGGGTCGCGCTTGCCTTTCCCGATGATCTCGACGCGCCCAGCAGGAAGGCCTGCGTCGATGAGTTCGAGCGCCACGACCTCGGCACGTCGTCTGGACAACTCAAAGTCGTAGGCGCTCGAGCCCTGCCCGTCGGTGTAGCCATAGACGCGCACGCCGTTGATCCCCGCCGACGCAAGCGTGTGGCCAATGCGCTCGACAATCCGGCGAACGTCGGGCTTGAGGTTGTAGCGGTCGAAGTCGAACAGAATGGGGCCGGTCAAGCCGAACTCGAAACCCTGATCGGTCTCCTCGAATCCGGCCGACGTGAGTGCCTGGACCTGCGTCTGCGTCAAACCGCGGTAAAGCGGCGGCGGAGGCGGAGGCGGCGGCGTCTTGCAGCCCGCAAGCAGCATACACAGCAGCAGTGCGCTTCCGATGCCCATTCGCCAGAAACTTGCAGGAGACGGGTATTTCTTCATCGTATGCTCCTCGAGCGCGCCGGCTTTGCGCGCGCTGTTTAGAATTCCTGCGACGGCCCGGCTGCCAGGCCGTGCCATCACGTCAAGCCGGTCCGGCGACACCTTCGGCAAACTGCCACGAGCCCGGCCGCGCGCGCTTGGCCTGGTACATCGCAGCATCTGCGGCGCGCAGCAAGCCGCTCGCGTCGCATGCGTGATCGGGATACAGCGCAATCCCGATGCTCATCATGGTGGCCACCGTGCGGCCATCGGACAAGGCGATCGGCGGCGCCATGCTCGACAGTATCTCCTCGGCGATACGGGCGGCACTGGCCAGGTCGCGCATCGGCGCCAGCATCACGGCGAATTCGTCGCCGCCGAGGCGTGCCACCAGATCGACCTCGCGCAACTGCGTGCGCAACCGCGCCGCAATGGCGATCAGCACCGCGTCGCCGGCGTCATGGCCAAGGCAGTCGTTGATCTCCTTGAAACGGTCACAGTCGAGATAGAGGACGGCGACCCGCTGCTGCGCCACCACGGCCTCGCCGAGGGCGCGCATGAGGCGAGCCTCGAACTGCCAACGGTTTGGCAGTCCAGTGAGCGCGTCGTGAGTTGCCTTGTGTTCAAGCGACGCGTTTTCGTGGCGCAGAGTGTCTTGCCAGTCTTCGAATTCGTCGAGCAATGCGTTGAAGTCGTCCCCGAGCTCGTTCAGTTCGGCGATCGCAGCGGGCGCGACGCGCCGCTCGAATGCGCGCTCGCGCCGCACTGCGTGTGCGACGCCGGCCAGCGCGCGCAACGGAGCGACGATGTTGCGCAGCACGCGTTTTGAGCTGACATAAGCGCCAAGCACGCTAACGGCGAGGCAGGCCAGGATGCCGCCAACGCCGCCGAGCAGGAAGCCGAAGAACTGGTGCCCCTGGCCACGCACTTCGACGTAACCGACGACGATGCCGTCGTGCACCACCCGTGCGGTCACGGGCCCAGGCAGCGCGATGTCGGCGACCGCCCGCTCGAGCCTCGCGATCGAACGGGTGGCTGGCAACTGCCATGCCGCGAACGGCTGGCCCCTGCTATCCGTGACGACGATCTCCGCCACGTCCTCTTCTTTGGCGATCAACTCGATAGCCTGGGTCGCCGCGATGCGGTCGCCGAACACCAACGCCGCCTCGACCGTATAGCCAAGCGAGCGGGCCAGCAGGTTCAGGTTGTTGCCGGCATAGGCACGCAATGCGATCACGGCGACCATGATCAACGACACCGCGGCCATTGTGACGGCGACGAACGCCAGACGCAGGTGCGCGCGGTGCAATACGCTTTGCAGCGTCGGGCGCGGCGTGCGCACAGGGGAAACACGGGGTGCGCGCTGTGTCATGGCGTCACCGGCCGCCGCGCGAGACTGAGTACATTCGGGTGGACTCGCACGCCGCTGCGCGCCACGGCATCGAGATTGATGTCAAACGTGACTCGTTCGCCGTCGACATTGAGGCAGAACATGCTGCCCGCGGTGCAGGACGGATCGTGTTCCGCGATGGTCAGGACCGGATGCCCAGCCACGGTGGTGTTGACCCGCTCTCTTTCAGCGTCGCTCAGGCCGCCGAGATAGACGACCTCGCAGGCTGCGCCGAGTGCGGAATCATCAAAGGGGACACGCTGCACCTCGAGCGGCGTCGAGCCAGCCTGCAGCGTGTCGACGAGGCCCTGCGCGTAGTCGGGCCGGCCCGTCACGCACAGGTGCAGGCGGCCGGGCGGCGTCGGCCAGCGCGTAAAGCTGATGATGCCGAGCACGACCCGGCGTACGGCCGCGTCACTTGGCGAAGTGGCAGGATCGGCGCCGCTCGCGGTGGTGACGGCGCCCACCGTATTGGCTGTGTCGACCGAATTGACGGGTGTGCCGGCGAGCGCGGCCGGTGCGGCAGCCAGCGCGCAAGCCACTGCGAGCAAGGCATGGCGAAGCACGGCCGACCAGCCGGGCCGGCCAGACGTCGCCAGCGCGGCGATCGCCGCCGCGCCCCTTTGCGTCATTGCAGCCGGACGACAGGCGGCCGCCGCGCGCACGCTTGCATGCATGATGAAACACTGGTTCGCGTCGATCCGGGCGCTGCCTTCCGGCGCCCGCAATTGCGGGCCGGCAACGGGTTATGCGCAGAAATATGCATCTTAGGCACAAAGTCGCACGATCAACCAGTCGAAAACACCCGACATCGCGAGGCGTGATCCGGCGCGAGCACGATCGCGCAACCCGGCGATTGTGTCCTCGCGCGGCGTCATTGGCCGCGCGCTGCGGTGGTTGAGGGCGAAAGCGGCGACCTGTGCCGGCTGAAGCACTCGACCGGACAATCGATGAACGCGCGGGCGCGCGCCGGCTGAATCCGCTTGTTGGGCTAGTAGACGAACAGGTCGGCCGAAGGTTGCACGTATTCGGGCAGCGCGACGCGCAAGCGCCCGCTTTCCCGAAACTTCGCGATATCCCATTCGGAACGCAGCAGGATGCCGTGACCATCGAGCGCCCAGCTCGGCACGATATCGCCGTCGTTGCTCGAAAGCATGCCGTGAACCTTCACGGCATGCGGTTCGCCTTCGCGCTCGAGGCGCCAGACGCCGTACGCACTCTCATTCTGGCGACGAACGATGGTTCGCCGTAGGCCTCGATGCCGCGCAATGACGCGCACGATGCGTGCTGCGGCGACAGTGCCAATCCATGCGCGCGACGCCGTGGCTCTCCGTGGCATTGCATAGCATCGGCCCGAGCCACCGCAAGAACAGCGTCGACCTTGAGATATGATCGCGGTTTAACGTAGTGGAACCGCCTTCATGCAAGTGCTAGTCGATGCGGACGCTTGTCCCGCCGTCATCAAGGACATGTTGTTTCGGGCCGCGCGGCGTGCCGAGGTACAGGTGACGCTGGTCGCAAACCAGTATTTGCGCACGCCGCCCTCTCCCTTCATCCGGTCGATCCAGGTGCCAGCGGGCTTCGACGTGGCCGATGCTCGCATCATTGAACTGGCCGCGACGGGCGACCTCGTGATTACGGCGGACATACCGCTCGCCGCCGCTGTGCTCGACAAGGGCGCCCACGCGCTCGATCCGCGCGGAAACTGGTTTACGCGTGAAAATATCCAGGAACGCCTGACGCTGCGTGACGTGATGGATCAACTGCGCAGCGCTGGCGTCGAAACGGGCGGCCCGGCGCCATTCGGCACACGCGACAGCAAGGCATTTGCAAGCCAGCTCGATCGGTTCCTCGCACGTCACGGCACCGCGCCTCGCGCAAACGGTTGAGACCCGCGGGCGCCGGCGCCGATCAGGGAGCACCTGTCAATCAACTGTCAGGTGGCCGCGCGGGCACCATCCGCCAGCCGCCGTTGCAGGACTGTACGTACGGGTAGTAAGCCTGCGCCGCGTCGCAGTAGTACCAGAAGCCGGGATCCGGTGCGCCGCCGCCCCCCTGGTCATACGTATTGGCGCCGGCGCCCGGGTCGAACATGTTGGTGCCGCCAGCTTGCGTCGGCCCCTGCTCGATGTACTGCGTGGGTTGCGACATGTCGTAGGACACGTACGGGTAGTAGACGCTGGCGAAATATGGCGGGAAGTAGTACGGATAAAGCGGATAGCCGTAGACAAAACCCGGGCCGTAGTAGAAACCGACGCTCGCCGCGCCGCAACAGCCGTAATAACCGTAGTAGCCGTGGTAGCCGTGGTAGTAACCGCCGTAACGCCAGCCGTAATAGCCGCCGTGGTAGTACCCACCGTGGTAGCCGCCGCCGTAGTAGCCACCGTGGTAACCGCCGTTCCAGCTGCCGCCGTGGTTGTAGCTGTAGCCGCCGTAGCCACCGCCATAACCACCACTGTAGCCGCCGCCACCGCCGCCACCGTGATACCAGCCGCCACCACCTCTACCCGCAATGGCTGCGGCGCTTACGCAGAGCGCCACGATCAAGAGCAGCAGCCGCCAGAATCCACGCCTTCTCATGATGTTCACCTTGACGGCTTGCGCATCGTCCGGCGCGGCGCGCGGTCCGCGTCAGCCGGACCCGGATGAAGCCTCGCTGCCTTGGCGGGGCCGAATCCGGGCGCGTTGCCTGGCCTCATAGATCAGTTTAGGCGTCAGAGCGACATTTTTCCTCTCCACCATTTCAAAGGCGCCGGTTGGCCCTTCCAGGCCGGCAAGCCGCGATCGGCAAGGTAGTCTGCGGACAAGATTCCGCTCCTCTGGTCCGCAAAGGTTCAACTGTGGGCGTGCCCCCCTCTGCCATCGCTGTCAGTCCGCTGCGGCGCCAAGCACCATGAGATGCATCTGGCGCCGCTCGACGAAACCCAGCCTCCGGTAGAGCGCGATGGCGCCGTGATTCGACGTGAGAACGTGCAGGAAGGGCGTTTCGGCGCGCGCGCGAATGCCCGCGATCAGCAGCTTCATCAGGCCGGCCGCGTGGCCTTGACCTCGAAACTCGGGATCCACGCAGACCGCGCTGATTTCCGTGTAGCCATCGAGCCTCATGCGTTCGCCGGCCATCGCGGCCAGCTTGCCCGCCTTGCGCACACCAAGGTATTCGCCCAGTTCGATGGTGCGCGGCCCAAAGGGCCCGGGCTCCGTTGCCGTGGCGAGCGCAACCATGTCCGGCACGTCGGCAACGCCAAGCCGGACGTGCTCGCATGCGGGCGTCGAGTCGGGCTCGCCTTGCCAGAGCATCTGGAGCAGCGTCACATGCCTGAGGACGGAGAACCCCGCAGGAAGCGCGATCTCCCCCGGCGTGACCAGGGCCACCGGCCGCTGCGGTTCGATCAGCGCGCGCAAGGCAGCGAAGGATTCTGCGTCCTCCCCGGCCAGAGCCGCAAAGGGCGCAATGGCTGCGGGGAACCGCCGCGCCCGTTCATCGCCAATCGCAAAGCGGCGCTGCTGGGTGGTGAGCGCGTTCCATACGACTGCGTCGAGCGGATGCGCACCGCCCGGCGTCCTGCTTGCTGCTGCTTCAGACATCGTCTGCTCCTGCGTTGAGGGGATCTGTCGCGGAGGATAGACGGAAATCGCCCCGGCAAATAGCTTCGCAAATGACATTATTCGAATCATTTGCGCCAGGCAGTATTCAGAAGGTGTGGTGCAGGCCGGCCACGACGCCCTGCTGCGTGGAGCCGGCGGCCGCGCTCCACGTGCCGATCAGCTGCGTCACGCCGCCGAAGAACATCTCGCGCGACGAGAACGGGTTGAAGCCGAGGCGCGAACCGCTCGTCGTCCGCGACGGCGTGAACGACGTGCTCGCCATCAAGGCCGGCGCGACGAGCGTCGCCATTGGCGGGCGCGGTGTGGATATCGCGGTTGCGGCGGCGGACGTCGTGCTGCTCGGCGACGACCTGCGCCGCCTGCCCGCGTGCATCAAGCTGGGCCGCCGCTGCCGCCGTACCGCCACGCTGAACGCCCTGATCGGCGTGACCTGGACCGCCGCGGCCACCGCCGTCGCGGCGCTCGGTCTGCGCGGCGCGGTGTGGATTGCGGTGCTGCACAACGTCGGCACATTCATCGTCCTCGCCAACGCCAGGAGATTGCGCGCCTGGCCGAACCCGGCTTCGTGCACGGGCCGTCCCCCGAGGAACGGATGGAACCGCCCAAGGGCACGCAAGGGACATCAGCGAGTGGTACGCCGCAGCAGCGCAGCGGCTAAGCTTCGATTGAGTGCAGCGCAAACGACGCGCGAGCAACGATAGATAACGTAAGGATTCCTATGAAAACTCGCCCTTTCCTGATGCTCGTCACCGTTGCACGTTCCATTGGCGCGACGCTCGCAGCCGAATCCGCCAGCAACGCCTCATTCCTGCAGGCGCTGAGCGCACCACGAACCGTCAATCCGCGGTTCCCGATCGTCACGCCGCGCCGCTAGCCGGTCGTGCTCCGCACAGGACGCGCATCGCCATCGGGAGGTCATCGTGAAACTGTTCGTACGATTAATCGTCACCTGCGCGCTCACGTGGTGCGCGACCTGGGTGCCGGAGAAGTCCATCGCGGCGCAGCCGGCCGCACCGGCGCCCGCAAGCGCCGCCGCCGGCTCCGCGCCCCCGGCGCACAAGCCCACTGCGTCGCCGCCCGTGCGCCGGCTCAGCCTCGTCAACAAGCCATGGACCGGCGACTTCGACGCGATGCTCAATCGCCACATGATTCGCTTTCTCGTACCGTACAGCCGGACGCTCTATTTCGTCGACAAGGGCCGCGAGCGCGGCCTTGCCGCCGAAACGGCCCGTGACTTCGAACGCTATGTGAACAAGAAGTACGCAGCACAGCTGCAGAAGCGCCCGCTCACGGTATTCCTGATCCCCACCACGCGCGACAAGCTGCTCACGAACCTGAACGCGGGCCTTGGCGATATTTCGGCGGGAAACCTCACCGCCACCGACGATCGCCTGAAGATCGTCGATTTCATCGCGCCGCGCGATCGCAAACCCGTGCGCGAGCT
>Ga0335070_10008672_pt1 | contig 11925 bp, 5 predicted proteins | sample Lox_Sample_13_FD_206722 | JGI IMG/M metagenome (GOLD analysis project Ga0335070, IMG submission 206722) | Soil microbial communities from Loxahatchee National Wildlife Refuge, Florida, United States - Lox_Sample_1.3 | ecosystem: Environmental > Terrestrial > Soil > Wetlands | place: USA: Florida...
ACGCCGTCTTCCCCGAAAGCCACCCCGGCGGCCAGCCCTTCTTCCCTGAAGCGACCGTCGTGCAAGTTCCGATAGAGTTTGTTCGGCTGCGTATCGTTGGAGACGAACAAGTCGGGCCAGCCGTCGTTGTTGTAATCCAGCACTGCGACCCCCAGCGATTTGCTGGTCGCGTCCGCCAGCCCGGCTTTCGCAGTCACGTCTTCGAACTTTCCGCCGCCCAGGTTGTGAAACAGCTTGGGCGCCGAGCCTTTGTACGATTCCGGTGTGCAGTAAGACTTCGTCGCTCCGTCGATCGAGCACCAGAGGTCGCCCGCGGCGGTCCACTGGACATAGTTGGCGACAAAAAGATCCAGCTTGCCGTCGCGGTCGTAATCGAGCCACGCGGCGCTCGCGCCGAACGCTTCGTTCTTGATCCCGGATTCGCGCGTCACGTCGCGGAAGTGCCCGCCGCCTTCATTGTGGAAGAGGTGGTCGCCGCCGAGCGTCGTGATGTAGACGTCGTCGCGGCCGTCGTTATCGTAATCGCCGATAGCCACGCCCAGGCCGTAGATCTCCATATCCAGCCCGCTGCCGCGCGTGATGTCCGTGAACGTTCCGTCGTGGTTGTTGCGGTAGAGAACCGCGGTGGTGCGCCGTCCGCGCGGTGTCCAATCCTTGCCGTTGATCAGCAGAATATCCAGCCAGCCGTCGCCGTCGGCATCGAAGAACGCGCACCCGGCGCCCATGGTTTCGGGCAGCCATTTCTTGCCGGCGCGTCCCGAGTTGTGCGTGAAATGAATGCCAGCCGCGGCGGTGACGTCGGTGAACCGCACCGGCTCGTCAACGGCGCGAAGCTCGAAGATCGCCGGCGCTGTCAGCAACAGGAGCGCTGACGTGATCGTGAATCGATTGCCTCTCATTGTTGTCCTCGGGGCTCAAAAGCCGCTGCTTCGCCGTGATCGCCTGCGACGCCTCATCCGCCTTGAAGCGCTGGAACAGCTTCTGCTCTCGCTCGGCGGCGTCCATTTGCCCCAGCCCGCGATAGCAGAGCATCAACGTGTAGTGAGCCTGCACGTCCTCGGGATCCACGGCGAGTGTCTTCTGCAAGGCCTGCACGGCATCGCCGTATTGGCGTTTCAAGAACAGGATCCGGCCGATTTGGTTGGTGGTCACGCGATCGCGCGGGTACTGCTGCTCCGTCCGCCGCAAGCTGCGCAGCGCGCCGTCGTAATCGCCGGCTGCTTTTTGGATCATGGCCAGGAAGAAGTGCCCGCGTGCCAGGCCGGGCTGCAAAGCCAGCGCCTTTTCGACGAACGGACGCGCCGCTTCGGTCTCGCCTTCCTGCACCAGTGCGCGGCCCACGTTGAGCCAGCCATCGGCATACTCCGGTTCGGCTTCCGTCACGCGCCGGAACGCGTACTCGGCGCCCTTGAGATCGCCCTGCAGCAGAAGGCCGATGCCCCAATCGTTCCAGCGCTCGCGATCCTGTTTGCGGACTACCGGGGTCCACACCGTAGTCCCGAGCGGCACCGATGCACTCGCCTGTGCCAGCGTAATCACCGGCAGGTCGGGCGTGCGTCCGCGGATCTTCCCCGAGACATTCGCCGGAATCAGTTCGGGATTGAAATCGTACTCCAGCCCGTTGTGATTCAGGCCCAGCAATGCGGGATCCTGGCCCGGCTTCGGACTGCCTGCATACGAAAACTGCGTGTAATACCAGGAGAATTTACGGTAATTCAGTTTTGCGGTAAAACGGATCGGTCCCTTTGCGCCCTTGGGAATCTTGACCAGGAAGTGCGCCGTGTCGGCCGCGCCCGGCGGAATCAGGCGCACGTAGAGCAGGCTGCGCGCCTGCCACGCGTTCCGCTTGTTGATCGGATTGCCTTCCCCATCGAGCTGATACGACTTGTAAAAGTGCGCGCCGGGATCCACAGGGCCCTTGCCGTCATCGGTCACGTTGCCGCTCCAGAAGATCGTGCGGCCGTCGCCGTCCTGAGCCCGCAATTCGAGCCAGGTGTCGAACGCGTCCACCGTGCCGCCTGGAAAAAAATGGCCGATTTTCCTGGTGCGAACCACCACGTCGACGCGGGCGGTGCTTCCCTGCTCCAGCCGCACGCCCGATGCGTCCACCGGAGCCGCTACTTTGCCGACATCGCGCAGCACCGCTGCCACGTTCTGCTCGGCTTCTTCGCCGACCGCAAATGTCGAGCTCGCCTGCACCGCCTCGCTGCGCCGTCGCATCGGCTGTCCGCCCGTTTCCGTCGCCGGCGAGACCGCAAAAATGTCCACGGTAATGAATCCGGATTTTAGAAACTCCTCAGCGGCCCGCAACTGCACCGGATCCTGATTGGCGTACGGCACGGCGGTATTTGCGGCGGCGAACCGGTGCGAATGCACTTTGCCGTCGTGATTGCCGGGATCCCGCGAAGGCGTCAGGGGCATGTGGCAATCGGCGCAAGTCTGCGATTTGGCCGGATAGTAGAACGATCGGGCGCCCTGCCCCGAGACGCCGCTGGCCTGCCAGTTATCGTAATCGTTGAAGCCGCGCAGCCAGCGATAATTGTTCACGGGAACATCCAGGTGGACCTTGTGGCAAGCGGCGCAGAACTCGGCGCTTTGTTCCGTCATGAACGGCTTGAGAAAGGTGCGCTTGTGCGGCTTCGGGTTCAGATAGGTCAGGAAGTGATCCAGCGCGCGGATGTAGCGGTTGTGGCTGGAAGCGAGCTCATGCAGCGGCGGATACTCCACGCGGAAATCGGCGTTGCCCATGGAGCTGCCCACGTGGACAATCGCGTGGCACGACATGCAGCCCAGCCCGGCCTGCGCTTCCGGCGTGTCGATCTGCTCGCGGATGGGCCGGTCGAAGCGGCCATTGAAGAAGACCGCGTGGTCGTGGCACCCCGCGCACCATTTGCTGGGTCGCGTGCCCGCGACATCCTGCATGTACTCGATCGATTTCCGGTAGAACTGGTTGTTGAACGACGCGAAGTGGTGCATCGAACTCTTCCACTGCTCATAGATATCCTTGTGGCATTGGCCGCAGGCCTCCGAATCCATGAAGAAGTTCGAGGGGATGATAGTTCCGGTATTGGTCCGCGCGGATGATGGCGCAAAGGGCGATTTCGCGCCTGCGCCCTCTTCGTCCATGGAAAGCGGTGCCGTCGGAGGGTTCTCGATGCGCTGGTGAGGCCGGTTCACGGCGGCTGCCGCGAGTGCAGCCAACACGCAAGCCACGCCCGCAAACGCAACCCGGTACCGCACCCCGATCATCACCAGTGCCGCCAGCGCCAGCACGATGTGCAGCGCCAAGGCCCATCGATGCTCCACCAGGTTGCCGCGGAATACGAGATACATCGCCACCGCCGCCGATGCGAGGAACGCGCCGCACTCCCGGGGATACCGACGCGACCAGCCGATAGCCGCCACCGCCAGCGCCAAACCCAGCCCCAGGTGCAGCAGCACGTTGGCTTCATAGAAGATGCTGGCTTGGGCGAAGGCCGCCAGATAGGCGCTGTTGACGATCAGCAGCGCAAGACCGTACTTTGCTGCCCGTCTCATTCTGTCCCTCCGCGCAGCGGACGAATCAACCGCAGTGCCGGCCGCGTGTTGTACTGCCTCACATACTCGCGATGGAGAGCGTCCTCCGGATACTTCTCCCCCGCCGGGTACGGATAGCTGCTCATCCCGTGAAACGGCAGCGGCGTCACCGTCTGGGAGAAAGCCGTGTTGGCATCGGCATCCTTGGCCCACCCGTCCACAAGCAGCAGGAAATCGCGCTTCCATCCGGCAGGCAGCGACGGCAGACCATTGGCGTTGAAACGAAGGCTCACTTCGTCGCCCGACCCCATGACCACCATCCGATCATCGGCGTCCTGCATCAGATCCGTTACTGCCCCATACCGCGTGTAATTGCCCGGTGTCGGATTCCACATGGATATCCCGCTCACCGTCTGATAGTCGAATTGTTCCGGCTGTTTGCGCTCGGGGTGAATCTTCGCTTTGGAGAACCCGCGGAAGTGCAGATCCGCGGAAAGCAGCCCGGCAGCGGTCAGCCGGTGTTCAGGCGCCGCATCGCTTTCAATCAGGTAAACCTCGTCCCAATAGACGCACAGGTTGGTCACGATGCGGACCTCCCGCGACGCAGAGAGAAACTTGCCCGTAAGGTCGACGGCCATGGTCTTCGGCTTGCCCGACGGAATTCCCATGTCCCCTATCACCGTCTTCCAGTTGCCCGCCGCGTCCTTCACCTGCAAATACGGAAATACCAGGTCGCGCCGCTCCTGCATCGACGACAGAAACGTACTCCCATCGGCCCAATCCACCCAGCCGTGCAGAACCAGGACTGCGTGATTAGAAGCCGCGGCGCCCCCAAAATCCAGATCCAGGTGGTGCATCTCTGCCACGCCGGCCGAGTTCCTCCGGAATGCATCGGGATACGTGAAATCGCGTTGCCGGAGCGCCGCAAGCACGTCGTTGCCGCGGTCGTCCCGGGCACGTTTCGGATAAACCCGCTGTTCCACTCCGAACAGGCGGAACTCCGGAAACGGCGGCGACTTGAACTTCTCGTTGGTCACGATCTCCGCGCGTGCCGGATGATCCAGTGCCAGCAGCTTGATCTGGTCCAGGTAGGAAACTTCGTGCAGCTCCTCCGTCACCCGAACTTCATACGCGCCGTCGCGCTCCCGCAGAAGCTCCCCGGGAATCGAAACGTACTCGTCGTGATCCACGGGGAAGAATTGCCCGTCCCCCGAGCTCGCCCCCAGCGGCGCGACGCCCAGCACGTCCGTGATGAACACGAACCGCTCTCCGTTCCACGTGAAGATCATGGGGCACGAGCCCGACAGGCGCGGCGCTTCCTTGATCGCCGCCACCTTATCGACCGGCTGATTCAGCTCGTTCTGGATCAGCCCGTTCGGCCAGGTGATGCGGACCGTCTCGATTTCTTTTTGTCCGACCAGGCGGAACACCAGCGGCACGCCTTCATAGGTCTGCTTCTCGTAGACCACGCCGGACTTCACCTCTACCTTCGCGCCCACCGCCGATTTGAGGTTCTTTACGCCGGTGAGCGCAACCTCGATCCAATTGCCGAAGTCGGACGTCGTATCGTGATCCAGGTAAAGCGTCCCGCCGGCGATTCGCGCGCGTGCCGGCCGCCCGGTGCCGTCGAAGTCGGCCATCGTGATTAGGCTCTCCGCCGGAGCGCCCGCGCCCCCCCGTTCGAATCCGCGGGGACGATTGAGCAGAAGAAGACCCGGCCGCCCGGCCAGAAGGTCCGTGCGCCCATCGCGGTTCTCATCTCGCGCCGCGAGATCCGACGCACCCGCCGGCAGCTCGCCCAGGGGCGCGGCCTGGAACGTGCCTGCCAGCCGGTCGCGATACAGCACGCCCGGGCGATCCTGGTAAGAAATCACCAGGTCGAAGCCCGGTGTGTCCGGCTCCAGGTCGAAGCGGGTCGCGCTCAACGCGTGCCCGGCGACGAACGGGAAGCGCTTCGTCTCGTCGCTGAAACCCGCGCTGCCGTTGTTGCGGAGCAGCTTCGATTCGTCCCCCAGCAAGAAGAGATCCAGGTCGTAATCGTGATCGAAATCCAGCCAGAGCGCCTGTCGGAAAGAACCCGCCGCAAGATCCGCGTGCTTGCGGAATTTCCCGTTGACGTTCCGGTACAGAGCCGCCCCATGGGTGGCAATCACGCAGAGATCGGGGAACCCGTCATTGTCGAAATCCCCAGGCGCGATCCAGACCACGTCGCGCAGGCCCTCGAGCCCTGAATCCGCAACCAAAGTTTTGCCGTTGCGGAACACGGCCACACGACCGCCGGACCATGCCACAAGGCTCGGACGCGAGCCGCCATCCAGTGCGATCGCCGCGACACCCGGCGTACCCGCGTCGAAACCGCCCGCGATGCGCTCGCTGCGATAAACCGGCGCCCCTGGCGGCGGCATGGACGGCGCGTCGAGCGGATCGTAGATTTCGGCGTAGAAGCTCCACTCCATGTCCTCGGGAACGGCTGCTCCTTCCTGTTGCTTCTTCAGATCCTGGAAAACGCGAAGCTCTTCGGCGGCCTCCTGCGGCCGGTTGGTTTGCCGGTAGAGTCCGTAAAGCTGGAAATGGGGCGCGGCCAGCAACGGGTTCAGGCGGCGCGCGGTTTCGAATTCTTTTACGGCCAGGGCCGGCTCTCCACGGGCCTTTCGGATGGACCCGATCTGATAATGGGTAACAGGTTCGTCCGGCACCAGGTGCGCCATGCCTTCAAACTGCGCCAATGCGGCATCGAGTTCCCCCTGTTTCTTGAGCTGAATCCCGAGGTTGAACCAGGTGTGCGGAAGCTCGGGATCCGCCTGCTGCGCTTTGTGCAACTCGGCCATCCCGCCCGCCACTTCCCCGGCCCGGACCAGGGCCAGCCCATAGTTGACGCGCTCGCGAACCGAATCAGGAGCCAGGGCCAAGGCTTTGCGGAACTCGTCCACCGCCTGCTGCTGCGTGGTCGGATTCTCATAAAATGCCTTACCGAGGTTCCGGTAATGCCAGAGCTGGGTTTGATCGGGACGAACGGACTGCGCGAGCACAATCCACGCGACGGCGCTCGCACCCAGCACCGAGATCAAGGCTCGAATTGGATACATACCCCCTCGAGGCGAAGTGGGGCCAGCATATAACGGCGGTAAGCGCACCCGCAATAGTAGGAAAATACTACTCAGTCCCGCGCGGACGAGACAAGGCGATGGTCCGCGAGGCAAATAGCTGCGGTGAGGCCCAGAGCGGCCGCGAACGAGAGCCAAGCGCCAGGGATCGCCTGGTTCCCGGTGGCCTCGATGAGATAGGTGCAGATGGCTGGAGTGAAGCCGCCGAAGATCGCCGTCGCGGTGCTGTACGCCAGGGAAAATCCGCTGGCCCGCACCTCGCGTGGCATCAGCTCTGTCAGAAACACCACCATGGCGCCGTTGTAGCTGCCGTACAGGAAGGACAGCCACAGCTCGACCGTCAACAGGCGTCCGAATGACGGCCCGGCCACCAGCCACGAAAGCGCCGGGTATGCCGTCACCAGCGACAACACAGTGAACGCAATCAGCATCGGGGTACGGCCCACGCGGTCCGAAAGCGCGCCCATCACCGGCAGCCACACGAAATTCGAAATGCCCACGCACAGGGTAACGGCAAGGGTCTGGGCGTCGGCGAGCTTGAGCACCTTGCTGCCGAACGTCGGCGTGTAGGCGGTGATCATGTAGAACGAAACCGTGGTCATCGTGACCAGCATCGTGCCCAGCAGGACCAGGCGCCAGTTGGCCGCCACCGATCGCAGGATCTCGCGCGCGGGGGGATGTTTCGGCCGCGCGAGGAAATCCTCCGTCTCCGCAAGCGAACGGCGGATCAGAAACAGGAACGGGATGATGCCGCATCCCAGCAGCAGCGGCATGCGCCAGCCGAACGTAGCCATCTGTTGGGGCGAAAACCACGAGTTCAGCACGACGCCAAGCATGGCTGCGAACACCACGGCGCATTGCTGGCTGGCCGACTGCCAGCTCACATAAAATCCTTTGTGCCCGGGAGTCGCGATCTCCGAAAGGTACACCGACACGCCGCCCAATTCGACGCCGGCCGAGAAGCCCTGCACCAGGCGGCCAAGAACGACCAGCAGAGGCGCAAGCATGCCGATGGCTTCGTATCCCGGCATGCACGCGATCGAAACCGTGCCCACCGACATGAGCCCGAGCGTCAGCATCAGCCCGGCACGGCGGCCCTTGCGGTCGACGTAGGCGCCGAGCACCAGCGCTCCCAGGGGCCGCATCAGGAAGCCGACACCGAATGTCGCCAGCGAGTACATGAGCGAGGCGAACTCGCTGCTCTTCGGAAAGAATGCACGGCCGATGGCGGCGGCATAATAGCCGAAGACCATGAAGTCGTACATCTCGAGGAAATTGCCGGTGGCAACTTGAATGACCGCCTTGATCCGGGCATTCCGATCTATTGATGCCGCAGTCATCGCCGGCCTTCCGCCGCGAGAAATTCCTCGACGGAATAAAACGCCGGGCCGCGATACAGCCGGCCGTCGTCTTCGACGAGTTCCTTCCAGTCGTATTTCCAGGAGTCGCCGGTGCCCGACATCCAGGCCGCCAGCCGACGCTCCATGTCGCGGAGGATTGGCTGCGACGCCGGATTATCCACGAGGTTGCGCATCTCGTAGGGGTCGCTTTCCAGGTCGTACAGGACCCACGGCTTCGATTCGAACCGTGCGTACATGTACCGCCGGGTGCGGACGCCGCGCCAGGCGTCCTCGGTGCCATCGCCGCGATAGGGGCCGAAGATCTGGAAGAACGCGGAATCGGGCGTCCGGTCCTGGTGGCCCATAATCGTGCCCGAGAGGTCCGCGCCCTGCATGTGCGCGGGCCGCGCCACTCCGCATAGGCCGAGCAGAGTCGGCGCAAAGTCCACATGCGTAAAGAAGGTGTCCAGCCTGCGGGCGCCGCGCATCCGTGCCGGCCAGCGAAATACGCCGGGCACACCAATCGATTCTTCCCAGGGCTTGCGTTTCAGGCGTAGGCCCTGCGAACCCAGCATGTCGCCGTGGTCGGATGAAAGCAGAACGATCGTGTTCTCGTCCGCGGCGGCGAGCAGGCGTCCAACCTGTTCGTCGACGGCAGTGATCATACCGTAATACTGTGCCAGTTCGGCACGGCCAGGCACGCCGGGCTGCTGTTTCCAGTTGGGCCGCATCGTAAGCCGGGTGGGGTCGTACATGGCGGCGAATTCGGGGGGCGCTTTGTATGGATCGTGCGGCGGTCCCGAGGCGACCATCAGGAAGTACGGCCGTGAGTCCTTCTGGCGGATGAACTCCAACGCCAAATCGGTCCACGCCTCGGCTTCGAACCGGCGGATCGGAATCGGTTCCGGTGTGTCGCGGAAATATTGGGTATCGAAATGGGAATGGCTGCACTCGTTGGCTGCCCAGAATTCGAATCCGTGACGCCGCGGACCCGGAGGGACGAATCCCGGCAGGCGCGCGCCACCGTCCAGGTGCCATTTCCCGATGAAGCCGGTGCGCCAGCCGGCGTGCCGCAGCGTATCGGCGATGGTGGATTGCGATTCGCGAAGGCGGAGGTCGTTGGCCACCATCCCGTTGCGGTGCGCGTAGGTGCCGGTGAGGATATTGGCTCGCGCCGGGCAGCAAACGGGTGTATTGGCGAACGTGTTGGCAAGCAGCACGCCCTGGCTTGCCAGGCGATCGATGTTCGGCGTCCGCACGTCGGGATTGCCCATGCAGCCGAGCGCCTGGGCTCGAAGCTGGTCCGGCAGGATAAACAGGATGTTCGGACGCGGACGTTGAGCGGCCGCGGCGCGCAGGCCGGCGGCCGAGACTCCAAGAAACTGGCGCCGCGTCGTCATTGGGGCGGAGTCGGGGGCTCCGCTCCGGTCAGATGCTGGTCGGCCTTCGCGGCATCGTAGGCCGGATTCGGCGTGGGCATCGCCGCGCTCACCTCGCTACGCCAGCCTCGCAGGCGGTCATGTAGCCGCGCGCGGATCCTTGGCTCGCGCTGCGCCAGGTTGCGGCGCTCCCCGATGTCTTCTTTCAAGTTGAACAACTCCTGCCGGCCGTCTTCGAAGAACTCGATCAGTTTCCAGTCGCCCAGGCGGACCGCGCCCGCCGGCGTCCCGCCCTGGTTGCTGTAATGCGGGTAGTGCCAGAACAGAGCATCGTGCGCGGGCTCCGCGCCGCCTCCGAGGAGCGGTGCGAGACTCGAGCCATCCACGCCCGGGACGCCCGCCCCCGCAGCCATCTCCAGAATCGTAGGAAAGAAATCGATGCTCGAAACCGGGGTGTCGCAGACTCGTCCGGGTTTGGTCACCGCTGGCCAGTGGACCAGCAGAGGCTCGCGAATGCCGCCTTCGAACAGATGGCCTTTGCCCGCCCGCAGCGGGCTGTTGTCAGTCACAGGATTTGGACTACTGCCCTCGTAGCGCAATCCGCCATTGTCGGAGAAGACGAAGATGATAGTCTGGTCCGCGACTTTCAGCCGGTCGAGCGTGGCGCGAAGCCGACGCAGGGCCTCGTCAGCGCTCTCGACCATGGCCGAATAGACCGGATTGGGAAACGCCTGTCCTGCGTTCCTGCGGCGATACCTCTCGATTGCAGCCTGCCGCGCCTGAAGCGGGATGTGGACGGCGAATTCCGGAAAGTAGAGAAAGAACGGCGCCTTCCCGGCCGAACTCTCGATGAAACGGTCCGCGGCGTCGCTCAGCTTCTCCGTGATGTAGTCGTCCTTGGTGCCGCCTTTCAGATTGGGCAGATCGAACGGCCCGAAGTAGGATTGGGGGCTGCCCCGCTCGGTGCCCGCGACATTCAGGTCGAATCCCTGGTCGGTAGGCAGGAAGCCCTGGCCGCCCAGGTGCCATTTGCCGATGCTTGCCGTGCGGTACCCCAGGGGCTTCAGCGCCTCGGCGATGGTGATCTCCCTGAGCGGGAGTTGCTGCTCGAAAACCGGCGTGATCAGTTTGGATGTCGGCCACTGCTTGCGGCCCGGAATCCAATCCGTAAGGTGCAGGCGCGCGGGATACTTGCCGGTCAGTATGCTCGCGCGGGTCGGCGAGCATACCGGACAGGCGGCATAGGCGTTGGTGAAACGGACGCCTTCAGAAGCAAGCCGGTCGATGTTCGGAGTCTCGTAAAACCTGCTCCCGTAGCATCCGAAATCGCGCCAGCCCAGGTCATCCAGCAGGAAGAAGATGATGTTGGGCCGGGGCGGCGGAGCGGCGAAGGCGGCGCCTGCCGCGGCAGCCAGAAAATGGCGACGGCTGATTGCATTGCCCCAAGCGCTCGGCATGATTGCTCAGGGTATCGCGTTCTCCGGCCAAAAGGTGCGGTTCAGTCGCGGCTGCCAGGTATTATCCTGGCAGGGTGAGTCGGGATAAGCGGCGAACCGCGCCCGGGATTGGGGAAAAGCACTCGCTGCCGCAAGAGAACGCGCTCGCGAACCGCCTGCGCGATGCCGGCATGTTCACGCTGATCTTCTGTGCCACCCTGCTCGCCTACCTGCCGGCGCTCCGCGGCGGCCTGCTCTGGGACGACAACATGCACGTGACCCGGGCGGATCTCCAGTCGCTTCACGGCCTGTGGCGTATTTGGTTCGAATTGGGCGCTACCCAGCAGTATTATCCGCTGCTGCACAGCGCCTTTTGGCTCGAACATCACCTCTGGGGCGACGCCGTCATGGGATATCACCTGACCGGTGTCGCGCTGCACGCCGCTTCGGCCTGCCTGGTGGTGCTGATCGTCCGGCGGCTTGCACTCCCCGGAGCCTGGCTGGCCGGCTTCCTCTTTGCCCTGCATCCGGTATGCGTTGAGGCGGTAGCCTGGATCTCGGAGCAGAAGAGCACCCTTTCAGGATTTTTCTACCTCGCTGCCGCACTCACCGATCTCAGCTTCGACCGGACGCGGCGAAGGTCCGATTATTGGCTCGCGCTGGGACTGTTTCTTCTGGCCCTCATGAGTAAGACGGTTACTGCTACGCTGCCGGCCGTTCTCTTAGTCGTCTTCTGGTGGCAGCGCGGCCGTCTGGCGTGGAAGCGTGACGTTCTGCCGCTGGCGCCGTGGTTCGCCATCGCGATCCCGGCGGGGCTATTCACGGCCTGGGTGGAAAGCACGCCTCGATTGATCGGCGCGCAGGGAGCGGAGTACGCGCTCACGCTTCCACAGCGCCTGCTGCTGGCCGGCCGCGTTCCGTGGTTCTACGCCTGGAAAGTGCTTTGGCCTTTCAACCTGATGTTCGTCTATCCCCGTTGGCAAATCGATCCCGGCCAATGGTGGCAGTACTTGTTCCCGCTGGGATTGGTAGCCGTGGCGCTCACCCTGATTCTGCTGGCGCGAAGAACGCGTGGACCGCTGGCCGGCTTCCTGATCTTCATCGGTACGCTGTTCCCGGTTCTTGGTTTCTTCAATGTGTACCCCTTTCG
>Ga0335070_10008673_pt1 | contig 11925 bp, 9 predicted proteins | sample Lox_Sample_13_FD_206722 | JGI IMG/M metagenome (GOLD analysis project Ga0335070, IMG submission 206722) | Soil microbial communities from Loxahatchee National Wildlife Refuge, Florida, United States - Lox_Sample_1.3 | ecosystem: Environmental > Terrestrial > Soil > Wetlands | place: USA: Florida...
ATACCTTCAAATTGCCGATCGGCGCCGGCGCGAGAGCTTCGGGCGGGATGAGCGGGCCCTTTTTGCCGCAGGACGTAAGAAGAAAGGTAATCCCCACGAATATGAGCAATTTTTTCATTTGCGCTCCGGATTTAAGGAAAATGGCTGAACGTTCCACATGGAGTGTCATATCAGTCAGAAGTGAAGTTGGGAAATAAATTCCTCAAAGCCTTTAATTCGCCACGGATTTGCACGGATAAAAAGGCTTTCGGGAAAAAGCGGCTTCTTGGTTTGAGGTTTCATTTTGTGTTCATCCGTGTTCATCCGTGGCTCAAACACGTTTTGTTTCCGCCCTTAGCCTCTCTATTTCCGCCTTTACCCTTTCAAGCGCCGTACCGCCGGTTGCCTTCCGCGCGTTTACGCTCGCCTCCAGCGTGATCGCACCGAAGATATCCGCCTCGATTTTTTCCGAAAAGCTCTTCCAGGTCTCAAGGGACAGTTCGGGCAGGTCCTTGCGGCTTTCGATACAATAGCGGACCGCCTTCCCCACGACCTCGTGGGCGTCGCGGAACGGCAAACCCTTGCGCACCAGGTAATCGGCTACGTCGGTCGCCGTCGAGAAGCCGCGCGCCGCGGCGTCGCGCATGGCCTCGGCCCTTATCCTCATCTCCCGGACCATGTCGGCAAAGACCTTCAGGCTGCCCTTGACCGTGTCGACCGTGTCGAAGAGCGGCTCCTTGTCCTCCTGCATGTCCTTGTTGTAGGCCAGCGGCAGGGACTTCATCACTGTCAACAGCGCAACCAGGTTGCCGTAAACTCTCCCCGTTTTGCCCCGGACAAGCTCCGGTACATCCGGGTTTTTCTTCTGCGGCATGATGGAAGAGCCGGTGCAGAACGAATCGGACAAGTCCACGAAGCCGAATTCGCTGGACGACCAGAGAACCAGTTCCTCGGAAAACCTCGAGAGATGCATCATTAGAATGGATGACGCGGACATGAACTCAAGGGCGAAGTCACGGTCGGAGACGGAATCCAGGGAGTTTCTGGTCACCTCCGGAAAACCAAGCTGCTCCGCCACGTATTCGCGGTCGATGGGAAAGGTCGTCCCGGCAAGGGCTCCAGCTCCCAGGGGCAGTGCATTCAGGCGTTTCCGGCAGTCCTCCATCCGCCCCCGGTCGCGTCTGAACATTTCCACGTAAGCAAGCATGTGGTGCGAGAACAGGATCGGCTGGGCCACCTGGAGATGGGTGTAGCCGGGCATGATCACGCCCAGGTTCCGCTCCGCCTGGAACAGCAGCGAGTCGACGAGCCTGTCGATGTAAGCGCCGATCTCGTCCAGCTCATCCCGCAGGTAGAGGCGAATATCTACCGCAACCTGGTCGTTGCGCGACCGGCCGGTGTGCAGGCGTTTGCCGGAGTCGCCGATCGCGGCGGACAGGCGTGCCTCGATGTTCATGTGGATGTCTTCCAGCGAAACCGAGAAATCGAAATTGCCGGCCTCGATACTTGCCAGGATTTCTTCCAGTCCGCCGACGATCGACTCGACGTCCTCGGGGGATATGATCCCCTGCCTGCCGAGCATCCGGGCATGGGCGATGGAACCCCGTATATCGTGCCGGTAAAGCCTCCTGTCGAAATCTATCGAGGCGGTGAATTCCTCGACGAATTTATCGGTGGGCTGGGTGAAACGTCCGCCCCACAGTTTGTCCTTGGACATGAAATCTCCTACTTATACCGGGTGGAAAGACCGAAGGCCGAAGGCTGAAGGTTCAAGAATTTCAAAATTTATCCGCTTTTCACCTTCAGTCTTCAGTCTTCAGCCTATCAACCTGCTCTATTATTTCTTTTTCTCCGACTGCATCAGCGAACGGATGCGCAGCCGCAGCGCGTTGAGCCTGATAAATCCTTCCGCGTCCTTCTGGTTGTATACCTCATCCGCCTCGAAGGTGGCGAATTCCGGATTGAACAGGGAATCGGTATCGGACTTGCGGCCGACGGTGCGGCAGAGGCCTTTGTACAGCTTGACCCTGGCCGTACCGTTGACGCATTTCTGCGATTCGTCGATCATAGCCTGGAGCATTTCCCGCTCGGGGGCGAACCAGTAACCGTAATAGACCATTTCCGCGTAGCGCGGAATCAGGGAATCGCGGATGTGCATCACTTCGCGGTCCATTGTCACCTGCTCGACAGCCATGTGGGCCTCGCGGAGGATGGTGCCGCCCGGCGTCTCGTAAACGCCGCGGGATTTCATGCCCACGTAGCGGTTTTCCATGAGGTCGACACGGCCGATGCCGTGCTCGCCGCCGATGTAGTTCAGGTGGGCCAGGAGCTGGGCAGGACTCATTTTTTCGCCGTCAACCGCTACAGGGCTGCCGTGCCTGAATTCGATTTCCACGTACTGGGGCTTGTTGGGAGCCTTTTCCGGGGCTTTTGTCAGGACATACATCTCCTCGGGGGCCTCCGCGTAGGGATCTTCGAGAATTCCGCCTTCGAAGGATATGTGCAGGAGGTTGCGATCTGAGGACCAGGGGCGCTTCTTGGTGACCGGAACCGGGATGCCGTTTTTCTTCGCGTAGTCGAGCAGCGCCTGGCGGCTGTTCAGGTTCCAGGTCCGCCACGGGGCGATGATGGTTATGCCGGGATTGAAGTGGTAGTAAGTAAGTTCGAAGCGGACCTGGTCGTTGCCCTTGCCGGTCGCGCCGTGGGCTACCGCGTCGCACTTCTCGATTTTCGCTATCTCCATCTGCCGCTTGGCGATGAGCGGACGGGCGATGGAAGTACCGAGCAGGTACTGCCCCTCGTAGATGGCGTTGGCCCGAAGCATGGGGAAGACGAAGTCCTTTACGAACTCCTCCCGCAAATCGTCGATATAAACCTTGTCGGCGCCGGTGGCAAGGGCCTTGTCCCTGATCGGGGTCAGCTCGTCGCCCTGCCCCAGGTCGGCGGCAAAGGCGACCACCTTGCAGCCGTACTCGTTCTTCAGCCACTTGAGGATGATGGACGTATCGAGACCGCCGGAATAGGCGAGGACAATCTTTTTCACTTCTTTATTGGCCATGTTGATCTCCTTTTTGGCTCGTCAGGATTTGTAAATTAAGTATTATTTTCAATACGGGTCCTGCCGCAAGCACATTGCCTGGTAAAATACAACCTTTACACCCCGCCCATCAGCCGGGCCATGATCGCCTTCTGCGCATGGAGCCTGTTTTCCGCCTCGTCCCAGACGACGGAATTGGGGCCTTCGATGACCTCGTCGGTGATTTCCTCGCCGCGGTGGGCGGGGAGGCAGTGCATGACGATACAGTCTTTCTTCGCCAGTTTCAGGGTGTCCCCATTGAGCTGGAATCCCTTGAATGCCTCTTCCCTGGCCTTCTGCTCCTTTTCCTGTCCCATGCTGGCCCAGACATCCGTGTTGAGCACATCCGCGTCCTTAACCGCTTCCTTCGGATCGCCGGTCAGCACTATCCTGGATTTGGCCCTCGAAAGCGCCCAATCGAGAACCTTTCCATCGGGACGGTACCCCTCGGGGCAGGCAAGGGTGAGGTCGAAACCGAAGATGGCCGCCGCCTCTATCCAGGTGTTGGCCATGTTGTTACCGTCGCCGACCCAGGAGAACTTCAGCCCTTCGTACCCCCCCTTGTGCTCGATGACGGTCATCAGGTCCGCCATTACCTGGCAGGGGTGAAAGAGGTCGGTGAGGCCGTTTATCACCGGAATCGAGCTGTAGTGGGCCAGTTCCTCAACGATTTCCTGGCCATAGGTCCTGATCATGATCCCGTCGCAATAACGCGACAGGGTCCGGGCGGTGTCCTTGATCGGTTCGCCGCGCCCCATCTGCGAAGTTGCGGAGGATATGAACAGGCCATGGCCGCCCAGTTGGTAAATGCCTACCTCGAAGGAAACCCTGGTCCTCGTGGAGGACTTTTCAAAAATCATCGCCAGGGTTTTGCCCTTCAGGAGATGATGCTCTATACCTTTCTTCTGCTTTTCCTTGAGATCTTTCGCAAGGGTGAAAAGTCCGTCCAGCTCGGTTTTGCTGAAGGCGTTCAACGCCAGGAAATCTTTTTTCATGTAAACCTCCTGATAAGAATTCAACACATGATAAAAAAATTGAAAACAAGTATTGAATCAGATCTCTTTCAGAATTCCTTCAAGAATCCCGATCATTTCATCGATCTCCTTCTTGCCGACGATCAACGGCGGCACGAAGCGGAGCACCTTTTCATGGGTTACGTTAAGGAGAACACCACGCTCGTGCCCCTTTTTGACGATGTCGCCGGCTGGAACGGAAAGGGTCATGCCGATCATCAGGCCGATGCCGCGGACATCCGTGATGAAGCCGAACTTCTTTTTGAGCGCTTCTAGCCGTTCGAGCAGGTATGCGCCCATTTCTTCAGCCCTTTTGCACAGGTCCTCCTCCATCATGGTTCGGACGACGGCCAGCGCCGTTGCCGTCATCAGCGGGTTTCCGCCGAATGTTGTGCCGTGGGTCCCCGGTGTGAACGCCGCCGCGACATTCTCCACGGCCAGCATGGCGCCGATCGGTCCGCCTCCGCCAAGCCCCTTGGCAAGTGTCATTATGTCAGGAACCGCACCGAAATTCTCGTATGCGAACATCTTGCCGGTCCTGCCGATGCCGGTCTGGACCTCGTCCAGGATCAGCAGCAGCCCGTAGGCGCTGCAAAGCTTGCGCACCTCTTTGAGATAGCCGGGGTCGGGAATATTTACCCCTCCCTCTCCCTGCACCGGTTCGAGCATGATGGCGCAGGTATTCGTGGAAATGGCCCCCTGGAGCGCCTGCAGGTCGTTAAATGGAACGTGGGTGAATCCGTGCAGAAGCGGATCGAAAAAACGCTGCACCTTTTCCTGGCCGGTGGCCGAAACCGTGGCCATGGTCCTGCCGTGAAAAGATTCGGCGGCGGTAATGATTTCGAAGCGGTCCGGACCATATTTGTCGCGGCTGTACTTGCGGGCCAGCTTGATGGCCGCCTCGTTGGCCTCCGCGCCGCTGTTGCAGAAAAAGACCCTGTCGGCGAAGCTGAGGCTGCACAGCAGTTCCGCCAGTTCGGTCTGCGGCGTATTATGGTAGTAATTGGAGCAGTGGATCAGGGTCGCGGCCTGTTCCTGCAGCGCCTTCACCACCTTAGGGTGACAATGCCCGAGATTGTTGACCGCGATCCCGGCAAGAAAATCGAGATATTCCCTGCCGTCTGCGTCCCAGACCCGGCATCCTTCGCCCCTGGCAGGCACCAGCGGGTACCGGCCGACGTTTTTCATCAGGTATTTGTCTGCTTTTTCAATACATTGTTGGGAATTCATGCCAAATCCTTTTATTATCTGTAGGGGCGGCCCCGTGTGGCCGCCCTCGCCCTGAATAGCCTGGAATAGGGCAACCACATGGGGTTGCCTCTACTACGAACGAATCTCCGTCCCTATCCCCACATCCGTGAAAATCTCAAGCAGTATGGCGTGTTCCACCCTGCCGTCGACGATATGGGCCTTTCCGGCCCCCTCGCGCAAGGCATCGACACAGCAGGTCACCTTCGGGATCATGCCGCCGGTAATGACGCCGCTGTCTATGAGGCCCGGAACCTCGGCCAACCCGATGCTCGACATCAGATTTCCTTCCCTGTCTTTAACGCCGGGGACATCGGTCAGGAGAATGAGCTTTTCCGCCTTGAGGGCAGCGGCCACCTTGCCCGCGACCATGTCTGCGTTTACGTTGTAGCTCTCTCCGCCCACGCCCACGCCCACCGGAGCGATAACGGGAATAAAGCGCCCTTTTTCCAGCGTCTCGATGACCGCCGGATCAACCTTGATGATTTCTCCCACAAAGCCGAGATCAACGCTCCTGGTCGAGCCGTCTTCACCTGTCATTTCCTTGAGGAGCTTCCGGCACAGCAGCAGGCTCCCATCCTTCCCCGAGAGACCGACGGCCATTCCGCCGTGGAGATTGATGTAGCCGACCACTTCCTTGTTCACCTGTCCGGTAAGGACCATCTCCACCACAGACATGGTGGCGGCATCGGTAACTCTCATCCCCTGGACGAATTCGGACACGATGCCGTAGCGCTTCAGCGTCTCGTTGATCTGGGGGCCACCCCCGTGCACGATGACAGGGTTGATGCCGATGTATTTCAGCAGAATGACATCAAGGGCGAATGATTTCTTGAGCGCTTCGTCGGCCATGGCATGGCCGCCGTACTTGATGACTATGGTCTTGCCGCTGAAGCGCCTGATGTAAGGCAGCGCTTCCATCAGGGTATTGGCTTTTTCGATCAGTTTATGCATGTGTGTTTCTCCAATCACCATGACCGTTCCATAATAGGGATGACGTAGGGGCGATCCTTGTGATCGCCCTAAATTCGGGCAAACACAAGGTTTGCCCCTACATGTGTCCTGGAATCAGGCAACGAGCCCATACACCGCTTCCAGCGCCTCATCGAGCTTCTCCGGCCTGCCGCCGCCCGCCTGGGCCAGCTCCGGCCTGCCGCCGCCGCTGCCGCCGATGGTGGGCGCCAGCGCCTTGACGATGTCCCCCGCCTTGAACCGCGCTGAGAGATCCCTGGTGACCGCCACCAGGATGCTGGCCTTTCCTTCGTTTTCGCAGCCCAGCACGATTACCCCGGAACCGATCTTTTCCTTGAGGGTGTCGGACAGTTCGCGCATTCCTTTCGGGTCGTCCATTTTGACCCTGACGGCAAGGACCTTGACACCGCCCACATCTTTGACGCCGGCCATCATATCGGCCGACTGGGCGGCATTGAGCCTGCCCTGCAGCGCCTCTATCTCCTTCTGCAGCTCCCTCTGGCGCTCCAGCATCCTGGATACCCTGTCGACATTGTCGCCACCCTCCGCCTTGACCAGGGCGGCGATCTTCTTTTCGCTGTCCTCAAGCCGCCGCACGTATTCGAGGGCTCCGGCGCCCGTCAACGCCTCTATCCTGCGCACGCCGGCGGCTATCCCCGATTCGGAAATAATCTTGAAAAAGCCGATGTCGCCCGCCGCACGGCAATGGGTGCCGCCGCACAGCTCGGAGCTGACATCGCCCACCTTGACCACCCGGACCCGATCCCCGTATTTCTCGTCGAACAGGGCCATGGCGCCGCTCTCCATGGCTTCATTTATGTCCATTTCGATGGCCGTAACATCGGCGTTATCCATAACACCCTCATTCACGATATCCTCAATCCGGACCAGCTCCTCACGGGAGAGGGCGGAAAAATGCGTGAAGTCGAAACGGAGCCTTTCGTTGGTCACCAGCGAACCGGCCTGTTTGACATGGTCGCCCAGCACCTGGCGGAGCGCCGCGTGCAGCAGGTGGGTTGCCGTATGGTTGCGGGCGGTCGCCTTCCGCTTCCCGGTCTCCACCTTAAGGTAGACGGCTTCACCGACCTTGACAGTCCCCTCGACAATCTGCGCCCGGTGGACAATCAGGTCCGGCATCGGCTTGGTTGCTACGGTTACCCGAAGGTGTGCGCTACCGGTCGAGATTACCCCGCTGTCGCCTTCCTGGCCCCCGGCTTCACCATAAAAAGGCGTCACTTCGGTTATCACTTCAACCTCATCGCCGGCGCGGGCCTCTTCGACCGGCTTTCCGTCGTGCAGCAGCGCAGTTATGACCGAATACGCGGTATTTTCGTCATAGCCGACAAAAGTGGTACGCATTCCCCTGTTATGCAGGGTTTTATAGACGGCGGCGACGCCTTCCTCGCCCGAACCTTTCCAGTGCTCGCGGGCCAGTTCGCGTTGCCTCTCCATGCAGGCATCGAAACCGGCTTCATCGACAGTGAAACCCTCGCTCTGAACGATATCGGCCGTCAGGTCCAGGGGAAAGCCGTACGTATCATACAACCTGAAAGCAACCTCCCCGGGAATGACCGACAAACCCTGTTTTTTCAACGCGGCAACTTCCTCGTTGAGGATCCTCAGCCCGTTGTCGAGCGTTTCGGCGAAACGCTCCTCTTCGGCCTTGACCACCTTTTTGACGAATTCCTCCCGCTGCAGCAGGTCCGGGTAGGCTTCTCCCATTACGACATTCACCGCGTCGACCATCCTGTAAAGCATCGGCTCGGAGACGCCCAGCATTTTGGCATGGCGGGCGGCACGCCTCATGATGCGGCGCAGGACATAGCCCCTGCCCTCATTGCTGGGCAGAACACCGTCGCAGATGAGGAAGGTGACGGCCCGGCAATGGTCGGCGATTACCCTCATGGATACGTCGTCCTTTGCGTCCGCGCGGTATTTCTTCCCGGACAGCTTCTCCACGTGCCTGATGATCCCCTGGATGAGGTCGGTGTCATAGTTGGACGTGACCCCCTGCATGACCGTCGCGATCCTCTCCAGCCCCATTCCGGTGTCCACGGACGGTTTCGGCAGGGGAGTCATTACCCCTTTGGCGTCTCGGTTGAACTGCATGAAGACGTTGTTCCAGATCTCCATGTACCGGTCGCAGTCGCACCCCACTGCGCAATCGGGACTTCCGCAGCCCGTCTCCGGGCCATTGTCCCAGAATATCTCGGTGCAGGGGCCGCACGGCCCGGTATCCCCCATGGACCAGAAATTGTCTTCGTCGAACCGGTAAATCCTGTCCAGCGGGATGCCTTCCTGCTCATGCCAGATCCTTGCTGCTTCGTCGTCGTCCTTGTAGACGCTGACGTAGAGCCTGTTTTTGTCCAGCCGCAGGTCCTTTGTGAGAAATTCCCAGGCAAAGGCAATGGCCTCCTTCTTGAAATAGTCGCCGAAAGAAAAATTCCCCAGCATCTCGAAAAAGGTATGATGGCGCGCGGTACGCCCGACATTTTCCAGGTCGTTGTGCTTGCCTCCGGCGCGCACGCATTTCTGCGAGCTGCAGGCCCTCACGTAATCACGCTTTTCCAGGCCGAGGAAGACGTCCTTGAACTGGTTCATGCCGGCATTGGCGAAAAGCAGTGTCGGGTCGTTCCTGGGGATGAGGTTGGAACTGGAAACGATGGTGTGCCCGCGCTGCTCGAAAAATTTCAGGAATTTTGATCTGATTTCTTTGCCTGTCATCTGTGCTCCCGATTTATGGTTTAAAAAACGTTCAACGTGCTACGTTCAGGGGAAGTGAGACGTAAGACGTAAGACGTAACACTTTGCATCTCACATCTTCCGTCTTACATCTCACATTCCCGCATGTTGCACGTTGAACATCAAACCTTGAGATTATTTGCAATCAGTTCCGGCTAAAACCCGGAAAATTGAAGAAAGCGAGAACCCCCGCCGCTGAAGGTAGCCGACTATCCTTCTCCTCAGCTTTTCATCGGCCTCTCCGGCGGTGAAGCCGGCAAACTTCCTTTCCACCAGTTCCCTGATGGCCTCCGCTTCATCATACTCGGCGCTGATCCGTTCCGAAACCTCCGAAGCAAGGTCGTCCGCTATGCCCCGCCGGGACAGCTCGAAGCGGAGACGGAACCCATAGCCCCTGCCGTTCCGGACGGCGGACTCGGCCCAGCGGAGGGCGAACCTCCTGTCGTCCAGATAACCCGACTCCTTCAGTCTGACGACGATGTCGTCGATGATGCCAGCCGGGACGGCCCTGTCGGCAAGTTTCCTCCTGAGTTCCGCCTCGCTGTGGTCGCGCCGACCCAGGGCCTTCAGCGCCAGGATGTAGGCCCGGTGCGCCTCGTCCATATCAGAATTTTTCTATGGCGATCTTCTCTGCCCCCTCCGGCTGCTCTTCATCATGGTGGAAATGATCCCAGGTGGTGTCGGAAGTTGAAGATATGCCGGATATCTTGAGGGCGAAGTCGTCGGGGTTGGAGGACTGGCGCAGCGCCTCATCGTAAGTGATGAACTTTTTCGTGTAGAGGTACATCAGCGACTGGTCGAAGGTCTGCATGCCGTATGTTGTGTATCCCTGGGCTATGGCTTCGGGTATCTGCTTGGTCTTATCCTTGTCGTCGATACATTCGCGGATGCGGCCCGTGGACACCATGACCTCGACCGCCGGCACCCTGCCCGCTCCGTCGGCCTTCGGCACCAGCCGCTGGGAAATGACCCCCTTGAGTACCCCGGAAAGCTGCATCCTCACCTGGCGCTGATGATATGGAGGGAACACCGAGATGATCCTGTTGATCGTCTCGGCGGCATCCAGGGTATGCAGCGTGGACATGACCAGGTGGCCCGTTTCGGCGGCGGTCAGGGCCGTCTCGATGGTTTCCAGGTCGCGCATCTCACCAACCAGGATTACGTCAGGGTCCTGGCGCAGGGCGCTTTTCAGGGCGTTGGCGAAGGAAATTGTGTCGAAGCCGATCTCCCGCTGGCTGATAATGCTCTTCTTGTCCTTGTGCAGATACTCCACCGGGTCCTCGACGGTTATGATATTGCAGGTCCTGTTGTCGTTTATGTAGTTGACCATCGCCGCCAGGGTAGTCGACTTGCCGCTGCCGGTCGTGCCGGTTACCAGGATCAGACCGCGCTCCTCCATGCTCAGCTTCTGCAGGACCGGAGGCAGGTTCAGCGCCTCGAAGGAAGGCACGTTGAAAGAAATAATACGGAAGATCATCGCGATGGTGCCCCTCTGGGAGTAGATGCTGGCGCGGAAGCGGCTCAGCCCCGGGATCCCGTAGGAAAGGTCGACCTCGTAGCTCTCCTCGAAAATTTTCTTCTGCCGTTCGTTCATCAGGGAAAAAGCGACCTCCCTGATGGCTTCGGCGGTAACGCGCGGCGCGTTGGGTATGGGGCGCAGCTTGCCGTCGATGCGCACGACCGGCTGCAATCCCGCCTTGATATGGACGTCCGAGCCCTTAGCCTTGACTGCTATGGTGAGAATGTCATTCAGTTCCATTCCTGCCTCCGCCTCCCTGTTTTCGTGCTTTAAACGGCCTGTCCAATAATCTTTTCTTCGATTTCCCTCAGGGTTTCCGGATGTTCCTGGAGAAAGACACGCGAATTTTCCCGACCCTGCCCGATCCGCTCGCTGCCGTAGGAAAACCATGCGCCGCTCTTGTCGACTATGCCCCTGTCCACGGCGAGATCGAGAATATCCCCGACCCTGGAGATACCCTCGCCGTACAGGATATCGAACTCGACTTCCCTGAACGGCGGTGCAACCTTGTTTTTCACCACCTTGACCTTGGTGCGCGAGCCGATGATATCGTTGCCCTGCTTCAGAGAGGCAATCTTCCTGATGTCCATGCGGACAGAGGCGTAGAATTTCAGGGCGTTCCCGCCGGTGGTTGTTTCGGGGTTGCCGAACATGACTCCGATCTTCATGCGGATCTGGTTGATGAAAATCACGCATGCGTTGGATTTGCTGATGATGGCGGTCAGCTTGCGCAGGGCCTGGGACATGAGCCTCGCCTGAAGTCCCATGTGCGAATCCCCCATGTCGCCTTCAATTTCCGCCTTGGGAACGAGGGCGGCAACCGAATCGATCACCAGCACGTCTATCGCCCCGCTGCGGACCAGCATTTCAGCAATCTCCAGCGCCTGTTCCCCGGTATCGGGCTGGGAAACGAGCAGGTCGTCGGTTTTGACTCCGAGCTTCCTGGCGTATCCGATGTCCAGGGCGTGCTCGGCATCGACGAAGGCGGCGATTCCGCCCAGCTTCTGGGCCTCGGCGACAATGTGCAGCGCCAGGGTGGTCTTGCCCGAAGATTCCGGACCGAATATCTCGACGATGCGGCCCCTCGGCACGCCGCCCACACCCAGCGCCATATCCAGGGAAATGGACCCGGTGGGTATCGCGGCGATATCCGGCAGGGGCTCGTCATTGCCCAGACGCATGATGGATCCCTTGCCGAACTGTTTTTCTATCTGGCTGACCGCCAGATCAATCGCCTTGTCTCTCTCCAGCATACTAAGCCTCCTTGTCCGGTTGGACCGGAATCTGAAAATACAGTAAATAGCATATTTTTCACTGCTTTTTCAAGTTTATCTTTCCGATTTTGCTGTTACTGCCTGCTTGCATAAATTGTTGAT
>Ga0335070_10008675_pt1 | contig 11925 bp, 7 predicted proteins | sample Lox_Sample_13_FD_206722 | JGI IMG/M metagenome (GOLD analysis project Ga0335070, IMG submission 206722) | Soil microbial communities from Loxahatchee National Wildlife Refuge, Florida, United States - Lox_Sample_1.3 | ecosystem: Environmental > Terrestrial > Soil > Wetlands | place: USA: Florida...
TTGCCGGCTATGTGTATAAGCACAACGGAGACGCCGTCCGTGCGCAGGAGGAATTTACTAAGTCGATAGAACGCGGCCCCAATGTTGCCACGGCCTATGTAAACCGCGGATATGTGCTACACGATCAGCGCAAGGGTGTCGAGGCGGAAGCCGATTTCAAGACCGCCCTCACGATCGATCCTAACAATGGCGAGGCGCACCTCGGCCTGGCATATGCCGATCTAGACCTGCGCCATGCTCGCGCCGCGTTGGAGCAGGTCAAGCTCGCCGAAAAAGTAATGGGCGATTCGGTCGCCATTCACCTGATTCGCGGCACTGCTTATGGCAGCGAGGGACTGCTCAAACGAGAAGTCGCGGAATACCGGATTGCAGCGCAACGCGATCCCACCAATGCCAACATCCACGTCGCTATCGCCGGCGCCCTTTATGTGCTCCGCGCGTATCAAGAGGCGATCAATGAATTGCAACAGTCCGACAAGCTCTCTCCGGGGGACGGAACCGTCTATGCGGATATGGCGCGCTGTTACGCACAGCTTCGCCAGCGGAATCAGACAATGCACTACATCGAGCTCGCCGAAAAAGCAGGTCCCAGCAGCGTCTTTCTGACGACTGGAGAGGCGTTGAACACGCTCGGTGAGCAGAAGGCTGCCATGGCGCGCTTCGAACGCGCCCTCTCGGCCCGCGATGCCGATCGTGTCGCCGTTAGGCTGGCGATTGCGCATCTCATGGTGAGTCGCGATCAGATGAACGATGCTCGACGGCAAGTAACCCTGGCCTTGATGGAGGCTAGCGTAGGTCGTACACAGCAGCCTTCGGCCACCGACTTAGTTCAGGCCGCGGATGTCTTTCTCGGAATGCACGAGTACGAACTTGCTGAAACTTATTTTGAGCGTGCCTTGGCCGCGGGTGCACCGGAAACCGATGTGCGTGTTGGCTTGGCAACTGCATATCTCGCGACCGGAGACACGCCCCGAGCCCAGGCACAGCTTGATCAGATCGGCAAGACCGTCGATCGGGATGAATTGGGATACAACTACCTCATGGCAAAGGCCAATCTCGCGCGCCAGCAGCGCCAGAATGGTGAGGCATTAACTGCCTTCGCGCAAGCCGCCCAGGCCGCGGGCGAGGACACCAACGCCGAGTGGGCGATGATGCGCACGAGCGGCAGCCAAGGCCTGAAAGTCAACAGGGCACTCAGCTTTTCGGCCGATTACACGCTTTCGCCTATCTTCGAAGACACAACGGTATACGCGTTGGATGCTGCTTTCGCCGGTGCAAGTCCAGGCTCGCCGAACTCGCTGCCGCTTCCGCGCTCCTCTATCCAGAGCATGTGGACTGAAGCATTGCACTTACACATTCAAGGCATGCCCGATCAAACGGGATTTTTCCAGATTCGCAATTCGCGTGGCGTGATTTCACTACCGAGCGCTAACACGATCGTCGATCGAGACACTTGGGACTACAACTTCAATTACTCGATCAGTCCATCCTTCCGCCTCGGGAATAATGCATTTAACTTCAATGCCGGTCTGCAGGAAACGATTCGGCGCGACTCCCACGATCCCTACAACATGAACCAGAATCTTTTCCGGCAGTTCGTTTATATGCAGACCAGCTCGTTCTTCAATTGGGTTTCGGTGAATGGCTTTGCCGTGCGAGAGGCTGGACCCTTTACAGAGAACGGGCAACATGGGCGAGATCTGGCGGGCGCGCTCGAGTTCCATGTGGGACGTCCATGGGCAAAAAATAGTTTGATTGTGGGCTGGGGAGCCCGCGATGAGCAATTTTCTCCTGTCCCTCGCGAGTTCTACTACACCTCGACATACGCCGGGATAGAGCGGCGCTTTTCTGACCGGCTTAAGATCCGGGCGATTGGTGAATACCTACGATCGTGGCGCGTTGAGATCGACCAATACGCGATCGCGCAAGCATTTCGCCCGGCTGGAAATGTTGTGTTCTCGCCAACCCATAATTGGTCCATACAGGCGAACGTAGCGTATTCCCGTAACATGGGACTTCATGCATACGATGCTGTCCAGGCCGGCCTTATGGTCTCATACGCCATGCCGTTTGGCCGCACCATCGAGCATGATGGCCAGGACTTACCAGTTCACTATCCCATCAGGTTTTCTGCCGGTTTGCAGCAGGAAGACTTCTTCAACTTTAACGGTCCGGCCAACCAACAGTTCAGGCCCGTGGTGCAGATCAACATTTTTTAGAGGGCAGCGGAATCAAGAAAGAAGTTAAGAAAACGGCCAATGAAGATATGTCTTGTTAGTACGTTTCCTCCAAGCGGTCGGCAACTGAACGAATATGGTTTCCATCTCGCGCGGGAGCTTCAGCGCAATTCGCTCGTCGACCTCACGATTCTGTCGGACAAGCTCACGGTGTATGAGTTCAGCACTGACGCTCAAGGTCGGCCGATTCCAGTGGAAGAACAAAATGAACTTCCTGGGTTCAATGTCGTTCGGTGTTGGGAAAGTAACCGTCTTTCGTCGCTGTTTGGACTGATTAAGGCCGTCCATGACTGTCGTCCGGATGTCGTGTGGTTCAACTTAGTATATTCGTCGTTCGGCACGCCCGAGCATCCCTTGGCTGCTTTTGCCGGATTGTGCATGCCTGCCATTACTCGCGCCATGCGGTACTTCACGCACGTGACATTGCACCACATCACCGAACACGTCGATTTCGGCGGCGCTGGTGTAAAGCAGGAGGGTCTCTACCGCCTGGGCAGCACGCTCGCCACCCGCATGCTCCTGAACGCCAACTCGGTTTCAGTACTACTTTCGGGCTACCGGCGTACGCTTGCCAGTAAGTATGCCGCGCAGAACGTGCTGCTTGGCATGCACGGCATTTTTGCCCAGTGTCCTACTCCTCCCGATTTCTCCCGGCGCGGCAACCCCGATCACCGCCTCGTGGCAATCGGTCATTGGGGCACTTACAAGCGCCTCGAAACGTTGATGGAGGCCTTTCCACTTGTGCTAAGGCGGGTTCCCTCGGCACGATTGATTATTGGTGGGGCAAACCATCACACTAGACCCGGTTATTGGGAATCGATAAGAGATAAATATGGGTCGAATCCACGGCTTGAGTTCCGCGGCTATATAGCCGAGAACGACTTAGCCGAACTCTTTAGTACTGCCAGCATTCTGGTGTTGCCTTATGATTCTGCCACCGGCTCCAGTGGTCCGGCACATCAGGCATGCGAATTCGGACTGCCCATTGTCTCCGCCGATCTAAGCGACTTTCGCGATATGGCGGCCGATGAGGATATGGCGGTTAGTTTCTACAAAACTGGCGATCCGGTTGATCTGGCTGCACAGATAATTGGACTCTTGGAGTCTCCCAACGAGCAGCGCCAGGCGGCTGAACAGAATTACGCAGCCGCGGTTCGAATGACCATGCCCAATGTCGTCCGCCACTATTTGCGTTGGTTCGAACTGGAAAGAAGAAAACGGTCCCTTGGTTCGTCAAGCGAAGGCAGCCTCTCTCTTATGAGCCGCCGCCGCGCATCGCTACGTGCCGCGTTGCACGGACTCCCGCCCACTCCCAGGAATCCATTCTCGAACTCCCGACACCCCACAGCTCCACTTGTGGCGAAGCCTCCGCAAAGGCGGGATGTAGCATAAATAGCCCGCCCAGCGTGGTCTGGGCGGGTAACTGACTCTCTCTGCTTTTAGTAACTGGCAAGCGTAGGATATCCGCCTGACGTTGAATCTCAGTATCCGCACAAGTGCGAAAGGTAACGCCAAATAAGTGGCTTCGCCGAGGAGATGAGGCCCCTCGAACTGGTTAGGGCGCACGGCGAAGCGCCCTAACCTATCAGTGCTGGTGAGGAGGTTGAAGCTGAGGAGTTGCCGGAGTCGCTGAGGGTGCCGAATCCACAATGCTGCCATCGCGCCGTCTCAGCACTACCGGGCCTCCACGCTGGCGGCGGGCTTCGGTAGCGACCTTAATCGCGCTCGATACTTTCCCGTCGTTCGTGTCAGCCACTGCCGAGAGCTTAAGTCCCTCAGCGGATGGCCGGCTCGCGATACCGACTCGGTTTCCAGATCCCCCGGCGGCGCGTGCCTGATTGTAAAAGTCTTCGGCGCTCTCGAGATCGCCGCTTCTCTCCGCCATGAAGCCTTGGTTGTTCAATGAAAACGCATTATTCGGTCCGAGACGATACGCTTGCGAGAAATAGTCCTGCGCCGCCCGCCAATCATTGCGATTAAGAGCTGAGACGCCACGAAGGTTGAGAAGCGTAACCTGAGCCTCGTCGCTCTGGCGCTTCGTCATCTGCTTGCGGAGACGATCCGCACTCGAGCGCGCCATACCGCTCACCGCTTTTCCACGCCACGCTCCGTTCATGGTGACGATAACCGGATCTTCTACGTGAGCGTTGGCTGCCGCATTGTAGTAGTTCAGCGCCTGCCCGTATTCGCCCTGCGATTCTTTGGCGACTCCCAGATTATTCAGTGTGAATGGGTTCTTTGGATCGAGTGAAAGCACCTGTTGGAGGGCGGTATCAGCCTCGCGAATGCGGCCTTCCGACAGCAGTCCGACCGCTCTCACGTTCGCGCGATTTACCTGCATCGGGACGTCGTGGAAAGTATTGATTGCGCTCTCGAGAGACTCGCCTTTTAGTTCCTTGACGCTCGCCTTGTCAATGCGTGCCTCGGTAGATTGTGCGGAAGCCATCGCATAGAAGGCCTGAGCGCGCTCGACCTGACCCGCGAGCTCTGATATGTAGCCAAGGTTATTAAGTGTGAATGGGTCCCCGGGATCGTACAGATACGCCTTGTAAAAGAGCTCTTTCGCCTTGCTGAAGTGCCGTTTATTGATGGCCTCGACACCCTCGCGGTTGAGGCGCTGAACCGGAGTCAGTTGGCTGCGGCGCGGAATGGTGATTTTGATGTCCCCGGCGTGAAGCACCGGCGCCGCGCTGAGCAGCATAACAAGCGCGGCGAAAGCTACGCGCCTGTTCAAAGCTACAAAGTCTCTAACAGCGAAATTCCCAATAGCTCCCATCGGCATCGGCAACTCTACCTCTCGCATGAATCGGCAGAACTTTGGATGCGGTATGTTGCCTGGATGCTGCCCATTTCTACGGGGCTTGCCGGACTACCTTGTCTCCAATCCGCGCATCCAACAACCGCTGCAAGATATCGATTGACGTGAGGGAGGAGTCTTATTCGATCTCGTCTCGAATCCGGGATTTGTGTGGGGAGATCTCTAGGGCTGGCTTTGATCATGGCTAGCGGCGCGTGGGGCCAGATCGCTGCTTCCTCTTCGTTGCTGGCGCATGACGTTCTAACGGCGGGCGACAACACCGTCAGTCCCAATCCCGTGGCCCTCAACTATCAGGAATCGCTCGCTCCATCCACTCTTCCCCCACAGCCAAAAGGGAAAACGACTCTGCTGGGCGGAATGATCCATACTGTCGATCACGTACGCGACCGGCTTGTGCTGGATGTCTTCGGCGGTGGGAAGATTGCAGTTCTCTTCGATGAGCGCACACACGTCTACCAAGGGCAGGAGAAGGGATCTTTGGATGACCTAAGAGAGGGCCAAAGAGCCTACGTCGACACGGCTCTCGATGGCACGGACGTCTTCGCCCGTAACATTCGGGTTCTCGGGGCCCCTGCTGGAGAGGCGCGGGGACAAGTCGTTGACTACGACGCCGGCAAGAGAGAACTCCTACTGCGAGACACGTTATCCCCACGACCTGTGAAGATGCACCTTTTGGCGGGAGCGACGATCACGCGAGCCGGGCAGCCGGCGACATCCGCGGACCTTCAGCCCGGAGCGCTGGTGAACATTTCATTTGTGTCGGGCACTGAGAAGCAGGCCGGCCGTCAAGCCAGGGTAAGCAGCGTTTCCATCCTCGCCACTCCTGGATCCACATTCTCATTCTCTGGACGCGTAACATTTCTGGACTTGCGTCGCGGGATGCTGGTCATCGTCGACCCCCGCGACAATCGCAGCTACGAGGTATATCTGGATCCGAATGACCGCAACCTCAGCCAGAAGCTTCAAGAGGGCGCGGACGTCATGGTCGAGGCCCGCTTCGACGGAACGCATTACGAGGCGCGGTCGGTGGTGGTGAACTCGGCTGCCAGTCAGTAAGGGACCCGTGGTGCTCCCGGAAACGTCAGAATGTTCCACGTGAAACACTTTGCATAAAATATTGTACGTATAATATCATATGCAAAATGTTGCAACTGCAAGAGGGAGAGGGAGTTATACACCAGAGCAGAGGCTCGGGGAGCGGCATTTTGGAGCGTGGAACGCAATGTTCCACGGGGGTGGAATCGGGAGCGTTCCACGGTTTAGAGAGGTCGTGGCAGGCCGCTAGTCCGGATTTAACTCGTCCTGGCGGGGAGGAAGGGCTGGAATGCCGGGATGGTCTTTTTCTCGCCAGAAGACCTTAAAACACTCACCATGTTGCTTCGGATGCCAGACAGTTCCGTCTGTATACGTAATCGCAGTGGGAATGAAGACCCAACCATACACCGCCTGCGCACTTGCGGCGGAATAGGCCGGCTTCTGAATGGTCTGCTGCTGACCCGGGGCAATTGTGGTGCTGGAGCTCCAGTTGAAATCGAAAGGCCGCCGGAGGTCTTGTGGAGCAAGGAAGTGCTCGGCTGTCAAAGCAACACTCTTGATCGGCTTTCGACCGGCATTTTCAATGGTAAGAGTAAATTTGCCGGTCGCATTCCAGAAGTCACCGGCGGGGAACTTGACCGCGCACGAAGCGTTTGGCGGAGGGTAGATGGTATAGACGGCCATCATCCCCGCTTCCATGTGATCGCCCACGTGGCAGTGAAGCATCCATGATCCGGGATTGTCGGCCAGCATGTCAGCGGTCATCATGCTTCCAGGCAGCAACTCGATAACATCCGTATTGCGGGTACCCGTGTTTACCGTCTTCCCGTGCCAGTGCGGACTGTGAATGTCCTTCTCATTTCCCATGCCAAGCAGGTACCACCTGACCTTCTCGCCCTGCTGCATCATGAGCCCCGGCAAATTGCCAAAGATGTATCCGTTAATCGCGTAGAAAAGGCCATCGGTGTTGCCACCCATTTGGTCGAAGATCTGAAAGGAGGCTACAAATTCGCGGTCAACGTCTTTGGGTGTGCCATTGGGACGCGCTTTGCCTTTGGCAGTAATGACAATGGGACCAAGAAGTCCGGCGTTGACCTCGCTCTCCTCTTCGACGTGGCCGTGATACCACCAGACAACAGAACTGAGCTGCTCACGGCCGGGACCGCTCCCCTGGTCGGCGAACCAGTGATAGGTAAAGCGCCGGCCATTGCCGACCAGGCCGCCGCGACCGTTCGGAAGGTAGTAACTCCCCTCGTTGTCTTTATCGTATCGGAGCCCGTGCGGATGCATGTCGTGGGGACGCTTGCTTCGATTAAGAAATTCCACGATGAATTCGTCACCAACCTCTCCCCGGATGACGGGGCCAAGAATGCCAAGCCAATCGGGCTGAGGCTTTTTCGTCGTGAAGGACGAGTCGGTGTACTCAATGTAGCGGGTCTTGGGCCAGCGCGTGTGGCCGATCCAAGGCTGGGCTAAGGAGCCACCCTCGAGGAGGTTTTGGCCGCTTGGAGCGAAGTCCCAAGTTACGTCCTCGGCGGCGATGTAGTAATGACGGACCGTGGCATGACAGAGCGAGAGTACAGAACAGCAGACGAAGATCAAAAAAAGGAGCTTTAGAGTTCCCACAGATTCAATTATCCCACCCGAGGGATGCGGAGGCTGATTCGGATCCGTACTGGCAACGTTGAAGCCACGAATCGAGAGTGCAGCACGGATGGGACGCCCGCGCCCATATCGGTTGAGCCCCACACTCCATACAGTTATGGCGGAGGAGGTTGCAGGCTGCAGGTTCCGCCTCGATTCTGCTTCGGAACATTGGACGGAGGAGTGGCCCAGGACGGATTGGCAAAATCAAAAAATTCGGTCATATCGAACTGAGCGGCATCGCGCTTGGTTAAGGGAGACAAGCCGAATCGCGTCTCGATCAGCTTAAGGACTGCCGTGGTGTCAGCGACGGTATGAGAGACGTAGTTCTTCTTGACGTAGGGCCCCACCACGAACATGGGAACGCGATAGCCCGTGAAAACAAAATCACAGGTCGGGCCGGTGCCATAAGCACCATTACAGATGTCTCCAGGGCGGAGGTCCTGCGGCGTAATCCCGTCGGGGCTTGGCATAGGTTGAGGCGAGACGTGATCGTAAAGTCCGCCGGCTTCGTCATAGGTGAAGATGAAAACCGAATCGTTCCAGTTCTTGCCTTGGAGAAGGGCATTGACCTGCTCCTCGACGAAAGCAGCTCCTGCCTGGATGTTGATTGGATCGGAATCGGAAACGGAGGGGTGCTCGTCGAGCCCAGCGTCGGTGGGAGACTCCAGCCACGCTACCTGAGGAAGAGTGCCATTGGCTGAGTCGGACGCAAATTGCGACATTGGCACGATGTTCTGGCTCAGAGTCGGGTCGTTGATAACTGTCTTGCCATAGGTGAACATCTGCAAGTAACTGCCTGAGTCAAGGTAGAGGCACTTGGGGCTTGTATCGGCGGGCGGGCAGTCGCCATGCGCCACAGGATCGGGTTGCACATAAATCTTCCAGGTAATGCCCGCATTCTGGAGCGCCTGAAAAATCGGAGGCGCCGTCAACTGACTTTGATCGTGAGGATCGGAGCCACCGAGTGGGTAGGCGTGCCCCTGCGAGGTGGCCGCCATCATGAACATGCGGTTCGGTTGAGTGCGCGTCATGACAGGAGAAAACCACCGATCGGAAGTCGCGAAGTTTGTAGCCATGAAGTAGTAGAAATTCAAATCGTCGCCGGTGTAATAACCCATAGCACGATAGCCCTCCGTGTCCATGAATGGCGGTTGGGTTTCGCGCGCGTCGTTGGCTGCAGTTTGAACGAAGCCATCGAGTGTGGCGGGGTTCTTGCCGACGGGATCCTGATAGTTCCAATCGACGTGACTCTCGTTCCATGAGGGACTCGGATTCTCAATACAGACGCTGGGAAGATGGTCAGATACAACCGGCGTTCCATTCGGATCAGCGTTGCAATGGCTGGTTGGATCCGGATTCGCGCATGGCGGATTGCTTGGGGGAGGAGAGCTTCCCGCGGGTGGATTGAATTGGGGTAGCCCGTCGAAGGCCTGATCGGCAATGCCATTGTCGGCCCAGTACTTGCGAAGTTCGCCGAAATAGTGATCGAAAGAACGATTCTCCTGGGCGAGGAAGACGATGTGATTGATGGCGGGATTGAAAGTAGCGGTTACCTGCTCCGTACCATTGACGGTAATAGCGCAGGTCGGGTCGGCTCCGGTACAGGCGCCGGACCACCCACCAAAAGCTGAAAAGGTTGAAGTGCCACCTGGAGTTTCAGTCAGGGTGACTTGGGTGCCATCGTCGAAATTTGCAGAGCAGGTACCAGGACAACTGATTCCCGCTGGATTGCTGGCAACGGTACCGGTGACAGGGCTAGTTGCGGTGACAGTAACCTGGAGAGCGCCCGGTTGACCGCCCCCTCCACCACCTCCGACGGGGTTACTGGAAACACCGCGGCATCCGCCGGCAAAGGTGATTGCAAGTGTGCAAGTGAGAAGCGGGAGAAGACGAGTTCCAGACGAGATCGTTCCAGACACGGCGCGTGCGCTCCAGTAGATTTCCTACGGCGGTGCTTGGATGGTAGGGGCGATGCGGCGGTTGTCCGGACAACGAAGACGGGGAACAACCGCGCTATTACCAGCTTTCGCCGGAGATGCGCAGTAACGCTTCCAAAGGTTTGATATCCAACGATTTTGTGAACTTTCGAATGTTGCCATTGGGAATACGCTGTATTACCGTCTCGTTACTGCCTTACGAGATTCTTAGGGAAGTGGCCACGGACGAAGCGGTAGAGTTGTTTGCTGGTGCTCGCCTTAGTTCTCTAACGGACCCGCTGGTGGAGTTAGCAGTAGGAGAAATCCCAAGAAGTAAACGAATTTTCTGCAAGGAGCAATTTGCACGATGAAGTGGCATGGCCCATCCTCCCTCCTGGTGATCGCGTGTTTGGCGATTCCAATGTCCGCTACGGTTAGCGTCTCCTCTCCTGGCAGCGGTAAGACTTTGAGTTCTCCGGTTAATTATGTGGCGTCGGCGACAACGAGCTGTTCGAAGGGAGTCGCGTCGATGGGGATTTATGTCGACAATACGCTTACCTATGTCGTGGAGGGGAAGAGCATGAATACAGACCTAAACCTCAGCTCCGGGAAGCATCACACCGTGGTCGAGGAGTGGGATCACTGCGGAGGCGCATCATACACCGCCGTCGATATCGATGTTTCCGGAGGCGGAGGTGGAGGCGACGGTGACGGCCAGTTTACAGCCCTGCAGGCCAGCAAGGGGTGGAAGATCTACGGCGAATATCCTCCGAAGTATCAGATCTGCACCAAATGTGGCGATGGGGTGAAGTGGTCCATGAAGCAGCACCAGAGCTCCCCGTCGATGAGCGGAAACTCTACTCAATTCTGGCTGGGTGGGACGCACCCTTATGCCGATGTGTTGTTTACGCTTCCTTTGATTGGAACTAACTCGTCGCAGGGAATGCCGGATACGGACCATAAAATCATTCCGAACCTGCATAACTTTACCTATGACCTTTATTTCTATATGGGCAACGCGTCCCTGTCGCAGGTACTTGAGTTCGACATTAACCAGTACTTCAATAAGATGGGATTCGTCTATGGGCACCAATGCAAAATCGCGGGTGGCCATGAATGGGATATTTGGGACAACGTGAACAAGCACTGGGTCAACACCGGGATTGCTTGCAATCCGGTGAGCAATGGTTGGAACCACGTGACCATTGAGGTCGAGAGGACGTCCGACAACAAACTCCTCTATAAAACGATTACATTCAACGGAACCACACATACTGTGAACAAAACCTACGGACACTATAACTCCGGGGATTGGTACGGTGTGGGAGTTAACTTCCAAATGGACGGTAACTCGAAGCAAACCGATTACAACACCTACGTCGATAAGTTCACGTTCACGTACCAGTGAGGAATTGGGGAGCAGGTGAATCGATGCTTTGGTGTAACCTGTTGCTGAGAATCTCCTGAATACTGTTAGAAACTTCCTGCGGGGTGCCGGCATGAACTACATTCATGCCGGCAATTTTGCTAAGGGCGAGATAGCAGGCGCGGGTTGCGGAAAGGAAGTCGACGGGATACTCCGGTTTGCGGGCGCGAGCGAGGACAGGGTCCGCATCGAGGAGGTATGCGATATCAGGGTGCGGAATGAGCCTGAGCACGAGTCGCGTGTAGGCGCGAGAGATAAGATAGCGGGTGCCGAGATTGGCCAGTTGATCGTAGAGATATCGATCGAAAACGACCACATCCTCCATTGAATGGCGCCTGATTCTAGTGATCGCCAGTCTCGTACCTATCGCATCGATCAGGCAAAGAATCATCCGCGCCGCAAGGGTAAGAAGGGTTTGAACATTCTTATCTCTACGGTTGACGGGCCTGTCAGGTGAACCTATTCCCCGCTCGCCGCGGAAGAGAGCATGGCCCATGCTTTCCCGAACGCGACGGAAGCGCGCGATGTCATCCCAGAAAGCAATAAGGCGAACGCGCAGCCCGGTCTCTTTCAAGAAATTGAGGAGAGTGGTGATTTGAGTCGTCTTTCCAGCGCCGTCGATTCCGGAGAAGCTTATAAGGAGTGGGCCGGATTTGTGGGATTGGCGTGGAAAGCGGATATGTTGTGAGGTCATTTGTCTAAGGTACGCAGTCCACGACATTCATTTCCATCCGTAAGCCTAGGCCGTTGTTAGTGTGCACCCGGCGGCTTACTAGGACTTCCTTCGGTCAGTGCCATAGTGACGCCGACAGCGGCAGCTGCGCCAAGGACAGCGCCGGTGCGAAT
>Ga0335070_10008676_pt1 | contig 11925 bp, 4 predicted proteins | sample Lox_Sample_13_FD_206722 | JGI IMG/M metagenome (GOLD analysis project Ga0335070, IMG submission 206722) | Soil microbial communities from Loxahatchee National Wildlife Refuge, Florida, United States - Lox_Sample_1.3 | ecosystem: Environmental > Terrestrial > Soil > Wetlands | place: USA: Florida...
AACCACCAACACCGTACCATCAGCCTCTCGCGGCAGGTTCGGCATCTCGACTTCGTGCTCTGTTACCACGGGCGTCCGCCAGGCCTGCACGGCAGAGACGATTGAGAGCACCGCGGCGGCGGCAAGCGCGCAAGTACGCAGCATCGGCAGGTGCGTGCGGAACAGCAAACCGAAAGCAGTGAATACATCGACCGCGAACAGTGCAACGAAGATAAGGAAGAAGATGCCCACCCAGTTCGCGCCAATGTACTCGAGCACGTGCGAAGCACCGTCGATATCATAGTGCTCTAGCACGCGCGAAACGATATAGCTCGCACCGAGGAGAAGTCCACAACCGATCAAAATTGGCGTAGGCACGTGGTGCGCGATGAACGGAACAGAATGAAGGCGGAACAGAACATAGACGTGCAGCCCAGCCCACAAAAGTAGGAACACTGCAAAGAACACGTCTCGTCTCCCCGTTCAGGTCAGTTGATGTTGCTCCCCACACTTGCAAGAGCACCACGCAAATGTGGGCACCACAGAGCTATCTTCGGTGCCAGCGCACGCCGTCTTTTGTGTTCTCCAGTACGATGCCTTGCGCAAGCAGTTCATCACGGATCTTGTCGCTGGTCTTGAAGTCGCGAGCCTTACGCGCAGCCGAGTGCTTTGCCACAAGCTCTTCCACTTGCGCATCGCTCAGCGCCGCAGATTTCGCGATGTCCAGCGCTGCTGGTGAGATCTTCTCCTGTAAGCCTTCAGCCTGCGCCCACTCCACAACCTGCTTCACGCGCGCGGGATCGTTATCGGTCAGCACGTCGAATATCGCGTCGAATTGCTGCAGTGCTTCGAGAAGTCCGGCGATATCCCCGTTTCGTACTTCGCCGCGATCGGCGGCAGCATTGGCATCGCGCACCAGATCGAAGATAGCGCCCAGCACCTGCGCGGTGTTCAGATCGTCGTCCATGCCTGCCCGCATCTGCTCTTTGGCAGTTGCGACAATCTGCGCAATCGCCTCGTTCGAGCCCTCTTCCCAGTGCGAGGTTTCTAAACGCAGCTTGAAATTCCGCAGGCGCTCGACTGAGGTCGCAGCTTGTGTCAGCCCATCAAATGTGAAATTCAACTGCTTGCGATATGGAACCGACGCGAGCAGGAATCGCAACGACGAAGGCTTGTGGCCCATGAGCACCAGGTCGCGCAGCGTATAGAAGTTGCCGAGCGACTTCGACATCTTCTGGCCTTCGACGAGCAGAAAACGCGCATGCATCCAGAAGCGCGCGAAGGTCTTGTGGGTCAGCGCTTCGCTCTGGGCAATTTCGTTTTCATGGTGCGGGAACATCAGGTCTTCGCCGCCCGCGTGCAGGTCAAAGCTCTCGCCCAGGTACTTCATGCTCATTGCAGAGCACTCGATATGCCAGCCTGGACGTCCCGGCCCAATCTCCGTCTGCCACTCAGCCTCACCCGGTTTCGGAGCCTTCCACAGCGCGAAGTCGCGTGCGTTGTCTTTGTCGTATTCATCCACGTCTACGCGCGCGCCGTCGGTCATGCCGGCAAAGTCTTTTTTGCTCAGCTTGCCGTAGTCGGGGAATTTCGCGATGCGGAAATAATACGAGCCGTCGTCGGTCCGGTACGCTACACCGTCTCTTTCAAGCTCGTGGATCATGTGCGCCATCTCCGCGATGTGATCCGTCGCACGCACAATCAGTTCGGGCTGCTGAATCGCAACCGTCTGCATGTCATCGAGAAAAGCTTTGATGTATTTCTTCGTGTACTCGTCGATGGGCAAGCCGCGTTGGGTCGCGTTGCGAATAATCTTGTCGTCCACGTCGGTGATGTTCATGACGTGCAGCGTCTTGTAGCCGCTGGCGCGCAGGTGGCGTCGCAGAATATCGACAGCGACAAACGTGCGGAAATTGCCAATGTGGCCGTAGTCGTAAACGGTCGGCCCGCAGGCATAAAAACGAACTGTGTTGTCACGTTCCGGGCCAAACTGCTCCACGCGCCCGCTGAGAGTATTAAAGAGCTGTAGCGACATTGCCGTCCTTCGATGAATGCTTAATCCTTGATTCTATGGTTCCGGGCTCTGGAACGGCAACTCGCACCTCGGCTCCAAACGGACGGAGATGTACCGCCCGAACACGGTTTCGAGGTTCCGCAACCAAGCTGTTCAGGGTATACTCGACTCGAAATTGACATGAGAATTGTAGTGTTCTGCGTACCAGCTACTGGACACCACGATTCAGCAGTTCGGAGGCAAAATGACATGGCGCAAGAGGCTGTTCGCCGTGTTGGGAACGGCCGTCCTCGTGCTGTGTAGCTTTGTCCTTGGCTTCTATGCTTCTCTTCACCTGAAGCACACCACCGCCGCAGACGTCCGAGAGCGGTATCTTCGCCCTGAGGGCGATGCTCCCCCCGCTGTACGATCAGGTGTACGCATCGCGCTCAAGGCTTTCCAGGACGGATATAACAAACGCGATCCGAAACAACTGGATGCTTTCATGGCGCAGCTGTTCGCAAAAGATTCAGATGTCCTCCTATTAGGAACAGACTCAGACGAGTGGGCGCGCGGCTATTCCGCCGTTAGGCAGTTCATTGAAACCGATTGGACGCAGTGGGGGCAGTTCAAGTTCGAAGTCGATGACGCGATCATTTCCTCTGCAGGCGATGTCGCATGGGCCACCAGTGTTGGCGAAGTTGTCAGCGGTCCCTCCGCACACGCTGTTCGTTTTTCGGCGATTCTCGTACGGCGAGGAAACTCGTGGATTTTTCGCCAACTACAATTCCAATGGGATGAGCGCGATCCCGCCCCGGCCGAACTTTTGCGGGCCTCTACCCAGGTGCAAATTGTCAGGTTGTTTCTGAAGAAGGCCCAAGACATGGCACGAAGTACCGTCAAGGTCTTCGCAGTTCAGACGGCGGTGCCAACAGCTGCTCATCGGGTGCAGGTTTCAGATGCAGAGCCGACTTCCCCGGGCAAAGCATCAATGGGCGGTGCTGCACCTATGGATTGAAAAGGAGCGGCTGCAACCCGCTCAGGAAACTGGATGTCCCTCCAAGATCTGCTTGAAATTTTTCCGAGAACCGCATAGCACGCTTCCGCGGCGAAGACGTAGCACAATTTGACGGCACGGTGCAGTAAATCCGACGCTTCGAGCACAGTATTCGGAGCCCCGGACAGAGAGCTACGCAATGTTTGAATTTACGTCTGCCAAAACCAACTGCACTTTCTCGGCAAGGACCTGCACATTCGGCTCCTCGAAGATGGTGAGGTGCCAGCCTGGAACGTCATGGATCTCAAGCCCTTCAGGGGCTACTTTGTCCCAGCCCAATGCTGCGTCCTTGATAGTCGCGATGCCCTGCTTCAGGTCCACTGCGCGCATCAACGTGACTCTGCCTGAATATGCGCCCACTGTGTAATGCTTCAAAGCCCGGAAATGCGCCTCCTCAACTTTGAAGCTACGCAGTGTTGCAGGAAGACCTCTTCCCGCAACTTCGTAGATACGGCACGCAAGGTTTTTCGCGCGTCTCTGCGCGAGCCACCACCAATATTCAGCTTTTGAGAAAGATTTCTGTACCAGATATGCCGGGCCTTCTTTCAGCAGGTTTTGCCAATGTTGCTGCAACTGTTTCGTCGCGCCGATTCTCTGCACACCTATCGGAAGTACGACGTCAAACATGACGAGCGAACTGGGTTGCCTTCCGCGTGCACTGAGCTTGCGCGCCATTTCCAGCGCGATCATCCCTCCGAATGACCATCCCCCAAGCGCAAACGGTCCCTCGGGAAGGAACTCCTCCAATTCATTCACGTACATGGAAGCCAACTCTTCGATCGTGGTCTCTCGCAGCGCGGGATTCGATACCAATGGCGACTGCAGTGCGTAGAAGGGTTGGTCCTGCCCGAGATGCTTTGCAAGGGCCTGATAGAACATGACACTGGTGCCCACGGCGTGCACACAGAATATGGGCATCTTCGATCCATTCGGCTGGATCGGTACAAGAGACAACCATTTCCTCGCGTTCTGCTCGAGCGGCGGCTCTGGTCCGGCTGACTTACGAATCAGAGCGGCCAGGTGCCGTATCGTACGGGCCTCAAAGAGAACGGCAAGATTCAAGTCGACCTGGTATGTTTTTCTGATCTTCGCGACAAGACGAACCCCGACGAGAGAATGTCCTCCCAAATCGAAGAAATCGTCATCGGGACCAACCTTCTCGACCCCCAGCAATTCCTGCCACCAATCGCTCAAAACGCCTTCAATGCCGCCGCTGGATTTGGCCGCACTGGTCGTGCTTGTCATCGCAGGAGCCATCGTTGTCGTTGGAGCGGTCGTCGCAGGCTGTGAAATTCCGCCGCGCCTGACGATGATGCCAGTTCGCATTTCTGAAGCAAGCACCGCGTCAAATGCCTTGATCGCATCGGCGGTCGACATACCGTCGATTTCCGCGCCTTCTCTCTCATCGGCGTAATTAGCAACTGGTTGAGGTTCGGTGTTTTCACGGGCACTCTTCGCCATGTGACGCATCGAAAAGTTTTCAATCTCTGCTAACACCCGGCCACTACTATCGAGCAACGTGATATCGAATACCACCGCTTCCCGTTCTGTGTTGTTCTCCGCGTGCGAGCGTATATGGCTGAAGAACACCCCCGGCAGCGGATGGTGAACCGTGAGCTTCCCATACGACAATGGCAGATATAGCGCCTCCGATGTTTCATACTCGGGAATCAGGTACAAAGCCGAGCCCGTCGCCAGATCCAACAACGCCGGATGCAGCCACCACTTCCTGATGTCCGGAAGGAACTCACGATCGAGTTCCAGGTGCGCCAACGCCTCACCCTCTCCGATGCTGATGCTTCGCAGGTTCCGCCACCTCGGGCCGAAATCGAAATAGTGCTCCTGTTTCGTCCGGTGCTGCGCGTTGAATGCGATTTGCTTTTGTGTGCATCTCTTCCTGATCTCATCAATGCCTTGGTGAGCGGGTGCTCCGCGGTGATTGCGGGCGATATGTCCGGTTGCGTGCTCAATCCAGACGTTCTCCTTCGACAGCACTGAGAACTGATACCCCGCTCCCTGGTGAACCAAACGAACCCTGATGTCTTTCGCTCCCTCGCGCGGCACGAGAAGCGGAGCAACGAAGTACACGTCTTCCAGCACGACAGCATCGAACCTGTCCTTCATCAATGCCGCGGCGGCCAATTGCATGTATCCCGTTCCGGGTAACAGAGAATCGCTCTCTTTATACCGATGCTCCCGCACCAACCAGTCGTTTGTGCTCAGTTTTCCCGCGTACACAATTTCGGAAGAGCCCTGTACCAAACGGGTGCTCAGCTGTGGCAGTTCGTGTTTGTCGACAGCCAGACCGATCTCGGCCCACATACCCCAATTCACTGACGTAAATGGTTGCGCAGTGTCGCTCAGGGCGAAGGCGTCCAGAAATGCATTTGCCGCCGCGTAGTCTACTTGCCCTTCAGGTGCGGTAAAGGAACTCACAGACGAGAACAGCATCACAAAATCAGGATTGCTATTTTGAAGAGCCTTTTCCAACGTCAGCGTTCCATTGATTTTTGGTGCCAATACGCGGGTCGCTGCTTCGCGACTCTTTGTCTGGATCAGAGCGTCATCGATCACGCCTGCTGCATGAATCACGCCGTCAATTTTCCCGAATCGCTTCTGCGCCTCTCGCACCGCATCTGCGGTTTGTTGCTCGCTCGTGATGTCGGCCGCAAGTGTCAGCACTTCGGCGCCGAGCGATTCAATCCTGCGCAGCTTTTCGATTTTTTGTTTCGTCACGCCTGCGGAGTCTGAACGTTCTAGCGTTTGTTGCCACTCCGGTCTCGGAGGCAGCGCGGTTCGTCCTATGAGCACTAGCCGCGCGTGCACGGTGCGCGCCAAATGCTCACCTAGCTCCAATCCAATTCCGCCCGTGCCGCCCGTGATGACATAAACTCCTTTTTCTTTGAGCCGCACCCCGGCGGTGCGCGGCTTCAGTGTCGTTGGTTCGAAGCTCTCAACCCAGCGCTTCGATTTGCGGTAAGCCACGCAATTTTCCGCGCCTCGGTGAACGCACTCCGAAACAATGGCAGCCGCCGTTTGCTTGCGATCATGAATGAGCCATTCGAAGTCGATGCTGCGGCACAGCGTACCTTCAAACTCTTTCGAAATCACTCGAACCGGGCCCATCATCGTTGCGCGCGCGGGTTGCATCACGCGCTCACCCATGACCGACTCCAGTCCGTTCGAGACACAGGAAATGTTGACCGGACCAAGGTCCCGATCGCCCCACGCCTGCGCGAAAAACATCAGGCTGTAGAAGCTCCGGTCGAGTGCCCGATCCACACATTGACAGCCACCCTCATCCGATACCGACCACAAATGCACGATCTGCGTCGGCATGTGCTCATGTTTAATAATGTCATCCACAAGAGCGTCGTAATCCTTGCGCTCACCCGGACGGATCAAGTACGAGTCCGACCATCGCCGCCCGAACTTGTTGCCTGCCACAACGGAAATCACTTGCTGGCCAAGCGCCTTTAATTGCTTGGCAATCTCCGCTCCGAGTCCGGTATCGTCCATGAAGAGCAGCCACGATTCATTCTGCGCAGGCTCTTGTCTTTCGATTGACGCTTCTTTCCAAACGCGTTGATGGAACCACTGCTCCTGACGTGGAGCTTCCGTCCCAATGACCGTTTTTGCGTGGGTGGTTTGTTTTCCCGGCTCAATCCAGTAGCGCTGTCGCTCGAAAGGATACGTCGGCAACGGAACGCGTCGCGGTTCTTGTCCTTCGTGCAGGGCGTTCCAATCGAGCGCCGTTCCGGCCACCCATGCCTGTCCCGCTGCCTTCAGCAGCGTCGCGATATCCGACATCGTATCGCGCGGCTGCCGCATGGAAGCTACAACTTTCGAGGACGCAGGCCGATCCGTACGCAACCGCGTCAGCGCCGTAAGCACCTGCCCGGGGCCAACTTCGAGATACAAACGTCCCGGCTCGCGGAATAACTCGGTCAGACCGTCCGCCCAGCGCACCGTGCCCCGTAAATGTCTCGCCCAATACTCCACGTCAGTTGCTTGTACAGGCGTGATCCAAGTCCCAGTTACATTCGAAATGTAAGGAAGTTTCGGTGCCTGAAGTTTGATTTGGCGCAGCTCGGCCTGAAATTTCTCGAGCATCGGTTCCATCATCGCGGAGTGGAATGCGTGAGAGGTGTGCAGCAAACGGCAAGGAATTGAGCGCGGCTCCAACTCGCGCGCAAAAGCATTGATCGCATCGGCCTCACCGGAAAGGACACACTGCTCGGGTCCGTTGATCGCGGCCATCGATAACTGCTGCGGAAGTGAAAGCGTTTCTGCCGTCGCGGCCACCGACAGCATCGCTCCGGTCGGCATCTCGCTCATCAGGCGTCCACGCAGCGCGCTCAACCGCAGCCCATCCTGCAACGTGAACACACCCGCGAGACATGCTGCCACGTATTCGCCGATGCTGTGGCCGACCATCGACGATGGACGAACGCCATGCTCCATCCACCATTGCGCCAACGCGTATTCAATGCTGAACAACGCGGGCTGGGTGTAGCGAGTGTTCTCCAGGTCAGATTCCGCCGTTGCCGCGTCACTCTCGACTGGATACAGCAGCTTGCGTAAATCGCATTCGAGATACTGCGATAGCCCATCGGCGCATTCGTCCATCACATCGCGGAATTTGGGCTCGCTTTGGTACAGCTCGCGGCCCATGTTCACGTACTGCGAACCTTGGCCGGAGAACATGAACACCACACCGGGAGTGTTCGCGGAAGCCTGCCCGTCAATGCCCGATTCAGCCTCAAGGAGGTTGGCTGCTTCCTCTCGATTTGCGGACACCACCGCCCGTCGATGCGCAAAATGCTTGCGTCCGACTTGCAGTGTGTATGCAACGTCATCCAGCGCTACTTCCGGGTGCTCCTGTAAATACGTGCTGAGGTTTTTGCCTGCCTGTACCAGTACCGCTGGAGTCCTGGCAGAGAGAACCAGCACCTGCGCTCGTTCCGCTGCATCCCCGCGCCTTGGTACCGGCGGTGCTTCTTCCAGCACCACATGCGCGTTCGTTCCACCGATGCCCAGCGATGTAACACCTGCCCGCCGCGGTCCGCCGTTCACGCTCCAATCGCGCAGCTTCGTGTTCACGTAGAACGGACTGCTCTCGAAATCAATCAGCGGATTCGCTTTGGTGAAATGCAGACTTGGGGGAATTTGCCGATGCTGCAGCGCCAGCGTTGTCTTGATCAATCCCCCGATGCCCGCAGCAGTGTCCGTGTGTCCAATGTTGGATTTCAACGAGCCGATCGCACAAAAGCCTTTGCGGTCCGAACTCGAACGAAAAGCTTGTGTCAGCGCCTTCACTTCGATCGGGTCGCCGACTTTCGTTCCTGTCCCGTGCGTCTCGATGTAAGAGATGTCTTTCGCCTCGACGCCCGAGACTCCCAAGGCCTCGAGAATGACTTCGCTCTGGCCGTCGACGCTTGGCGCGAGGTAACCGACTTTGCGCGAGCCATCGTTGTTGATGGCCGAGCCCAGAATCACGGCGCGAATGTTGTCGCGAGCGGCAATCGCATCTTCCAGCCTCTTCAGCACAACAATCCCTGCGCCGCTTGAAAAGACAGTTCCGCTCGACTCGGCATCGAATGCGCGGCAGTGACCGTCGCGCGAGAGTATTTCTCCTTCGCGGTACAAGTACCCGCGTCCATGCGGAAACTCAACCGTCACTCCGCCGGCGAGAGCCATATCGCATTCCTGGTTGAGCAGGCTCTGGCACGCAAGATGAACGGCCACCAGCGAGGTCGAACACGCCGTCTGAACGCTGATGCTCGGTCCATGCAGGTTCAACTCGTACGAGACGCGAGTTGCCAGCACATCTTTGTCATTTCCTGTTTGGCGAATGAGGAACAAACCTGCGCTGGCCATCAGCTGAGGATTGGTCAGCAGGTTGTGAATCATGTAGGAGCTCAGTCCCGAACCCGCGTAGACAGCAACTGATCCTTCTTCTCGCGCTCCCGGCACATGTCCAGCATCTTCCAGCGCTGCCCATGCGCATTCCAAGAAAATGCGGTGTTGCGGGTCCATGATTGCCGCGTCTCTCGGACTGAATCCGAAGAAGCCAGCATCAAACATGTCGAAATCTTCGAGCACGACTCCCAGCTTCACGTACTCGGGCTGGGCAAGTTCTTCGGCGGAAACACCTGCAGCGAGCAATTCTGCATCGCTGAAGACGCGAATCGACTCCACTCCGTTCTTCAGGTTCTCCCAGAACTCGGCTGCATTGCGTGCACCGGGAAACCTCGCAGCCATTCCGACGATCGCAATCTCTGAACCACTCATAACGCTCGTCTCGCGCTCAATCTCCGTGCTGCCCTGTTGGAAACCGCAGGCGTATTTTGCTGACCAGTTAAATGCGTCGCCAGCGCCGCCACAGTTGGGAACTGAAATAGATCAACCAGCGAAAACTCTCGTCCTAGTTGCTGCTGAAGTTGTATGTGCACTTCGGCTACCATGAGCGAGTGTGCGCCCAGATCGAAGAAATTCTCTTCCATCCCAACGCTGTCCACGCCCAGAGCTTGCTTCCATGTCCGCGCAATCACATTTTCCAAATCACTGCGCGGTGATTCTTTCGGCTTATCGGAGTTTTCTAACTTTGCAGGATCAGGCAGCGCTTTGCGATCAATTTTGCCGTTTGCTGTCAGCGGAAAGCGTTCGAGCAGCACGAAGTTTGACGGCACCATGTAGTCCGGCAGCTTTGCCAGCATCGCAGCACGCAAAGCGATGGAATCTACAGCTTCCCCGGGTTTCGCAACGACGTAGCCCACCAGACGAACATCTTCCTCTCTGAACCGGTGAGCTACGACCGCTGCCTGCGCCACGCCTGCCTGATTTTCCAATGCGGATTCAATCTCGCCCAACTCGATTCGGTGGCCGCGTAGCTTCACCTGGAAGTCCTGCCGACCGAGGAACTCCAAATTGCCATCAGGCAGCATGCGCGCGACATCGCCGGTTCGATAAATACGATTCCCCGACTTGAACGGATCAGCGATAAATCGCTCTGCCGTCAATTCCGGACGTTTCCAATACCCACGCGCTACCCCATCACCGCCGATGTATAGGTCGCCCACTTCGCCCGCTGGCACCGGTTGCATCTGTGCGTCGAGAATGTAGACATCGGTATTAAGAATCGGCGCGCCGATCGAGATTACATCGGGCGCGCCATCGATTCGGCATGTAGTTGACCAGATCGTGGTCTCGGTTGGCCCATACATATTGTGTAGTTCGCCGCCGAATGCCGTCCTTAGCAATTTCACCAACGATGCGGGCAATGCCTCGCCTCCGAGCAGAAGCGTCTTCAGTGATCCGAGTGCAACCAAGCCGTTCGCATCCAGAGCGACCATCCGTGCAAGCGAAGGGGTCGATTGCATGTGAGTCACGCCGTAATTTCGAATCTCATCCGCAATCGTCTGTGTGCCCTCGTCACCATGAAGCACTACCTGGAATCCGCGCGTCAGGGTCCAAAACAATTCCAGAATGGAAATATCGAACGAGATGCTGGTCACCGCGAGCCATACCCCCGGCTTCGCCCCAATCGCACGGTCCATGCCGTTGAAGAAGTTGAGCACATTCCCGTGCTCAACCATCACTCCCTTGGGTCTGCCCGTTGAACCCGAGGTGTACATCACATACGCTAAGTTCTGTTTACCTGCAGTCGATGCCACGCGCTCGCGCCCGTGCATTGCAATTGCAGCCGCGTCTCCGTCGATGGAAACGACATTCTTTGCCGAAGCGATCCCCGCCCTCGTGCTCTCAGTGGCAACGACAATTGACGCACCCGAATCCTCGATCATCAGTGAAATACGCTGTTCTGGATAATGCGGATCCATGGGCACATACGCGCCGCCCGCTTTCAGAATCGCCACGAGCGCGATCATCATTTCCAGTGAGCGCCCCACGCTAATTCCAACCAGCACGTCTGGCCCGACGCCTCTTTCTTGCAGGTAGCGGGCGAGTTTGTTCGCGCGATAATCCAGTTCGCGATAGGTGAGGCTTCTTCCAGCCGACACGACTGCCGTTGCCTCAGGTGTACGGTCCACCTGCGCTTCGAATGCTTGCGCGATGGTCGTCACTTGAGCTTCGAGTGCGTCCGCTATTCTCTTAGCTGCTTCTGCGGGAGACAAGACGGTCCTCCAGGAACAGATACTCGATTCCGGTGCCGAGGAAGGTTTCGATTGCCTCTTCCGGTGTGTTCACAATCGGCTGACCTTTAACGTTAAAGCTGGTGTTCAGCACCATCTCTCTGCCAGTGGTCTGTCCCACCGCTTGCAGCAATCGATGAAAATCACGGTTGTCGGTTTCAGAAACCGTCTGCAGTCGTGCTGAACCGTTCACGTGCGTAATCGCCGGAAGCGCCGCGCGATGCTCCGGCCGTACGTCCACTACCGTGATCATGTAAGGCATCTTTGTTGCGGGAGCCACGTTGAACCAGCGGTGCGCCTCCTGCTGCGAACATGCGGGCGCAAAGGGACGGAATGCCTCGCGCATTTTCACCATCGCATTGATACGGTCCCGCATCTCCGGATGTCCGGGATCGGCGAGAATCGAGCGATTTCCTAATGCTCGCGGCCCATACTCCATGCGACCTCGATACCACCCAATCACTCGCCCCCCTGCTATCAACTTGGCCGCTTCCGCGCAGGTTTGATCGAGACATTTGAAGCGTTGCACCGTGATTCGCTCGGAGAATTTCTCGATAGCCCGCTCCACACATGGATAGGCATAGGAGGGACCGAGCAACGGCACTGGCATGCGCTCGTTTTGCACTTTGTCGACGATTGATGCTCGATACAGCGCCGCTCCCAAAGCACTCCCGTCATCGCCTGCAGCAGGCTGGATATAAACCTCGTCGAACGCGCCTGAGTCAATCAGCTTGCCGTTTGCC
>Ga0335070_10008677_pt1 | contig 11924 bp, 11 predicted proteins | sample Lox_Sample_13_FD_206722 | JGI IMG/M metagenome (GOLD analysis project Ga0335070, IMG submission 206722) | Soil microbial communities from Loxahatchee National Wildlife Refuge, Florida, United States - Lox_Sample_1.3 | ecosystem: Environmental > Terrestrial > Soil > Wetlands | place: USA...
TGTTCACCCCCACCCTCACCCTCCCCCATCGAGGGGGAGGGGACTTAGTCATATTTTCATAGTTCGTGCCTGCCTGCCGGTAGGCAGGGGTGACGAACCCGCCATGTAAAATTTATTTGGGATTTGGTGCTTGCCTGCCTGCCGGTAGGCAGGGAAATTGGTGCTTGTCACCACCCCTGACACATAGGGGCATCAATTGATTCTCTCGATCATTAAGGAAAAGGGACTATGAAAGAGATCAAGGTGGGTCTGATCGGTTTCGGAACAGTGGGTACTGGCGTTGCAGCAATCCTGCAAAAGAATTCTGGGCTGATCGAAAAGCGTATGGGCGCTAAGCTCGTCCTGAAGCGAATTGCTGACATCGATTTAGAGACTGACCGTGGGATGAAGTTAAAACCGGGGGTCCTCACTCGCAGAGCCGAGGAAGTGATCAAGGATCCTGAAATCGATATTGTCATGGAGCTTATCGGAGGGATTGAGCCTGCAAAAACGTTTATTCTGAAAGCCATTCGGAATAAGAAACATGTCGTCACAGCCAACAAAGCCCTCCTTGCCCTTCATGGAGATGAGATCTTCAGGGAAGCTCACCGCTTTGGTGTCGATGTCAACTTTGAAGCCTCTGTCGGAGGAGGCATTCCACTCATTCGGTCAATTAAGGAAGGTTTGGTTGCCAACCGAATCCATTCGATATTTGGGATTCTAAACGGGACTTCTAACTACATCCTTTCCAAGATGACGGACGAAGGAAGGGACTTTAAAGAAGTCTTAAAGGAAGCACAGGAGAAAGGATATGCAGAGGCGGACCCGATTTATGACATCGAAGGGATCGACGCAGCCCATAAGCTTGCCATTCTGGTCCGCCTTGCTTTTGGAACCTCTCTGAGATTTCATGAAATCTTCATCGGAGGAATTTCTGAGATTACACCTCTGGATATACAATTCGGTCGAGAATTTGGGTATCGCATTAAGCTCTTGGCCATTGCCAAAATGGAGAAAGGGAAGATAGAAGCTCGCGTTCATCCCACCATGATTCCAGAGGGACATTTGCTTTCAACGGTGGAGGGGGTTTTTAACGCCATCTATATTAAAGGTGACGCAGTGGGCCCCGCGCTCTTTTACGGCCAGGGGGCAGGGCAGATGCCCACTGGCAGTGCGGTCGTGAGCGATCTCGTAGAACTGGGAAGAAATCTCCTCGTGCAAGCCAAAGGTCGTCGAGTGCCTTCGCTCTCTTATCAGGAGGTTGCCATTGAGAAAAACCCTTTCAAGAAAATCGAGGAGGTGGTCATGCCTTACTATATGAGGTTTTCGGCGTTGGATCGCCCCGGTGTGCTTTCGAAGATTTCAGGAATCTTAGGGAAAAATGACATCAGCATCGTTTCGGTGATCCAGAAGGGAAGACGGATCAAGGGTTCAGTACCTGTCGTGATGATGACCCATGAGGCCCAGGAGAAGAATGTTCGTCGGGCCTTAAAGGAGATTGACCGGCTGGGAGTGATTCTGGGAAAGACAATGTTTATTCGGGTCGAAAATGAATTAGAATAATTAGTCGTATAGTCTCTTAGTCCGTTAGTCGGATAGTCGAAGACTGCAAGACTAAAGACTATACGGCTACAAGACTACGAGACCACAAGACTGCAGGACTAAATCATGTGGCGAGGGGTGATTCGAGAGTACTGGGATTTTTTACCTGTTACGAGAGAGGAGTGCATCGTCACGTTGCTCGAAGGGGACACCCCGCTCATCCCATCCTCCCGGGTCCAAAAGGAAGTGACCTCCGCGGTCGAACTGTACTTCAAGTATGAGGGTCTCAATCCAACAGGCTCTTTTAAGGATCGAGGAATGACCGTCGCTGTTTCCATGGCGAAAGAAATGGGTTCCAAGGCGGTCATCTGTGCCTCCACAGGAAACACCTCCGCCTCCGCAGCCGCCTATGCTTCGAAGGCGGGGATGAAGGCCTATGTTCTCATTCCCGAAGGAAAGATCGCACTGGGCAAGTTGTCCCAGGCCATGGCGCACGGGGCCCAGGTCATCCAGATCGAAGGAAATTTTGACGAGGCCTTGAACATCGTTAGAGAAATTTCCGAGACAGAGCCCGTCACCCTGGTCAACTCCCTCAATCCCTATCGGATTGAGGGTCAGAAGACAGCTTCCTTCGAGGTCATTGACCACTTAGGATTTGTTCCCACTTATCACTGCCTTCCTGTCGGCAATGCAGGCAATATCACCGCTTATTGGAAAGGTTACAAAGAATACTGGGAAAAAGGGAGAATGGATGGGCTTCCAAGGATGTTGGGATTTCAGGCAGAGGGAGCGGCGCCCATTGTCAGAGGAAAGATTGTTGAAAAGCCCGAAACCATTGCCACGGCCATCCGAATTGGGAACCCTGCCAGTTGGAAACAAGCGGTAGCGGCCCGGGATGAATCCGGAGGTTTAATCGACATCGTGACCGATGATGAGATTCTCGAGGCTTATCGGATGATGGCGAGCCTGGAAGGAGTCTTCTGTGAACCCGCTTCGGCAGCCTCCCTGGCCGGTGTGATCAAGCTTCATCGCAAAGGTTTCTTTAAGAAAGGAGATGTGGCGGTGTTGACGATTACCGGGCACGGTCTGAAGGATCCCGACATTGCCATCCGAGTCTCCCAGAAACCCATTTCTCTCCCCCCCAAGAAAGAGAAAGTGCTGAAATACCTCGACCTCCGATAACCTCCATCAGCCCTCCCCGAAAACTACAATTATAAAGTGAACTCGGCCCGTGCAGGAGGGGGTAAGGCCGAGATCCTCCACAGAATGATCCCTATCCTTAAGGAACTTGGCGTCGATGCGAAGCGGGAGGTTGGCCAACAGGATTTAAAATTTCTTGATGTCACAAGAAAGATCCATAATGCTATTCACAACCAATACTGCAGTAAGCGTGCCAACCATTCCTTCGCCCGTTCACTGAAGGGTCTTTTTTTCCACTGCTCTAAATGGATTTGATGAGAGTCCTCGATGTCTTTTTCAAACATTGCTTCCAGTTCCGTTGCGAAATCGCGACCAAGAATGACTGCATTCACCTCGTCGTTTCTCAAAAAACTCCATAAATCCATATTGGTCGACCCGACCGTAGACCATACCCCATCGATGACGGCGGTCTTTGCGTGTAGCATTCCAGCACGGCGCTCGTACAGCTTCACCCCCGATTTTAGAAGATGCGCGTAATGAGATCGACCCGCATAGAAAACGGTGCCTTCATCACTGGTTCCTGGAAGGATGATCTTTACGTCTACGCCACGCCGTGCGGCATTCGTAAGAGCTTCTACTGTTTGCTTATCAGGCACAAAGTAAGAATTCGTCAAATGGACGAAATTCTGGGCGTAAGTGAAGGCGGCTACGTACATGATATAGGTGATCCGGTTCTCCTGACCGGGGGTGCTGCCCACCACCTCTATGAGATCACTCCCTTCCCGTTTGAGGGTAGGAAAGTAATCCCTCTGGGGGAGCTCAGGTCCTTTCTGCCTTGCCCACGTCTCTAAGAAGAGCTTCTGGAACTCTGCGACCGCCGATCCCTCGATCTGGACATGGGTGTCACGCCAGGCCTCGTCTATACTTCTTTCACGATGGTCACCCGAAACGCTGCTGCTGGAATAAACCCGGCTGATATTGACGCCACCAGTAAACGCAATAGACCCATCAACAACCAGAATCTTTCGATGGTCTCGATGGGTGAGCAGCCACTTTTCTCGAGCTTTCGCAGGATTAATGGGATTATATTCAAGTGCCAGAATTCCGCCATCTCTGAGACGGTGGAAGAAAGCAGTAGGAGTATTCAAGCATCCAAGGCTGTCATAGATCAGATTCACCTGGATTCCCTCCGACTGTTTTTTTAACAGCAAATCAGCAAAGCGACGGCCCACTTCATCATCCTCAAAAATGTATGTTTCAAGGTTGATATGATCTTTAGCATTCTCAATAGCTTTAAACATTGCCGCGTAGGTCGCTGGTCCATCGATGAGCAATGTTACCTTGTTTCCCGCCATCAGAGGACCTCCGCAGATGGATTCGATCAGGGCTACCTGGCGTTCCAGAATGTCCGTCGGCCCCTCTTGCCTCTTCAGCCGGTCCATTACCGCCTTGCTAATCGTAGGAGAGAGCTGCCCGTGAGGGCCGATGATCTCCGGCGTTTTCTCTTTTTCGGTATCTAAACGTTGATACATCTCTTCGAATCTTGGCAAGGTAGCACAACCTCCGAAGGCGAGAAAAGAGGAAAGGCAGAGGACTAAGAAGAGAGATCGGGACAGGATGGTAAGGTCGGGGTTTTTCATGGTCCGAATCCGTTAGTCAAATTAATTTCTTGAGCCGTACCAATTTGAAGAAATTTATAATCTTTCAGAAAGGTATCAACTCGTCGCTTAACGGATGATGCCCAGGAGGCCAGCAACGATCAGGTACACGGCAACAATTAGGTCTAATAATCCGGGCACGATGAGAATCAGTATCCCGGCGATTAAGGAAAGCAGTGGTTGATGAATGGCAGGTAGTTTCACGGCACGCCTCCTTCCCTCGTCATGAAATGAGAACAGAGCAGTTCCTTTTCGCCCCTTCCGCCTCGTGCAAGTCTGGATAAAAAATCCGGCAGCGTTATCGAACCAACCCTATTAGGCCTGCGACGATTAAATAGATCGCCACAATAAAGTTCAGGAGCCTTGGAAAGATCAGGATTAGTATCCCCGCGATGAGGGAGAGAATGGGCTGATGAATCGTCATGACCGTCGTCATGATAAACTCCTTTCTGGAGAATAATTTATCAGAAGAGAGGCAGTTATTTCTTAGGCTACTAAGGCTGAATGGGGAAACCTATGGGGTTAACAATGTATTTTATGTGAGGAAACCTTGTATTTTAAGAGGAACCCTTGAGGACACCGACCCTAAGAAAGAAAAGACCGCAGCTCCTTCTAGGAAGAACACGGTTACGGCAGAACCTCATGCGGAGAGGGGAAGGATCAATGGACTCTTCGCAATGACCGCGGTTGCTCTTGAAAAATGGTTGATACCAAGGTAAAGTTGATTGGCCATATCGGAAGGGTTTGTATTGATTCTTTCACGAAGAGAAGTTAATCCGTTCGGATGAAGACAGCCTTTATCTATACCGATGCCTATCTCGACTATGATTACGGACCCACCCATCCCCTTCAAGTCATCCGACTTAAATTGACCTACGATCTTCTCAAATCTTACGGGCTCCTCGACCTTCCTTCCGTTCAATCTATTCCTACCATCAAAGCCGAGGAAAAGGATCTGGCCGCTTTTCACAGCGAGGAATATCTGAATATATTAAGGCAGGCGGACAAAGGGCATCTATCGGGGAATGCTTATTCCTACGGACTGGGACCGGGAGACAACCCCATCTTCCACGGTCTTTATAACTGGTCGCTTCTGGTGACGGGGGCGACACTTCAGGCAGTTGATTTTGTGGCAGAGGGAAAAGGAGAGATCGCCTTTAACATCGCGGGAGGTCTTCACCATGCGATGAGGGCGCGGGCTTCTGGATTCTGTTATATCAATGATCCCGTCATTGGAATCATGAAACTCTTGAGGCTGGGGAAGAGAGTGGCTTATATCGATATCGATGCGCATCACGGCGACGGGGTTCAGAAGGCTTTCTATGAGACAAACCAGGTTTTGACGATTTCACTCCACGAAACCGGACACACGCTCTTTCCAGGAACGGGTTTTGAGCATGAGATTGGAAAAGGGGAGGGAGAGGGGTATTCCGTCAATCTTCCCTTCCCTCCGTGTACCGATGATGAAGTTTACTCCTGGACCTTCGAGGAAGTCGTTCCGGGACTTGTCCACGCATTCAACCCCGACGTGGTGGTAACGCAATTAGGGGTTGATACGTTTTATAATGACCCTTTAACAAATCTTCACCTCTCGATGTCCGGGTATGAAAGAGTTCTAAGGAAGATCAAAGACCTGGCTCCGAGATGGGTCGCGTTAGGAGGAGGAGGGTATAACATTTCTAATGTGGCACGGGCCTGGACGTTGGCATGGGCGGTCATGAACGGTGTGGAGTTGAATAAGGAACTTCCGGAATCTTTTTTGAAAGAGGCGACGAGAATCGGATTTGAAGCAGAAGAGTTTAAGGGGTCTCTGAGACCCCCTCCGCATAGCCAGAATGAGGAGACCCAAACGGAGATGGAAAGAGTGGTCCGTTACATAAAGGAGACAGTTTTTTCCAAAGTCAAAGGCAAACCTTCCAACCCTCCCTAAATTTGGCATGCCTTTTGCTTCCGTTTTTCGCTTTTCATTTGACATTTGTAAGTTTTTGGTATATTTAGAGGTTTCGAGGATCTCAGGAAATGCCTGAAAAAGTGAAGTATGTTATTATGGTTGGCGATGGGATGGCAGACTACCCGGTTGAGAGCCTGGGAGGGAAGACCCCACTGATGGTAGCCAGGACACCACACATGGATTGGTTGGCGACTCAGGGCAAGATCGGTTTGGCCAAGACGATTCCTGATGGTTTTAACCCGGGCAGCGAGATCGCTAACCTTTCTATCTTTGGATATGATCCCGTCCTTTATTATACTGGAAGAGGTCCTTTAGAAGCCGCTAGCCTGAAGGTCAAACTTGCGGCGGATGACATGGCCTTCCGATGCAATCTGGTCACCTTGAAATTCCGGGGGAGTAAAATCATCATGGAGGATTTCTCGGCCGGACACATCACAAACGAGGAGGCGAGGAAGGTCATCGTTGACTTAGACAAAGAGACGGGAACGAATGAGATCCGATTCTATGCAGGGGTAAGCTATCGGCATCTGATGGTATTGAAGAACGGAGCGGCGAAATTCTCAAACCTGGAGAAACTGAGCATTCCCCCTCCCCATGACCTCATCGGGAAGGAAATATCTTCCTACTTTCCTCAGATGGAGGAACCCGTCCTTTCCCTGACAAGGCAGTCTCAGCGGCTTCTCAAGAATCATCCTGTTAATCAGGCCCGTGAGGCAAGGGGACTCCCTCCTGCCAACTCCATCTGGCTCTGGGGGCAAGGGCGTTCGCCGCAGATGATCCCGCTGAAGGAACGATTCGGGATAGATGGCTATGTGATCTCAGCGGTCCATCTGATCAAGGGGATTGGAATCTTAGCAGGATTAGAAGTGATTGAGGTCCCGGGGATTACAGGATACCTTGACACGAATTATGAAGGCAAGGCCCAATATGCCCTGAAGGGCTTGAGGGAGAAGGATTTTGTCTATGTTCATGTGGAGGCCCCTGATGAAGCGAGTCACATGGGAAATCTTCGATTGAAGGTCGAAGCCATCGAGGCCTTCGACGAAAAGGTCGTGGGGAAGATCTTGTACGGAATGAAGGAATTCAAACGGTACAAGGTGCTGGTCATCCCCGATCATCCCACCCCTCTTTCCGTCAGGACCCACACTGCCGATCCGGTTCCATTCGTCATTTATTCCAACGAGGACGGACGCGCCTCCGGCCATGGGAGAACATTTGATGAAGTTTGTGCGGGTCAATCCGGAATTTTTGTTGAGAAGGGGTTTGAATTGATCGAAAGGTTTTTGAATCCTCGTTGTTCGTGTTGACGGGGAGGGAGGATGTTTTGGCGAATTCGAGGACCAAGTATATATTTATGACCGGAGGCGTGGTCTCGTCTCTGGGAAAGGGACTGGCGTCGTCATCGATTGGATCCCTCTTGGAGCTGAGGGGGTTGAAAGTCAATTTCCTCAAGTTTGACCCGTATATCAACGTGGACCCGGGAACCATGAATCCTTTCCAACATGGGGAGGTCTACGTGACCGATGACGGCGCAGAGGCAGACCTCGACTTAGGACATTACGAGCGCTACACCAATGTCAAGACATCGAAGAAAAATAATTTCACCACCGGACAGATCTACGATTCAGTCATCTCCAAAGAAAGAAGGGGGGACTATCTGGGCAGCACTGTCCAGGTGATTCCCCATATCACCGACGAGATTAAGTCCAAGATTCTCGATTTAGCGCAGGATGTAGACATTGTCATCATCGAGGTCGGTGGAACCGTCGGCGACATCGAGAGCCTCCCTTTTTTGGAGGCGATCCGCCAAATTCGAGGAGATGTGGGCAGGGAAAATACGCTCTACATTCACCTCACCCTGGTGCCTTATATCCAAACAGCCGGGGAATTGAAGACGAAGCCGACTCAACATAGTGTGAAGGAGCTTCGAGAAATAGGTATTCAGCCTGACATTCTCCTCTGCCGGACCGATCGATTGCTCTCACCTGATGTGAAAGCCAAAATCGCCCTCTTTTGCAATGTGGATAAAGATGCCGTGATCACGGCCAAGAACGTGGAGACGGTCTATGAGGTTCCCCTTGTCTTTCATCAGGAGGGGCTGGATGAAAAGATTGTCGAGAAACTCAATATCTGGACCGGGCGGCCGAATCTAAAAGGGTGGGAGCGTGTCGTCAAAAAGGCCAAACACCCCCGTTTCGAGACCACCATCGCGTTGGTGGGGAAATATGTCGGCTTGGTCGAATCCTATAAAAGCCTGACGGAGGCGTTGATTCATGGAGGCATTGCCAATGACGCCCGGGTGAATCTGAAATATATCGATTCGGAGCAGGTCGAGAAAGAGGGGCCGGAGCATTTTCTCAAGGAGGCCAACGGCATTCTCGTCCCGGGAGGGTTTGGGACGAGGGGAATTGAAGGGAAGATCAAGGCGATTCAATATGCCAGGGAGAAACGAATCCCCTATTTCGGAATCTGCCTGGGGATGCAGTGCGCTGTGATTGAAATGGCCAGGCACTGCGCCGGCCTAAAAGGGGCAAACAGTGAGGAATTCGACGCGCACACGCCACACCCTGTGATCTATCTCATCGAGGAGTGGGTGGACCGCAATGAGGTCGTTCAGAAACGGACTTGTGATTCGGAAAAGGGTGGTTCGATGAGGCTGGGGTCTTATCCTTGCCGCCTTGAAGAAGGAAGCTTGGCTCTAGAGGCCTATAATAAGAAATTGATTAATGAACGGCACCGGCATCGTTACGAATTTAATAATGCTTATATGGATATTTTGGGAAAGGCAGGAATGGTATTCAGTGGCGTCTCTCCCGACAAGGAGCTTGTCGAAATTATCGAACTGAAGGGCCACCCCTGGTTTCTCGGATGCCAGTTTCACCCAGAATTTAAATCGAAACCGATGGATCCTCATCCTCTTTTCAGGGAGTTTATCAAGGCCTCCATTCGGCGGAGGAAAAGCTCCAGGGGAAAGACAAGAGGTTCAAAGCTCAGCCAAGGTCGCAAACCGCAAAGCGCATAGAGTTGAGGGGGGGAAGGAGACAAGAGTCGTTGGATATCGTAGAAGAAGCTAAGCGGGTATTGAAGGTAGAAGCCCAATCCATTCTCGATTTGGCAGAACGAGTGGATGCGGATTTCTCACGGGCGGTCGATTTACTCTATCATTGTAAAGGGAAAGTCGTACTCATGGGCATGGGAAAATCGGGACTCGTGGGGCGAAAGATCTCCTCCACATTTGCCAGCACGGGAACCCCCTCTTTTTTTCTTCACCCCGCAGAAGGGCTCAACGGAGATTTTGGGATGTTAGCGAAGGAGGATGTGATCATCGCCATCTCCAACAGTGGAGAGACCCGAGAGCTTTTGGAAGCCCTGCCGCTCATCAAACGATACGGAAATCGCTTGATCACGTTCACCGGAAACTTAAGCTCCACGCTGGCAAAGGCCGGGGATGTGAACCTCAACGTCCATGTGAAAGAGGAGGCCTGCCCATTTGGTTTGGCTCCCACCGCCAGCACCACAGCCACGCTCGCTCTCGGAGATGCCTTGGCCATCGCTCTCATGGGAAAAAGAGATTTCAAAAAAGAGGATTTCGCCATGCTCCACCCGGGCGGTGCACTGGGGAAGAGGCTTCTCCTGAGAGTGGAGGATCTGATGCATGTCGGAAAGGCTTTTCCGACGGTGGGGGAGAAGACCCTGATGAAGGATGCAATTTTTGAGATTACCTCAAAACGATTGGGAGTCACCGGAGTCTGCAACGCGGAGGGGCATCTAGTGGGCGTGATTACCGACGGGGATTTGAGGCGGGCCTTGGAGAAATTCAGCGATCTTTTCAATCGGGAGGCCTCCGAAGTCATGACGAAGAACCCGAAGTGGATCGAAAAGGATGCCTTGGCGGCGAAAGCCGTACAGAGAATGGAGGAGCACTCGATTACTTCTCTGTTTGTTTTCAACAAAACGGGAGATAAAGTCCCCGTGGGGATCATTCATCTCCACGACCTGTTGAAAGCGGGCGTGGTCTAACAAGTTCAAAGGAGGAATGCGGATTCTTGGGTTTATAGACAATAAATGATTGTGAGAGTATGAAAAAAGCGAAAATCATCATTCTATTGTCGATTCTGATGATCGGGGGGATCGTCCTGGCCAGTCTCTGGGCAAACCTACGGGAGAGAAGGGCTTCGGAAGCTGTGGAGAAGGTTCCGAAGGCTTCCACCGGAGGGGCTGACATGAGACTGGAAAAAGTTCGATTTATGGAGGATAAACACGGCCAAAAGACCTGGGAGTTGGAGGCGAAATCAGTTCATCAATACGAAGGACAAAACATGATGGTCTTAGAGGATGTGAAACTGACCTTTTATGCGAAGGAAGGACGGATCTTCTATCTTACTAGCAAGCAGGGAAAGGTTTATCAGGACTCGAAGAACGTGGACTTGACAGGTGATGTGGTGCTTACGTCGAGCGACGGGTACGCGCTGAAGACCCAATCCGCTTCCTATCGTCACGGAGAGAAGATCGTGAGCACTCCCGACCCCGTGGAGATCGAAGGGGAACAGCTTCGAATGACAGGTAAAGGGATGGTGGTTCATGTGGAAGCCAAGACCTTTAGAATTCTCAGCCAGGTGAAAACCCAACTGAGAGGGAAGAAGAAGACATGAAGCAAAACAGACCGGTCGGTCTTCTCGTTATTTTATTCTTCCTTCTTTTCTTTTTTGTTTCTGGAGAGGCCCAGGAAAAGAAGGGGAGCGGAAAAGGTGGGGAGAAAGGCATCAAGACCGATAGGGGGTTTGGATTTACTACCAGTCGTGCCCCCATCGATATTACCTCTGATACGGTGGAGGCGGATCAGAAGCAGAACAGGGTCACTTTTACGGGAAATGTGGTAGCGAAACAGGAGGACGTAACGCTCTACGCCAATACGCTGGTCATGATTTACGATCCCGACACGAAGAAGCTGAAGGAGATCATAGCGATCGGCAATGTGAAAGTTGTCCAATTGGATCGCCGGGCTACAGGCCAGAAGGTTACTTTTGATCAGGACAAGAATAAGGTGGTTCTGGACGGAGACGCGGTGGTCCGTGAAGGAACGAATGTCGTCAGGGGGGAACGGATCACCTTCTACGTCGAGGAGGAGAGGAGTGTCGTGGAACCGGTGAAGGGAGGCCGTGTCAGCACCAGCATTACTCCACCCCCCAAAGAGGATGGAGAAGGGAAAAAGCCGAAAGAAGAAAAGAAAAAATAAAAATAGTTTTGAGTTGTGAGCTTGGAGTTATGAGTTAAATAATAAATTACCGAGAACTCAAAAAACTCCGAGCTGCGATGAGAAAAGCAATGTCGCATATAATATGTGAGCGTTTGACCAAGTCGTTTCGTCATAAGAAGGTTGTCGATTCGGTGAGCATTGAGATTGGGGGAGGAGAGGTAGTGGGATTGCTGGGGCCGAACGGCGCGGGAAAGACCACCATTTTTTATATGATCGTCGGATTGTATCAACCCAACGGCGGGAAGATATACCTCAACGACGAAGAGATTAGTCGCCTTCCCATGTATTTGAGAGCGAGGAAAGGAATCGGGTACCTTCCTCAGGAGCCGTCGGTTTTTAGAAAGCTGACGACTGAAGAGAATCTGACGGCGATTTTGGAGACCCTTCCGCTCTCCGC
>Ga0335070_10008678_pt1 | contig 11924 bp, 9 predicted proteins | sample Lox_Sample_13_FD_206722 | JGI IMG/M metagenome (GOLD analysis project Ga0335070, IMG submission 206722) | Soil microbial communities from Loxahatchee National Wildlife Refuge, Florida, United States - Lox_Sample_1.3 | ecosystem: Environmental > Terrestrial > Soil > Wetlands | place: USA: Florida...
TCGACCCGATCCCGATCGCAGGTCGCCAGGAGGCGGTCGCGTGGCTGGCCGAGCGCGACCGGCTGCGCGGACAGCTGCGGGCCCGCGCGCGCCCGGTGCGCGACCTCGAGCGTCTGTTCGCCAAGGCGGCGCGCCCCGGCGCGACGCCGCGCGATCTCGGCGCGATCCGCGCCTCGCTCGCGGCGCTTCCGGCGCTCGCAGCGTGTCTGGCGGCAGGCGACGGCGAGGCCCTCCCCGGCGCCGAGCCGCGACCTCCCGCGTCGCTTCCGACCCCGGCGCCGGTTCCGGAAGCGGTGCAGCTGCTCGCGGATGCGCTGGTGGACGAGCCGCCCGCCGTGCCGCGCGGCTCGCGCGGCGCGGGCGAGGTCGGCTACATCCGCGCCGGCTTCCGGCCCGAGCTCGATGCCCTGCGCGAGAGCGCGCGCAAGGGCCGCGAGTGGATCGTGGGCCTCGAGGCGCGCGAGCGCGAGCGCACCGGCGTCGCGAGCCTCAAGCTGCGCTTCCACCCGGTGCACGGCTACGGCATCGAGATCACCAAGTCGAACCTGGGCCGCGTGCCGGGCGACTACGAGCGCAAGCAGACCCTCGCCAACGCCGAGCGCTTCACGACGCGCGAGCTGCGCGAGGTGGAGAGCCGCGTTCTCGGGGCCCACGAGCGCGCGGCGGCACTGGAGCGCGAGATCTTCGAGGCGCTGCGCGGCGAGCTCCTCGGCCATGCAGCGGCGATCCGCGCCGCCGCGGCCGCGGTGGGCGAGCTCGACGCGCTCGCGAGCCTGGCCGAGGTCGCGCGGCGCGACGGCTGGGTCCGCCCCGAGGTCGACGGCGGCGCACGCCTCGAGATCCGCGCCGGTCGGCACCCGGTGGTGGAGCCGCTGCTGCGCGAGCGGACCGGCGAGGACTTCGTCCCGAACGACACCGAGCTCGATCCGGAGGACGCGCAGATCCTGCTGCTCACCGGGCCGAACATGTCGGGCAAGAGCACCTACCTGCGCCAGGTCGCCCTGATCGCGCTGCTCGCCCAGATGGGGAGCTTCGTGCCGGCGGAGTCGGCGCGCATCGGGGTCGTCGACCGCATCTTCACGCGCGTGGGCGCTTCGGATCGACTGGCGCGAGGCGAATCTACCTTCATGGTGGAGATGCAGGAGACCGCCGAGATCCTCGCCCAGGCTTCGCGCAAGAGCCTGGTGATCCTCGACGAGATCGGGCGCGGCACCAGCACCTTCGACGGCCTCTCGATCGCCTGGGCGGTGGTCGAGTACCTGCACGACGCGCCCGGGCTGCGCGCGCGTACGCTGTTCGCGACGCACTACCACGAGCTGACGGAGCTGGCGGCGACGCGACCGCGCCTGCGCAACGGGCACTTCGAGGTGCGCGAGTGGGGCGGGGACGTGGTGTTCCTGCGCCGCCTCGTCGCCGGCGGCGCGAGCCGCTCCTACGGGATCCAGGTCGCGCGGCTGGCGGGGCTTCCGGCGGCGGTGATCGCCCGGGCTCGCGAGCTGCTCGCGGAGCTCGAGTCGCCCGCAGCCCCGCTCGGCGCGGGGGGCAGGCGCCGCTCGCCGCAGCTCTCGCTGTTCGGTGCGCCGAGCGGGACGCCCGCCGCGGAGCCGGCGCCGAGCCCTCTCGAGCGCGGCGTCCTCGAGGAGCTCCGCGGGCTGGACCCGGATCGCCTCGCCCCGGTCGACGCGCTGCTCGCGCTGCAGCGCCTGACCGAGCGGCTGCGCAGGGGCGACGCGTGATGCGCCGCGTGGCGCTCGCGCTCGCGGCCTTCTCGCTGCTCGGCGCGGGGCGTCCCGCCGGACTCGGCGACGTCGTCTCCGTGCACCACTGGACCTATCCGGAGTACACGCGCGTCGTGATCGAGCTGACGCGGCCGACCTCGACCGAAGGTCGCGAGCTGCCGCCCGACCCGGCTGCGGGCGCGCCCGCGCGCCTGTTCTTCGACCTGCCCGGGGTGTGGGCCGGCCGGCGTTTCGACGAGCCGATTCCGGTGGGCGACGGCTTGCTGCGCCGGGTGCGCGTCGGCCAGAACACCCCCGACACCGCACGGGTCGTGCTCGACCTCGAGCGCTGCGACCACCACCGCGTCCGCGAGCTCGCCGCCCCCGACCGCCTGGTGATCGACGTGTTCGGGCCGCGTCCGACTGCCCGGCGCCGAGAGCACCGCTCCGCGCTGGCCCGCGCGCTGCCGACGGACCTGCGTCCGGTGCGCACCATCGTGCTCGATCCCGGTCATGGCGGGAGCGATCCCGGGGCGATCGGGGTCGGCGGGCTGCGCGAGAAGGACGTCACCCTCGCGCTCGCCAGGCTGCTGCGCAAGCGCCTCGCGGCGCGCGGCTTCGCCGTCGTGATGACGCGCGACGGCGACGCCTCGCTCTCGCTGCTCGATCGCACCGCGCTCGCAGAGGGCGCGGGCGGGGACGTCTTCGTCTCGATCCACGCGAACGCGGCGCCGCGCAGCGCGCTGTCGGGCGTCGAGATCTACACGCTCGACGAGAACTCCGAGCGCCAGACGCTGCGCGTCGCGGCGCGCGAGAATGGCGTGGCGCCGCGCGAGGTCGACCCGTTGCAGCGCCTGCTGGCGCGGCTGCGGCTGTCGGAGGTGTCGACGCGCTCCGAGCGGCTCGCCGACCTGGTGCACGGGGAGATCCTCTCGAACATGGGTGCGCGCTGGCCCTCGGTGCGTGGGCCGGGGCGCAAGCACGGGCCGTTCTACGTGCTCTACCTCTCGGACATGCCCGCGATCCTGGTCGAGGCCGGCTTCGTCACCCATCGCGGCGACGCGCGCCTGCTGCGCGATCCGGAGTACCTGGGCGCCATGGCCGATCAGATCGCCGACGCCTTGACGCGCTTCCGAGCGGGATCGCGCCCGGTCGTGGCGGAGCGAGCGCCGTGAGCAGCGCGGGCGTGGAGCGCTGGCTCGAGGAGCTGGGCGGGCACGTCTCGATCGCGCGCGAGGGCGAAGGCGAGGTGCTCGCCGCGGTGCGCGGCTACCTCGCGGCGGCGCGCGAGCAGCTCGCCGGGCTGCACCGCGCGACGAGCTCGGGCAGCCGCGTGAATGCGCTGCACTCGGACCTGATGGATCGCCTGGTGCGACGCCTGTTCCAGCTGGCGGAGAGCGACTACTTCACCTCCGAGCGCGAGGTGGGCGACCGCATCGCGGTGCTCGCCGTCGGCGGCTACGCGCGGCGCGAGATGTCGATCCACTCCGACGTCGACCTGCTGCTGCTGCACGACGAGCCGGTCACACCCTACGTGACGCGCATCGCCGAGCGCATCCAGTACTGGCTGTGGGACGCCGGGCTGACGGTCGGCTGTGCGACCCGCACCATCGACGACACGGTCGCGCTGGCGCGCGCGGACGAGACCGTCTTCACCGGGATCCTCGACACGCGCTTCCTCTCCGGCGATGCGGAGTTCTTCCACGAGTTCACCGACGCGCTGCGCCGCGAGCTGCTGCCCGACGCCGAGCGCTTCCTGGAGCGCCAGCTCGCGTCGATCGAGCGGCGCCACGCCGAGTTCGGCGAGTCGCTGTACCTGCTGCAGCCCAACGTGAAGGAGGGCGCGGGTGGGCTGCGCGACTATCACGCCGCGGTGTGGGCGATGCGCGCGGTGTTGCCTTCGGCGCGCGGCCTCGACGATCTGCTGTACCAGGGGCTGCTCACGGAGTCGGAGATGGAGGCGTATCGGAGCGCGCTCGACTTCCTGTGGCGCGTGCGCAACGAGCTCCACCTGATCGCGCGGCGGCGCCAGGACCAGATGAGCTTCGAGCTGCAGGAGCAGATCGCGCGGGCCTTCGGCTATCCCGACGCGGGCCCCGACGCGCCGCTGCCCGTCGAGCTCTTCATGGGCGAGTATTACCGGCACGCGCGCGCCATCCGCAACTACTCGGAGCTGGTGCTCGAGCAGTGCCGCGCGCGCGCCCGCCGCGGCCAGCAGGCGCCGCCGGCCGCGATTGCGGTCGAGGACGGCTTCCGGGTGGTCGGCGAGCACCTCGAGATTCCGCACGGCGCCCACCTCCGCGAGCGCCCGCTGCGGCTCCTCACCGCCTTCGCGGTGGCGCAGGAGCACGACGTGGCACTCTCGCGCACCGCGCAGCGCCTGGTGCGCGAGAACCTCCCGCTGATCGACGAGGGCTTCCGCCGCGACCCGGAGGCGACGCGGGCGTTCCTGCGCATCCTCGACGCCGAGAAGCGCGTGATGCGCTCGCTGATGACGATGAACGAGATCGGTCTGCTGGCCCGCTACCTGCCGGAGTGGGAGCACATCGTCTGTCGCTGGCAGCACGTCATCTACCACACCTACACCGTCGATGTGCACTCGATCTTCCTGGTCGAGGAACTGAGGCGGCTGTGGGGTGGAAAGTACGAGCGCGCGCTGCCGGAGCTCACCGACCTGATGCGCACAGCCGAGGATCGCGCCGTGCTCTACCTGGGTTGCCTGCTGCACGACATCGGCAAGGGCTTCGGCGGCGACCATTCCGGCAAGGGGGCCGAGCGCGCGCTCGCCTGCGTCGAGCGGCTCGGCCTCGATGCGGAGCGCGCCGAGCGCGTCGTCTTTCTGGTGCGACACCACCTCACGATGTCGCACATCGGCCAGCGGCGGGACCTGGCCGACCCGCGCATGATCTCCGAGTTCGCGAAGCTCGTCGGCGACCGCAGCAACCTGCGCAATCTCTACCTGCTGACCTTCGCCGACATGCGGGCCTCCTCGAAGTCCGGTTGGACGGAGTGGAAGGGCGCGCTGGTGCGGGAGCTCTTCGAACGCACGGCCGAGGTGCTCGAGACGGGACGGCCGGACGAAGGGGTTGCGTTCGCCACCATCGAGTCGCGCGTCGAGAAGCGGCAGCAGGCGGTGCGCGACGAGCTGCGCGCGCTCGGCGTGGCCGAGTCGAAGGTCGACTCCTTCTTCGAAGAGATGCCGCGCCGCTACTTCGTGTCGCACACCCCGCGGCAGATCGCGCGGCACGCCATGACGCTGCTCTCGTTCACCGACCAGAAGCAGGTGGTGGTGAGCGTCCGCGAGATGCGCGGCGGCTTCTCCGAGCTGATCACCTGCACCCGCGACGTGCACGGCCTCTACTGGCGCATCGCCGGCACGCTGACGGCGCGCGGCATCAACATCCTGGCGTCGAACGTGTACACCACGCGCACCGGGCTCGCGCTGGAGGTGTACCGCGTTGCCACGCCGCCCGGCGAAGCGGACGACCGGGCCCGGATCTGGGCGAGCTTCGAGGAGAACCTGCGCCGGGTCCTCGCCGGCGAGCTGCGCGTCGAGGAGCTGGTGAAGCGCCGGCGCCGGCCGGTCGGCACGCCGGCCACGCCCTCGCGGCTGCCGCCGAGCGTCGAGATCTCGAACGACGAGTCCGACTTCTACACGATCATCGACGTGGCGGCGAACGATCGGCTGGGGCTGCTCTACGACCTCACCCACACGCTGGCGGACCATGGGCTCGAGATCTTCATCTCGAAGGCGACGACGGTGCTCGACCAGGTGGCCGACACCTTCTACGTGAAGGACGCCGCCGGGAAGAAGCTGACCGACCCCGAGCGCATCGAGGCGCTGCGCGCCGCGCTTCTCGCCGCGGTGCAGCTCGAGGAGGCGGCGCGTGGTTGAGCTCACCGCCTCGATCGATCGCTTCTTGAGCCACGTGGTCGTCGAGCGCGGGCTGGCGCGCAACACGGTGGAGGCGTATGCGCGCGACCTGGCGCGGCTCGCCGGCCACCTCGAGCGCAGCGGCGTCGCCACGCCCGAGGCGATCCGGCCCGCGCACCTCCGCAGCTTCGCCGAGGCGCTCGCGGCCGACGGGCTCGCGCCCGCGAGCCGGGTGCGCTCGCTGGTCGCGGCGCGGCGCTTCGCGCGCCACCTGGTGGCGCGCGGCGTCCTCGCCAGCGACCCGAGCGAGGGCCTGTTGGCGCCGCGCCTCGGGCGCCGACTGCCGCGCGTGTTGCAGGCCGCGGAGATCGAGGCGTTGCTCGCGGCCACGCCTGCCGCAGGCGCGCTCGGGCTGCGCGATCGCGCCATGCTCGAGATGCTCTACGCGGCGGGCCTCCGCGTCTCCGAGCTGGTGGGGCTCCCGCTCGGGGCGGTGGACCGGCGCAGCGGGCTGGTGCGCGTGGTGGGGAAGGGCGGGCGCACGCGCATCGTGCCGCTCGGCGAGCCCGCGCTGGCGGCTCTCGAGGCGTGGCTGGCGGATGGGCGGCCCGCGTTCACGCGGCCGCGTGCGCCGCGATCGGGCCGCTCGGCGAGCGACGCGGTGTTTTTGTCGCAGCGCGGTGCGGCCATGACGCGGCAGAACTTCTTCGTGCGGCTGCGCGCGCTCGCCCGGCAGGTCGGGATCCCCGCCGAACGCGTCTCGCCCCACGTGCTGCGCCACTCCTTCGCGACGGACCTGCTCGAGGGCGGGGCCGACCTGCGCGCGGTGCAGGCGATGCTCGGGCACGCCGATCTGGCGACCACGCAGATCTACACGCACGTGAGTCGGCAGCGGCTGCGCGAGACCGTCGAGCGCCGCCACCCGCGCGGCGCGAAGCCCTCGGGCCAGCGGGAGTCGTGAAGTCGGTGCGCGGCGTCCCGCAGCTCGCGGCGCTGCAGCTCACGCCCGCCGTCGCAGTCCTGATGGAGGCGGTGCTGCGCGAGGCGGAGCGGCGCGACCTCGCCGTCTACCTGGTGGGCGGGCCGGTGCGCGACCTGCTGCTGCGCCAGCCGCTGCGCGACGTCGATCTGATCGTCGAGGGCGACGCGGAGGCTCTCGCGCGCGCCGCGGCCCCGGCCGGGGCCGCGGTCGTGAGCCACGACCGCTTCGGCACGGTGCGGCTGCAGAGCGCCGACGCCGCGCTCGATCTCGCGGGCGCGCGCCGCGAGCGCTACCCGCGCCCCGGGGCGCTGCCGATCGTGGAGCCGGGGACGGTCGAGGAGGACCTGCGCCGGCGCGACTTCACGGTCAACGCGATGGCGCTCCCGCTCACGCGCGCGGCGGCGCGCGGAGCCGGCGCGCAGGGCTCCGCGGGCGCGAGCCCGCTGCTCGAGCCCGAGGGCGCGCGGGCCGACCTCGAGGCACGCGTGCTGCGCATCTTCCACGCGCACAGCTTCCACGACGACCCGACGCGCGCGCTGCGGGCGGCGCGCCTCGCAGCCCGGCTCGGCTTCCGCCTCTCGCGCGGCTCGCGCTCGGCGCTGCGCGACGCGCTGCGCGACGGTGCGTTCGGCGCGGTGTCGGGTGAGCGGCTGCGGCGCGAGATCGAGAAGCTCTTCGCCGATGCCACGCTGCGGCTCGATCCGTCGGCGGCCTTGCGCCTGCTCGCGGAATGGCACGTGCTCGGCGCGCTCGAGCCGGGCTTGACGCTGGAGCGCGCGGCGGCCGGCCCGCTGCGCCGGCTCGGGCGCGCGATCGCGACTCCGCCGTGGCCGGCCGGATCCCTCAAGCTGCGCCCGTGGGCGACCGGACTCGCGGTGTGGCTGGCAGAGCTCGACGCGACGCTGCGGCGGCGCACCCTGCGCCGCCTGGCGGTGCGCGGCGAGGCCGCCGAGCGCATCGAGGGCTTTCCCAGACGGCGCGACCGCTGGCTGCGTGCGATCGAGCGCAGCCGAGGGCGCGGCGCGGTCGACGCCTTGCTCGGGGCGATCGACGAGGAGAGCCTGCTCGCGCTCTGGTGCTACGCGCCACCGGCAGGGCGCCGGCGCATCGCGCGCTGGGCGCTCGAGGACCGGCCGCGGCGACTCCCGCTCAGCGGCTCGGACCTCACCGCGCTCGGGCTCGCGGGGCCGGCAGTGGGCAGCGCGCTGGCGCGGCTGCGCGCGGCGTTCCTCGACGGCGCGGTGCGCGATCGCGAGGCGGCCCTCGCGCTCGCGCGCGAGCTCGCCGCGCGCGCAGCGACCGCGCCGCCGCGGGCGGCCCGCAAGCCGGATTGACGCTGGTTGCCCGATGCGAAGCGATCCCCCATACTGCCCCAACCCTCCAGGACCCCGAGCCTCCTCCGCGGAGCTGCGCGTTCCCATGTCGACACCTGCCGAGGCCAGCCCGGTCGCGGCCTTCGAGCCGATCGCCGACGGCGGCTCCGCCTGCCAGCTCCGCCTGCCGCTCTTCGAGGGGCCGCTCGACCTGCTGCTGCACCTGATCCGCGAGAACGAGCTCGAGATCACCGACCTGCCGATCGCGCAGGTGGCGAGCCAGTATCTCGAGTACCTCGGCGTGCTGCGCGAGCTGCACCTCGACGTCGCGGCGGAATACCTGGTGATGGCCGCCACGCTGGCGTGGATCAAGTCGAGGATGCTGCTGCCCGCCGACGGCGAGGCCGGCGAGGAGGAGGGACTCGATCCGCGCGCGGAGCTGATCGCGCGGCTGCTCGAGTACCAGCGCTTCAAGGAGGCCGCCGACGAGCTCGGCCGCCGGCCGCGCCTCGGCCGCGACGTCTTCGCGCCGCCCGGGGTCGAGCTCGAGCCGCTGCCCGAAGGCGAGCGCGAGATCGAGGTGGGTCTGCTCGAGCTGGTGGATGCGCTGCGCCGCGCGCTGCGCGAGGCGCGGGCGGCGGAGGCGGTGCACGAGGTCGTGACCGAGGCGGTGACGGTGCGCGAGCGCATGGTCGCGGTGATCGATGCGCTCGAGGCCTCCGACGTCGTCGAGCTCGACGCACTGCTGCGCGGCCCGGAGGGGCGCCCGGTGACGCTGTCGCTCGTAGTGGCCACGTTTCTGGCGATCCTCGAGCTGGCGCGCACGGCCGCGCTGCGCATCTATCAGAGTCTCGACGAAGCCGGCACGCCGCAGGGCCCGATCCGGTTGCGCCGCGCGAGTCTCGAGCTGCGCGCCGCGCTCGGCGAGCCGGCGTGAACGAGCCCGAGGAGAACGCGATGGAAGCCCCGTCCCGCCGCCGCATCGTGGAGGCGCTGCTGCTCTCCGCGCACGAGCCGCTCGCGGCGCAGCGCCTCGCCGCGATCGCGCACGACGCCTCCGCGGCGGAGATCCGCGCGGAGATCGACGCGCTGAACGCGGAGTACGAGGCGGCCGGGCACGCCTTCCGCATCGAGGAGGTGGCGGGCGGCTTCCAGCTCCGCACGCTCCCCGAGCTCGCGCCGTGGATCGCCGAGCTGCGGCCGACGCCGCCGCTGCGCCTGTCACCCGCTGCGCTCGAGACGCTCGCGATCGTCGCCTACAAACAACCCCTGACGCGTGCCGAGATCGAGCACGTGCGCGGCGTCGACGCGGGCGCCGTGCTGCGCAGCCTGCTGGAGCGCCGGCTGGTGCGCATCGCGGGACACCGCGAGGTGCCGGGTCGCCCGATGCTCTACGCGACGACGCGGCGCTTCCTCGAGGTGTTCGGGCTCTCCGCGCTCGCCGATCTGCCGTCGCTGCGCGAGATCGAGGAGCTCCTCCGCGACCGAACGCCCGAAGGCACCAGCGAGCCCGCGCTGCTCGCCGGCGTGCTCTCCGCTGCCTCCGCGCGGGTCGCCGAGCACGAAGCGTCCGATGCCGAGGCGGACGACGAGTCCGGTGACGCGCCGGACGACGAGTCGGAGGGTGGGACCGACGTGCTCGCGCGTGCGCACTGAGCGCGCGGAGCTTCGCTCTCGCCTCGCGATCGCATCCAGAAGATCCTCGCCGCGGCGGGGCTCGCCTCGCGGCGCGCCGCCGAGGAGCTGATCCGGGAGGGGCGCGTCACCGTCGACGGCGCCACCGCCCGGCTCGGCGACCGCGCCGATCCGCGCGCGCAGCGGATCGCCGTCGACGGGCGTCCGATCCCGGCTGCGCCGTCGTCGTACTGGGTGGTCCACAAGCCAGCCGGCGTGCTCACCACGACGCGCGACCCGCGCGGGCGCCGCACCGTGCTCGACCTGCTCCCACCCGGGCTGCCGCGGCTGTTTCCAGTCGGCCGCCTCGACTTCGACAGCGAGGGCCTCGTGCTGCTCACGAACGACGGCGACGTCGCGCACGCGCTGCTGCACCCGTCGCTCGGTAGCGAGCGCGAGTACCGCGTCACCGCGCGCGGGCGCATCCCAGCCACTGCGCTCGCGCAGCTCGCCGCCGGTGTGGTGCTCGACGATGGGCCGACGGCGCCGGCGCGCGTGGGGACCGTCCACTTCGACGCGCGCGCCGGCGCGACGCGCTTCGGACTCACGCTGCGCGAAGGGCGCAAGCGCCAGATCCGCCGCGCGCTCGACGCGCTCGGACACCCCGTCGTGCGCCTCGTGCGCGTGCGTATGGGGCCCGTGCGACTGGGTCGGCTGCCGGCTGGCGGCGCGCGCCCGCTCCTGCAGGCCGAGATCGCGGCTTTGCGGCGCGATGCGCGCAGACGACTCGCGCGGCACGCCAGCCGGCAGCGCGCCGGTAGCGAGTCGAGGCAAGCGCCGGACGCCGCAGCCGAAAGCGCGAAGCGAGCTCGATCGAAGGCTCACAATAGGCGCAGAAATGATTGAACGGACTTGGTTTTTTGGTTTAGGATGGCCCCACGGAGAGGCTCTGGACGATGCTCCACAAGCTGCGCCTGCTGTTGCCGTCCGGCCTCGCCGCTGCGCTCCTTGCAGCCGGCAGCGCGCGCGCCATCACCGGCGTGTGCCCCGACGGCAGCATCTTCGTGGTGCAGTCCGCGAGCGACATCCCGTGCAAGAGGGCGAAGCGGATCGAGCCGCACGAGGTGCCGCCGATGCGGCCCGAGAACCTGCCGCAGCCGTACCTCTGGGAGGTCCATCGCGAGAAGCTCGACCAGAACAATCCCTACAATCTGGTCGATCGCGCCGAGCAGATGCGCAAGCTCGGACGGGCCAACCCCGCCGACGAGCCGACCGCGGCCGCTCCGGGCGGCGCGCAGAGCGCGCCCTCCGCGCAAACCGCCCGCGCGCCCGCGGTGGCGGCCGGGCCGCCGCACGCGAGCCAGGCGCGCTCCGCCCCGGTGCCGCTCGGGCTCGGCCTCACCGACGGCGAGCTGCGCGACCTGTTCTTCCTGGTCGAGCTCTCGCAGCAGCGGGCGCCGGCCACGTTCACGCGCCCGGCGGCGGGCAGCCCGGAGGGCATGCGCGTCTCCTTCGCGTGGTCGCAGTCCTTCGAGGATCGCCTGCGCGGCGCGACGGCGCCCGAGGGCAGCGCGTTGCTGTTCAGCGTGCAGACCAAGGGACCGGCGAGCTTCCAGCCGAACTTCACGTTCGTGCAGGGCCACCTCACCTTCACGCCGCGCCCCGACGATGCGTCGCAGTTCGGTGTGCTCCAGGGACACGCCGGCCAGCTCGCGGCGGAAGAGCTCGCGCTCGGCTACGTGGTGCTGCCGCGCACCCTCGATCTCAGCAAGCCGCTCGACGTCTACTGGGACGACCACCGGCTCGCGGCGACCTTCCGCCCCTGATTCAGCGCTTGTAGGTGACGTAGAGCTGCGTATAGAAGAGCGTGCCGTCGGCGGCGCGCGCGATGCCGATGCCCGTCGCGTTGAAGACCGGCGCGAGCAGGTTCTGGCGGTGCGCGGGCGAGGCGAGCCAGGCCTCGACGATCTCGCGGTTCGGGTCGCCGCGGCTGGTGAGCCCCACGTTCTCGCCCGCGAGCGTGAAACCGCTGGCGCCGCCCTGCCTGAGCCGGTCGACGGGGTTCAACCCCTCGGGCGTCTCGTGCGAGAAGTAGCCGCGCCGCGCCATGTCCGCGCTGTGCGCGCGCGCGACGGCGTCCAGCAGCGGATCGCGGCGCAGCTCGATGAGTCCCGAGCCGCTGCGCACGCCGTTGACCGCCGCGTACAGACCGGCTTCGAGCGATGCGTACTCGGAGGCGCTCGAGTAGGTGGCGAGCTGCGGGCCCGTCTCTGCGCCGAGGCTGGCGCGCGGGAAAAGCAGCCAGACCGCAATCCAGAGCCCGAGCACGAACGCCGCCGCCTGTGCCGGTGTCTGCGGCATGGCTACTGGACCGCCTGCGATTCGTCGAGCAGCTCGCGACGCGTCAGCTTGCCGCCGGTGTA
>Ga0335070_10008679_pt1 | contig 11924 bp, 11 predicted proteins | sample Lox_Sample_13_FD_206722 | JGI IMG/M metagenome (GOLD analysis project Ga0335070, IMG submission 206722) | Soil microbial communities from Loxahatchee National Wildlife Refuge, Florida, United States - Lox_Sample_1.3 | ecosystem: Environmental > Terrestrial > Soil > Wetlands | place: USA...
GCGTAGATCTACATCATTCCCCCTCGCTCCGCGCTTGCCGGGAGAGGGTCGGGGGTGAGGGGCAGTCGACGGCCGGCTAAGGCCCGACCGGGTACTCGCGCACAATATGAACTTGGGCGATCCGATCGATTTCGCAGCGGAGATGCGCTTCTCCGTCCTCGAAGGAATAGACGCCAGTATGGCCGCTAGGCGCAACGCCCAACAGATAGGCTTTCCCCTCATAGACAAACAGGGGTGCCAGCGGCGCGGTCTCGAGCCGCGACACACCCCATTCCCGTCGCACCAAGGTCTGATTGAGCGGCGACTTTAGGACCGCAGAACGATCCTGCGTCAGTGTCATGTACCATTCATGGTGGGAACCGCAACCGGCGCCGCCCTCAGAGGTCAGATGAGCGACGGACTCCAGGGTGCCGTCCTGATCCAGATCGATGCTCGCAAATCGTGCCGCCTTGTCGACAAAGACTCCGTAGTCATGCGAAAGCGAGCGCCAAACCTCCTCATTCAGATCGCTAGCCTCCGTCCACGCGGGTGCTTCAACAGTTCCAGCAAGGAGCGCGGCACAAATCGGCCGGTCGCCTATCGGTATCTGGGAGTTCTCGACCATTCCACTGAACTCGAACGCGCAAAGGGGCTCTTGCACGCCATTTCCCATCCAGTAGGCCAACGCAATGTCGGCGTGTGACTGCCAATCGCGGCTCGTCACAACGATGGGTTCTCCGTCCAAGATCAACAGTCGGTCTTCCCGCCCCCAACTTGCCCAACGAAGATTCTCGTCATCGTCGTTCGCACTGCTCGAAGGCGATTTGCGATATGTCCACTGGCCGTCTTTGTCGACGTCGAGAGCCTTTATGTGGGAGGTGCCGCAGCTTCCTCCACCAGCAACTTCGACGAGCCGGTCGGCCTCTCCATTCTTGTTGTAGTCGATACCAAAAACCCCATCGATGTAAGACCCATCGGCCAATCGAACTGAATCGAGATTTTCGCTCTTGAGTGGGGGCGAAAACCTTTCAAAGCGTTCCTGCAGCTGGCCAGTGTTTGCCAGATCCATCGTGTCCTGGCAGATCCGATGCACTGTCTCTGGCGTCAGCGAGCGTCGCGGTGGTTCCTCGGCGTCAATGATGGTGGATAGTCCACTGCAAGAAAGCGCCAGCACCAAGGTAAAGGTTAGGACGCGGTTCAATGGCGCACTCCCAAATCACGGAATCCAACTTGAATATTACCACCATCCGTAGTTGCCTACTCGTGAAGACCAGCCTACATTTTCACTCCTTTGTGGCTTCTTTCAGATAGGCAATCAGATCCGCGCGGTCTTGCGGGTTCTTCACGCCGGCATAGGTCATCTTGGTGCCAGGCACGACCCCGCGCGGATCGGCGAGGAAGCGGTCGAGCGTCTGCTCGTTCCAGACGATCCCGGAATTCTTCATCGCCGCCGAATAGTCGAAATTGGGGAGGCTACCGGCATGGCGGCCGAAGAGGCCTTTGTGCATGGGACCGACGCGGTTGCGGTCGATCGAATGGCAGCCCTGGCATTTGCGATAGATCGCCTCGCCGCGCGTCGGGTCGCCGGCCGGCAGCTCGTCGGCGTGGCCGCGGGTCACGATTGCTGCGCCCAGAATCAGCATGAGCCAGACCACGGCCAGCAGGAGGGCCGAGCGCGCCTGGTTTCGCGACGAAGGCATCGATGATCCATCCATTCTCCCTCGCCCCGCCTTGGCGGGGAGAGGGCTGGGGTGAGGGGGCCGAAGAAGCACCCTCACCCAGCTCCGGGTAAGGCTCGACTGCGTCTCGCCTAACCCTGCGCAACCCCCTCCCTCACTCACGTGAGGGAGAGGAAAGAAATCAGGAAATGGCGAAGGGCGTCGGGATCGGGTCCTCGCCCAGCGCATTGCGCAGCACCGCCCAATGCATCGCTTCGTCGGCCATGATGCTGGCGGCGGCCGAGGAGAGGTCCTTGTTGGCGAAGACCGGCACGGCCCCGTAATAGGCCTCGGCCGCGCCCTGCTCGAGCCCGGCCGCGAAGCGCAGCACATCCTCCTGCGTCTTCAGGTTGCCGGTCGGGAAATCGTATTTCGCCTTCGGCATCACCGGCGTGCCGCCCAGCTTCTTCACGGTCGAGGCGAGGAGGTCGGCATGCTTCTTGTGATGGTCCTGGAACTTCACGGCGACGCCCAGAACCGGCTGCTTCAAGAGGCCGCTTTCGGCGCCGACCTGATAGGCGGCGATGCCCTCATATTCGAGGCCCAGCGCCGTGTTGAGCACCTGGATGTCGTTCGAGGCCGAGGCCGCGGAGGCCTGCTTGCTCGACGCCATGCTCTCGCAGCCGGCGAGAATGGCGATCGCGCTGGCGCTCAACACCGCCTGGCTGCCGCGCACCAAGAAACTGCGCCGGGCCGGAACGAGGTTCGTCTCGGGACGGATGATGGTTGGCTCGGTCATGGAATCCTCTCTCTGTCGGTTGCTCGTTGAACAGCGTTTCAGGAATGTCGGCGCTGTTACGGGCCTTACCGGCGAGAGAGGAGGGCGGATGCAGGGGCCCGGTCACGAAATCGTGAGGAGCCGAACCCCGCTGGCGAGATCAAGAGGCTGGCAGAACGGGGCCGGAATAGAGCACGGGGCCGGTCGGCAGGCCCGTGGGCGAGCCGCCGGCGGGCTCGAGGCTGACGGCGAGCGCGCCATGGGCGAGATCGGCCGCTGCCTGCTGGTCGATCGGCAATGAGAGCTGGCCGGCCGGAAGGACACCGAGGGAACGCGGATTGCCTTGCGGCGGCAGGATCCAGAGCTCGAGCGACTTGCCGGCTTCGGCCGCGGGCAGCCGTGCGGCATCGAGTGTGAGACGGTCGTGATGGAGATCGAGGCTCACCATCACCACCGGCTGGTTCGCCGCATCCGCCAGCAGCGCCATATGGGTGGGCACGGAAGGCGGCGCCACGAAGAGATAGACGAAGAGCAGCAGCGCGATTGCCGCGCCGGCGATGCCGACCTGGCGCCAGAAGCTGACGCAATACCAAAGCCCCGCCGTGGCGAGGCTCGGCACGGCCTCGGTCGGGCGCCCGAACAGGAACTGGATGAGGCGGCGACGGCCGCGCTGGGGGGCGGCCGCGCCAAGGCGGCGCTCGATGGCGGCCCAGACCCGTGCCGGCGGATCGATCGCGGGTGCTGCTTCTGCCAGGGGACCCAGGCGCCCGGCCCACGCCTCGACGCGCCGGGCGAGCTCGGCATCGCCCGCGATCAGTCGCTCGAAGCGTTGGCGCGCGGGTCCCCGCAAGGTGCCGAGCACATACTCGGCCGCCATGTCGTCGAGCATTTCGGGATCCCGCTCGGTCATGATTCGAGACACCCTTTGAGGCGCACCAGGCTGCGGCGGATCCAGCTCTTCACGGTACCCAGCGGCGTGCCCAGCCGCGTCGCCACCTGGTCGAAGGTCAGGCCCTCATAATAGGCGAGCAGCAGGCTGGCGCGCGGCTGCGCCTCGAGCTGGTCGAGACAGCGCTTGAGCCGAACCGCATCCTCGCCGCCCTCCGCCAGCGCCTCGGGACCGTCGGACAGATCCGCGACGCGTTCGGCGAATTCCGGATCGAGCGGCGTCTCGCGGCCGCGCGCCGCCAGCAGGTCGAAACATTCGTTGCGCAGGATGCGCGCCATCCAGCCCAGCGCGGTCCCACGCGCGGGATCGAACCGGCCCGCATGCCGCCACACCGCCATGAAGGTCTCCTGCAAGGCCTCCTCCGCGAGGTCCCGGCGTCTGACTATACCGATGGCGAGGCCGAAAAGTTGCGGGGCGGTGGCGCGATAAAGCCGCTCCAGCGCGCCGCGATCGCCCTTGGCGGCGGCGGCGAGGAAGCTCGCAAGGAGCGCCGCATCGCTCACGGTTCGGTCACGCTCACGTTCCAGACTCCGCCCTGCAAGCGCGCAAGGCTTGCCGAGATTCAGGGGTCGCTGCGCTTGTTATCCAAGGCCGCTGCGCTTGCTGCCCAAGGTCGCTACACTCGGTGCGCGCGCCATGGCACAGGAGGCGGCCGGCAGTGTCAACGGGCTTTGGGCTCGGGTCCGGCTTGGCTATGCTTGCGCCCTGACGAATCGACCCATGCTCCTGCTCATCCATTTCCCGCTCGACCCCGCTTCCCGCAAGGTCCGCATCCTGCTGAAGGAAAAGGGCATCGCGTTCGAATTGCGCGAGGAGCGCGCCTGGGAACGACGCGAAGAATTCCTGGCCTTGAGCCCGGCCGGCGATCTGCCGGTGCTGATCGAATCCGACGGCAAGCCGATCGCCGATGTCGGCGCCATCGTCGAATATCTGGAAGAGACCGGACCGGCGCCTTCGCTCTATGGCATGGAGCCGCGCGCGCGGGCCGAGGTGCGCCGGCTGGCATCCTGGTTCGACCGCAAGTTCCAGCGCGAGGTGACGGCCAACCTGCTGGACGAGAAGATCGGGCGGCGGATCACGGGGCGCGGCACGCCGGATTCGAGCGCCATCCGCGCCGGCATCCTCAATCTCAAGACCCATCTCGACTACATCGCCTGGCTCGCCGACCGGCGCAACTGGCTCGCGGGCGACAGTTTCTCGATGGCCGACATCTCGGCGGCGGCGCAACTCTCCTGCATCGACTATCTGGGCGACGTGCCCTGGGACGAACATGCCGGTGCGCGCGACTGGTATCAGCGCGTCAAGTCGCGCCCCAGCCTGCGCCCGCTGCTGGGCGACCGCCTCCCCGGCGCGCCGCCGCCGAAGCATTATGCGGATCTGGATTTTTGAGAGACGCGGCTGCCAGGGCGTCCGTTACCGGTTGTTGCTGATGCCGCATCGGTTCGGGCTGTAATTGGGAGTGGGGGACAGCGGTATGGAGCCAGTCTGCGTCACCGGGGGCGACGACAAGTTCTTTTTGCACCTGCTGCTGCTGATCGCCTCGTTCCGTCGCCATTGCCCCGACCGTCGGCTGGAGGTTTGCGATTTCGGCCTCGATCCCCGTCGTCGCGACTATCTCGCCCATCACGTCGATATCCTGCCAATGCCGCCGGCGTTGCGCGAGGTGCCCGCGGTCCTCTACCGCAAGGCGGCATTGATCGACTATCTCGCCGGCTTGTCGTGCGAGGCCGTCATGTGGATCGACACCGATACGATGCTGACTGCCGATGCGCCGACCGAGCTGATGGACCTGGCCCAGCAGCGGGGCGCGGAACTGGTCTGCAGCGCGGAGCCGGAGACGATCGAGAGCATGATCGCGAGGCTGCTGCGCAAAGGGCACGCCTCGGCAAGCGAATTCGCGACCTTGGTCGCGAATGCCGGACTCGATGGCGCGCTGCCTTATCTGAATTCCGGGATGTTCATCTGCCGGTCGAGGGAGTTTCTGGCGGCGTGGAAGGACACTGCCTTCGCCATTCCGCGTCATGTCCTGTTCGAGCAGAACGCATTCAATCTCGTCGCCCATCGCCGTCCGGGCTTGTTTCCGGTCGAAGGCGCCGAATGGAACTGCCTTGACGCCAATCTCCCCGGCGTCCGGCGGGCTACCGACGGACGCTGGGTTGACGAGCGAGGCCGTCGCGTAAGATTGATCCACTGCACCAGCGATACGGGCCAGTTTCAGGAGAGGACAATCACAGTCACTCTGAACGACGCCAGTGGACGCTTTCAGGGTTGGCTGCGCGTTCTCACCAATCCGGCACTCCGCGATCTGCAGATCGAGCTGATCAATATCGTGGCGCGCGACTTGCCGCTTCTCGCAGCCCATGGACTGACAGAACCGTCAGGCAGCTGATCCCCACAACTCGCTCGCCAGCGACAGTTTCTCGATGACCGACATCTCGGCTGCGGCGCAGCTCTCCTGCATCGACTATCTGGGCGACGTGCCCTGGGACGACCATGCCGGTGCCCGCGACTGGTATCAGCGCGTCAAGTCGCGCCCCAGCCTGCGCCCGCTGCTGGGCGACCGCCTCCCCGGCGCGCCGCCGCCGAAGCATTACGCGGATCTGGATTTTTGAGGGGGCGGCGCAGGGTGGCGCCGTTTCCTTATCGTCATTGCCGCGAAGGCGGCAATCCATGAACACCCGCCGCGCAAGAATAGGCGGGGCCTGTGTTCATGGATGCCCACCTTCGCGGGCATGACGATGAAAGACAATCGCGCCAAGTCATTCTGGCGTGCCGTGTTCGCCGCTCACTGCACCTTCACGTCCAGCTTTTCCAGCCGCGCTTGCGCGACGTCGGCGGTGGGGGTGTTGGGGGCGAGCTGGATCGCTTGCAGCCAGTCGGCGCGCGCGGCCGCCTTGTCGCCGGCGGCGAGCTTCAGGATGCCGCGCTCGAGATGGCCTTCGGCGTTGTTGGGATCGAGCGTCAGCGCCTGGTTCGCGTCATCGAGCGCCAGCTCCGGGCTGCCGACATAGCGATAGGTGCTGGCGCGCAGCACCAGGATATCGGCGCGCTCGGGCGCCAGATCGTTGGCGTGATTGAGATCGTCGAGCGCATCCCACCAGCGCTCGGCCGCACCCAGCGCCACGGCGCGGTCGACCACCAGTTCGACGTCGTTGGGGATGATCTCCAGCGCGGCGTTCGAGGCGGCGATGGCTTGGGCCGGATCGCCTTGCAGGATCCAGATCTGGCCGGCTTGGTCATAGAGATGGGCGGCAAGATTCCGCGAGGAATCGGTCTGCGCCAGCTCGCTTCCCACCTTCTGCAGCAGTTGCGCGGCCTCCGTGTAGCGGCCGAGCCCGACCAGGGCCACGGCGCGGCAATGTTCGGCCGGCGGTCCGCCATTCTTGGCGATCCAGGCGCCGGCGCTGTCATAGGCCTCCTGCGGATGCTCCTTGGTCAGTTCCATGCAGGCGGCATATTGCTTCGCCTCCTCGAGATCCTGCTCGGGAAAGCTCTGCACCTGCTGGGCGGAAAGGCCGGTGGGCGCAGTACTCAGCAATAGCGCCAGCATGGCGACGAACCAGGGCTGCCATCGCCTCCTCGTCTTGTCCTGGCCGTTTCTCACAACTACCTTCATGGGCGCGAAATGTATCCTGGTTGCAATCGGCCGGCCGTGCTGAGGCGGCCGCGGGAGCCAGAGCCTCCCTCCAAGCCGGTGTCTTGGCAAGCATGACGAAATCGGGTTCTACCCGCGATCCTGGCAATGCGCCGCGCCTCTTCGTTTTCGGCCTGGGCTTCAGCGCGCTAGCTTTGGCCGAGCGCCTGGCCGCCGAGGGCTGGCGCATCGCCGGGACCTGCCGCGGCGCCGACAAACGCCAAGCGCTCGAAGCGCGCGGATTCGAGGTCCATCTCTTCGACAGCGAGCATCCGCTGGCCGACGCCCGATCGATCCTGGCCGGGACCACGCATCTACTCGCGAGCGTACCGCCCGATGGCCAGGGGCCGAGCGGCGATCCGGTGCTCGATCTTCACGCGGCTGACATCCTGGCGCTCGGGCGCCGGCTCGCTTGGGTCGGCTATCTCTCGACCACCGGCGTCTATGGCGACCGCAAGGGCGGTTGGGTCGACGAAGCCAGCGCCCTGAAGCCCTCGGGCGAGCGCGGCCAGCGCCGAGTCGCGGCGGAAAGGGGCTGGCTCCGGCTATGGCAGGACCATGAGATTCCGGTGCATCTCTTTCGTCTGGCCGGCATCTACGGGCCTGGGCGCAGCGCGCTCGATGCGGTGCGATCGGGCACGGCCAAACGCGTGATCAAGCCGGGCCAAGTCTTCAGTCGCATCCATGTCGCCGACATCGCGACCGTGCTCGAGGCCTCGATCGCGCGGCCCCATCCGGGAGCCGCCTACAATCTCTGCGACGATGATCCCGCGCCGCCGGCCGAGGTGACCGAGTATGCCTGCCGACTTTTGGGCGTCGAGCCGCCGCCGGCGGTGCCGTTCGACGAGGCGGGGCTCTCGCCGATGGCGCGCAGCTTCTTTGACGACAACAAGCGGGTCCGCAACGACCGCATCAAGCGCGAACTGGGCGTGGTCCTGGCCTATCCCAGCTATCGCGAGGGGCTCAAGGCGTTGCTGGAGGCGGGGAAGTGACGATGCGGATTTCACTCCGTCGTCATCCCGGCCCTGGGCCGGGATCCATGAACACCCATCGAGCAAGATGGAGCGCGGTCCGTGTTCATGGGCCCTGGCCTTCGCCAGGGTGACGAAGGAGTCAACGCGTGTGCCTTCAGAAAGGGAGAAGGGAAAGACGGCTAGAGCTTGCTTTAACCCGACTTAAAAAGTTTTCGCCGCAATCTGTTCCGACAACGCATCGACGACAGCGCCGAGCCGGGCCAGGTCCTGCGGCCGCGACAGGCGGTGATCGCCATCCTTTATCAGCGTCACGGTGACATCGCGGCTGGTCAGGTGTTCGGCAATGCGCACCGCCCAGCGCCAAGGCACATCGGGGTCCTCCATGCCTTGCAGCAGACGGACGGGACGTTCCACCGGGATCGGTTGCGCCAATAACAAATGATGGCGACCCTCCTCGATCAATTTGAGTGTAATCGGCAAATCCGGTCCATAGCGTGACGGCTCATGCCAGATGCCGGTCCGCAACAGTTGCTCTTTGATCGGCGCGGTCATCCGATTCCACATCAGTTCTTCGGTGAAATCGGGGGCGGCCGCGATTCCGACGAGGCCGGCGACGCGATCGGGACGCTGGAGCGCCGCCAGCAACATGAGCCAGCCTCCCATGCTGGAGCCGACGAGAATCTGCGGACCTTCGGTAAGACGATCGATGACCGCGAGCACGTCATCGCGCCAGCGCCCGATGGTTCCCTCGACGAAACGGCCCGAAGATGCGCCATGCCCGAAATAATCGAAGCGGACGAAGGGTTGCCCACGGTTTTTGCAGTGCGATTCGAGGAAATCCGCCTTGGTTCCGGTCATATCGGACGCAAAGCCGCCTAAAAAAACCACACCTGGGAAATTTCGACCGTTCTCGTTCACGAATCGGTGGTAGGCCGTTGTCGTCCCGTCTTCGCGTGCTAGACTCGACAGGCGGGGGAACGAATTGCGTGGCGTGTCGGACATGGCGTGGATGTAATGGACGCATCGGGATCGGTCGAGACCCCCGAGAATAACATGGCAATGAAGAGGCCGGCGATGAACCAGCCGGTTGTTCTGCAGGTGATGCCGACGCTGGCACAGGCCGGTGATCGCGTCGCGCTGGATATTGCGGGGGCGGTGCATGGCGAAGGCGGCACGGCGCTGATCGCGTCGAGCGGCGGCGCGCTCGTGGCCGAATTGCCGCGCTCGGGCGCACGCCATATCCGCATCGCGCTCGACCGGCGCAACCCTCTGGCTATGCTGGCCTCGGCGACAAAGCTGGTGCGGCTGATCCGCAGCGAATCGGTCGATATCGTCCATGCGCGCGGGCTGCATGCGGCCTGGCCGGCCTATCTCGCGGCGCGCCGCACCGCACGGCCCTTGGTCACCACCTTCGATCTCGGCAGGGCGATCGATGGCGCCGTCGATCGCTTCTATGCCTCGGCGCACGCGCGCGGCGATCGTGTGATCGGGGTGTGGGAGTTAGTCGCGCGGCTCGCGTACGAGCAGTACAAGGTCGATGACCGCCGCCTGCGCCTGGTGCGCCGCGGCATCGACACGGACAGTTTCGACCCGGCCCGTGTCACGGCGCCGCGCATGATCCGGCTGGCGCGTCTCTGGGGCCTTCCGGACGACTTGCCGATCCTGATGCTGCCCGGTCGGCTGATGCCGCATAACGGCCATGCGTTCCTGATCGATGCCTTGGCCCGCATCAAGGATCGGGCGTTTCACTGCCTCGTGGTCGGCGCCGAAGGCGATCATCCGGGCTATAGCGCCGAGCTCGAGGCGCGCGCCCGGGCCGCGGGCTTGAACGGCCGGTTCCATATCGTTCCGGAGTGCCGCGATATGGCTGCGGCCTATATGCTGGCGGATCTCGTGCTGAACGTGGCCCCCGCGCCCGAGGCCTTCAGCCTGGTCTTGGCCGAGGCCCAGGCCATGGGCCGCCCGGTGCTTTCGACCGACCGCGGCAGCGCCCGCGAGCAACTGGCCGGCAACGAGATGGCCTGGCTGGTTCCGCCCGAGGACCCGGCGGCACTCGCTTCTGCGATCGGGCGAGCACTCGATTTGGAACCCGATTTCAGGGCCAGGCTTGCGGGCGAAACCGCGCAGCGCGCCAGGGCCCGCTACGCCCGAACGCAAATGTGCGCCGGCACACTCGCCGTCTATCGCGAGTTGATGGAACGCCCGAGCCCGCGCCCGGCGCCCGCCTTGACAGAGGCCTCGATCCCCTCTTAATTCCGGCGGTTTGGGCGACCATTACCCTTTCTCAACCCGAATACGGTCCAGTTCCGGCTGGATTCCCCATCAATTCGGCCCTTTTGCGGGCCGACGAAGCTCGACGGCTCCATGATTCAGATCACGCTTCCCGACGGCAGCCAGCGGTCCTACGACCGTCCGGTTTCCGGTGCCGAGATCGCCGCCTCGATCGGCAAGGGCCTGGCGCGCGACGCGCTGGCCCTGAAGCTCGATGGCGAGCTCAAGGACCTGGCGACCGTCGTCGATCGCAACGCCAAGATCGAGATCGTCACCCGCAAGCATCCCGATGCGCTCGAGCTCTTGCGCCACGACGCGGCCCATGTGCTGGCCGAGGCCGTGCAGGAGCTCTACCCCGGCACGCAGATCACTTTCGGGCCTGCGATCGAGAATGGCTTCTACTACGATTTCGTGCGCGACGAACCCTTCACGCCCGAGGACTTCGCCAGGATCGAACAGCGCATGTGCGAGATCGTCGATCGCGACGAGGCGATCACGCGCGAGATCTGGAGCCGCGACGACACGGTGCGCTGGTTCAAGGATCACGGCGAGAAATACAAGGCCGAGTGGGTGCTGGAGATCCCGCAGGACGAGGAGATCTCGATCTATCGCCAGGGCAATTGGCTGGACATGTGCACAGGTCCCCATCTGCCGTCGACCGGCAAGCTGGGCAAGGCCTTCAAGCTGATGAAGGTGTCGGGCGCCTATTGGCGCGGCGACGCCAACAACCAGCAGCTCCAGCGCGTCTATGGCACGGCCTGGGCCGACGAAAAGCAGCTCCAGCAATATCTCACCATGCTGGAGGAGGCGGAGAAACGCGACCATCGCCGCCTCGGCAAGGAAATGAACCTCTTCCACCAGCAGGAAGAGGCCGCCGGCATGGTGTTCTGGCATCCGAAGGGCTGGACGCTCTATCGGACGGTCGAGAACTATCTGCGCGGCCGGCTCGACGATGCCGGCTATGTCGAGGTCAAGACGCCCCAGCTGGTCGATCGCAAGCTGTGGGAGGCCTCGGGCCATTGGGAGAAGTTCCGCGAGAACATGTATCTCTCGGAGAACGAGGCCGGCCTCAAGGAATTCGTCGCCGATCCGACGCAGCGCATCTTCGCGCTCAAGCCGATGAACTGCCCCTGCCATGTGCAGATCTTCAATCAGGGGCTCAAGAGCTATCGCGATCTGCCGCTGCGGCTCGCCGAGTTCGGCTCCTGCCATCGCTTCGAGCCGGGCGGCGCGCTCCACGGCATCATGCGGGTGCGCAACTTCACGCAGGATGACGCGCATATCTTCTGCACCGAGGACCAGATCACGGCGGAGAGCGTCGAATTCTGCCGGCTGCTCCTCGAGGTCTATGGCGATTTCGGCTTCACCGACGTGGCGGTGCGTTTCGCCGACCGGCCGGAGAAGCGCGCCGGAACGGATGCCATCTGGGACAAGGCGGAAGCCGCGCTCAAATATGCGGTCGAGCGGGCCCAGCTTCCCTACACGATGGCGCCGGGCGAAGGCGCCTTCTATGGGCCCAAGCTCGAATTCCACCTCAAGGACACGATCGGCCGGTCCTGGCAATGCGGGACGCTGCAGGTCGATTTCGTGCTGCCGGAACGTCTGGATGCCAACTACATCGCCGAGGACGGCCAGAAGCACCGGCCGGTGATGCTGCATCGCGCCATCTTCGGCTCGATGG
>Ga0335070_10008680_pt1 | contig 11924 bp, 11 predicted proteins | sample Lox_Sample_13_FD_206722 | JGI IMG/M metagenome (GOLD analysis project Ga0335070, IMG submission 206722) | Soil microbial communities from Loxahatchee National Wildlife Refuge, Florida, United States - Lox_Sample_1.3 | ecosystem: Environmental > Terrestrial > Soil > Wetlands | place: USA...
GCGATTTTCGGGAGAAGGAAGACGGAACCGTCACCGACCGGGCCACCGGGCTCATCTGGGAACGCGACGGGTCGGACTTTCCCATGACCTGGGACCAGGCTCACGACTACGTGGGACACCTGAATGCCACGGGATTTGCCGGTCGCACGACCTGGCGGCTTCCGACTGTGGCGGAGCTCCTCTCCCTCCTCGCTGAGGCAACCCGCGAAGATGATCTCTGCATCCCCCCTGTTTTCGCCCAGGATCGGCGCTGGCTTTGGAGCTGCGATCGGCGCTCCCACGTGGCGGCATGGTATGTGAGCATCGAACTGGGTTTCGTCGCGTGGCAGGACTTCAGCTGCCCTTATTTCGTGCGGGCGGTCTCCTCGGCGGCATGATTTCCACAACACATTCCCCATCGTCGGCCCGTCTCTTTTCCTTGCCTTTCTCCTTGCCTTTGTGCTTTCATGGAAGTAAAGCCTCTAGCGGCTCATGATGGATGAGAGAGGACGAGGAGCCGCAGCCGGATGTCACCCGACAGAGGGAAACGAGATATGGCGGTACGGATTCTCCTTGCTGACGACCACAAGATCGTGCGCGATGGTCTCCGCTCGCTTCTGGAAAAGCAGCAAGGCATGGAAGTCGTGGGTGAGGCGGAAAACGGGCGGCGGGCGCTGGAACTCGCTCGTCAGAAGAAGCCCGACGTGGTCATCATGGACGTGAGCATGCCGGATCTCAATGGAATCGAGGCAACCCGCCAGATGCTCGTGGACCACCCGGGGGTGAGGGTGATTGCTCTCTCCATGCATTCAGACCGCCGCCTGGTCGCGGGCATGCTCCAGGCGGGCGCCTCCGGCTTTCTCCTCAAAGACTGCGCCTTCGATGAGCTGGCCCGAGCGATCAACGCCGTGATGTCCAACCAGCCGTATCTGAGCCCCCGGATAGCCGGGACGGTCATACAGGACTATGTGCGCCGCATGACTCCGAGTGAATCCCCGACGGCTGACGCCCTCACAGCGAGAGAGCGCGAAGTTCTCCAGCTCCTCGCCGAGGGCTGGTCCACCAAACAGATCGCGTCCCATCTCCATGTGAGCGTGAAGACCGTGGAGACCCACCGCCGCCAGATGATGGAGAAGCTGGGCCTTCATAGCATCGCCGAACTCACCAAGTATGCCATTCGCGAAGGGCTGACCTCCCTCGAACCCTAGCCCGCATTATGCACGAACCACCTGCTACGACCACGGATATGGCTGTCCTTCCGGGCGTCCTCGGGTGTTCCTTCGACAGGCTCAGGAGAAGCTCACCTTGCGAGGTACTCTTACTCCTCGGTCCTCGGGGAGACCTCCCGTTGAAGTGCCTAAAATGCCTAAAGTGATCTAAAGTGCCTAAACTTATCCACCAGCACCGATCGGTTCACCACCCCGTGCCCGGCAAAGCCAATGGTTTTTCAACAACTTGCCGGGCGAGGTAGCATTCACCCGAGCTCTCTCTTCCTGTCCTCGGGGCTCGGGCTCATCTTTCGGCCCAGGGAAATTCAGCCGTTTCGAAGGGCAAAATCAGGGATGCCCTGATTGCGAAATGATAATCCTTGTTCGCATAATACCGGGCAAGGAGATGTCGGGAGCACCCGGGTACCACGATCGCTTTCACCCCGCCTGATCCATCTCTCGAACATCGAGGCACGGAAACCCAAGGGTAAGGGTCATTCATCTCATGGCAGGAGGAAACTTCATGACGGGGCCGGGACGCATGCAGGTGAGCATCCGAGGAGATCGGAATACGGTGGTTATGCGACTCAGGGGTAACCTCGACGGCAGCAGCGCCTGCCAGGTGGAGCAGGCCCTGCACCGCGTCCTTGAGACATCCAGAGGACGGAGGCTGATCTTCGATCTCGGCGGCGTCCACACCTACGAATACTTCGGGGTCGCCATCCTGGCCAGGAGCATTCGAAGTCAACGGAACCACTTCAAGGAAATCTCTTTCCAGGGGGTGCCGACATCGACCGAAAGCGTCTTTAGGCGTTTCGGCGTCGACGGTACGTCTGCCGCCGTCCCGAGGGTTGCCTCAGGTGCTCTTGCGGCGGGCGAGTAGCGGAGGGGGCGGTCATGGCAAGAATCCTGGTGGTGGATGACGAGGAATACATCCGTCAGTATTATTCTGAAGAACTCTCCGAGGAGGGCCACGAGGTCTTCACCACGGGTTCGGGGCACGAGCTTTTGCGCAGGATTGATCTCCTCAGCCCCGAAGCGGTGATTCTCGATATCAGGCTCACTGATTACGACGGTCTAGAGCTTCTGCAGGAGATCCGAGCGAGGCACCACGACCTGCCGGTCATCCTCTGTAGCGCCTACGACACCTACCGAGAGGATCCAAAGGCCTTTGCGGCCGATTACTACGTGATCAAGTCATTCGACCTGGGCACGCTGAAGCAGGCCGTCCACCGAGCCATCGAGGGGGAGCTTTCGATGCGGCAGGCGGGAAGCTGCCAGAAGGCTGTGCTACCCTCGTTCCTACCAGAGTTTTCTCGCAAGCGGATGATCCAGCCGCGGGCGGAGACGGATGGCGCTTGTGTCGCAGAAGGCGCGGCATGTCCCGCATCCGTAGCAGCGAAGGGGGTCGATGAAGGCCCGACGCCGAGCGGCGGAGTAACCGAGGGCACCGAACTGGCATGCCGTTGAGCAGGCCTTGCAACCGGTGCACACCTTCTCCTCCACCTCGCCCACCCATTCCCCCCTGAAGAACAGGTGGAACTCATACCGATAGGCCATCATGGCGAGACAGTCGGCGCGGTCGCAGTTACCGATGGCGCCGATAAAAGGGGTCTTGAAGGTCCAGATGGTATGGATCAATCCCTCCCGTTCGAAGGAACGGAGAAGATCCATGGCCGCGGTCTTGGAGAGCCGCTCAAAGAGACGGTCATGGGGCCCAAACTCAAAGGTCTGGAGAAAGGCCTCTCGAACGTCGAGCAGTTTCTCCGGATCCATGCTCAACCCGAAGCAGTAGCGCGCCTCCCTGGTACCCGTCGTGTTCTTTCGGCAGATGCAGGGGAGGCGCACAATGGAGTTGGCGAGATCCAGAACCCGATCAAGGTCCTCCAAGGGGACCACCTGCCCGAAGTGGTCCCGACGACACTCTCGCTCGTAATAGCGGTAGGTCAGTTTGCGCAGGACCGCGGGGAAGTTGAGAGCTCGGCGGAAGTCGTTTTCCCAATCCGAGACGGAGCCGTTCCCGATACGGAAGATGAACTCCTTGATGTAGCGGCGCCGTTCCAGATCGCTCAGGAGATCCTCAGCGTAGTGTCTCGCCTGGAGATACCACTTCTCTCCTTCACCATGCTGATGACAGAACTGGCACATCGACTGGTTCCCTCACCCTAGCCCTATGCACGAACCACCTGCTGCGACCGCGGATATGGTTGTGCGTCCGGGCGTCCTCGGGTGTTCCTTCGACAGGCTCAGGACAAGCTCACCTTGCGACGTACTGACAGGTACGCCTGAGGTCCGAGCCCCTGCGGTTGCCCGGTGGCATGGCCATCTCCACGATCTCGCTACGGCGTCTCGTGCATTATGCGGGCTAGGTCTCTCTGTGGCACTCCATCTCACTCTCCCGCACGGACGACAAAGGCTTTCACCTGGTGTTCTTTGAGGAGGCGTGCGGCCAGGGCGTCTGCCCCCTGGCGGCCGAGGGGCCCACCTGCCTGTACCCGGTACCAGCGGCCTTTGCCTGGCAAGTCCACGGCATGGACGGTCACCGGCCACCTCACGTTCTTGAGCGAGGCGGCGAATTTTTGGGCGCTCGCCTCCTCCGTGAAGGAGGCGACCTGCACCGTGTAGCGGGCGGATGCGGAGATCTCGGGGCCTGCGCTCACCTTTTCCGGCTGAGGCGGCGGGGCAGGGGGCGCTGGTACGGTGCTCACCGGTGCCTGAGGTGTCGTCACCGTCTTCTGCTCGTGGACCTTTTCCGGAGGAGGAGTGGTGAGGCGGCCCTGCTTTTTCTTGGCGAGGGCCTCGTAGAACTCGAGGTCCTTGATGGGAATCTTGTCCTCGGCCGCTGCAGGCGCTGCCGGCTTTTCCGGCTCCGATGCGGGCTTCCCCGAGCCGGGCCAGAGACCCTCCGCCACCATCCGTCGCTTGATCTCCGCGAGGTTGATGTTGGCGGGGGTGAGACCCTTCCCCACCAAGAGCCCAAGGAGAAACATCCAGAACAGGGCGACAAGCAGGCCGACACCCCAGCCCACGACCGCCATCTTGCTCAGCTCGAGGCGGAAGCCTTTCTTGGTTGACCTCCGATTCTTTTCTGCGCTCATGGGCCCCCCCGGTGAGCGAAGACGCCTACATCTTCTCCAGTGCGGAGACGCCGAGGAGCTCCAAGCCGTTACGGAGAACGATGCGAACCGCCAGAGCGAGGTAGAGCCGCGCCCGCGCCAGGTCCGTGTCCTCCTGGATCAGCCGGTGATGATTGTAGTAGCTGTGGAAGGTGGAGGCGAGTTGGGTCAGATAGTAGGTAATTCGATGGGGCTCCAGGAACCGAGCGCTGTTCTCCACCACCTCGGGAAAGAGACTGAGCTCCTTGATAAGCGCCATCTCCTCCGGCAGATTCAGTCGCGAGAGATCCGATCCGTCCAGGGCGAGGCGCCGCTCCTCGGCAAGGCGCATGACACTACAGATCCGGGCGTGGCCGTACTGGACGTAGTAGACAGGGTTCTCCGCCGTCTTCTCCTTGGCGAGTTCGAGATCGAAGTCAAGAGGGCTGTCCGACCTGCGAGTAAGGAAGATGAACCGGGCCGCATCGCGCCCCACCTCGTCAAGGACGGCTCTCAGGGTCTCGAACTCGCCGGCCCGGGTGGACATGGCAACCGGCTTTCCCTTGCGGAGCAGATTTACAAGCTGGACCAGGAGGAGTTTGAGGGAATTGGGTTTCCGGCCGAGGGCCATGACGCCCGCCTGCATTCTTGCCACGTAGCCGTGGTGGTCGGCGCCCCAGAGGTTGATGACAAGATCGAAGCCCCGCTCGAACTTGTTCTGATGGTAGGCGAGGTCCGAGGCAAAGTAAGTGGTCAGGCCGTTGGCCCGTACCACCACCCGGTCTTTTTCATCCCCGAAAGCAGTGGACCGGAACCAGAGGGCGCCGTCTTTGTCAAAGAGGTGACCTGCAGCCTTGAGCATGGCGATGGTGCGGTCGACGGCACCGCTCTCGTAGAGGCTCCGCTCACTGAACCACTCATCGTGGTGGACGCCGAAGAGATCGAGATCTTCTCGGATGCCGGCAAGGATCCGGTCAGCAGCATGCCGGGTGAACGCGGGAACAGCTTCCGTTTCTGGCGTGTCCCGATAGGAGTCGCCATGGAGCTCTTGCATCTCCCGGGCGAGGTCGCGAATGTAATCGCCCTGATAACAGGTGGCGGGAAATTCAAGGTTCCGGCCGAGGAGTTGCTGGTACCGCAGGAACACGGAGCGGCCCAGGGTGTCCATCTGGGTCCCTACATCATTGATGTAGTACTCCCGCTGCACCCGGTGCCCGGTTGCCTCGAGGATTCTCGCGAGCACATCGCCGGTGGCGGCGCCGCGACCGTGACCGATGTGGAGCGGCCCCGTGGGATTGGCGCTGACAAACTCAACCTGGACGTAGCGGCCCTTGCCGATGTTCACCCGTCCATAGGTCTGATCCTGAGCGTGGATCTCAGGTAGAATGTCGTACCAGGCGGCCGGGCTGATGCTCAGATTAATGAAGCCGGGACCGGCAACCTCCACGCGGGAGAAAAGGCCGCCGCCGTCCCCCATCTGCTCGACGAGGGCGGCGGCCACCTCGCGGGGGGAACGACGGTTGGCGCCGGCGAGCGTCAGGGCCACCGTAGTGGCGAAGTCGCCGTGGGCCTCTTTCTTCGGGACCTCCACCTGGGGTTCGAAGTCGACGGGCATCTGGAGTAGGCCGCGCTCCCGGCAGTGCTCGAGGGTCTGGTTCAGGATATTCAGGATTCGCTGTTTGATCATGATACAGGTTCTCTCATCAATCCTACCGCTCCAACAAAGCAAGACGCCCCAAATTGGGCGATTCACGGGCGCGGGAAATCCACTCGGGCGGGGGCGTAGCCTTCTCCAGCTCGCCTAGGCCGGACTGCGAAGGCTGGGAAGCCCGCTCGTCATGAGGCTCGCCAACCCCTTCCGTAGGGGCGGGGTTTATCCGCCAGAGGCGGATTAATCCCCGCCCGCGAAGAGCCGGTGGTTGCACTACCAGCCCACGCCGCACCGAAGGTGCTTCTCCTATCACAGGCACGTGCCGCTGTCGAGACCTTAGTCCGCACCGCTCTGCACGGGGCTCCCAGTGTCGTCCCAAAGTAGTCCATTTGCCAACCATAATCAAGGGCGACTTGTACCCCGCATTATGCACGAACCGTCTGCTGCGACCGCGGACATGGCCGTCCTTCCGGGCGTCCTCGGGTGTTCCTTCGACAGGCTCAGGACAAGCTCACCTTGCGACGTACTGACAAGTACGCCTCAGGTCCGAGCCCCTGTGGTTGCCCGGTGGCACGACCATCTCCACGATCTCGCTAGGGCGTCTCGTGCATAATGCGGGGTACCTCTCTCCCTTGACAGGGCGCTCAGGCACACCGTAGACTCCTTGCGCTGCACCAGCGGTTGGCGGACCGGCGGACAAGCGGCAGCCGGTGAGGGGGAGATCATGAGCTTTTTCCTGACTGTCCTGGGCTTGGTGATGATCTTGGAGGGCATGCCGTACTTCGCCTTTCCGGAAGGGATCAAATCCTGGTTGGCTTACATCAGCACCCTGCCGGCTGGGCGACTACGCCTGGTGGGGTTCGCCGCTATGGCAGTGGGCATGGGCCTGGTGTACCTCGGCCAGCATGGATAGCGGTTGGCTCCAGATGCGCTTCGCCTCGCAGTCCACCCTGCCTTGGCGGAGCGCGGTGGTTGTGGGCGGCAGGATGGTCTGTTCGGCGAGGCTGCATAGTCGCACCATGAAGGTCGCAGGGATCAGGGGTCAGGGATCACGGAGTAGGGGTCGGGGATTAGGGGTCAGCGTTTTCCTTACGCCTTATGCCTTGCACCCTATGCCCTCTGCCTTCCTTGCCGCTGGATTCTGGCTCCTGGATTCTGACTCCTTACCCCTCGCGCCTTGCCTCACAGACCACCCTGCTTCCCGTGCCGGGCGCGGCGGGGGGAAATCTGTTGACTTGCACCCTTAACTGTGCTTAGCTTGCCGGGTTTAACGGCGACGCAGGATATGTATTGTCTGGATGATTACTCATATGAGCTGCCCCCTGAGCTCATCGCCCAGATCCCCAGCGAGAGCCGGGAGGGGTCCAGGCTCATGATCGTCCATCGGGGCTCGGGCCTGATCCGCCATCAACGGTTCACCGACCTGGAGACTTGGCTCACAGCGGGCGATCTCGTGGTCCTCAATGACACTCGGGTGGTCCCGGCCCGGTTGCTGGGAAGCAAGGAATCGGGGGGACGGATTGAACTCCTGGTGCTCTACCCGGCGACGGACAGCAACCCCTACCGCTGTCTGGTCAAGGCCAAGAGGCCGCCGAAGCCTGGGATGATGCTCATTCTCGCCGGGGGGATCCGGGCCAGAGTCCGGGACCCGGTGGTGGCCGGCCAGAGCCGGGTGGAGTTTCTCATCGCAGGCCCCCTCCTAGATCTGCTGGAGCAGGGCGGGTCGGTGCCCTTGCCGCCATACATCCGGCGGAACGGTCAGCCCGGCACCGACCCCGCTTCGATGGGGGGCATGATGTCGGACGCTCAGGCATACCAGACCGTCTACGCCAGGAGGCCGGGTGCGGTGGCAGCGCCCACGGCGGGGCTCCACTTCAGCGAGGGCCTTATCGAGCGGTTGCGCGCCAAGGGGGTTCACTTCGCCACCTTGACCCTTCACGTGGGGGCCGGAACCTTTCTGCCGGTTCGGGAAAAGGATATCCGCCAACACCGTCTCCACGAAGAGTTCTTTGACATACCGGTGGAAACGGCGAGTGCCGTTCGCGCGGCCAAGGCGGACGGCAGGCGCGTCGTCGCGGTGGGAACTACCACGGTGAGGGCCCTTGAATTTGCCGCCCGCCAGGGCGGGGTGCAAGCCGGCAGCGGTTGGTGTGATCTCTTCATCTACCCAGGCTACCGCTTTCAGGTCATCGATACCCTGTTGACCAACTTCCACCTGCCCGGTTCGAGCCTCATCATGCTGGTCTCGGCATGGGCGGGGCGCCCCCTAGTGCTGGAGGCTTACGCCGAGGCCGTCCGAGAGCGGTATCGCTTTTACAGTTACGGCGATGCCATGTTGATCGAGTAACCGACGCCGTGCAGTTCCAGGTCTTGCAGCGAGCCGCGGGGAGCGCCGCCCGACTGGGTGAACTGTGTAGCCCTCACGGGGCGATCCGGACTCCCGTCTTCATGCCCGTGGGTACCAGGGGTACGGTGAAGAGCCTGACCCCGGAGGATTTGTACGCCCTCGGCGCCGAGATTATTCTGGCGAACACCTACCATCTCTGGTTGCGCCCGGGAGCGGAGGTGGTGAAGGCTCAGGGGGGTCTGCACCGGTTCATGCACTGGGAGAGGCCGCTCCTCACTGATAGCGGCGGCTACCAGGTCTTCAGCCTGGCGCAAAGCTCGCAGGTGAACGAGGAGGGCGTGACCTTCCAGGCGCACCTGGACGGCTCCAGGCACTCGCTGACGCCGGAGAAGGCGATCGAGGTCCAGGAGGCGCTGGGAGCGGACATCATCATGTGTCTGGACGAGTGCATCCCCTACCCGACAAGCGATGATTACACCCGGGAGGCAACGGAGCGAACCATTAGGTGGGCGAGACGGTGCCGGGGGGCGAAGATGAGAACCGACCAGGCCCTCTTTGCCGTTGTCCAGGGGGGGACTTCGCCGGAACTCAGGTGCCTGTGCGCCGAACAGCTGGTAGAGCTCGATTTTCCGGGCTACGCCATCGGCGGGCTCAGCGTCGGCGAACCCAGGGAAGCCATGGTGGAGGCCGCGGCGGCGGTTCTTCCCCGTCTTCCAGCGGAGCGGCCTTGTTATGTCATGGGGGTAGGCGCCCCGGAGGACCTGGTGGATCTGGTGGGACTCGGAGCGGACATGTTCGATTGCGTGCTCCCAACGCGGAGCGCCCGCACCGGCCAGCTCTTCACCAGGCACGGGCGGATCGTCATCAAGAACAGCCGGCATCAGGAGGAGGATGCTCCCATCGACGACGGGTGTACGTGCTACACCTGCCGGCACTATTCCCGGGCGTACTTGCGTCATCTTTTTCTCAACAAGGAGCTTCTGGCGTATCGCCTCAATACGATCCATAACCTCTGGTATTTTCTGGAGCTCATGCGAGAGATGCGGCGAGCGATCGCCGCGGGAATGTTTGGTCAGTTCAGAGGCGAGTTCTACCGACAAAGACAGCACCACTCGGAGTAACCGGCGCTCTTCCGGGGTGGCACTCCGAGAGGCTTCGAGGACGAGGAATCAAGGAGGCAGGACATGGACTGGATGGGTGTGGCGCATGCCATGGGTATCGGGGGTATCGGGGGCGAGCAGGGAGGTCAGGGCAGTTGGGGAGCCCTGGTGCCCCTTGTCCTCATGTTCGTCATCTTCTATTTTCTATTGATCCGACCGCAGCAGCAGAAGCAGAAGAAACACCGCCAGATGCTGGCAAACATCAAGAAGGGCGACGTGGTTATCACCTCCGGCGGGCTTCACGGCAAGATCACCGGGCTCACGGATGCCGCGGTCACCTTGGAGATTGCCGAGAAGGTGCGGGTCAAGGTGTCGCGAGGCTACATTGCCGGCACGGTTTCGAGCACTCCTGAGCCCGAGGCAAAGAAACCGTAAGGGTCAGTGATATGTAGTCCGTGGTCAGTGGTCGATGGAGGATTTGACACGTGTAGTCTGAACACAGTGGTCTGGTCGGTCCTCCGAGACGCAGCGAGGACGGGCCGCCAACGGACAATGGACCATGGACGAGGGACCTCACGACAACGGACTATTGACGACGGACTTGATGGTAACGGACGCCCGCGAAGGGATGGCCGCGAAGAACGGGCGGCCGTGTTAAGGTAAAGGAGAGAGTTGGCGTGAAAGACCTGAGATGGCGCATTGTTGTGGTGGTTGCGGTTGTCGCAGTAGCGCTCCTCTACCTGCTTCCCACGTTGAGTAAAGAGCTGCCCCGCTGGTGGACCAACGTGTTCCCCAGCGAGAAGATCCACCTCGGTCTGGACCTCCAGGGCGGCATGCACCTCCTCCTCGAGGTGCAGACCGATAAGGCCGTGGAGAACACGGCCGAGCGCCTGGCCCAGGAGATGAAAGACGACTTCCGCGAGGCTCAGATCCGTTTTCGCCAGGTGGAGCGGCAGGGTGAGGATCAGATCCTCGTCACCCTGGCATCAGGGCAGCCGTGGGAGCCGGTGAACAACCTCTTCAAGGAAAAATTCCCCACGTTGGATGTGGGTACCCGGAGCTCCGAGGGGGACCAGATCCAGGTGGTTCTCCAGCTCAAGGCGGCTCAGGTGCAGCATTTGAAGAAGCTGGCTGTGGATCAGGGGCTCGAGACGATCCGGAACCGCATCGATCAGTTCGGCGTGACCGAACCGGATATCAGGACTCAGGGGGAAAACCGGCTCCTCGTGCAACTCCCGGGCATCAAGGACACCCAGCGGGCCATTGATCTCATCGGCAAGACGGCCCTCCTCGAGTTCAAGCTCGTGGATGAGCAGCACAGCGTGGATGAGGCGGTCGCCGGGAAGGTGCCCCCGGGAGACAAAATCTACCACGGCACCAAAGTTGACCCGGCCACGGGACAGGTGAGCCGGACGACCTACCTCCTCAAGGACCGTACCCTCCTCACCGGGGATTACCTTACCAATGCCGAGGTTCGGATCGACAGCCAGTACAATCGCCCCTATGTGGCCTTGAGCTTCAACGACACCGGCGCCAAGATGTTCGAGCGTCTCACCGGTGAGCACGTGGGCGAGCGCCTGGCCATCGTGCTGGACGAGAACGTCTACTCCGCCCCGGTCATCAAAGATCGCATCAGTGGCGGTAACGCGGTGATCGAGGGGCAGTTCACCATGGATGAAGCCAAGGACCTGGCGGTGGTGCTGCGGGCCGGCTCTCTCCCGGCCCCGGTGAAGATCCTCGAGCAGCGCACCGTGGGGCCCTCCCTCGGGCGGGACTCCATCAGGAGGGGGCTCATCTCCATGGCGGTGGGCGGCCTCGTCGTGGTCCTCTTCATGATGGTCTACTACAAGGCGTCCGGCGTCGTCGCCGATCTGGCCCTCATCATTGATATTGTGTTGATCATGGCAGGGCTGGCCGCACTCCGTGCCACCCTGACCCTGCCCGGAGTGGCGGGGATCATCCTCACTATCGGCATGGCGGTGGACGCGAACGTTCTCATCTTCGAGCGAATTCGCGAGGAGCTTCGCCTCGGCAAGACCCCCCGGGCGGCGGTGGACACTGGCTTCGACAGGGCGACCATCACCATTCTGGATGCCAATGTGACCACCCTCATCGCCGCGGTGGTGCTGCTCCAGTTCGGCACCGGACCCATAAAGGGCTTCGCGGTGACCTTGACCCTCGGCGTTCTCGCCAGCATGTTTTCCGCCATCATTGGGACGAAGATCGTCTTTGACTATTTGCTTCAAAAACGTCGGGTGAAGACCCTCAGCATCTAGCCGGCCTTTGACGGAGGCGGCAAACCGGGAGTAAGGTGCATGGAACTCATCAGACCGGACATCAACATCGACTTCGTCGGCAAACGGACATATGCCTACCTTCTGTCGCTCACCCTTATCATTCTCAGCCTGGTTGGTCTCGTCTGGCGGGGAAACTCCCTGTACGGGATCGACTTTGCAGGCGGCACTGTCATTCAGGTGAGCTTCGCCCAACCCACCGACGCCGGCAAGATCAGGGAGGGCCTGCAGGAGATCGGCCTCGAGCGGA
>Ga0335070_10008681_pt1 | contig 11924 bp, 5 predicted proteins | sample Lox_Sample_13_FD_206722 | JGI IMG/M metagenome (GOLD analysis project Ga0335070, IMG submission 206722) | Soil microbial communities from Loxahatchee National Wildlife Refuge, Florida, United States - Lox_Sample_1.3 | ecosystem: Environmental > Terrestrial > Soil > Wetlands | place: USA: Florida...
ATGGATGAAGAACACAGAAATCTGGGTATTTATCTTTTCCCTCGGTCTGCTCAGTCTGAACTGGCCCTTTCTCCAGATATTCTATACCGATGAGGTCTCCTATCTATTCGTCACATGGATTCTCCTCATTGTGCTCGTGGCGCTTGCGGCTCATAGAACCAGCAGCAACAGCAGTTCAGAAACCTAGGGATGTTCGCACCGTATAACGTCTTTCTCATCGTTCTTGGCTATCTCCTGCTCCTTTTTGCCGTTGCCTACTACGCAGAGGGGATGGAGAAGAAAGGCAAAAGTGTCGTCAATAATCCCTATATCTATTCCCTGTCGCTCGCGGTGTATTGCACCTCGTGGACCTTCTACGGCAGCGTAGGCAAGGCGGCCACCTCCGGTCTGTCGTTTCTCACCATCTATCTCGGACCCACCCTAATGGCTGCCCTCTGGATGGTGGTTCTCAAAAAGGTGGTGAGGATCGCAAAGGTGAACAGGATCACCACATTGTCCGATTTCATCGGTTCGCGTTACGGCAAATCCCTTTTCCTCGCCGCCCTCGTGACCATCGTGGCGGTAGTGGGGGTTACCCCTTACTTAGGACTACAGATCAAGGCAATCATAAACACCTTTACCATCATTTCTGGTGAAACCAGAGGGAGCGCAGAGGCGGGACTCTTCATCACCTTCACCCTCGGGATCTTTGCCATCATCTTCGGCGCACGACGGCTGGATTCCTCCGAGCGCCACGGAGGCCTTGTCTTTGCCATTGCGTTTGAAGCAATGGTGAAACTCGTTGCCTTTATTGTCGTGGGGGTCTTTGTGACCTACGGCCTCTTTCACGGGTTTCATGATATCTTTGCCAAAATTGAGAATAGCGAGTACTCCGTGCTTCTGTTTCTGGGAGAAGGAACGGGGACCGATTACCCTGAGTGGCTTGCCCTTATCTTCCTTTCGATGATGGCCATCATGTTCCTGCCCCGCCAGTTTCAGATGGCGGTGGTCGAAAATTACGACGAGGCCCACATTGCAAAGGCTGCCTGGCTCTTTCCCCTCTATCTTTTCTTGATAAATATCTTCGTGTTGCCCATTGCCTTTGGCGGACTCCTCCTTGGTGGCACAGAGAAGATGGCTGATTACTTTGTGCTTACCCTGCCCTGGAATCACGGGAGCCGTTATTTGTCGCTCTTTGCCTTCATCGGTGGTTTTTCCGCTGCAACAGGCATGGTGATTGTTGAGACCCTGGCCCTGAGTACGATGGTGATGAACAGTATCATTATGCCTGCCCTCATCAATTTCCATGATGCGCCCAAGTTCCCTGCAGTGGTCCTCAATATCAAGAGAATTGTGATCCTGGGGGTTGTATATCTTGGTTACGTCTTCGCCACTTCCATCGGCGAATTTTACAGTCTCGTCGAAATCGGGCTTAAGTCATTTGCGGCAGTGAGCCTCTTTGCTCCCGCGTTCTTTCTCGGTCTTTATTGGAAGAGGGGGACAAGAAAAGGAGCCATTGCCGGACTCATGGCGGGTTTTGGCGTCTGGCTCTACACCCTGTTACTCCCGGCACTTATCAGGGCAGGGATTGTGAAGGAAGTGGGGATCATCGGCATGATGACCGGCTCTGTAATGCTCAATCCGCATAGTCTCTTCGGGATTCAGGAACTTGGGAAGTGGGGGAGCTCACTTTTCTGGAGTATGCTCTTCAATCTTATCTTTTATGTCGGGTTCTCTGTCTTTACAAGACAGACAAAGGAAGAAGAAATTCAGTCCCTTATCTTTGTGGAGTCTTACGAAAAGGTGAAGGAGTTTGCCCACGGAAGTTCGTACACAGTAAATGATATCGGTGATATCCTTGCCCAGTATATCGGAAGGACAGAGGGGAGGGAGGTCGTCCGGAATTTCTTGTCAAGGAAACACAAGAAAGGGGACGAACTGACCCCAAAGGAACTCTTTGAATTGCGCGACGAGGCCGAGAAGGTCCTCTCAGGGGCCATAGGTTCTTCCATGGCAGCAATTATCTTTGAAGACAAGCTTGTCTTGACCGAGAAAGAGAGGGGAGAGCTCTCCGAGTCCCTGAAGCATATCACCGAGAGCCTGCGCCTCTCACGGCAGGAGTTGGCAGAGGCGAACAGGAATCTCGCGTATCTCAAGGAGTTCAGCGAGAATATTATAGAGAGCGCACCTGCGGGCATCGTCACCATCGATTCCCATCTGAGGGTGAGGTACTGGAACAGGGAGATGGAGACCATTACCGGCATCAGGAGGGCTGACGCATTCAACAGATCGATTATACAGCTGCTGCCCTGGTTCACCGGGGAGATTCTTAAGCAGAACGAACAAGGGGAGATGTGTGTACAGACGCCTTCCCTGCAGTCATTCAAAATCAATATTAGCCCTTTTAAGGACCCGTTGGGAGGACATGTAGTGATCCTGGAGGACGTCACTGAGAAGCAGAAAATGGAAGAAGAGCTTCTCCAGACTTCGAAACTTGCCAGCATCGGCAAATTGACTGCAGGCATCTCCCACGAGATTGGTAATCCCCTTGCGTCCATTTCTTCCCTTGTGCAGGAACTCCGATCGTTGCCCATGGAATCACACGAGGATGTGGAATTTGCGGGAGAATCTTTAAAGACCATCAACAACCATATCGAGCGGATTGCAAAGATTGTGCGAAGTCTGGGGGATTTTGCGAGGATCTCATCCGCTGAAAAGGTCACTTCCAATATATGGGAGATTCTGGAATGGACCATTAATTTGGTGAAATATGACAAGAGATTCAAAAATATTCAACTCACCACGGATCTGCAGGATATTCCCCTGCTGAAGATCAATCCCGACAAGATACAACAGGTATTTGTCAACCTCACTATAAACGCTCTTGATGCCATGCCCGACGGTGGGAAGCTTAGTATCTCGATGAAGAGGGTGGATTCCACCGTGGAGGTCGTGTTCAGCGATTCTGGCGCCGGCATAGACGAATCCGCGCTTGGCAAGATATTTGATCCATTTTATACCACGAAGTCGCCCGGCAAGGGCACCGGACTTGGTCTCAGCATTTGTTATGGTATAATCCGGGAGCACAACGGCACCATCAGCGTCAAGAGCAGGAAAGGAGAGGGGACAACTTTCGTGATCAATCTCCCTATAGGAAACAATGCATGAACGCTGCAGGGCCTTTATCGCCTGAGGTATGAGAGGGGCAATCCCCGGTCATGACGATTTCCAAGGAAAGGGATGGCTAGCAAAGCAAAATGGCGGAGCGATTGCTCATAGTTGAGGATGAGGCGACACTTTCCGAATCGCTGCAAAGGGTGCTTTCAAAGGATGGATATGAAGTGGATGCGGTCAATAGCGCCGAGACCGCACTCAGGAACATTGAGACAATTGCCTATGACCTTCTCATCACCGACATAACGCTTCCGGGGATCGATGGCATCGAGCTGTTAAGGAGGATCCGGGAGAAATTCCCCGACCAGATCATAATCATAATGACCGCATATGCGTCTATAGAGACTGCAGTGGGCGCCCTCAGGGGCGGCGCCTACGACTATGTGATAAAACCGATCATTCACGAAGAGATAAAAAGGATTGTGAGAAATGCCCTGAGGGAGAGGTCGTTGATGGCAGAGAATGTTATCCTCAGGAAGCAGATAGAGGAACGCTACGATTTTGAAAAGATAGTGGGAGAGAGCAAAGAAATCACCTCGTTGATAGGGGAAGTCAAGAAGATTGCAAATTCCAGGAGTAATGTCCTTCTCCTTGGTGAAACCGGCACAGGCAAGGAACTCGTGGCAAGGGCCATCCATTTCAACAGTGCACGGCAGGACAAGCCCTTTGTGCCTATCAATTGCAGCGCAATTCCTGAAAACCTTCTGGAGTCCGAGCTTTTTGGGTATGTAAAGGGAGCGTTCACCGGCGCGACGGGTTCAAAGCGGGGACTGTTTGAAGAGGCCAATGGTGGAACGGTCTTTCTTGACGAGATAGGGGATCTCAGCCAGCTGTTGCAGGCCAAATTGCTCCGGGTCATGGATGACCACGAGATTCGACCCATTGGGGGCGTGCAGTCAAAGAAAGTTGATATCAGATTCATCGCTGCAACAAATATCGATATTGTAAAGGCAGTGCGCGAAAGCCTTTTTAGGGAGGACTTGTATTACAGAATAAATGTGGTGTCGATAACTTTGCCTCCCCTTAGGGAAAGGAAGGAGGATATTGATATCCTTGCCAGACATTTCTTGGAGAAATATTCCCATGAGATCGGGAAACCGGTTAAGTTTATTGATGATAAAGCATTGAAGCTTCTCATGGATTATGCCTGGCCAGGCAATGTGAGGGAACTGAAAAACATAATTGAAAGAGGGGTGCTCATTACTGAAAGCAACACCCTGTTTCCAGAACACCTGCCTGAAGGCATTAAGACGGCCGGTATCTTTGGCTCAAAGGCGCTCGACGATACCCTTTCGATTGAAGCCTATACAAAAGAATTCATATCCAGACACCAGGCACACTACACGGAGCAGAAACTGGCTGAGATGCTCGGCATAACAAGAAAGGCATTATGGGAAAAAAGAAAGCGATGGGGAATAAGAAAGAAAAAAACATGAAGGTTACTTTTTTGCACAAATAGTGAGCTGAATGCAACCAATAGTAACATTATGTAACTAACTGTAAAATATAGAAAAATAATTATTTAACCATAAATGATACTAATAGTAGCAATTAGGCCATCCATCTAAAACCAAGAGTTTAGGAGTTGGAGGTCGAGCTTAATATGAAAATGTTTTAATTATAATAAGTTATAACTAATTACATTTCCATACGCTTGCAGGCACACCCTTTGCAAATATTAAGAGCGGTCGCAGTTGACCATTCCTATGGTATTAACAGAGCTGAATAGTCTAAATCCAAAGGGCAGTGAGGACCTCATTGAATTCCTGAAGCGTGTTTCGCCATTTCAGGAGCTGGATGATGCCACGATTAGAGACATATCCAAGGGTGTTTCCATAGAGTTCTATCCAAAGGGATCTACGATTCTCAATCAGGAGGGACTTGCGAGCGAATACCTTAGGATCGTCAAAAAAGGAGGGGTGAAGGTCTTCCTTAAATCCAGCAAGGATGAGGAGGTCATCATCGATTCCAGGGGGGAGGGGGACTCTTTCGGGTTCCTCTCTCTGATCAGCCATGATAAATCGAGGGCAAACGTCGTTGCGATAGAAGACACTACCTGTTATCTCATCAGCAGAAATGTCATTTTCAAGCTGTTGGTGACCTATCCCTCCTTTGCAGAATATTTTCTTGCGTCATACCTCAATAAATATATCGATAAAACCTATAAGGAAATGCATAAAAAAAGTATACTCTACGGGAGCGGGGACAGGCTTCTCTTCACTATGCAAATAGGAGAACTTGTCACAAAGGAGGCAATAACAGCATTGCAGGACATCTCGATAAAAGAGGCGGCTGAGACCATGACTAATAACAGGATAAGTTCTCTCGTTCTTCTTGATTCTTACGGTGTTCCTTCAGGAATAATCACCGACCGGGACTTGAGGGACAAGGTGGTCTCGAAGGGAAGAAGCTCTGCCGACCGTATAAGCAGTATCATGAGTGTCTCCCTTATCAAGGCGGATGCGCGGGATTACTGTTTCGAGGCACTTCTGAAAATGCTCCGATACGGAGTGCACCATCTCCTTGTGATCGACAATGGTAACCTCAAGGGAGTAATCACGAATAATGACCTCATGATGCTCCAGGGGACTTCTCCGGTTACGGTGGCCCGAGAGATAGAGGATCAGCAAACCATTGAGGGATTGCTCTTTGCCTCAAATAAGACAAACAAACTGATCGAGTTATTTCTGAAAGAGGGTGCCAAGGCGAGCAATATCAGCAGGATCATCACGGAGATCAATGACCGGCTTTTGAGGAAAGTACTCGAGGTTACGGAAAAGAAACTCGGCCCACCTCCTCTGAGTTACTGTTGGATCGTGTTTGGCAGCGAAGGACGGAAAGAACAGACCTTCAAGGCCGATCAGGATAATGCGATTATCTTCGGAGACCCCGATGACCCGACAAAGGAGGAGGAAGCGAGAAGATATTTTTCAGCCTTCACTTTGCTGGTGAGGGATGCGTTATTGAAATGCGGATATCCTCTCTGTCCTTTAGATTATATGGCGAGCAATCCGCTCTGGTGTCAGCCTCTGAAAACATGGAAAAAGTATTTCTCCGACTGGATCAATGAACCGACCGCCGATACGGCGCTGAAATCGTTCATATTCTTTGACTTCAGACCCATCCATGGAGAACTGAGCCTTTCGTCCGACCTTAGAGACGCCCTCATGCCCATGCTGGCAGGAAAGAAGTTATTTTTTAGTCACATGGCGCACACCATCATCAACAACATGCCACCCCTCAGCTTCTTGAAGAGTTTTATCGTCGAAAAGAGCGGGGAGCACAAAGATGAATTTGACCTGAAGATGAAGGGTATCGGTCCTCTGGTCGATATGGCGAGACTTTTTGCTCTTGAACAGGGGGTTCAGGAAACGTCGACGCTCGAAAGAATAGACATCCTCAAGGAAAAACATATCATTGTAAAAGAGTACGCTGAAGAGCTCGAACACGCTTTCGAGTTCTTCATGCTCCTCAGCATTCAGCATCAGTTCGAACAGGTGAAATTGGGAGGGGAGCCAAGTAACTTCATCAACCCAAACCGGTTGAGCATTTTTGAAAAAAGGTCTATGAAAGGAGTTTTTCAGCTTATTTCGAAGGTGCAGGTTCTGATCGCCGACAAATACGCTTATCCTATCTGGTTGAGATATTTGAGGAGTGCTCTTGGATATGAAGAGAAAGTCGCCTCGCATTGATGAAGGAGGTCGACCACGAAGGAGGTGATAGATAGAAAGATCCGAAAAGTATGTGGCTACGGTCGTGGGCCGATTGAGGATGTTCCACCGATATCTGCACAGAGCCAAGGCAGGATGACTGTGGACAGAGGAAACGGCCTATGCAGTGAAGGACGTTCTCTGAATTTCTCATTCCAGCGGGTCGTTGTAATTCAGGATGGCCTAAGGAGGAGAAAAATAGAAAAAGGTGAGGAGAAGGGACATGAGAAAATCGTTATTACATTATGAAGGGAGGAGCAAATGACAGCACAAGAGCATAAAGTGCCTGGAAAGGCATGGGTAGTTGTTTTTGCGGGAATGGCAATCAACCTGTGTCTCGGAATTCTCTATGCGTGGAGCGTCTGGGCCAAGGCGTTGGTCAATGTGAAGGATGCGGGAAGCGTTATGACCGGGATCAATGAGGGCTGGACCTATCTGACCAATGCACAGGCAGCAACGCCGTTTTCCCTATGCGTCATCATTTTTGCGCTGTTCATGATTCCGGGAGGGCGTATTCAGGATAAGTTCGGCCCTAAAGTCGGCGCAACCGTGGGAGGGTTATGCCTGGCAGCGGGATGTATTCTCGCGGGTTGGATGAGAAGTTATACGGGCCTCATCGTTGGATTCGGTATCCTCGGCGGTATCGGAATGGGCATTGGGTACGCCGCTCCGACACCCGCTGCGCTGAAATGGTTTGGCCCTCATAAACGCGGTTTAATAGCGGGCCTTGTTGTCGGCGGGTACGGAGGGGCCGCGCTCTATATTGCTCCATTGGCCCAAACTCTGATTGACAACTACGGCATTTCAGGGAGCTTTATCGGCTTGGGGATCTTCTTTGCGGCCGTCGTCGTTATCGCCGGACAGCTGCTCTCATGGCCCCATGCCGGATATGTGCCTCCCGGAGCAAAGGTGTCAGCAGAAAAGGCAGCGGCTGCTGCGAAGAAGCAGACCGCGCACGATTGGAGTGCGCGAGAAATGACGAAGACATGGCAGTTTTATGCGCTGGTCGTTTTGTTTATCGGTTCGGTGCAATCCGGCCTCCTCATTATCGCAAACGCAGCGGGTATGTTGGCGACAACCGCCAAAGGCATACCTTTCCTTATGGCGAATGCCTGGATACTCGCCTCTTTCGGCGGTGCAGTCAATGCCTTGGGAAGAGTAGGCACAGGGATGTATTCTGATAAATTAGGCAGAGCGAATGCATACACTGTCAACTGTGTTATTTCGGCCATCTGTCTTTTTGCGATGCCGACCATTATCGCATCCAAGAGTGTTCTTTTCCTGTTCCTGGCGGTAGGCATTGCATATTGGCAATACGGCGGCGGACTTGCATTACTCCCGGCGATGACTGCGGATTTTTACGGCCCAAAGAACCTTGGTTTCAATTACGGCCTGGTTTTTTTGGGGTGGGGACTCGGATTCTTTATGGCGAGACTGGGTGGTACGATTAAAGACGTTACCGGCAGTCTCGATTATGCATTCTATCTTTCGGCAGCAGTATTGATTGTTGCGGTTATCCTTGTGAGGGTTACCCATAGGCCGAGATGGAAAACAGAGTTCGCGGAGCCGGACACGCCTCGCACATTGTGAGTCCGAAGGATTATAAAGAGCAGACAATAGATGGTAGTGAGTTTTCTCATCTCAAGGATAGACTATTAAGAGACGAGAACGAGCCGGGTTACGCTGACGGAAGCTTAGCAATTACTCTTTAGAGTAAAATACAAATCTTATGGAGGAATTTGCAATGGCGGAAAAGAAAGTGAAGGAAGGCATTGAGACATCCGAAGCCGAGATTGCGGTGCATTGGGGGGAAGAGCAATTCTTCTATCCTTCCACAAAATTCATTGCCCAGGCGAACATGACTGATGAGACGGTCTATGACCGGTTCAGTCTGGAGAACTTTCCGAACTGTTTCAAGGAGTATGCAGACCTTTTGACATGGTATAAGTATTGGGATGAAATACTCGATACCAGCGATGCCCCTTGCTATAAGTGGTTCAGAGGCGGGTTGATCAATGCAAGTTACAACTGTGTTGACAGACATCTTGCAAAGAATAAAAACAAGACAGCGATCCACTTCGTACCGGAGCTTGAGACTGATAAGGTGGAGCATGTCACCTACCAGGAGCTGTATGTGAGGGTGAATGAGTTTGCAGCAATCCTTAGGGATTATTGCGGTCTGAAAGCAGGAGACCGGGTAACGCTCCATATGCCGATGGTGGCTGAACTCCCTGTCACCATGCTCGCCTGCGCGCGACTCGGCATTATACACTCCCAGGTCTTCGGCGGATTCAGCGGGAAGGCGTGCGCTGACAGGATAGTTGACTCAGGAAGCGAATACCTGATAACGATGGACGCGTATTTCAGGGCCGGGAAGATTCAGGATCATAAGGAAAAGGCTGATATCGCCGTGGCGGAAGCTGCAAAAGATGGACAGAAGATCAAAAAGGTTCTGATATGGCAGCGCTACCCCGGCAAGTATTCTAGTGCGACTCCGATGGTCAATGGTCGCGATTTCATTATCAACGACCTGCTGAAAGATTATTATGGTGTAAGGATTGACCCGGTCCAAATGCCTGCCGAAGCGCCGCTCTTTCTTATGTACACCAGCGGTACCACCGGAAAGCCCAAGGGAGCACAGCACAGCACCGGCGGTTATCTTGCGTATGTAACCGGGACATCGAAATACATTCAGGACATTCATCCTGAAGACGTATACTGGTGTATGGCCGACATCGGCTGGATCACAGGGCATTCTTATATTGTATACGGCCCGTTGGCATTATGTGCATCCAGTGTTATTTTCGAGGGCGTCCCAACATATCCGGATGCAGGAAGAGCGTGGAGGATTGCCCAGGACCTGGATGTGAACATCTTCCATACCGCACCTACCACCATCAGAGCGCTGAGAAAGGTCGGTCCCGACGAGCCAGCAAAATACAATTACCACTTCAAACATATGACAACCGTCGGTGAGCCGATTGAGCCTGAAGTTTGGAAATGGTATTATCACGAGGTCGGCAAAAACGAAGCGGCCATCGTGGACACATGGTGGCAGACTGAAAATGGCGGTTTCCTATGCAGCACAATCCCTGCACTTAAACCCATGAAGCCCGGCAGTGCCGGCCCCGGCGTGCCGGGTATCCACCCGATTATTTATGACAACGACGGGAACGTAGTCGAGAAGGGATCTGGCAAGGCAGGCAACATCTGCATACAGAACCCGTGGCCCGGCATGTTCCAGACCATCTGGGGAGACCGCGACCGTTTTGTCAAGACCTATTTTGAAAGATACTGCAAAGACCCGAAGAGCAAGAGATGGCAGGATTGGCCGTATCTTACCGGTGATGCTGCGGTTATGGCTGCCGACGGATATGTCCGAATCCTTGGCAGGATCGATGATGTCATCAATGTTTCCGGTCATCGGCTTGGCACCAAGGAAATCGAGTCTGCCGCGCTTACACATCCGCAAGTTGCTGAAGCCGCGGTTGTCCCCGTAAAACATGAGGTCAAGGGAAAGGAACCCGATCTGTATGTTGCCTTGAAACCGGGGTTCAACCCTAGCGAGAAACTTGCGAAAGAAGTCTCAGAGTGCGTTGTCCGTGAAATTGGCGCGATCGCGAGGCCGAGGAAGGTCTGGATCGTCCCTGACATGCCCAAGACGCGTTCAGGTAAGATCATGAGACGGGTGCTTGGCGCTATTTCCAATGGCACGGATGTGGGTGATGTTATGACTCTGGCTAATCCCGAAATCGTCACGTTAATCACAGAAATGGTCCAGGGGAAGGAACCTAAGGTGGAGTTTTAGCGCTGATAAGGGAAGTCTTGAGTGATTCAGACGTCGTCGAACTAAGATGACGAGAGGGGGCAGGGGCGTGAGTCCTTCTGCCCCCTTTGTTGTTGCGGATGAGGAACGACTTTACAACGAGTAACAAAAGCTCTTCAGTCGGCTTGAACAATGCTGATTGAAATCATTGACGAAAACACCGGGCCAAGAGGCGGCTGCCGAAGCGCTTACGGCTATCTTTGCTCGTATCCCGGAGGCCCAATCATATCTGATCAGCGGATTTCGTGAGTGATGCATTTATGCAGGCAGCCCTTTCAGAGCCTTCACGGCAATCGATGACGTCAACAGAGCTTAACGGAGGTAAGGGAGATAATGTATAAGTGGATGATCGACTAAGTGAGCAACTGCCGCATGATGCGCTGAGGGACTTGACACCTGCGGAATATATTGGACATAATGCTGAAGCCACTGCTTTGAAACTGTCTGAGTAATGAGGAAGCCAACGAGACGAACAGGCTTTTTGTACGACGAACGTTTTTTGCTCCATCGCACCGGACCCGAGCACCCGGAGGTGCCGGAGCGGCTTCTCGCTGCGTACAGAGGGCTTGAAGAGGCAGGCCTGATTTCTAGGCTCACGATGGTTAAAGCCAAGCGGGCGCGGCAGGAATGGATCGAGGACGTTCACAGCATTAAGTACATCATGAACTTCGAAGAAGCATGTGTCCTGGGAATGCCTGATTTCAATCATCCGGACTGTCAGATTTCCAGGGAAAGTTTCGAGACCGCCATGCTCGCGGCCGGTGGAATCGTAGATACGGTTCGTCTCGTCTGGGAAGGCAAACTCGACAACGCTTTCTGTGCTGTGAGGCCTCCGGGACATCATGCAGAAGTAAACAAGGCCATGGGTTTCTGCTTCTTCAATAACATTGCCATCGCCGCGAGATACCTCAAGAGAGAGTGTGGCGTGAAAAGGATCGGGATTATAGATTTTGATGTCCACCACGGCAACGCCACGCAGCATATCTTTGAAGACGATCCGACCGTATTTTTCTACTCCATTCATGAGCATCCATCGTTTTCTTTCCCCGGAACCGGACGGGAATTTGAAAGGGGAACAGGCGCTGGTTACGGATTCACCCTGAATTCTCCGGTCTTGCCTGGCAAGGGAGATGCTGAGTACAAGGAACTGATCGAAAAAGAGCTGATACCGGCGTTTGAAGAGTTTAAGCCCGAGTTTATTCTCGTTTCCGCGGGGTTTGACGCACATGTTGAGG
>Ga0335070_10008682_pt1 | contig 11924 bp, 16 predicted proteins | sample Lox_Sample_13_FD_206722 | JGI IMG/M metagenome (GOLD analysis project Ga0335070, IMG submission 206722) | Soil microbial communities from Loxahatchee National Wildlife Refuge, Florida, United States - Lox_Sample_1.3 | ecosystem: Environmental > Terrestrial > Soil > Wetlands | place: USA...
TAGGGAACAAAGGTCATAGTACGGAAGTGAAGGCTTTAAAAACGGATATCGGGTTAGGCCAGAGGTTCTCAGAAGCAAGGGGGACCGTGGCGTCCCCCTTTGCTGGCTTATTTCTATAGGACTTGCCGGTTAGTACATGCCTCCCATGCCACCTCCCGGAGGCATAGGCGGGTAAGCTGGAGCGTTTTCCTTCGGCTTCTCTGCGATCATGGCTTCCGTCGTTAAAAGCAGGGCTGCCACGGAAGCAGCGTTCTGCAGTGCACTGCGGGCAACCTTGGTCGGATCGATGATACCCGCCTCCTGCATGTCATCAACGTAGACTTCCTTGGCCGCGTCGAAACCAAATCCGCCTTTACCGTTCTTCACCTTGTCGATGACGATAGAGCCGTCATGTCCGGCGTTGAGCGCGATCCATCTCGTCGGCTCTTCCAGGGCTCTCTTGACGATCTGCACGCCGAACTGTCGCTCCCCTTCGAGTTTGAGAGTATTCAGTTTGTCAATAGCCCTGATAAAGGCGACGCCGCCGCCGGGGATGATACCTTCCTCGACCGCTGCCTTCGTTGCGTTGAGAGCATCCTCAACACGAGCTTTTTTCTCCTTCATCTCCGTCTCAGTCGCGGCACCCACATTAATAACGGCCACGCCACCCACCAGTTTCGCGAGCCTTTCCTGGAGCTTTTCACGGTCATAGTCGGAGGTGGTCTCTTCGATCTGGGTTCTTATCTGTTTTACTCGAGCCTCTATATCCTTCTTTTCGCCGGCACCATCTACGATAGTCGTGTTGTCTTTATCGATTACGATTCTCTTTGCAGAACCGAGATCCTTTACGCTGATACTCTCGAGTTTAATGCCGAGTTCCTCAGATACTACCTGCCCACCGGTAAGAATGGCGATATCCTCGAGCATGGCCTTTCTTCTGTCGCCAAACCCCGGCGCCTTGACCGCGGCGACCTTCAGGGTCCCCCTCAACTTGTTTACCACGAGGGTTGCCAGGGCTTCGCCTTCCACGTCCTCAGATATGATCAAAAGGGTCTTTCCCATCTTTGCAACCTGCTCCAGAACGGGCAGAAGGTCTTTCATACTGCTGATCTTTTTTTCGTTGATGAGGATGACCGGCTCCTCGAGGACAACCTCCATTTTTTCTGGGTTCGTGACAAAGTAAGGAGAGATATAGCCCTTGTCGAACTGCATACCCTCAACGATGTCGAGCGTGGTCTCCATGCTCTTCGCTTCTTCCACGGTGATGACACCCTCTTTTCCGACCTTGCCCATAGCCTCGGCGATAATGTTGCCGATCGTCTCGTCGTTATTTGCCGAGATCGTTCCTACCTGGGCGATCTCTTTCTGGTCCTTCGTCGGTTTGGAAAGCCTCTTCAATTCCTCGACAACGACCTCGACCGCCTTTTCGATACCCCGCTTCAGCTCCATAGGGCTATTCCCGGCAGCCACCAGTTTTGTTCCTTCCCTGTAAATGGCCTGGGCGAGCACCGTGGCTGTGGTGGTGCCGTCACCGGCGACATCGGAAGTCTTGCTCGCTACCTCCTTTACCATCTGGGCGCCAATGTTCTCGAACTTGTCTTCCAATTCGATCTCTTTGGCCACGGTCACACCGTCTTTTGTGACGGTCGGAGAGCCGAATGATTTGTCTACCATTACGTTTCTTCCCCTGGGTCCCAAGGTAACTCTTACGGCATCGGCAAGTGCGTTTACCCCTCTGAGGAGCGATTCCCTTGCTTTCTGGTCATACAGAATATCTTTTGCCATGGTATCTCCTTCTCTCCTAATCTTTGATTATTGCGAGTATGTCTTCTTCCCTGAGGATCAGGTGCTCTTCGCCGTCAATTTTGATCTCCGTTCCCGAGTACTTGCCGAACAGGATCTTGTCTCCCGCCTTTACTTCAGGCGCCACTCTCTGACCCTTCTCCGTCATCTTACCGCTGCCGACGGCTACGACGCGGCCCTCCTGCGGTTTCTCTTTGGCGGCATCCGGAATAATGATCCCGCCTTTTGTCTTCTCCTCCTCCTCGAGCCTCTTGATAACCACTCTATCCTGTAACGGTTTAACCTTCATTGCTTCGCACTCCCTTCTTTGTTTTAGGAATCTGCACTATGCTACGGTGGTTGTATATAACACAAGATCTACCAGCGCCTTATGCAATCTCTCGTGCACACATTCTTTTTGGAACTGCTCCTTCCTGACGCATTGCGGCTCATCCTCTACCAGGGCCCTTAAGTGTTGTGCTGTTCTGCGGCCCATCTATATAATATAAGCATTATTGTTGCCGTTGGCAACGAGGCCTTGTTTCCTCTAGACGTTAAGGAATCGTACGCGGATCCTACTGCCGGACCCTATTTTGGAAAGTACCGTCGAACTTTCGCCGTAATCTGACGGTCCGTCATCTTGTCGACTGTTTCAACACCTGCAATACGTCCGCCGAGGCCGTGTTTTTCAAGACGTTCTTTAAGTTCGCCCTTCGCCTCACCGGGACCAAATATTACGATGGACTCTGCATCGCGAATAGATGCAATGACGGCATCGTAGTAAATGTTAAGATGTCCCGTAAGTGCTCTCTGTTGGCTATCCTGCGCCTGTACATGGTGAGGTTCATAAGGCCCCTTGAGGGGGGAATCGCCGGAACGGCGGGGCTGTTTTTGAACTCTCGATATTATCAGCCCTATCTCTTCCCCTTTGTCCGTAACAGTCACGATAATGGCCCTCCCATGATCGATCCACAAACCCACTTTTGTTCTCATAGATTTCTCCTTTGACTGAATTGTGCACCACAATGATCACGGTATGAATACAGTATAAGGCTCGCACATGCTATGGACTAGCCGTCGGTCGCACACCCTCTTAACAAAGAGTACGCATTGCAGAATCAGGAGTCAGCAGGCCCTTCCTTCGATCATGTTCGGCTGCGGGCCCCTTGAGGCGTGGGTATTCCTGGTCTGTATTGTGCCTTCAGGCAGAGAAGACACTTATAGCTCAGACTGAGTACTGATCCGGCCCCTTGCAGGTAGAAGAAAGAGCTCAGACAGCACTTCGATTAGGGAGTTAACTGCGGCTAAAGTTCCATGCCCTTCAGAAAAGAGCCCCGACGCCCGCGGTCACCGCCATGGCCAGTGCTCCCCAGAACGTAACGCGCTGCGCGCCCTAACGCCGAAAATTGATTTGTTTAGCCTTGCTTTTTCAATCTCTGTAGTAAAAACGACCACAGGCTCGCCTGCATGAAAGTACTACAAAATAATTGTTGGTCTTGCGACAGACGTGAGTTAGCGCTTGTCGTATCATTCTGTAGATGGCTTTCTTGGTGCAGATAATGAAGGCTTATTGTGATTTATCAGGTGCGCAGCGGAGAGCTTTTCTTAAGACTAAACATGGAGGACTAAATACATGCACCGCACCTACCGTCATGGGTTAATGAAACGGATCCCGCTGGCTCCCTTGATTCTAACCTCTAGGCCGGTCGCCCCGGAGGCGGCGGTTTCGATCTTCGACTTGTAGCTATTGATACTGAACAGGAGGACAGCGACAATCGCAACAATGGCGATCAGGATGACAACCCCGTCCGCAATCACAAGACCTCTTCTTCTTTCTGCTCTCATGGCTTTCACTCCGCGATAGACAGTTACTTATTTCAAGTATAGGCATTCTTGTTCGTCATGAGTAGTCTGTCGGTGAAAGCGGCACCGTGAGTGGGGCGATCAGGGCGCTCTGGGAAGGAAAACCGCTTTGCAGGAAACAGAATGACGAGCGCCGGGCTAAATGCGGAAGGGCACGTTTTGACCCGGTGACGTGAGCTGGCGTTGCACATAGAGGATCAAGAACCCATATTTTATTAAGAGTCGAGCAGTATTAGCATGCGAGGAGTAGCAAACTGTCAAGTCTACAATCTATTATTACCGGAAAGGAGGGATAGGGATGCTCTGGACCATAGGTGTGATTCTCTTGATTTTGTGGCTTTTGGGATTGGTGAGTGGCTACACGATGGGTGGATTCGTTCATGTCCTGCTGGTCATCGCCATTATTGTCGTAGTGGTCCGGCTTATTCAGGGACGAAGAGTGCTGTAGTCGTTCAGAACCTAAACGACCATCTGACTGATAACTGTATGACAGGGAGGAGTACCCGCTATGAAACAGAGAACTATCGTTATCGGCTATCTTGTTCTTGTTATGCTGCTGGCCACCTTTGTGGCCTGTGCATCCACGCCCAAGCAGGAAAGCACCGGCGAATACGTCGACGACTCGGTCATCACGACCAAGGTAAAATCTCTGATTGCAGAAGATGATTTTCTCAAGTCATTCCAGATCAGTGTCGAAACGTACAAGGGCATCGTCCAACTGAGCGGCTTCGTGAGTTCCCAGGCGCTCATCGATAAAGCAGGTCAAATAGCATGGAGCGTCAAGGGGGTCAGATCCGTAAAGAATAACCTGATCATGAAGTAGGTAGTGTTGTCCTTATCAGGACCGCTTAAAACAGGAGACAAACGATGCGGGCGATTGGCAACCTGCTCTGGTTTATTCTCGGCGGGGTATGGATGGGGCTTGCATGGTGGATTGCCGGTCTGCTGGCGTATGTGTCGGTAGTCGGCATTCCCTGGGGTAAAGCATGCTTCGTTATCGGCCGGTTCACCTTTTTTCCATTCGGCAAGGAAGCAATCAGTCGAAAAGAACTTAAACAGAAAGATGATATTGGCACTGGAGCCCTGGGAACCGTCGGCAACGTTATTTGGTTCGTCTTTGCCGGCATCTGGCTGGCGCTCGGGCATGTGTCTTCGGCCTTACTTAACTTCATCACGATTATCGGTATTCCGTTTGGGATACAACACCTGAAACTGGCCGGTATTGCACTGGCCCCTATTGGCAAAACTGTTGTCTCGAAAGAAGTGGCAGCGGCTGCAAGAAAGGCCAATGAGGAAGCAAGGGTAGCGGCTTTGCGGAACAAGAGCTAACTTCTCGAGAGGGACGCGCCGGTCGAAGAGAAAACAATGAAAGTACTTCTCGTGTATCCCAAGTTACTGGAAGCTCCTTTTTTGGTCTCTGTTCAGACGGCCCCGGCTCCTTCCCATGGCACTAACGTATTCCATCTATGGGTTCCATTTCCGAAAAGTCTTGGGAGATCATCGGTAAGTGACGTGGGCGAGAACGTGCAGCAGGTGAGTGGCAACGCAGGGCGGCTGAGGGATTTCGTCCAGGACGTCGGCAACCATACGACCTCAGCGATGAGTTCTCTTGAGGCCTGTTTTAAGATGGGCTTCGGGGTCCTTTTGAAGAATCTATTTCGGGGAGGTGCCCGTTTGAATATCCTCCCTCATTTTGACGCACAAAGGAGGTAGCAATGGGAAATGAAAAAAGTTGTTCCGGGATGTGCTGTGTGCTGTCGTTCTTGATCGGCGCCATTGTAGGAGGCGGTATTGCTCTCCTGGCAGCCCCGAACTCGGGAAAAAGGACAAGGGAGCAGCTGAAGACGATGGCAGGGGACGCGAAAGAGAAGGCAGAGGGTTACTACGGTGAGATGAAGGAGAAAGCGTCCGAAGCAACAGAGAAAGTCCAAGGCTATTACCAGGAGGCAAAGCAAACGGTGGAATCTACAATGGACGCAGCAAAAAAGACTTTCCAGAAGGCCAGAGAGTGATGCTACGGGGTCCACGAACCAGCCCCTGCAGGTGTGGTGGGCGGCATCGTGCTGCTGGTTATGGGAAGCAAGAAAGGCTGATGAGAGGACGTTCACGGATAAACTGAAAGGAAGAGCGCTATGCTGGCAACTATTTTAACCTCAAATCGGCTGCACGCAGCAGCACATAAGCGGAAGCGGACCTCTGTGGCCTGCTTTCGTCGACAAAACAGGGAGGATTAGATCATGCCTTTAATTCACGTAGTGGTGGTTCTGATCGTGGTTGGTGTTCTTCTCTGGCTCATCAACCGGTTCATCCCGATGGCGGGTTCCATCAAGACGATCTTGAATGCCGTCGTGGTCATTGCCGTTGTCTTGTGGCTCCTGAACGTTTTTGGAGTTCTCGGTTCGCTCTCCAGTATCCGCGTGGGGAAGTAACCGTTTAAGCTCGGCAATGCTTAAGACAGAGGAGGAGAGCATGTCAGAAAAAACTAATGCCGCGATAAAACATCCTGGCATGGGGGCCATACCCGGTGCAAAGGGTGCAACCTTTCGCGTATGGGCGCCCCACGCCGAAAAGGTTTACGTCACCGGAACCTTCAATGGCTGGAGTAAAACCTCGGCACCCCTCGTCAATGAGCAAAACGGTTACTGGTCGACTGACGTGTCAGAGGCAAAAGTAGGAGATGAGTACCGATATTTGATTCACACCCCTGCTGCTTGGAATCTCCCTTGTCTCTCCCGCATTGATCCTTATGCCAGGAAGGTGACCAGCTCAATCGGCAACGGCATTATCTATGATCCCCAGGCGTTCGATTGGGGTGATGCTGCTTTTACTATTGCCTCGTGGAATGAGCTTGTCATTTACGAGATGCACATCGGCACCTTTCACGTCGAAGAAAGGGGGCGACCGGGCACGCTGGATAGTGCCATTGAAAAACTGCCCTACCTTCACCAGCTGGGCATCAATGCCGTGGAAGTGATGCCGGTCGCGGAGTTTGCGGGCGACTTTTCGTGGGGCTACAATCCAGCGCATCCCTTTGCCGTTGCGGGTATTTACGGAGGGCCGGACGCACTCAAGCGATTTGTGAAGGCGGCCCACGAGCAGGGCATTGCTGTTATCGCAGATGTCGTCTACAACCACTTCGGTCCCTCCGATCTTGATCTGTGGCGGTTTGACGGCTGGAGCGAAAATGAAAAAGGAGGAATTTACTTCTACAATGATCGTCGCTCGCAGACACCCTGGGGCGAGACCCGCCCCGATTATGGCCGGGACGAAGTGCGCCAATACCTGCGCGATAACGCCCTGATGTGGCTCGAGGAGTACCACGCCGACGGGTTACGCTGGGACGCCGTAACCTATATCAAGAATATAGAGGGCAATGAAGGAAATCCGGCGAATGACATCCCCGAAGGCTGGAGCTTGATGCAGTGGATCAATGTGGAAATCCAAGAACGTTTTCCGGGCAAAATCAGCATCGCTGAAGACTTGAAGAATAACGTATGGGTCAACAAGGATACGGGGGCGGGCGGCGCAGGCTTCAGTGCGCAGTGGGATAGCGAATTTGTTCACCCTATTCGCCAGGCCGTCATCGCTCGTGATGACAACCTCCGCGATCTGGGGGCAGTCAGTAGAGCGATCGGGCATCGCTATGAGTCAGACGCCTTTGAACGGGTCATTTACACCGAGTCGCACGACGAGGTCGCCAATGGTCGAGCCCGGGTGCCCGAGGAGATTTGGCCCGGCAAGGTGGACAGCTGGTTTTCCAAGAAACGCTCCACCCTGGGCGCTGCACTTGTTCTTACGTCGCCCGGTATCCCGATGCTTTTTCAGGGGCAAGAGCTGCTGGAAGATCGCTGGTTCCAGGATAAAGACCCGATCGACTGGTCGCGAGCTGAGGACGAGCACGGTATTCTCGGCATGTACCGGGATCTAATCTCGCACCGGCGCAATCTGTCGGGTGTGACGCGAGGGTTGTGCGGTCAGAATATCCATATCTATCATTTTGACGATGAGGCCAAGCTCATCGCTTTTCATCGCTGGGACAAACAGGGCCCGACCGATAGCGTCGTTGTAGTGGTGAATATGACGAATGAAAACCGCGATGGGTATCGCATCGGTTTTCCGCGGGCCGGATTGTGGAAGACACGCTTTAACAGTGACTCCTACAACTACGGTCCGAATTTTTACAATCATCTGACGCCTGACGTCGAAACCCATGAGGAAGGAGCCGATGGACTACCCTGCTCGGGCGAAATAAGCATCGGGCCATACACCGTGGTAATTTTTTCGCAGGATGGATAAGTTGAGCGGCGGAGTCACGAGCGTCGCATGTATCATGAAAAGACCTGCAAGGGATCCAGCAACGGATGTGCGGGGAACTACGTCCGCTCCGCTGTCCGTTACTCAGTGGTCTTTGCAGAGGACAACTGGTGAATGCCCGCAGACCTTCCGGACGATATCTCTTATGAAAGTGGGGTGTTAAGAATATGATGCGCAAACGGATTATTGATCGAAGTTCAAAGGAGCCCTCATCCGTCGATCAGGGCTGGCTCGACCTGGGGCGTCTAGCGCAGGTAGAGATTACGTCCGAGGATGCAAGACATCCCATCGAGTCGGCATTGACAGCCGACGATGGGCCAGGCTGGCTGGCTGGCGAACCCGGTGAGCAGACCATCCGCCTGCTATTTGACGAGCCGCAGGCACTCAGGCACATTCAACTCGTATTTGAGGAAGAGAAACGGGAGCGTACCCATGAGTTTGTGCTACGGTGGTCGGGGGACAGCGGGCGGTCATACCGGGAGATTTTGCGTCAGCAATACACGTTCAGCCCGCCCGGCGCGACCCGCGAGGTCGAAGACTACGTCGTCAATCTCCATGGGGTGACAGTGTTGGAACTGAAGATCATACCCGACATAAGCAGGGGTGATGCCCGGGCGTCGTTGATCCTGCTGCGGCTTGCATAACGTCGATCTACCGCTAAAAAAGCACCCACCAGATAAAGGTGCCGATCATGACCACGCCAAGCGCGATCTTGACGACACTGCCGAACAAAAAACCCATGAAGGTTCCCCAACCGGAACGAAGAGCCTCTCGATAGGATCTGCCCCTCACCAGTTCTCCTAATGCCGCGCCCACAAAGGGTCCCAGGATGAGGCCAGGAAAGCCCGCTGCCAGCGTGCCGATCAGGCCGACAATGAGAGATCCCCACGTCCCGGATCGTGATGCACCATACCTTTTTGCACCTATCGCTCCCGCGTAAAAGTCGAGAAGCAGGATGAGAGCGGTAACCACAGACCACCAGACAATCGCTGCCAGGCCGTAAGCTTGCCAGCCTGTTGCAAAACCGTAGAGGAGATAGCCTGCATAGATGAGAAGAATGCCTGGAATGACCGGCATGACCGTTCCTACAAGACCTACTACCATAATCAGGAGGGTGACAATCACCCAGAACGTCCTCATCAAATAAGCCTAATGGCGGGGAGCCATAATTTCAATCGAAGTAACCGGATCACAACCAAAGCTTAAGGAGTGGAGTACCCGCCCGTTAGGAGATGAGGACTTAATTAAAGGCTGACTGTTACCGCCACTGCCCGTCAGGCGGGCATTGAGCGTATTACCATGCCTCCGGGCGAATTCTCCTGTTACAGGATGGAGGTCCTTATCCATACCTTCATCCTGAGCCCAACAATAGTCTGTTGGGTCACCACGGAGAAAGCCCATTTTGTGGTGAAAAACCAGGGGAAGAGGAGCCTCTTTAGCCCCAAATATACGACTGTGTTACTTGGCAAGCAGTGATAGTCACACATCCGGATGGTCTGTTTTTGGCGTGTGTCGATGCGGGCGGCCGGGTTCCGAAGCATATTGTGTCACGAGGTTCGTTACCGCCAGAGTCAAGGGCACAGCGAGAACTGCCCCCGCAGGTCCGAGGACCCAGGTCCAGAAGATCAGTGACAGCGTGAGTGTCAGGATTGAGATATCGAAGCCTTTCTTCATGAATCTGGGCCTGAGAATATACTCGCCGGCAAGGTGAAAGACGTAGTAACCGATTATCACGACAAGGGCTATCTCCCAGCCTGATTCCAAGAAGGCCACGATCGCCGGCGGGATAAGGGCTAACATGAACCCGAGGGTGGGGATGAAATTGAGGAAAAAGAAGAGCACGCCCCACATGATGGGAAAGTCGACCCCTAGGACCAGCAGTAAGATCAGACAGGCTGTTGACTGAAGCAATCCGATGCCGCCCGTGATTGCGACATATTTCTTCACATCCCGGCTGGCATCCTGGAGCCGGGACATGACAGTTGAGTCCACCAGATCGACCCCCGGCTTTGTCTGCCTCCCGGCAAACTCAAAGAGTAAGATGGCGACGAGAAAAATAATGAGTAACGTCTTTTCCAGCACGTTCCCGATGTCGCCGAGCACAGATCCAGCCACGCCGACAAGGCGGTTCGGACTGAAGATTTCCAGAGTCCTTATTTCTGAAATAGCAACACCCCTGGCAGCTAAAAACGTGGTAGCGGTCTCTTGCAGTTCAGTCAGTCTGGCTTGATAGGTCGGCAGCTTTTGAACAAGTCCGGCAACTGATGTTCCGAGTAAAAAACCAACCGAGAGTCCGCCTACAACGACCAGGAGGAGCGTCGCCAGCACGGCGAGGCTGGAGGGAACGCGCTTCCGCATCAACCAGTTCGGGAAAGGCGTAATGCTGTACGCCAGTAGCCAGGCCATAAAGATGACATTTAAGATCGGCGCCGCCGCCTTCAGCCCCGCCACAATGACAACCACGCATGCTCCGGTGGCAAGAGCCCGGAGCAATGGGGAAATCCCCTGGTCAGAAGTCATGGCTCCTCCCCTTCCCGCCCTTTCAAGGCCGGCCTTCCGCCCGGTCTATCTCCCTCTTGTGCAGGAAATAGATGATATAGACCAGTGCGCCGGTCCAGAGCATTCCAAGAATGACCCAATGTTCGTACTTTCTCACATCGACCATGACTGCCCTTGCTGCAGCCCCGAAGAGGTAGCCGACAAGCGCTAGTGCCACGGACCAGACGACTGCCCCGATCAAATTGAGGATAAAAAAACGGCTTGTGCTGATGCCGCTCAGGCCAAACGCAAACGGTGTCACTGTTCGAAGGCCGTACATAAAACGAAACCCGAGGACGACAAGGGTCCGGTGCCGGTCAAAAAGCTTAAATACCTTTTCAACCTTAGCCTCCCAGGCAGGTCGCCTGTGCAAGAAGGTCCGACCTCTCGCCCGCCCGACAAAGAAATAGAACTGATCCCCCGCCAGACTCCCTACAAAGGCGGCCAGCATGACCCATTGTAGCTCCAGGTATCCGACGTGGGCCGCAAAGCCTGCAGCGATCAAAATGGTTTCTCCTTCCAAAAATGTGCCAATAACCAACGCCACGTACCCATAGTGCGAAATCAAATACTCGAAGGTCATGCGCTTCCTCCCAAGTCACAATCTCCTAAGAAAAACCAGGCTTCGCTGTGGAGCCTGACCGGGGAACTTCGAATAACCCAATTCAACATCGTTGCGTTGCCGCGTTTGCTTCTATACAGGATGCGTGGCTTTTCTGAGAAAGGGAACCGGACACGGAGATAGCATTTATGATTATTCTAAGTAAGGATAGTACCGGTCCTGGAGTAAAGCAAGGCGGAGCCAACTTTTGATGTCCCGCCCATCGCGCCAGATGAATACGAACAAATTGACAGAGGAGACTGAAGCCCCTATATTTTCTGCAATCGAGGGAGTTCTTATCAAAAAACGACAATTCAACAGTAGGGCCTTCCTGAAACCCGACGGCCACCTTTCTCAAGAAGCCCCGCTCTGCGTGTATCTCCGGTACGACGTCCTGCTACAGCTTAGCGTCTATGGCATCGCTCCTGATTTTCGGGTTTACAGCGTGCCCGCATCCAACCATAGTATGCCTTTATCAAGATCGGCTGATTCGCGCTCACCTTGTTTCGGAAGGCACTTCGGCGGCATCCTGCGAGCAGGATAAGGAGAAGATCATAATGGCTGAATCCCCGGTTTCTCAGGCTACCGTGTCAAGGGAACCCTTGAGCGCCGACGAACTTCGGAAGATCGACGCCTATTGGCGTGCAACTCTTTATCTCTGCGTCGGCATGATTTTTTTAAAAGAGAATCCTCTCCTGAGAGAACCCCTTAAGATGGAACACATCAAGAGGCGCCTCCTGGGCCATTGGGGATCGGACCCCGGTCAGACGTTGACCTGGGTACACCTGAACCGGTTGATCAAGAAGTATGACCTGAACATGATCTATATCTCAGGGCCCGGTCACGG
>Ga0335070_10008683_pt1 | contig 11923 bp, 12 predicted proteins | sample Lox_Sample_13_FD_206722 | JGI IMG/M metagenome (GOLD analysis project Ga0335070, IMG submission 206722) | Soil microbial communities from Loxahatchee National Wildlife Refuge, Florida, United States - Lox_Sample_1.3 | ecosystem: Environmental > Terrestrial > Soil > Wetlands | place: USA...
GCGTCGCGTTCTTCCTCGAGAACTCCGCGCAGCTCGTGCTCGGCGCGCAGTTCCAGAGCTACAACAGCTACGCGTGGGACAACGGCTCGCTGTGGTCGAACGGCTTCACGCTGCCGAGCGGCGTCCATGTCGCACTCGCGCAGATCATCGTCGTCGTCGGCGCGATCGCCCTGATGCTCTTCCTCTCCGGCTTCGTCCAGCGGACGCAGACCGGGAAGGCGATCCGCGCGACCTCGTTCGACCGCGAGGCGGCGGCGATGATGGGCATCGACGTCGACCGCGTGATCGTCGTGACGTTCTTCATCGGCTCGGCGCTCGCGGGCGCGGCTGGTGTGTTCAACTGCCTCGTCTACCAGCAGCTCTGGCCGTACATGGGCTTCCAGGCCGGGCTGTTCGCATTCACCGCGGCCGTCGTCGGCGGGATCGGCAGTCTCCCCGGCGCCGTGCTCGGCGGGATGGTGATCGGGCTCGCCTCGTCGTTCGCGACGGGCTACGTCTCGTCGACGTTCCAGCAGGCGATCGTCTTCGCGATCCTGATCGGCGTGATGCTCATCCGGCCGAGCGGGCTCCTCGGCAAGGCGGCGGTGCAAAAGGTCTGATGGACGGCGGACGCGAGATCCCCGACATTCCGGCGCGCCCCGACGAGGGCGAGCCCGGCATCCGCGTCGGCGTCGACGACTGGGTCGCGACGCACGAGCAGCGGCGGGAGGACCTGCCGGGGTTGCGCGGCCGCCTGTGGCGGGAGGTCGCACGCACGCCTCGCCCCACGTTCTACCTCGCGTTCGGGATCGCGGCGGCGCTGCTCCCCGTGCTCACGAGCGACGGGTACGTCATCCGCGTCGGCTTCGACACGGTGCTCTACATGCTGCTCTGCCTCGGGCTGAACGTCGTCGTCGGCTACGCAGGGCTTCTCGACCTCGGCTACGTCGCCTTCTTCGGCTTCGGCGCGTACGTGTACGCGATGCTCGCGTCGCCGCACTTCGGGCTGCACTGGAGCACGTTGATCGTCGTTCCGCTCGCGGTCGTCATGACGGGGCTGCTCGGCCTTCTCGTCGCGCTCCCGTCGCGACGGCTCGTCGGCGACTACCTGGCGATCGTGACGCTCTTCTTCGGGCAGCTCTTCTACACCGTCTTCCAGAACGGCAGTCGCATCTCGCTGCTCGGGATCGGCCACCACAGCTGGGACGTCACCGGCGGGCCGAACGGCATCGTGGACGTCGACAACTGGAACCTCGGCGGCCTGCACATCGGCTCGCTCCAGGGCTACTACTACACGGCGCTCGTCGTGTTCATGCTCTCGCTCTTCGCGATCTACCTCATCGACGTCTCGCGCACCGGACGCGCGTGGAAGTCGCTGCGCGAGGACCCGCTCGCCGCGGAGCTGATGGGCATCCCGGTCAACCGGCTCAAGCTCGTCGGATTCGCGATCTCGGCCGCGATCGGCGGCCTCGCGGGGACGCTCTTCGCCGGTCTCAACACGGCGGTCTTCGCGGCGGACTTCTACACGCCGACGCTGATCATCATCTACGCGATGCTGATCCTCGGCGGCGCCGGCAGCCTCGGCGGCGTCATCCTCGGCGCCCTCGTCGTCAACGTCTCGCTCGAGGCGCTGCGCACGCCGGGTCACGCGACGTGGATCTTCTACATCGTCATTCTCGCGACCCTGATCGCGAAGGTGCGGCCGTGGCGATGGCTGTTCGTCGTCGTCGGCGGGACGATCGGGCTCGGCTATCTCCTCGTGGCGATCGCGAACGAGTGGTTCCCGCGCTGGACGGCCGGCGCGCCGACGATCGGCGGGTGGCTCGGCGACTGGCTGAACCAGTGGGTGCTGCACCCGTCGAACCCGCAGACGATCGGGAACTACGCGTTCATCATCCTCGTCTTCGCGGTGCTCGGCCTGACGCTGTTGAAGCCGGTGCTGCTCTGGATCGCGATGATCCCGACGCTCTACCTCGCCGCGTTCGCGTGGCAGAACCGGCTCGTCGTCGAGCCGAGCATCACGCGCCTGATCCTCGTGGGCGTGATCCTGATCGTCCTCATGAACGTGCGTCCCCAGGGGCTGCTCGGGGCGGCGCGGGTGGAGATCGTCTGATGGCCGAGAAGCTCCTCGAGCTCGCAGGCATCTCGAAGTCGTTCGGCGGGCTCCGCTGCATCCAGGATCTCGACCTCCATGTGGACGGGGGCGAGATCGTCAGCGTCATCGGCCCGAACGGAGCCGGGAAGACGACGCTCTTCAATCTCATCACCGGCATCTACCGGCCCGATGCGGGCGACATCCGCTTCGCGGGCGAGAGCATCGTCGGGCTGGACGCGCACCAGATCACGGCGCGCGGCATCGCCCGCACGTTCCAGACGCTGCGCCTGTTCCTGAACATGACGGTGAAGGAGAACGTGATGGCGGCCGCGTACTCGCACACGCACGCGGGCATTCTCCGTTCGATTCTCCGTACGCCGGGGATGCGCCGCGAGGAGAAGGAGATCGAGCGCCTCGCGGAGGAGCGGCTCTCGTTCTTCGGCCAGCGGCTCATGGGCTACCGCTGGAACCAGCCGGCCTACAGCCTCTCCTACGCGAACCGCCGCCGGCTCGAGATCGCGCGCGCGACGGCGACGAAGCCGCGGCTCCTGCTGCTCGACGAGCCGGCCGCGGGGATGAACCCGGTCGAGACGCACGAGATCACCGAGCTGATCGCGCGGCTCCGCGACGAGGGCGGCTACACGATCCTCGTGATCGAGCACGACATGCACGTCGTCGAGGGGATCTCGGATCGCGTCGTCGCGCTCGACCACGGCGAGAAGATCTCCGAAGGGACGTTCGAGCACGTGGCCACCGACCCTCGGGTCGTCGAGGCGTACCTCGGCACGAGCGCGACCACGACCAAATGAGCGCGACCGCCCCGCTGCTCCGGCTCGACGCCGTCGACACGTTCTACGGCGCGATCCACATCCTCCAGGGCCTGAACCTCGAGGTCGGCCCCGGCGAGCTCGTCTGCCTGCTCGGCGGCAACGCCTCGGGGAAGTCGACGACGCTGAAGACCATCCTCGGGATCGTGCAGCCGCGGAACGGAACCGTCTCGTTCACCGGCGAGGACGTGACGCGCCGGTCGACGAGCTACCGGATCCGCAAGGGCATGGCGATCGTCCCGGAGAACCGCAGGCTCTTCGGCCCGATGTCCGTGCTCGAGAACCTCCAGATGGGCGCGTACCTCCACGGCGGCGGGACGAAGGAGGACTTCGACCGCGTCTACACGCTCTTCCCGCTGCTCTACGAGCGGCGCGCGCAGCTCGCCGGGACGCTGTCGGGCGGCGAGCAGCAGATGGTGGCGATGGGGCGCGCGCTGATGGCGAAGCCGCAGCTCCTGCTCATGGACGAGCCGTCGATGGGCCTCGCCCCGATCCTCGTCGAGCGGAGCTTCGAGATCATCAAGCAGGTGAACGACGCGGGCGTCGCGATGCTCGTCGTCGAGCAGAACGCGAACGTCTCGCTCTCGATCGCCGACCGCGGCTACGTGCTCTCGACCGGCCGGCTCGTCCTCGAGGGCAAGGCCGCGGAGCTCCGGGAGGACGAAGGCCTTCGCAAGGCCTATCTCGGCCGCTAGCCTTCCGGGTATGAAAGAGCTTCTGCCCGAGATCGACCGCTGGCGCGCGAAGGGCGAGAAGGTGGCGATCGCGACCGTCGTGGCGACGCGCCGCTCGGCGCCGCGGCCGGTCGGCTCCAAGCTCGCGATCAGCGAGAGCGGCGAGCTCGCCGGGTCGGTCTCCGGCGGCTGCGTCGAGAGCGACGTCTGCCTCATCGCGCAGGAGGTGCTCGCGAACGGCGAGCCGCGCCTCCTCTCGTACGGCATCACCGACGACATGGCGCTCGGCGTCGGGCTTCCGTGCGGCGGCGAGATCGACGTGTTCGTCGAGCCGCTCGATTGATCGGCCGGCGTAGACTCGGCGGAGCCGGAACGGAGCCGTCGGCTCGGCCGGCGGCGCAGTGGACATGATCTACGAGGCGCTCCACCGGATCGTCGAGGAGGGCGGCCGCGCCGTCGTGCTCACGATCGTCTCCGGGCCGGGCGCGGGTGGGAAGCTGCTCGTCCGCGAGGACGGCTCGACGGTCGGCGACGGGCCGGCCGACCTCGGCGAGCTCGCGCCGGAGGCGCTCCGCCGCGGCCGCAGCCAGATCTTCGAGCACGGCGAGGCGACGGTCTTCGCCGACGTCTTCGCGCCGCCGGCGCGGCTGCTGATCATCGGCGCGATCGACACCGCGGAGGCGCTGTGCCGCGCGGCGAAGCTGCTCGGCTGGACGTCGATCGTCGCGGACGCGCGCGCCGTCTTCGCGACGCGCGAGCGGCTGCCGAGCGCGGACGAGATCATCGTCGCGTGGCCGGAGGAGGCGCTCGAGCAGGTGAAGCCGGACGTCGGGACCGCGGTCGTCGTCCTCACGCACGACGACAAGTTCGACCTGCCGGCGCTGAGCGGCGCGCTCGCGACCGACGCGTTCTACATCGGCGCGCTCGGCTCGCGGCGGAACCAGGAGCGGCGGAAGGAGCGCCTGCTCGAGGCGGGCGTCGCGGAATCCGACTTCGAGCGGATCGCCGGGCCGTGCGGCCTCGACGTCGGCGCCGAGTCGCCGGCCGAGACGGCCCTCTCGATCCTCGCCGAGATCCTCGCCGTGCGGGCCGCGCGGCCGGGCGGGAAGCTGAAGGACGCGAAGACGCGGATCCACGTGGAGCAGCCGGAGCAGGCCGTCTCCGGCACCTGAGCGCGCCGTCCGGCAGAAAATAAAATCCCGCTTGCAACCCGGCTCGCAGCGCACGTAGGATCGCGCTCGTGCTGCTGCGCGAGGTCGGATACGCGAAGCCATCGTCGGTCGCGGACGCGCTGGCGATCCTCGCGGAGAACGACGGCGCGCGGGCCCTCGCCGGCGGCCAGACCCTCGTGAACGTGATGAAGGCGCGGGCCGCGTCGCCCGACGTCCTCGTCGACCTGAACGGGATCGAGGAGCTGAAGGGGATCGACCTCGCCGCCGACGGGACGCTCTCGATCGGCCCGATGACGACGTACTCCGAGATCATGGCGTCGGCCGAGGCGCGCGCGCGGCCGATCCTCGGCGAGGTCTGCGCGCAGATCGCGGACGTCCAGGTGCGGAACCGCGGCACGATCGGCGGGAACATCTGCGCGAACGACCCGACGAACCATCTGCCGCCGCTGCTCGCCGCGATCGGCGCGACGATGACGATCCGCGGCGCGGGCGGCGAGCGTACCGTGCCGGCGCACGAGTTCTTCGTCGGCGTCTATCTCACAGCGGTCGGCGTGGGCGAGCTGCTGACGCGGATCGAGATCCCCGCCGGCAAGGGCGACGGCTTCGCGGCCGTGACGCTCGGCGCCGACGGGACGTGCATCGCGAACGCCGCGGCGAGCGTGAACGGCTCGGTGCGCGTCGCGCTCGGCTGCGTCGCGGCGACGCCGGTCGTCGTCGAGCCGGCGTCGGCGGACGACGACGCGGTGCGCGACGCGGTGCGCGGCGCCGGCATCGACCCGCCGGGCGACGTCCACGCGTCCGCCGAATACCGGACGCATCTCGCCGAGGTGCTCGCCGTGCGCGCGACCCGCGAGGCGAAGGGGAGGGCATGAGCGCAGTCGAGACCTCACGCACGATCGTCGTCACGATCAACGGCACGGAGTACGAGCGCGAGGTCGAGGCGCGGAAGCTCCTGATCCACTTCATCCGCGACGACCTCGACCTGACCGGCAGCCACATCGGCTGCGACACCGGCAACTGCGGCGCGTGCTCCGTCATCGTCGACGGCACGCTCGTGAAGAGCTGCATGATGCTCGCGGTGCAGGCCGACGGCGCGTCGGTCGAGACCGTCGAGGGGCTCTCCGAGGGCGGCGAGCTGACCGCGCTCCAGCAGGCGTTCTCCGACCACCACGCGCTCCAGTGCGGCTACTGCACGCCGGGGATGCTGATGAGCGCGACCGCGCTGCTGCGCGCGAACCCGAGCCCGGGCGACGACGAGATCAAGAAGGCGCTGCAGGGGAACATCTGCCGCTGCACCGGCTACTGGAACATCTTCGAGGCAGTGAAGGCGGCATCGAGATGAGCGACATGAGCACGACGGTCGCGCCGGCGCCGGTCGAGGTGAAGAAGGGCTGGGCCGGCCAGAGCGTGCCTCGGAAGGAGGACAAGCGGCTCGTCCAGGGCGAGGGCGTCTTCGTCGACGACGTCAAGCGCCACGGGATGGGCTACGTCTTCTTCGTGCGCTCGCCGTACGCGCACGCGCACATCACGTCGATCGACGTCTCGCAGGCGGAGGCGATCAAGGGCGTCTACGGCACGCTGACCGGCGAGGAGGTCGCGTCGCTCACGGATCCGTTCTTCCAGCTCTCGACGCCGCCGGGCGCGCACCTCAAGGACTTCGCGCTCGCGGTCGGCAAGGTGCGCTACGTCGGCGAGGCGGTCGTCGCGGTCGTCGCCGAGACGCGCGAGCTCGCGCGCGACGCGTCGGAGCTCGTCGAGATCGAGTACGAGCCGCTCGACCCGGTCACCGACGCGCGGCGCGCGCAGGACGACGGGGTGGAGATCCTCCACGAGGACTCCGGCTCGAACCTGATGTGGGAAGGCGTGTACGAGTGGGGCGACCTCGACGCGGCGTTCGCCGAGGCGGACAAGATCGTGAAGATCGACGAGCTGCACTTCCACCGGTTCAACTCGACGCCGCTCGAGACGGACGGCGCGCTCGTCGAGTACAACCGCGGCGTCGGGCAGTGGACGCTCTACACGAACAACCAGTTCCCCGGGTTCGCGGCGATCATGATGGGCCCGGCGATGCGGTGCGGTCTCGACAAGCTGCGCTTCGTCACGCAGGACATCGGCGGCGGCTTCGGCAACAAGATCACGTCGCACCCGCAGCTCGTCGTGTGCTGCCTGCTCGCGCGGAAGCTGAACCGTCCGATCCAGTGGACGGAGTGGCGCACCGACTTCCACCTCTCGATGTCGCACGGGAACGAGCGCTGGTTCCACGACACCGAGGTCGCCGTCAAGAGCGACGGAACGCTGCTCGGCTTCCGGACGAAGGCGCTCGACGACGCCGGCGCGTGGCTCCGCTACGAGCCGCTCGGCGGCGTGATCTGGGCGCAGGTGACGCCCGGGATGTACCGGTGGCGGAACATCAGGCTCGAGTTCACGCAGGTCGCGACGAACAAGGCGCCGGTCTCGCCGAACCGCGGCTACTCCCGCATGCAGCATCTCTGGTTCACCGAGCGCGTGATCGACATCGTCGCGCACGAGCTCGGGCTCGACCCGGTCGAGGTGCGCAAGCGCAACTACATCCGCGCCGAGGACATGCCGTACGAGACGCCGAACGGCTGCGTCTACGACTCCGGCGACTACGCGCAGATGCTCGACGTCGCGCTCGGCCTGATCGGCCACGACGGGATCGAGGCGCGGCGCGCGGAGGCGTCGGCGCGCGGGAAGCTGCTCGGCGTCGGGATCGGCTCCACGCTCGACTCCGGGACGAACAACTTCGGCCAGTCGCGGATGATCAATCCGGAGCTGCAGTTCTCCGGGAACAACGAGGTCGCGACGGTGAAGCTCGACATCTTCGGCGAGATCGTCGTCACGCTCGGCACGACGCCGCAGGGCCAGGGCCACGAGACGACGGCGGCGCAGGTCGTCGCGGACATCCTCAGCTGCTCGATCGACGACGTGCAGGTGCGCGCCGGCCACGACAGCTACTGGAACTCGCACGCGGGCTTCTCCGGGACGTACGCGTCGCAGTTCGCAGTGACCGGGCTGAGCGCGGTGAAGGGCGCGACGGAGATGCTCGCGGCGGAGATCAAGAAGCTCGCCTCGGCGATCTTCGGCGGCGTCCCGGTCGAGGCGCTCGAGCTCGCCGACGGCGGCGTGCGGATCGCGGAGAACCCCGACGCGTTCCTCCCGTTCATGGCGTGCGGCGCGATCATCAACGCGAACAACGCGGGCCTGCCGGAGGATCTCGGCGTCACGCTCAACTGCCGCTACGTCTACCGGCCGCCGTTCCAGGTGCCGGACGTCGAGAAGAAGTTCGGCAACCTCACGTTGACGTACGCCGCGCAGGTGCACGTCGCGGTCGTCGAGATCGACCCCGAGACCGGCGCGTACGAGGTCGTCGACTACGCCGCGGTCGACGACTGCGGCAAGCGGATCCATCCGCAGATCGTCGAGGGCCAGGTGATGGGCGCGACCGCGCAGGCGCTCGGCGCCGCGACGCACGAGCAGTTCGAGTACGACGCGGAGGGCAACCTCCTCACGCCGAACTTCTACGACTACCACGTGCCGCACGCGCTCGACATGCCGCCGCTCAAGACCGGCAGCATCGAGAGCCCGTCGCCGTTCACGCCGCTCGGCACGAAGGGGATGGGCGAGGGCGGCGGCGCCGGCATCCACGCGGTGTGCGCGGCGGTGCAGGACGCGCTGCGCGGACACGGCGACGCGATCGTCTGGGACAGCTGCAACCCGTACCACCGCGTCTGGGAGATGCTCTCGAACCCCGGCGCGTCGCGCTCGCTCGTCAGCGTGGTCGACGCATGAACGTCTCCGGCGAGCGGACGTTCGCCGCGCCGCGCGCGACGGTCTGGAAGGTGCTCAACGATCCCGCGTCGATGGCGAAGACGATGCCGGGCGTCGAGTCGTTCGACGTCCAGGACGACAAGCACTGGACCGCGAACGTGAAGATCCCGCTCGGCCTCGGCGGCCTGAAGATGAAGATCGCGATGGAGAAGACCGAGGAGCGCGAGCTCGAGTTCGCGAAGATGGCGATCAAGGGCAACGGCGTCGGCGCGATGATGAACATGACGACGACGTTCGAGCTCGCGGACGCCCCCGACGGCGGCACCGCGATGAAGTGGGCCGCCGACGTGAAGATCGCGGGCCCCGTCGGATCGATGGGCCAGCGCGTCCTCCAGCCGATCGTGAACCAGCAGGTCGACGGCGTGCTCGCCTCGCTGGACGCCGAGGTGCAGGAGGCGCTCGCCGCAGGCTGATGGCGGCTCCGTTCCGGATCGGCGTCATGCAACTGACGATGGAGCCGCTCGACGAGATGCTCGCGTCGGCGCGCGCGATGGACGACGCGGGCATGGACACGATCTGGCTCGCCGAGGCGTACCCGTGGTGGCGGAAGCACGGGATGGAGGCGCGCTCGTCCACCGGCGTCGCGGCACTGATGGGCCGAGAGACGAAGCGGCTGACGATCGGCTGGGGGATCATCGCCGCCTCGACGCGCCATCCGGTGCAGGCCGCGATGGACGCGCGCGTCGTGCAGGAGGCGGCCGGGCCGAGCCGGTTCATCCTCGGCTTCGGGACGTCGAAGATCTTCCTCAACAACACGAAGACGCAGACCAAGAAGACGCTCGGCCCGATGCGCGACGCGGTGACGATCGCGCGCGGCGTGCTCGGCGGCGAGCGCTTCGAGTACGACGGCGACACGTGGAGCGCCGACGTTCCGGCGCTCGCGGCGGACGCACACTCGACGCGCGAGGTGCCGCCCGTCTACATCGCCGCGACCGCGCCGAAGATGCAGCAGCTCGCCGGCGAGATCGCGGACGGCTGCCTCACGCCGTCGATCACGACGCCGCCGTTCGTCCGCTACACGCGAGAGAACGTCGGGCCGGACATCGACGTCGGCTGCACCGTCGTCGCGTCGATCCACGCCGACGACCGCGACGAGGGCCGCGACGGCGCGCGCGAGATCGCCGGCATGTACCTCGCGAACAAGGTGCAGAACATCCAGGGCGCCGCCGACACGCTCCTCGACCTCGCCGGGATCGAGCAGGACGAGATCCGCCCCGTCGCCGAGGCGATGGAGCAGGGCGGGCGGCTCGCGGCGAAGGCGAAGGTCTCGGACGCGCTCCTCGACAAGTGCCGTCCGATCGCCGGGACCCCGGACGACTGCATCGCCGCGATCGAGGAGTACCGCGACGCCGGCTGCACACACGTCATGCTGGAGCTGTGGGGCGCGAACCGGCACGAGCAGATCCGGCTCTTCGGCGAGAAGGTGCTGCCGCAATTCCGTCGCGGGTAGACACGATGCTCGCCGAGGCGCGCACGCGGATCCGGCGGTACACGCCCGAGGAGGCGGCGGCCGACGACGGCCTGCTGATCGTCGACCTCCGCTCGGTCGACGAGCGCGAGCGCACGGGCACGATCCCGGGCTCGAAGCACGTCCCGTACTCGGTGATCCAGTGGCGCGCCGACCCGACGTCGGAGTCGCGCGACGACGAGCTCGTCGGCCGCAGGCTCTGCCTCGTCTGCCAGCAGGGCTACTCGTCGTCGCTCGCGGCGGCGTCGCTCGTCGACCTCGGCGTCGACGCCGGCGACCTGATCGGGGGCTACGACGCATGGTGAGCGTGAACCGCGACCGGCTCGTCGAGACGGCGAGCGCGATGATCAACGTCCACAGCTTCACGGGCGACGAGCAGGCGATGGCCGAGCTGATGGCCTCGCTGTTCGAGTCGATGGGCCTGCACGTGCAGTGGCAGCAGGTCGAGGACGGACGCGCGAACGCGCTCGGCACGTGGCCGGGCGCGGGCGGCGGGCCGTCGCTCATGTTCAACGGGCACATGGACACGTCGTACTCCGGCCGCGAGCCGTGGCTGAAGTTCGTCCGGGGCTTCCAGCCGCTGGCGTTCGAGCAGGACGGCCGGCTCTACGGGCTCGGGATCTCGAACATGAAGGGCGCGCTCGCGTGCTACGTCGAGGCGGTGCGCGCGCTGCAGGACGCGGGCGTGCGGCTGCGCGGCGACGTGCTCATCGCGGCGGTGTGCGGCGAGATCGAGAAGACGCAGTACGGCGACGCGACCGGTGCGCAGTACCGCGGCTACGCCGCCGGCACGCGCTACCTCGTCTCGCACGGCGGCGTCGCCGACATGTGCCTCCTCGGCGAGCCGACGGAGGGCAAGGTCGTGCTCGGGCACTTCGGCGCGCTCTGGCTGCGCATCCGCGTCCACGGCAACTTCATCCACACCGCGTTCAGCGAGGGCAAGCGCGACCAGAACTCCATTCTCCGGATGCAGGAGGTGCTCGCCGCGGTGCAGGAGTGGATCCCGGCCTGGGAGAACGATCCCGCGAACGCGTACCGCGGCGCGAAGGCGATCGTGAACGTCGGCGCCGTCGAGGGCGGCTTCGGCTGGCGCGTCTCACGGACGCCGCACCATACGGACGTCTTCCTCGACGTGCGCGTGCCGCCGACGAAGCCGATGGGCGTCGCGCGGCGCGAGGTGCTCGACGTCGTGCGCGGGCTCGCGGAGCGGTTCCCGGACTACGGCGTCGAGGGCGAGGTCTACGTCACCGCGCCGGGCGCAGAGATCGACGAGGGGCACGAGCTCGTCGCGGCGATCGACAAGGCCCACGCGGATGTCTTCGGCACGACGCCGGAGCGCGACGTGACGCGCTGGTTCAGCGACGCGTCGGCGCTCACGCGCTACGGGATCCCGACGGTCAACTACGGCACGTCGACCGGGCTGATGGACGTCGAGCTCGGCGAGAACCTCGAGATCGACGGGCTCGTGAAGACCGCCGAGGTCTACGCCCGCGTCGCGACGGAGGTGTGCGGAGTCGCATGAAGCTCGTGACCTTCGACGACGGCAAGGTCGGCCGCGTCGACGGCGACGAGATCGTCCGCCTCGACGTCCCGACGATGCGCGCGTACTTCGAGCGCGGCGGCGCCGACGACACCGCGGAGCGCACGCCGCTCGCCGACGCGACGCTCCGCGCGCCGATCGTCCCGAAGAAGTTCTTCCACACCGCCGGCAACTTCCGCGAGCACGAGGAGGAGTCGAAGCGCGTCGGCTGGTCGCACGAGATCGCGCCGTGGATCATGTTCTTCCAGAACGTCGACGCGATCGTCGGCCCGGACGAGCCCGTGATCTATCCCGAGCACCTGACGGAGGAGCTCGACTA
>Ga0335070_10008684_pt1 | contig 11922 bp, 7 predicted proteins | sample Lox_Sample_13_FD_206722 | JGI IMG/M metagenome (GOLD analysis project Ga0335070, IMG submission 206722) | Soil microbial communities from Loxahatchee National Wildlife Refuge, Florida, United States - Lox_Sample_1.3 | ecosystem: Environmental > Terrestrial > Soil > Wetlands | place: USA: Florida...
AATCAACCCTGAACTTTCATCAAAATGCCACATCCCGCTCGAATAACTCTGCGTCCTAAACACATTGATTGTGCCAGATGAAGTAAGCTTAACACTTGCATTCGTCGATGAATTATACTGCACCCAGGCTTGATAGAAATATTGGGTGTTTTCGTTTAAACCAATCAAATTATAATTGTAGGACCCGTTTTGAGAAAACACCTGTATCCAGCCTGTCGAATTCCAAACAGCACTGCTATTCGCAGTGTAGGTTGATGCTTTGATGTACGTGAAACAGACTTTTTTTGTGCCGATATAATACCGATAATCATAGTGCATGTAGATTTTTGCAGTGTTCGTAGTAATTGAATCAGCGTTCAAAGTAACAGCCACCGGATTTATCGCTTGAGAACCTTCTTGAAGAACACCACGCATTATGATAGAATTGCTCGCTTTATCGACAATGGTTACAGATATTTCCATTATCGGAAGATTCGGATTATTATAAGGAATAACAATTCTTTCACCGATGTTCCATTCACCATCAGCTTTTGAATTAGCGTCTATTACGTCCCCAACTAATTTCACCACTGGTGTTTCGGCAAACATTATAGTGATTTGTGCATCTAATGGGACGGATTGCCCACCATGATGTTCGAAAACGACCGCGGCTCCCTCTACAGTTCCGATGATATTTACCGCAGGGGTGGGAGTAGAGAAAAACACTGAAGGTAAGGTGATTGTCACAATCGACAATAATGCGAAAAGTGCAATACCGATACCTATGAGCAGTAGCGTTCCGACGACTTCAGATGCCCCACTGTAATATCGTTGATTTTTCATATCAACGATTGTTTTGCGAACCTTTAAACCTCTTGAATTTCGTTTCATTATATCACATTTGTATAATCCGTTTTGTTTTTTTCCAAATGAATCGCACGAAGCGACTTACGTTGGAATATAAACACTCCTAAAAATTTTCATTTCATCAATTGCTCCATATAACCCGCCACCGAAAATAAGATGATCCGTATTAGTTTTAATTTTCCCGGAACAAAGTTTACTTCCTCCTGTTTGTATAACATCATTGATATATAATTTTAAGAAGCCAAGGCCATAGGTAAGATCGAGTTTTGTCCAATTATCAAAGGAAATCGTTCCTGAAACCGTATACGTTGAATTTCCTATATACATCTGAGCAGTTAATAAATTATAATTTACCATTATCGAAAACGAATCACCTTTGTGAACAATCAATTTTTGCTCACCAATCAAATCTATTTTTTCCATGGTAAGAAAACCACTGTCGCTTGAGTTAATAGACCCGTACACAATAATGAGTCGATCGACATGACTTGGTAAATTCAAGGCAGTAGAACCGAGAGCCGAGCGACCTTTGAATTCGTAAATTAATAACGCAGAATCCGAAATATTTCCTGTACTGGATATAGAAATCGTCGTCAAAAATCCCCGGTTCCAATTCGTGTTGTTACCACCAGAGAAAGAGATAGCATATAGATCTCCATCAATATGGAGTACGTTTGTTTCAAAATTATAATCGATTGGCGAAAGATAGGTATAGAATGGAAGAATGTCAATAGATCCATTAACGACATGTCCTGTAGGACTAATGTTTAATGTTTTAATAAATCCAGTTTTTAAATGATTGTTAGAATCAGAACCAAACGAAATTGCATAGATATCGTTTGAGACATGAATCATTGTTGGTTCCAAATAATCTTCTGGCAATCCGTACTGATACGTCTCCTCCAAAGGCTCGACAATAGAACCATTATTGAGGACATGGACCGTGATGATATACCCGTTTCCTGCGGTAGCCCCATAACCATCGTAGGCTATTGCGTAGATATCACCTGAGAGCCACACGATTGAAGTTTCTGAACAACTCGTCTGCGGAAATTTCATTTTATCAATGATGGCAGATCCGATATTCCCTGAATCATCAATAGAAATGGTGATTAGATATCCAGTGGGATAAATTCCAAAAGATGTTCCGCCAATAGAGAGTGCATACACGTTAGTCCCGATGTTGATGATGACTGGTTCTCGTCCGTAGTATTCTTCGGAATCAAAGGTATCAATGATATCACCGATAGTGCCATTTCCATAAATAGGAAGAGTCACAATATGGTTTTTTGCTTCAGTTTGATCATCAGCTGCTCCATAGGCTATCGCATAGACGTTATTGTGAATTTTGATAATATCGGGCTCAAAAAAATGTGGAATCGGTATTGATTTTGTATCAATTAAGCCAAGGAACACTCCAGCATCGCTCATTCGAAAAGTTGAGAGATACGCGGAAGAATTATCGTGATATGCAACCGCATACATTGTTCCACTTACATGGATCAAATCAGGTTCAAGGCACGTGCCCCCAAAAACCGTCGAAATATTCTCTGTAGATAATTCTGATACGTTACCAGGAAACTCTGCTCCAATTTTAGAGACATTCAACCAGGTTTCAACCGTCATTTCATTGCTTAAATTAAATTTCGGATGGTGCGGCACATCAACATAGTTTGATTTCCCTGTAAAATTCAATGAACCATTAACCTTTCCACCTGCGATAAATGACGCACCAATGACCTGACCGTCACAGGTTGGATTGATTGAATCATTTGCTATCGCTGATCCAGCCGGTTCATCGAAATGCCAAAAACCTCTCGTGTTCTGATACGTGTAGAAAGATATCGGACCATCTTTTTTCGCTCCTCCACTGAAATTCATCCAAGCCCAATCGATATAGAGGGCACCACTTTGGAGCCCATTTAATTGCAACCCGTACCAGCCATCGATAGAAAGGGGTTTGATTGGTGGTGAATTAATATAAGGGCCACCAAAAGGACCATAGGTAAAATTGAGGTGGCCTGAAGAAAAATTTTGTATGTCGATAAAATTATAATACATTTTGAGAACTGCGGAAGTTTCTGTCACGTTATCAGGGTCTAACGCCGTTGTATAGGGGACTGTTTGGGTATTGCCATCTTGGATTATTTTGTCTAGAATAATACAATTTCTCTGCACATCAACGACGATGCATGTGATCTGTTTTGCCTGGAGATTTCCACCAGGATAAATCACACTCTCCCCGATGCTCCATGCACCATCACCATTTTCATCATGCCAATAAGTAAAACTATCAAGGTCAAATGTACTCTGAACACCTGCGATGGTGATTGTTATTTTTGTTTGCTTATCAAGGGGAATCCCACCGCGATGTTCGATGATGACATTATCATCTCGAACGTATGAAACTAACAAGACATTCGGAAGGGACACATCTGAATAATTTATCCAGGGGTTCAAAATGATGAGAGTCATAGCTGAAAACAAACTGATTGCTATCGTAATAAGGATTAAAGTCCCCACAATTTCAGAAACCGCTTCGTCTTGTCGCATGATACGATTTTTAGAGGTTTTCTTCCCTCCTCTTCAAACCCCCAACATTATTTTGAATGCCAACCATGTAAACAGAACCATGATGAAGACATGCTTTACACTCGAAGAAAACTGACCGTCTTCAAAGACACCAGCCACCAGTGCTGACCCAAAGGCTTGAACGAGACAAGCGAGGTAGAACACTCCAGAAATTTCCTCCTGAGATGCGTTACTTCCACCGCCCATGAGACCTTGCATTCCTTGCGCCCCATTACCACCAACAACCGCGGGAATAAAACTGGTACACAGAATCAACACAATTGCCAAAAACACAAACATGCCGACATAGATAACAACTACATACGATGCCATGTTTGTTTTTCGTTCTGCTTCCAGCATTTTGATTTCACGCGCATCCTTTGCCGCCACATCAAGGACATCAGCGACATTTCCTCCGCTATTACTAGCTTCTACGATAAGTGAAATTGTTCTGCGAATCGATTTTGTATTCACGCGCTGTGAAAAAGCAACGAGTGCATCAGTGACACTACCACCCCAAGAGACTTGCTGTGAAATCTTTTGGATTTCAGGAGTAAGAATTCCGTAATTTCCTTTCGAAGCAAAAAGAATTGCTTTTACAAAAGTCATCCCTGCTCGTCGAGACTCGGCAAGATCACGAACGAAATCGGGGAAAATCGCATCGATCTTTGAAATCCTTCTGGCCCTCATGGATTCATACATTCCAAATACACCAGCCCCGGAGAGGATTGCAAACACCATGAAATCGATTAAACCAAGGAATGTGTTTAATACACCTAAGGCTGTGAGAACCCCAAGTAAAATAAAAAGAGAGACTAAAACTGCGGTGACGATATATACGATTAGTCTCGTGATCTGACCGGTCAGAATAAGATTTTGAATAAAACCGGTTTTTTTCGTTTTTATTTTCTTGCCCATGATTACGCCACCTGAGAAAGAAGACGGATAAAGACAGCAAATCCAATGTGGATGAGGGGGACGACGATGAGGATTAACACATAAAGGAACATGCTGTTCCAACTCCCGCTAATTATCATCATTAAGGGAATGACGATTAACAGAAGGAGGACTCCGGCGACCGCTGCTGTGACGTAACTTTCTGCCATGATGCCAAGAGTTTCCATTAACTGCTTTTGAGCATTCCGATTTTCCCAGAGATATTGGTCTGCTTTGTGCATAAAATAGGTTTTCAGTGATCCGCCAGAAGTAACCGTCACGACCATCCCTTGTAAAAATTCTTTAAACTTCTGTGATGGTGTACGGGCTATATTCGTCTTTATTGCTGTAATCACATCCATACCAAGTAGACTTACATCGCGGTAGATCCAGGCAGATTCTTCCCGAATTGCTCCGTAGATATCCTGTTTTGAGAGGCTTTTAAAAATCTCGGTTGGAGTTACCCCAGCAGAGGCCATCGCGGAGATAAAGTTTATTGCATAGGCAAGGTTAAGATCGATTATTTTCTTCCGCGATTTTGCTTTGCTTTTCGGCATAGATAACATTAGGACAAAGATTAGCACTGCAATGCACACTGGAATTAGGAGTAACAGCACTGTCAATCCAAAATCAAGATGAACTTGCATCGTAGGCAAAAGCAGGAATAAGAATGTTGATATCACAGAAAATGTGACAAGAAATCCTAGAATCGTATTCAGGAGAACATATGATAAATACGCCCCAGCTCGAATTTCGAAATGCGCGGATTGTAAGCTTTGGTATAAATGTTGACTTGCTCGCTTTTCTCCAAAACGCCCGAGCCATTTATAACTAAACCGTTGATATTTTGTGAGTGTCATTCATATCTCTCCTAAGAGATTTATTTTTTCTTGTTGTCAAGTGAGAGTTCGGATGGATTTTCATCAACATGAATATTGACGGCTGGTGTTTTCTCAGCAAGAATCTCCTCTTGTTTTTTACCAGGTGAATTCGTCCCAGTGGTTTCTGGCTGCGTTGATGACATTTTGATTTCCTTGCGTATTTTCTCCATAAACTCACCGGGTGTTTCTGAATACATAGCAATCATCCGTGCCACGTCCTTAAAAGCCCGAACATTATTATTTTTCATCCATTCGAGAATCTCAACACGACGCTTGAGTTCCTCCATCATTTCTTCTTTTTTCATCCCGTGTTGACCGCGTATACGCTCAAGGATGTAACTTTTCCCAGAATAGTAAAATCGATCCTCGATTGGATCCCATCGAAAGACCTCATTTGTTAAAATTTCTTTAGTCAACGGATCAATATCGACAATTTCGACAATTTGTTTACACCGTCGAACTCGCTGTTCGTTAAATTGCGCTTGCACCTGAATAGTAATAATGTTTAAAGCCTGGAGCATCACTCGTGGAATATCGATGGGTTTTCCTTCTAGACGATGAATCAAGGATTGTGGAGAGTCGGCATGGACCGTCGAATAGGTTGTATGCCCTGTAGCCATGGCTTGGAATAACACGTACGCCTCTTTTCCCCGGATCTCTCCGACCAGGATGTATTCAGGGCGTTGCCGTAGTGCTGCTTTCATTAGATCGTATAAATCGATCTCGCCAGCGAGTTTATCATTGATCACCTCACCAAACCCTGATCGTACGACTCCAGGAATCCAGTTTGGATGAGGCAAATTGATTTCCCTTGTCTCCTCAATGGTAACAATTTTAGATTCACGTGGGATAAACAAGCAGAGCGCATTCAAGGTTGAGGTTTTTCCCGCGGCGGTCCCTCCTGCAATAAGAGCATTGATACCGTTTTCGACGGCAAGCCACATGTATGCTACCATTTCAGAAGACATCGTTTTGTACGCAATCAGATCTGTCGGAGTAATAGGATCAGCGCGAAATTTCCTAATAGTAAATGTCGAGCCTTTTGCTGTTACTGCTTTGCTTAGTGTAATCTGGATACGGGATCCGTCAGGCATTGTCGCATCTAACATTGGTTCGGCAATAGAGATGTGCTTACCACATCTTTGTGCAAGTTTAATGACAAACTCCGATAATATTACTTCATTTGGGAATTGGACATTACTTTTGAGAGAGCCGTACTTTCGATGGTACAAAAAAATTGGAAGATTAGATCCATCACACGAAATATCTTCGATATTTGGGTCGCGCATCAAAGGATCGATTTTGCCATTCCAAAGCGAATCTCGTTTGACATAATAAAGAATTTTTGTTTTGAGCATTTGATTAACATTCATTTTGTAGTCTCTGATGATACGATCAATTCGATCAAGAAGGAACTTTTCCACTTTGGGTTGTTCAAGCTCATCTAATCGTATATCGATGAGATTCATGAGCGTATTTTGAATAAAATTTAACGAGGTTTGTTCTGTTTCTGTGAGATGTGGTTCGATGACCTTATAATATTTGTCAAGAGAATCGGTATCTTTCAGGATTTTGATGTAAGCAAATGGCTCAAGGACTGGATAAAAATCTAGCTCCACTAATTTCTTTTCGGCTTTCGCGACCTCATTTTCCGCAAAGGTGATGAGTCCTTTTTTCCCACATTGATTGCATTTCACTATGACTTTTTGTCCTGGTTCACCTTCGCAAGAAATTTCTGCATGACATTGCGGACAAATTGCTATTTTTTTTATCATAGGTTCGTCTTAATTTTTTTCATCACTTCATTTGGATTATCTGCATATTGAGCAACGATGGTTGCGACTTTCTTGAATTCTCGGATATTATTTTTGTTCATCCATTCGAGCAATGATGCACGGTTCTTGATTTCACTAATCATCGTTTCACGGCTGATGTCCTCCTCTGCTCGGATACGTTCCAAAATATAGCTCTTTCCAGAATAGATAAATTTGTCTTCAATAGGATCCCAATGGAAGACTTCATTGGTAAGTATCTCCTTTGTCGTTGGGTCGATGTCGATAATTTCTATGATTTGTTTACATCTTCGTGCCCGTTTGTCCTTCACTCGTGAAATGACCTGGATACACACAATGTCCAGCGCCTGCAACATGATCCTAGGTATTTCAATCGGTTTTCCTTCTAGGCGATGGATGAGAGATTGAGCAGAATCTGCATGAACTGTGGAATACGTGGTATGTCCTGTCGCCATTGCCTGAAACAGGACATAAGCTTCCTTTCCTCGGATCTCTCCTACCAGAATATATTCCGGTCGTTGTCGAAGTGCAGCCTTCATGAGATCATACAGATCAATCTCTCCGATGACCTTGTTTCCAACAACCTCACCGAAACCAGATCGGACGACACCGGGAATCCAGTTCGGATGAGGAAGATTGATTTCCCGTGTTTCTTCGATAGAAACGATTTTTGATTCACGTGGGATGAAAAGCGAAATCGCATTCATTGTCGATGTCTTTCCCGCAGCAGTACCTCCAGCGATAAGGGCGTTGACACCATTTTCAACTGCAAGCCACATATAGGCAACCATTTCCGATGACATCGTGTTGAATTCGATGAGATCTGGCGGCGAAAAGGGATCCTCGCTGAATTTTCGAATGGTGAACGTAGAACCTTTTGTCGTGACTTCCGCACTGAGTGTCATTTGAATACGCGAACCATCAGGCATCGTTGCATCGAGCATCGGCTCTGAAATTGAGATATGTTTCCCGCATTTTTGAGCAAGTTTTACGACGAACGCTGAGAGCTCTTCTTCATCATTGAACTGGACGTTACTTTTCAACGAACCAAATCGACGGTGGTATAAGAAAATGGATACACCTGATCCATCGCATGAGATATCCTCTATATTTGTGTCCTTCATCAGGACTTCGAGCTTCCCAAGGCCGAGGAATTCTTTTTCCAAGTAGTACATGATTTTTTTCTTTGATTCAGTATCTCTGCTTAGCATGTAGTCGCTGATAATCTGATCGACTTTTTCTGAAAGATATTTTGTGTCTCCCTTTTTTTCAAGTTCTTCGGTATGAAATGCAAATCCTGAGAGGGTTTCTCTGATGAATTTTAAGAGTTGGTTTTCTTCTTCGGTGAGTTGCAATTCGATAAGAACGTATCGTTTATCCAAGGACTCTTTTTCCCTTATAATTTCAACATACGCAAAGGGTTCATGCAATGGATAGAAGTCTATTTCTTCGATTTCATTTTCTGAGTAGCCGAGACTATGCAGGGTTGTTGCCTTAAGGGCATTTGCCTCATTGACGTATTGGATTTGACCATCTGGAGTGATTTGATCTATTTTGATTTTTTTTGGACTGGGCGTCTGGTTTACTTGTTCTAACGGTGGGGTTTCAATCTGATTGAAATTCTCTTGTTTGTTGTCAAAAACAGTTTCCTCAGTAGTGGATGTCTCGGGTATTTCTTGTATTTTAGGAACGGGAACTTCTCTTTCGACGGGTGTTTCAATCACATTTTGAGTGGCGTCTTCTTTCTCTGGTAGTGATTCGAATTTTTTTGCCTCTTTTCCCTGTATTTGTTCGTCTATCCAATTAGCTTCCTCGGGCTTGATTTCAGTAATTGATTTATCAAGTTGGGACGTAGAGCCAGGTTTTTTTACCAGTTGGCTCTGAGCAGTGAGGCTCCCTTTTTCTGATTTTGATTTTTTCTTTTTATTTCCAAATCGTATGTGCTTTTTTGTTTTGGTTGCTGTCGGTTTTTTTTCTTTCTCTTGTTTTTTTGTAGAGTCTAGCTTTTTTTTATCGTTTACGAAAAATAGCGATGGCCGATTGCTGTGAATGATGGGAGGATTCATGCCTGAGCCTTTTGCTGATGCTTCTTTTCCTCTGCGCAGCACTTCTCGATGAGCATTTAGGATTTCATCGACTTTTTCTTCAATGTTTACACATTCATCAGATGGTACCGAACGGAGGGGTGTTTTTTTTTGATTATCTGGCGTATCCATTCTACCCCTCCGTCAATGCTCTCCTTCCGATTCCATGCATCCCATCTACCCACTGTTTTTTAGTACGAAAAAGTAGTCTAAAGATATCTTACTTTAACTCTACTTTCGTGCATCTCATCCAACAGGTTTTTGATATAGTTTATTCGTATTTATAACTTTCTTTAAAATCTGAAAAACAATTATTCAGAGCTAGTCTTGAGGTTTTCGATACCATATAACCGCTGCAAGAAGACCTAATGCGAACGGAAGTATCAAAAGATAATAAATGATGTTTATTTTCCTAAGATACACTGTCATATCGTACCCAGAGAGATAAAGCACAATTAATGCCACAATGATAATAGGGATGAGAATTCCGATGATCAAGGGTAATGCCTCACGATTCATTTTTACTCACCATTACAGAGAATAAAAAAAAGACTATTTGTAGTTAATGGAACAAGGGAATATAAGGAGAGATAAGAAAAATCTATATAAACCATCATCGGTTTCCAGGCCTAGGCGGGTATCTCTGTGTCTCGAAAGATTAACGTCATTATCATGGGTGCTGCAGGAAGAGATTTTCATAATTTTAACATGTTTTTCCGAAATGACACTCGATATTCTGTCGTCGCATTTACCGCTACTCAAATACCTGACATCGCAGGACGGAAATATCCTCCAAAGCTTTCTGGAAAAAATTATCCAAAAGGCATCCCGATTTATCCTGAGGAGCAGATTAGTGAATTGATAAAAAAATATCGTGTCAATCTCGTAGTCTTCGCCTACAGTGATCTTCCCTATTCTTACGTGATGGGAAAATCAGCAGTGGTCAATGCAGCTGGTGCTGATTTCCTCTTGCTCGGGCCACAGAGCACGATGCTTGATTCAAAAAAACCAGTCATTGCGGTGTGTGCAGTGCGAACAGGTAGCGGAAAATCACAGGTATCTCGGAAAATCTTTGAGATACTTCGAAAAAAAGGACTCAAGGTTGTTTCCATCCGTCATCCGATGCCGTACGATAAGGATTTAAATTCACAGATCTGCCAGCGATTCGAAACGTATAACGACCTTGATACGTACAATTGCACAATTGAAGAACGTGAGGAGTACGAGCCTTATATAGATATGAAAGGAGTGATCTACTCCGGCGTTGATTATGAAAAAATACTTCGATCAGCCGAAAAAGAAGCTAGCATTATTATCTGGGACGGAGGAAACAATGATTTTCCTTTTATTAAGCCTGATCTCCTCATAACCATTGCAGACCCTCATCGACCAGGTCATGAAATTGCTTATTATCCAGGGGAAGTCAACGCTCGATGCGCAGATGTTGTGATCATCAACAAAGTGAATACCGCACGAAAAGACGATATCGAGACTGTTCGATCCAACATACAAACAATTAATCCGACAGCTATCATCATTGATGCAGTGTCATCGATTTCTGTTGAGGATAAAAAAATGATTACTGGTAAACGTGTTTTGGTCATCGAGGATGGCCCAACGGTGACCCATGGAGGCATGCAATATGGTGCAGGCACAGTGGCAGCAAAAGAATATGGCGCCAAGACGTTGATAGATCCTCGGCCCTTTGCGGTCGGTTCGATCATAGAGACATTTGAGAAATTTCCGCATCTGACCAATATCCTTCCAGCGATGGGTTACGGGAAACAACAGATAAAAGAATTGGAGAAAACAATCAACAATACCGAGTGCGATGTGATTGTCAGCGGAACGCCGATTGATCTGACAAAGATCCTAAAAACGAAGAAACCAATCGTCCGGGTACGGTACGGTGTAGGAGACGCTGCGAGTCGTGAGCTCGAAGCATTGTTGACTACATTTTTAAAAGACAAAAAGTTATTTTAGTTTTTTCCCCAAAAGAACGAATTGCGCTAAGAGAGATTCGAGCTGAATATGGTCATTACTCCCTTCGACGAGTCTGAATTCGACCTCACCTGTTTTTTCCATGAGGAGGACTTTGTGTTCGTCGGGTATCGTCAGATCAAAAATGCTCCTATGAATCTGGGTGATAATTTCTTCTCCGCTCAATCCGTTGGTGATGAGTAAATCATAGAGTTGATTGCGCGCTGTCATGAAATTTCCGCTGAGTGCTGAGGTGATAAGTGCCTTTATTTCCTCAGGTTTTGCGGTCGCTGAGGTTTCATAGAGAAGTTCAGCTGTTATTTTACGGTCAATAGACGCACCGACTTGGAGAATGTTTATTGCTTTTCTCATATCGCCTCGAGCGATATAGATAAGCGATTCTAATCCGTCTGGTGTGATTTCGAGTTTTTCTTTGGTCGCTATCTTTCGGATGTATTTTTTAATGTCCTCGCTTGTGAGCGGTTTAAATCGGAAGACGGTACATCGTGACTGGATGGGTTCGATAATTTTCGACGAATAGTTCACGGAGAGTATAAATCGACAGATATGAGTGTACCGTTCAATTGTGCGTCGGAGAGCTGCCTGTGCGTCTTGGGTGAGTGAGTCTGCTTCGTCGAGGAAGATGATTTTAAATGTTGCTCCGATTGGCGCTGTCCGTGCAAAATCCTTGATTTTCCCTCGAATAATGCCGATTCCTCGCTCGTCGCTGGCGTTAAGTTCGTGAAAGTTTTGTGTCCAATGGTGTTCACCGAAGACCTCATGGGCTAAGGCTAGGGCTGCTGTTGTTTTTCCGGTTCCTGGTGGTCCTGC
>Ga0335070_10008685_pt1 | contig 11921 bp, 10 predicted proteins | sample Lox_Sample_13_FD_206722 | JGI IMG/M metagenome (GOLD analysis project Ga0335070, IMG submission 206722) | Soil microbial communities from Loxahatchee National Wildlife Refuge, Florida, United States - Lox_Sample_1.3 | ecosystem: Environmental > Terrestrial > Soil > Wetlands | place: USA...
CGAGGGCCGCGTGCACGAGGACGTGGTGTACGACTTCGTGGCGCGCTTCCGCGACGCCGGCCTGGACGGCATCTCGCTCGCCGACACCACGGGCATGGCCAACCCGCGCCAGGTGCTCGAGCTCACGGGCAACGTCATGTCGCGCTTCCCGCCGCCCAACGAGACGTACTACACGCTGCACTTCCACAACACGCGCGGCATGGGCCTCGCCAACGTGGTCGCCGGCATCGAGGCGGGCGTGCGCTCGTTCGACGGCTCGGTCTCGGGCCTCGGCGGCTGCCCCTTCGCCCCGGGCGCGACGGGCAACATCTGCACCGAGGACATGGTGAACATGCTCGAGGACATGGGCTACGACACGCGCGTGGACCTCGCGAAGCTGCTCGCCGTGGCGCGGCGCATTCCGGCGGTGGTCGGGCACGAGGTTCCCGGCCAGGTGATGAAGGCGGGGCAGACGCTGGAGCTTCACGAGCCGCCGCAGTTTCTGCGAAGCTAGTTTCTTTCCGACAACAAGATCGACGGAGGAGTGACGATGAAGCGTTGGCTTGCGGGCGTGGCGGCATTGCTGGCCGGACTCGCGGTGGCCTTTGGCGCGGGGGCCCAGGCGCCGGAGAAGAAGAACATCATCATCGCGGTGGGCGGCAAGAACCTCTTCTACTACCTGCCGCTCACGGTGGCCGAGCGCAAGGGCTACTTCAAGGACGAGGGCCTCGAGGTCGAGATCCCCGACTTCGCCGGCGGGGCGAAGGCCTTGCAGGCGCTCGTGGGCGGCAGCGCCGACATGGTGTCGGGCGCCTACGAGCACACCATCAACATGCTCGCCAAGAAGCAGCCCATCAAGGCCGTGGTGCTGCAGGCGAAGTTCAGCTCCATCGTGCTGCTCATGTCGAAGGAGCGCGCGGCGAAGTACAAGGGCCCGCAGGACCTGAAGGGCCTGAAGGTCGGCGTGACCGCGCCGGGCTCGTCCACCAACATGTTCGTGAACAACATCCTCGCCAAGGGGGGACTCAAGCCCACCGACATTTCCGTGGTCGGCGTGGGGACCTCGAGCGGCGCCTTCGCCGCCATGGACAAGGGCGAGATCGACGCGCTGTCCAACCTCGACCCCGTCATCACGCAGCTCGAGAGCACCGGCAAGTTCGTCGCGGTCGCCGACAGCCGCACCGAGAAGGGCATGCAGGAGATCTACGGCGGCGACTACATGGCCTCCGTCATCTACATCACCGACGAATACGTGAAGAAGAACCCCAACACGGTGCAGGCCGTGGTGAACGCGATGGTCCGCGCGGACAAGTGGATCGCCAAGGCCACGCCGCAGGAGATCGTCGACCTGATGCCCCCGGAGTACAAGGCGGGCAACCCGTCGCTCTACAAGACGGCGCTGCTGAAGAACATGATCGGCTACTCCGAGAACGGCGAGATGTCGCTCAAGGCCGCCGAGAACGTGTACAAGGTCCTGCGGCAGTTCGAGCCCTCGGTGATCGCGGCCGGGAAGATGGACCTCAGCCGGACGTTCGACAACTCGTTCGTCAAGAAGGCCAACGCAAAATATAAATGACGGCCATCCCCGCGGAGGCGGGGATCCAGCCAAGGCCCGCACGGGGTTCATGGGATGAGCGTTGCCGTCGAATTTGATCGCATCACCTGCACCTTCGCCGGGGCCCGCGGCTCGTACACGGCGGTGAAGGACGTGACGCTCTCGATCGCCGAGGGCGAGTTCGTCTCGGTGGTGGGGCCCACGGGCTGCGGCAAGTCCACGCTGCTCAACATGACCGCGGGCCTGCTGCGCCCGTCGGCGGGCACGATGCGCATCTTCGGCGAGCCGCTCGCGGGCATCAACCGCAAGGCGGGCTACATGTTCCAGGCCGAGGCGCTGATGCCGTGGCGAAGCTGCCTCGCCAACGTGACGGCGGGCCTCGAGTTCCGCGGCGTCGATGCGGCGCAGGCGAAGCAGCGCGGCGAGGACTGGCTCGCGCGGGTGGGGCTCGGCGGGTTCGGCGACCGCTATCCGCACCAGTTGTCGGGCGGCATGAGGAAGCGGGCGTCGCTCGCGCAGATGCTGATCCTCGACCCGCCGATCATGCTCATGGACGAGCCCTTCTCCGCGCTCGACGTCCAGACGCGCCAGCTGATGGAGAACGAGCTGCTGGAGCTCTGGAGCGCCAACCGCAAGAGCGTGATCTTCATCACCCACGACCTCGAGGAAGCGATCTCGCTGTCCGACCGCGTGGTGGTGCTCTCCGCCGGGCCCGCGACGCACCCGATCGGCGAATTCGCCATCGACCTGCCGCGCCCGCGCGACGTGGCCGAGATCCGCCTCACGCCGCGCTTCATCGAGCTGCACGACCGCATCTGGCACTCGATGAAGGAGGAGGTGCTCAAGGGCTACGCGCAGACGAAGAACCGGGTGAGTGCATGAAGCGCCGCCTCCGGGTCGCGCAGCTGCTCATGCTCGTGGCGATCTTCGCGGTGTGGCAGGTGCTCACGCAGCCGGGCCTCGTTGCGCCGTTCGTCTGGGAGAACCCGGACCGCGCGGCCTTCTTCTTCGGCGAGCCGGTCAAGTTCTTCCAGGTGATCTGGGCGTGGTTCAGCGGCGGGGAGATCTACCAGCACCTGTGGGTCACGCTCGAGGAGACGGTGCTCGCGTTCGTGATCGGCGCCGCGCTGGGGCTCGGCATGGGGCTGTGGCTCGGCCTCTCGCCCGCCGCCTCCGCGCTCTTCGACCCCTACATCACCGCGATGAACGCGATGCCGCGCGTGGTGCTGGCGCCCATCTTCATGGTGTGGTTCGGCCTGGGCATCTGGTCGAAGGTGGCGCTCGGCGTGACGCTCGTCTTCTTCATCGTGTTCTTCAACGTGTACCAGGGCGTGAAGGAAGTAAGCCCCGTGGTCCTCAACAACACCGTGATGCTGGGCGCCACGCGCCGCCAGCTGCTGCGGCACGTGTACCTGCCCTCGGCGACCTCGTGGGTGTTCTCGAGCCTGCACGTTTCGGTGGGCATGGCCTTCGTGGGCGCCGTGGTAGGCGAGTACCTGGGGTCGGCGCGCGGCGTGGGCTACCTCATCCAGCAGGCCGAAGGCGCGTTCGACATCAACACGGTGTTCGCGGGCATCCTCGTGCTCACCGCGTTCGCGCTGGTGCTCGACTTCGCGGTGGGTTTCGCGGAGAAGCGGCTGCTCGTCTGGCGGCCCACCCAGGGCGAGACCGAGCCGCTCTAGGGCACCGCCTTGCGCGGCTTGCGGCCGGCACCGGCCATCGCGGCGTCGTACACCGGGTCCGGCAGGAGCTTGAGGATCCGGCCTACGATGGCCATCTGCCACGGAATCACCGCATAGCTCGAGCCGCGGTCCATCGCGCGCGCGAATCGGCGCGCCGCGTCGTCGGCCTGGAGGAGGAACGGCATCGGATAGGGGTTGCGCGCCGTCATGGGCGTGGCGATGAAGCCCGGGCAGATCGTGCAGACCTTCACCCCCGCGCCGCGCAACTCGAGGCGCAGCGCCTCCAGGTAGCTGATGGCCGCGGCCTTGGAGGCCGAATACGCCGACGATCCGGGCAACCCGCGAAACCCCGCGACCGAGGCGATGCCCGCGAGCGTCCCGCTGCGGCGCTCGCGCATCGCGTCGACGAAAGGATGGAACGTGTGGACGAGGCCCAGGACGTTGATGTCCAGGATCTCGCGGAACATGGCGGCATCGCCTTCGATCGCGGTGTCCGTGCCGTGCGAGACGCCCGCGTTGCCGATCACCAGGTCCGGCGTGCCGTGCTTCGCGATGAAATCCGCCCCCGCGGCCTTGAGGGCCGGGAGGTCGCGCACGTCGCAGGGATAGATCTCGCAGGGCGTGCCGAGCGAGGCCTTCAGGTTCGCGAGGTGGTCGGCGCGCCGCGCGACGAGGCCGAGGCTCGCGCCGCGGGCGGCATAGAGCCTCGCGAGCGCCTCACCGATGCCGCTCGACGCACCGGTGAGGAAAACCTTCATGCGCCCTTCAGTGCTTCTCGCGGCGCACCACGGCGGCCATCTGGTCGATGGTCGGGAAGATCTTTTCCTCGCCGCCCGCCTGCTGCGCCGAGGTGTAGTACTTGCCGCCCACGATGAAGCGCGGGACGCTGTCCACCTTGTACGACTGCGTGAGCTGGCGCGCGCGGGCCACCTTCGAGACCACCGTGAAGGACTTCTCCACCTCGTCGTACTTCGCGGGGTCGATGCCGTTGGCCTTCAGCCACTCCTGGCGCTTGCCCTTGTTGGCGAGGTTCACGTTCTGCTTGTGGATCGCGTCGAAGACCTTCTGGTGGTAGGCGTCCAGCTTGCCCATCGCTTCCAGCGTGTAGTACATGCGCGCGAGGTCGCCCCACGCCTCGCTCGGGTAGGCGGGAATGCGCTTGAAATCCACGTCCGCGGGCTTGGTCTTGAGCCAGGCGTTCACCATCGGCTCCAGCGCGTAGCAGTGCGGGCAGCCGTACCAGAAGAACTCGATCACCTCGACCTTGCCGTTGCCCTCGGTGGGCTGGGGCGGCTCGAGCAGGGCGTACGGGGTGGCGGGTTGCGCCCAGGCGGCGGAGGCTGCGAACGCAAGAGCGGCGAGCGGCAGGGTCAGGACTTTGCGCAGGAAGTGCATGGCTGGGGAATCCTTCAGGGGTTCTTGGTCTCGTCGTTGGCGCGGATGATGGCCGCGCTGACGCCATTCTGGGACAGCGCGGCCTTGATCCGGTTCGCATCATCGAGGCTCTGGTAGGGCCCGAGGCGCACGCGGTAGAGGGTGCCCTTGTCCGGCACCGTCACGGCCTTCACCGAGGCCTCCAGGCCCGTGAACGCGATCTTCGCCTTCAGGTTGTCGGCCTCCTTCTCATCGGAGAAGGCGCCCGCCTGCAGCCAGTACACATCGCCCGAGTGCGGCTTGGGCGACGCGGGCGAGGAGCCGGGCTTGGGCGGGGCTGCGGCAGGCGCCGGGGCGGGCGCCGGGGCGGGCGCCGCCTTGGGTGCGGGCTTCGCGGCCTCCCCGGCATCCTTGTCGCCGGGAAGGATCTGGTAGAACTCGAAGCGCGGGCGCTCAGGCTTCGCCGGGGCGGCCTTCTCCGGGGCGGCCTTGCCCTTGGCCGCTTCCTCGGCCGCCTTGGCCGCGCTGGGCGGCGGCGGGGGCTGCACCGGCGCCATCTTCGGCGCGGGCTCGGGCGCCTTGCCCTTCTCGACGAACGGATTGGAGAGGCGGTTCAGCCACAGCGCCACCGCGAGCGAGATCACGATGCCCAGCAGCAGGCCGATGATCATGCCGAGCAGCAAGGGGTGGTTCACCTTGCCGTTGGATTTCGAAGCGGGCGCGTCCTTGTAGTCCTTGGGCATCACATTCTCTCGGGGGCGCTCACGCCGAGCACGGCGAGCCCGTTGGCGAGCACCTGTCGCGTCGCGGCGACGAGCGCGAGGCGCGCCATCTTCGTGCGCTCATCGTCCACCAGGAAACGCTCGGCATTGTAGTAGGTATGCAGGCGCGCCGCCACGTCGTCATGCAGGTAGTACGTGACGAGGTGGGGCGAGAACTCGGCGGCGGCGCGCGCGAGCACCTCGGGGAATTCGGCGAGCTTCTGGGCGAGCGCGGCCTCGTAGGGCGAGGCGAGCGGCGCGAGGTCCACGCCGGCGAGCGAGGCCACGTCGCCGCCCCATTCGCGAAGCACGCTGCACACGCGCGCATGGGCGTACTGCACGTAGTACACCGGGTTGTCGTCGCTCTGGCTCTTCGCCACGTCGATGTCGAACACGAGCTGGGAGTCCACGCGCCGCATGGTGAAGAAGTAGCGCACGGCATCGCGCCCCACCTCGTCGATGAGGTCGCGCACCGTCACGTAGGAGCCGGCGCGCTTGGAGATCTTCACCTCCTCGCCGCCCTTCATCACCGTGACCATCTGGTGCAGCACGTAGTCGGGGTAGCCCTTCGGGATGTCGAGGGCGAGCGCCTGCAACCCGGCCCTCACGCGCGTGACCGTCGAGTGGTGGTCCGAGCCCTGCACGTTCACGTCCGCGGTGAAGCCGCGCCGGAACTTGTCCAGGTGGTACGCCACGTCCGGCACGAAGTACGTGTACGTGCCGTCGGACTTGCGCATCACGCGGTCCTTGTCGTCGCCGAAGTCCGTGGTGCGCAGCCACAGCGCGCCCTCGGCTTCGTAGGTGTGGCCCGCGCGCTCGAGCAGGCGCACGGTCTCCTCGACCTTGCCGTCGGTGTAGAGGGAGCTTTCGAGGAAGTACGAATCGAAGTTCACGCCGAAGGCGCGCAGGTCCACGTCCTGCTCGTTGCGCAGGTACGCCACGGCGAACTGGCGGACCTGGTCCAGGTCGTCGCCATGCGCGTCGCCCGGATGCTGCGCCACGTATTCGCGCGCGATGTCGCGGATGTAGTCGCCGAGGTAGCCGTCGCGGGGCATCTGCACCGTCTCGCCGCGCGCCTCGCGGATGCGCGCCTGCACGGAGAGCGCGAGGTTGGCGATCTGGTTGCCCGAGTCGTTGTAGTAGAACTCGCGCGTGACCTTCCAGCCCTGCCACTCGAGGAGCGACGAGATCGCGTCGCCCAGCGCCGCCTGGCGCCCATGGCCCACGTGCAGCGGGCCGGTCGGGTTGGCCGACACGAACTCCACCATGATGCGGCGTCCCCCGCCCGCGTTGCCGCGCCCGAACGCGGCGCCGGCGCGATGGATGCCGGGGATCGCCGCGAAGCGCGCGGTAGACGAAAGCGTGATGTTGATGAAGCCCGGCCCGGCGATCTCGGTGCGCGCGATCTCGGGCGCGTGGCCCAGCGCATCGACGATGGCCTGCGCGGCCTCGCGCGGCTTGCGGCCCACGCGCTTGGCGAGCTGCAGGGCCACGTTGGTCGCGAAATCTCCGTGCTCGGCGTTGCGGGGGCGATCGAGCTCGACCGCCACGTCGTTGCCCGGGAAGGCCTTGCTCACGGCCTCCTGGACGAGGCTTTCGAGGCGCGCTTTCGAATCGGGGGAAGACACTCGGGGAAGAAGCGTTGCAAACCCGACATTATACGGGGCATGGGCCCCTCAGCCCTCCTGCGGATCCACGTCGAGCGACCAGCGCACGTGGCGCACCGCGGTGGCGAGGATCGCGCGGCGCCACGCATGCAGGAAGGGCTGCAGCGCTCCCCGGGATCCGGCCCTCGCGAGGAGCTGCGCACGCTCGAAACCGGCCTTGCGCTCGAGCGCCGCCGCCACCGGATCGAAGACCTCGACGCCCGGGGACGCGAGCTTTCGTGCGGCCCGCGCTGCGACCTTGAGGAAGGCGAGCGCCTCGCCCGGCTTCTTCGATTCGGCGCGCAGCATGGCGAGGAAGGAAAAGGGCGGGAGCTGCGCGATGCGGCGTTCCTCGAGGGTGTTGTCGGCGAAGCTCGCGTAGTCTTGCCGCGCGACGGCCGCGTAGAGCGGGTGGCCCGGGAAGTCGGTCTGGATCAGCACCTCGCCGGGGCGCTCGGCTCGCCCGGCGCGGCCCGCCACCTGCACGAGCTGCGAGAAGAGCCGCTCGGAAGCGCGGAAGTCGGCGCTGAAGAGCGCGCTGTCGCTTTCGAGTACCCCCACCAGCGTGAGGCGCGGGTAGTCGTGCCCCTTGGCGAGCATCTGCGTGCCCACGAGGACATCGACGCGCCCGGCGCGCACTTCGTCGAGCATTCCGCGCAGGGCTCCCTTGCGCGAGGTCGAGTCGCGATCGATGCGCGCGATCCGCGCCTTCGGCAGCACGGCCCCTAGTGCCTCCTCGATGCGTTGCGTGCCATGGCCGATGGGCGCGAGGTCGATGCCGCCGCAGGACGGGCACGCCCGGGGCACCCGCTCGCGGTGGCCGCAGTGGTGGCAGCGCAGCTCGTTCGCGCCGCGATGCAGCACGAGGTTCGCGCTGCACCGCGAGCACGCCGAGTGCCACGAGCACGCGCGGCAATAGAGGACCGGCGAATAGCCGCGGCGATTCACGAACACCAGCGATTGCTCTCCCGCGGCAAGGCGCGCGCGCATCGCCGTGACGAGCGCGTGCGAAAGGCCCTCGTGCGGCCGGTCGGCGCGCGTGTCCACCGTGCGCACCGCGGGCATGCGGGCGCCGCCGGCCGCGCGCTGCGGGAGCGTGGCGAGCCGGTAGCGGCCCTCGCGTGCGTTGGCGTAGCTCTCGAGGGAAGGGGTGGCCGAGCCGAGCACCACGGGAATGCCCAGGCGCTGGGCGCGCAGCACCGCCACGTCGCGCGCGGAGTAGCGCAGCCCCTCCTGCTGCTTGTACGAGAGGTCGTGCTCCTCGTCGACGACGATGAGGCCGAGCGAGGCGAACGGGCTCAGCACGGCAAGGCGCGTGCCGAGCACGATGCGCGCGGCGCCCGACTGCGCGGCGAGCCAGGCCGCGGCGCGCTCGCCCTCGCCCAGGTGGCTGTGCGCGGCCACCACGGCCACGCCGGCGAAGCGTTCACGCACCTGCTCCTCGAACCGCGGGGTGAGCCCGATCTCCGGAACCAGGAAGAGCGCCTGGCGACCGCGCCCGAGCGCTTCGCCGATCAGGCGCAGGTACACCTCGGTCTTGCCGCTGCCGGTCACGCCCAGCAGCAGGACCGGGTGGAAGGCGTCGAAGCGCTCGAGAACCGCATCCACCGCCGCTGCCTGCTCCGGAGTGAGCGCCAGCGTGTGGACGAACGTTCCCGTGGCTGCGGACGGCTGGGGCGGCTTGATGGCGCGGCGGCTCACCTGCCGCAGGCGCGCGGGCAGCGCGGCGCCGATCACCTCGCCGAGCGGGCGCTGGTAGTAACCCGCGCAGAACTCGAGCAGGTCGAGCTCCGCGGCACCCAGCGCGGGCACGTCCGCCACGACCGACTCGACGGCCTTCAGGCGCGCCGCTGGAACCGCGCTGCGCGCCGCGCTCCCGACCACCATCCCGACCTTCCGGGAGCGCCCGAAAGGCACCACGACGAGGCTCCCACGCGGGATTTCCGGGCCTTCCGGCGCGATGAAATCGAAGGCCTCGTCGAGCGGCACGTCGAGCGCGACGTGGACGATTTTCACGGCGTGGAAAAGGGCTCCGAACCCTGTGGATAAATCTGTGAATAGCTCTGGAGCGCCGTCACGGCGCCGTCACGGGCGGTGCGCAGGACGCCGGACTGACGCGGCGCACAACACGTTAAATCCTTGTTCGTAATGTTATTCCTGGGCGTGGAGGCGAGGCCGCAATATCGGGCAACGATCGGTCGCCTAGATCGCGCGCCGTGTGAATAAGCAATCACATCCGCGAAAATATTTTTGTTGACAGGGCCTACGCCGCGTGGGCCCCGACCGATGACGTGTGCACCGCCTCGACGAGCGCCGCGACGTGCTCGGGCGGCGTGTGCTGCGAGATCCCGTGGCCCAGGTTGAAGACGTGCCCTGCGCCCTTGCCGAACGATGCGAGAACGCGCTGGGCTTCGCGCTGGATCGCCTCCGGCGTGCCGAAAAGGGCCATGGGATCGAGGTTGCCCTGCAAGGCCACGCGATCGCCCACGCGTGCGCGTGCCGCGCCGAGCTCCACCTGCCAATCGATGCCCAGCGCGTCGGCACCGCTCGCGGCCATCGCCTCCAGCCAGGCGCCGCCGCCCTTCGTGAAGAGGATGCGGGGGACGATGCGGCCCTCGTTCTGGCGCGTGACCCCCGCGAGCACGCGCTTCGAATAGGCGAGCGAGAATTCCGAGTAGGCGGCCGCGGTGAGCGCTCCGCCCCACGTGTCGAAGACCATCACCGCCTGCGCGCCCGCCGCGATCTGCGCGTTGAGGTAGTCGGTCACGGCGGCCGCATTCACCTCGAGGATGCGGTGAAGCAGCTCGGGGCGCGAATAGAGCAGGGTCTTCACGTGGCGGAAGTCGTCGCTGCCGCCGCCTTCGATCATGTAGCAGGCGAGCGTGAAGGGGCTTCCCGAGAAGCCGATCAGCGGCACGCGGCCGTGCAGCTCCCGCCGCGTGAGGGCGATGGCGTCGAAGACGTAGCGCAGGCTCTCCAGGTCCGGCGCACGCAGGCGCTGGATCGCCGCCTCGTCGCGCAGCGGGTGCGCGAAGCGCGGGCCCTCGCCTTCCGCGAAGGAAAGCCCCAGCCCCATGGCGTCGGGCACGGTGAGGATGTCGGAGAAGATGATGGCGGCGTCGAGCGCGAAGCGGCGCAGCGGCTGCAGCGTCACCTCGCAGGCGAGCTCCGGCGTCTTCGCGAGCGCAAGGAAGCTCCCCGCCTTGCGGCGCGTCTCGTTGTACTCGGGCAGGTAGCGCCCGGCCTGGCGCATCACCCAGATGGGCGTGTAGGGCGTGGGCTCGCGAAGCAGGGCGCGCACCAGCGTGTCGTTTTGCATCGGCGCAATCTTCTCACGCCCCCGCGGATGCGGGCTGGCAACGGTCGAGGAAAGCGTGGATCGCCTCGGCGTAGCGCGGGTTGAGGTCCAGGTCGTTGTGGCCGAATCCCTCGAGGACCACGGAGGTCACCGGCCCGCCCCACGCCGCCGCGAGGACTTGCGAATGGCGCGGCGCGATCACGGTGTCCGCGCTCCCGACGAGGAAGAGCGCCGGCGCGTGGATCGAGGGCGCGCGGCTCGCCGAGTCGAACGGGTGGCGCATGAGCGCCGAAATCGGCAGCCACGGGTAGAGCTCCGCTGCCACGGCCCGCGCGCTCGCGAAGGGCGAGGTGAGCACCACGCACGCAGCCGGCCGTGCCGCGGCCACCTGCACCGCGACGCCGCTGCCGAGGCTGCGGCCATGGAGGGCGATGCGCGAGGCGTCGAGGTCGCCGCGCTGCGCCGCCCAATCGAACACCTCGAGGCCGTCCGAAACCATCGCGGCCTCGCCGGGCTTGCCCGCGCTCTCGCCGTAGCCGCGGTAGTTCACCAGCAGCACCGCGCGCTCTCCGTAGGTTTCGCCGGCATGTGCCGCGTACGCCGTGACTTCCTCGGCGTTGCCGCCGAAATAGACCACGACCGGAGGCTTCGCGAGGCGGGGAGATACCAGGACGCCCGCGAGGCGCGTGCCGTCGCGCATCGTGAGCGAGACTTCCTCGAGGCGCCAATCGCGTGGCGGCGCGGGGCGCGATGCGACCGGCCGCGGAAAGAACATGAGCCTTTCCTGGCCGACCCAGACGAAGGCGGCCACGCCGAGGTAGCCGGCGGCGGCCGCGAGGATCAGGACGAGGAGTGCCTGGACGATCCGCCGCCTCAACGGGGCAGGTCGCTGCTTCCCATCAGGAACGCGTCGACCTCACGCGCGCATTGTCGGCCTTCGCGGATCGCCCAGACCACCAGCGACTGGCCGCGGCGCATGTCGCCCGCGGCGAACACTTTGGCCACCGAAGTCGCGTAACAGCCGGCGCCTTCGGTCGTCGCTTTCACGTTGCCGCGGGCATCTTTCGCCACGCCGAGGTCGTCCAGCATCCCGTCGTGAACGGGATGCACGTAGCCCATGGCGAGCAGCACGAGCTGCGCGGGCAGCGTGAATTCGGTGCCGGGCACTTCGCGCATCGACATCGCGCCCTTCTCGTCCTTCACCCACTCGACGTGGCACGCCGTGAGGGACTCGACCTTGCCGCCCTTGCCGTGAAAGGCCTTGGTCGCCACGGCGAAGTCGCGCTCCGCGCCTTCTTCGTGCGACGAGGACGTGCGCAGCTTGAGCGGCCAGTAGGGCCAGGTGAGGGGCTTGTTCTCGCTCTCGGGCGGCTGGGGCATGAGCTCGAAGTTGACCACCGAGGCCGCGCCCTGCCGGATCGAGGTGCCGATGCAGTCGCTGCCGGTGTCGCCGCCGCCGATCACGACCACGTGCTTGCCCGTGGCGAGCGGCTGGTCCTGGACCTTGTCGCCCGCGTTGCGGCGGTTCTGGAAGGGCAGGAAGTCCATGGCGTACATCACGCCGTCGAGCTCGCGCCCCGGGACCGGGAGGTCGCGCGGCTTCTCGGAGCCGCCGGTGAGCGCGAT
>Ga0335070_10008686_pt1 | contig 11921 bp, 12 predicted proteins | sample Lox_Sample_13_FD_206722 | JGI IMG/M metagenome (GOLD analysis project Ga0335070, IMG submission 206722) | Soil microbial communities from Loxahatchee National Wildlife Refuge, Florida, United States - Lox_Sample_1.3 | ecosystem: Environmental > Terrestrial > Soil > Wetlands | place: USA...
TGAGATTTGCTCCTCGGAATAGTGTTGCTGCGGAACGAGGCGATTCAAGGTAAGCAGTTGCATGGGGTAGGCCACTGACTTCAAAGCGTGTTGCAGTCCACGCGGCTGATGCCACGACAAATAATGCGCCACGATCCACGAGAGCACGACCACACCGATGCCGACGAACCCCAGCCACATCCCGATAGGGTTCAGGTCATCGGTGCCCATGACAATGTGATTCATATTGCGCTGGAATCCTGTCATGACCACCAAAGTGACGTGCACAACGAGAAACGCGAAAAAACTGAGCATCGTTAAGAAGTGGATCGATCTTGCCGATTGCCTGCCGCCGAAAATACGCGGATACCACGGGAAATGGTTCACCACGGCGGGAGACATTGCGATCCCCGTCAGAATTGCCAGAGGCCCGAAGACGAACACCACCGTGAAATATGCGATCTGTTGGAGCGCGTTGTAGCCGTAGAAACCGTTCGGCTCTGGAGGCAAATGGAATGTCGCGTAATGAACGAACGTGTTCCAAGACTGTGCTAGGACAACTGGTGAAGTGGGCACGATCCGCTTCCACTGCTCGGTCGTGAGCAGCATCACGATGAAGATAATCCCGGTCGCGATGAAGCCATGCACGTCAATGAAGTGCCAGACCCGCGCAATCCCGATGGTGTGCCTGTAGCCCGGGGTGCCAACCAGAGGCGAAATGTAGCGAGCATCATCCTTTGCCGTCCAAATACGATCACGAGGCACTTTGACAGGCGTGAGCCTGATCCATTCGCTTCCGGGTGTGCAGTCATCGTTGAAGTACAGACGGGGATGATCCATTAGGATCGATAGACCGCTTCTAATCAGCATCATCACAAACAGGAAATTAAAGAAATGACAGTAGCGCAGCCAGAGCGGAAATCCGTGCGGCCCCGCAAAATTATTAGGATAGACCTGCGGGACAGGGGAAACATAAGGTAGGCCGACAGCAGCGACCTCAATCCACGTGGCAATAATCAAGAGAGCAATCACCGCCGCCATGCCGAGCAGGATGGAAGGGCGCACCCAGATGCGAAAACGACGATCTTGCGGATAATGCACTGCCTGATGCGGAGGATCAAAGGAGATCATGAGCCCACTTTAAGAAACAACCGTAATCTTCAGTTCCAAGCCCCACAGTCGTTTGGAACCCATTACATAATTCAACCACAAACTGACGCGCTGGGTTTCTCCTCATCAAGCTCGCGATCCAAACCGACAGATTTCGTGGTGTCGGTCACAACCGAAGCTCTTCTCATGTCAGCTACCCAGGCACGCAAAGCAAACTATTCTTCACTCCACAATTCTGACCCGAAATCGGTAGGTCAAACTAAGTGTAGGTGTGCCGCAGAATGTGCCGTACGCTTCGAGCCCATGCGCGCCATTATGGGCTTTTTTGCTACTTCGACAAAGTGCTTCCGTGCGGGCTAGGCTGTGGGTAAGTGATTGATTTCACATGGTGCTCGCTCCTGTTAGACCTACTGAGGTGCGACAACTCTTAATCAGTAGACCTGAATTGCACCAGGTAAGGCGAGTTCCATCGAGCTGCGCCGGATATTGCAGCTGTCACGCTGTCACGGCAGAAGCCGCGATTGATGGGCTCTTGGACACTAGTAATGAACCTCGCCTCTCGTTGTGGTTGCTCTCGCAAACACGGTTTGAACCCACGATTTCCACCCACGATTCTCGTGTCTCTCACGACTTCTCAAGTACTTAGGCGGCCACCTGAAGTCACTTAAGTTGTTTAAAACACAGCATAACGTAGCACTGAAAAGGCTGGCGTCGGCGGTTCAACTCCGTCCCTGGCCACCATAGAATCAACAACTTGCGCTGGTGCCAATTGCGGAATTGGTGTCAATTGGTGACAAAACATTTCAGTTCACCATCCCTGCAGCGGCTGCAGCCCTGGCACGCTGGGCGTTAGCTATTCGCTCAGTTACCATCTTCGAGGTCTGCTCGATCGCTCGCCGCTGTGAGTCAGGTACAAATTGCGCGTAGATGTCCAAGGTGGTCTGAATGCGCGAGTGTCGCATCTGTCCTTGGACGTCTTTGGGGTTTGCGCCAGCCTCGATCATCCACGTTGCTCGGGAAGTTCGCAGACAGCGCCAGTTCACAAAGCCCATGCCGAGCTCGCGCGCGGCTGGCTTGATGAAGCGAGTAAGCACGTTGTTATCTCTCATCGGCTTCCCGTCTTTTACCGACTGGAAAACCAGATCGTCAGGCCCGTCCCTCTTGACGACCTTGTACCGGCGAATCGCTCTCGCGCCTGGGCCGCCTCCGTTGACCTCGACCGTAAGCAGTTTCAGGCGGTGAATGCGTTCCACTACGTGCCGATCCACGCCGATGGTTGTGTTTGACGCCTCGCTTTTCGGTTCCGACCAATCTCCGCGACAATATCTTTCGTCAACGGTGAGTGTGTCGAATCCGATATCGCGCCACTTCAGCCCGATAAGTTCGCTTACCCGCAACCCGCTGTAGATGGCGACGTAAACCATCGTCGCGTAGGGCTCGGGAACGGCAGTCATCAACTCATCGAATTGCTCTGGCGTGATGTGAGGTTTTGGATTTCTCTTTCCCCGATGCGGCCGCGGGAGTTGAATGTGCTCCATCGGATCATCGGACATAAGGCGGTATTTCTCCCGCGCGGTCCAGAGAATACTCGCCAGTACATCGCGGACTTTGTCGATCGACTCATACGCAAGCTTTGACGCGCCGAGCCCGGTAAAGAAGGCTTGAATCTTCGATACCTGCAGATCGGCGAGAGACAGCTTTCCGAACGTCGGGATGAGGTAATTTTCAATCACGCCGTCGTATCGCTGCTTCGTCGTCTTGGCCAAGAGCGGCATTTCGAGAGCCCGGTAAGTGTCCTCAGTGAATCGCTGGAAGTTTGTCGCTGAACCGATATTCGAAAGGCCTGTGTTCAGCGGCGCCATGTACTCTTGTTTCAGCTTGAGCACCTTTCGCTCTGGCTCAGTGGCCAATGCGAGCCGTACTCGTTCTCGCCCACGGACCATCCTGCCGTCGCGAAATTCATCCTTGCGAACAACGATGGTCCAATATTTACCGTGAATTTCAGGTTTTGGATCCTGAAACCGGCGACGTGCCATTTTTTCAAGTTCCTCCATTGGAGGCACGCCGCTGTTCGCCAAAGGAACGATACCCTCGGCTATTCCGTTGGGCACGGTCGGATTGTGGCTAGGAATCTGCACAGTTATTAACGCGGTCTCGTCCTGACAAAGGACCCGCTGAGCGTCCTGTCCCGGCAGGTCTACGATCGGGATTCCCGGCGACAGTCCGGATCGAGCAGGAGTCCTTGAGCTCGGCCCTAAGCCCTCGTACCGCATAAGCGACAAACGAAGCAACGTCGCCCCGCAATGCGGCAGCGAGCTGCCTCTCGTACTCGCCCCTAGTCCGGTTGTAGTGATTACTCAACAAATGCGCTGCTGCGCGCGGGATATCACCCCTCAGCAGTAGATCAAATTCGAGGAGTCTTGCGGTGCGACCGTTGCCGTCGCCGAACGGGTGAATCCCTACGAAGCGCACGTGTGCGATAAGGGCTCGGAGGACGGTGCGTTCGAAGTCATTTCCACCGACACCTAGGGTCGGTACTGAATCGCACAATTGCTGAAGCAGAGGTTCACAATCCGCGGCATGGGCAGGAATGTGCTGACCTACCCGAACTGGCACCACCCGCGTGTATCCCGGGGTCGCTGCCGAGTTCCTAGATACGCCATCCAGTAGCATGCGATTGAACCACTTGAGGCGACCAGGGGTAAGCTTTGGATGCTGTGCGCGCATAAGCGAGGAGTTCACGACTTCCCACGCGTGCATGATGTTGTAGAGTTCGCGCTCACTGTATTCATCGGAAAGGCAGACCCGATACAAGTGGCCTGCCAACCCTGGATTTCGTTCCATGCGCCGCAGTCTCTGGCAGAGCGAGCAACAATCGCTTAGCAACGTGCCAAGTTCAGTTTGTGGCAATTCGGTGACAGGGATAGATTCGAGCCTAGCCGCTAATTGCATTACGTCCGCACATTCATGATTGCTGGTCGGTTCCATTTATCGCCGTACTCCTGCGTTTAAAACGACCGTTTGCGACGCACCGTTGAGGATAAAAAGCAGCGCTGATTCGAAAGGCTTTGTTCTACTAACCATGACTACGTTTTTTGCGCATTCTCAACACACAGGAATCGTTGCCCACCCTGCTCATATCCCGTTCACGCTTTGCTCGGTGACTTTAGCCGGTTCACAATGAATCGCGGCATCGCGCTAGAGGTCTTGCGAATCGCCCTGTGTTCTTCCAGCCACGCTTTCATCTGCCGTAACTCCTGCAAAACATCAAGCGCTGGATAGCATTCCTGCCAGTTATCTATCTGAGACTTCGAAATACCGTAGAACTTACCTTCCTGAATCAATGGGAGTGACACCACGAAGGGCTTAATGCTTGCCGCACTGCTCGGAAGCGCGGAGCGTCCACCGTCCCTAGACGGTTCCGAGATTTCAGGAGTAGTGCGTTGCCCCGTTTCCGATTCAAACGATGCGGCTGACGTGTCACTGTTGCGTACTTGAAATGTCACTCTATCGCTGTTAGAGATGTCACGGTTTGAATACGTGTCACCGTTTGCGACCAACAGGACATGGTAGTTATTGGTCTGGCGCTTCCCGCCGCGATTCTCGTCGAAGGTGATGTGGCCCTTCTCTCGGAGCGCATGGACGATGCGGATTACCTGCCGCTTGGACAGCCGAGTCGTCCTGGCCAATTGGTCGAAACTGGCACAGCAGTTGCAATCCTGATCGGCGTGGTTTGCCATGGCTTGAAGTACGCGCAGTTCGTTGCGCCTTAGTGGTTGAGATTTTCTAACCTGCATCAGTTCACCATCGCGCTGATTGGGCGCTGTTGCTGCTCAGAGATTTGACCAGCCTTACTGCTGGCGAGTTCGATTAGTTTCAGAAGTTCGGCAATTCTTGCCTCTCGTTGGCGATTTAAATCGTGCAAGCTCCGGTCAGATTGACGAATACCTTTGACTAGTCGCGCTGCAAGCTGAAGTGAATCCACCTACAATGCCTCCCTCGTGTGATCGTTACCGTTAGAAGTTGTGCACACCGAAGGCAGATTTAGGTGATCCACCTCCGCTTCTACGCTCTCAGTTCCAGTCAGCGTCGGCCAACTCTGATTGTTCAATTTGGCCAACTTACTTTTCATTACTTCGGCCTGCTGGCGCAGCATTTCACGACGGTCGCGAATCTGTTGCGGAGTGAGCGGCTCGTAAACGGCTTTGGGCTTCTGCTTCGAAACGTCTAAAGGGGCAACTAGAGTCGGTGCCGGGGGCTCCATCGCCTTCAGTTGAAGAGTCGGCGTGACCGCGTTGAGCATATGTGACACGTCAACGCGGTCGACAGCCTCCCAACGGCTGTATTCCTCGAGAAAATCTTTTTTCAGGAATGGCAGATCATCTTCGCTCGCGGTTTTCAGGCGCCGCCATCCACCAAGCCGACGAACGCAATCCACAATGCGCGGCTCAAGCTTTGGCGGGCGAGTTTTCCGGCATCCCTGTTCGGGACCGTAGCAGCCTTGCGGATCCGATTGAATCCAATCGTCAACATATCGGAGCAGGACATCCCATGCACGATGCGCTTCCGCGTCTTTCTGTTCTTCAGCGCCAGCACCAGCCAGTTTGCGGAGCTCAGAAACGCGAGGAAAAAAATCTCGCTCCTGGATGGCGCGCGTGATTGCCTGCTTTATCTGCTCATGGGACAAGTCTGCTGTGGTCTCGACATAGATCGTCAGCAGTTCAGCGGTGAGGTTCTCACGGAATGCTTCCGCCAAGGCCAAGAACTGCGCCGTTCGCCATTCGGCGTTTAAGGAAGTTTGCGGCACGGTTCGCTGCATCGATGTTGGCTTGCTGACGTTGCTCTGCTCGGTTTCCATTGCTATTAGTCCTAGTGTTGCTGAAGTTGGAGTGCTCACGTTTTAACTGCAACTGATCGAATCTCGCTCGCAGGGTTCCCATACTCAGGCAGTTCGCCATCCAAAACTCGTCATGCTGGACCCATCGGATCAAGTCGGCTACTTCCTCGGGTTTCCGCTCGTCTAAGCGGAGCATACGATCCGCACTAACTTCCCATTGCCGCTCTTGTGCTGGCGTAATCCGGTAATCGGGCTTGTTGTGGAGAATTTCAGCCTTGAGTAGGGCCGCTAGTCTGCATGCTTCTTGAGATGGCGTGGTGCCAGACTTCTTAAGAGATGCGCTCGCCTGGTCCGAACGGTTGTTCTGTTCGGACGAAGAGGTTTTCAGTGCGGGTGCGGGTGCGGGTGCGGGTGCGGGAGTCGCGACAATTTGCTGTTCATTTGCCGCCCGTTTGCTGCCGTTGGCTGCCCGCTTGGCATTCGTCATTGCAGCGCCTTTACGTCCAGCATCCGCACGGATCTGGCTGAGAGTTACGCCTTTGTTCTGGCGTTCAAGTTCTCGCTCGAGGCGCTGGCCAACGTAGCGTGGGGCATGATCAAAGAGATCATGCACGCAGTAGTGACCGGGACGATCTTCCACCTGATCAATGAAGCCGTGATTACCGTCTCCACCAGCAGCGAGTAGTGCCTTGCAGAGTATTCCGGTTTCGCCAGGCCATTCCGCTGCAGCCTCAACGTCCGTCTCATCACCTAGATAGGGGTTTCCATTCTCATAGGCCTGCTGCCAAATTAGTTCGAGGCAACCCAAAGCCAATGGCGCATTACCCAGAGTGCGTGCGAGTCGCAGGAATTTACGATGCTTCGTGAGTCCTGGTCTCGCCACTTAGCACCGTTCGGGTTGGAACGCGCTGTTACTTGTCCGTTGGCAATGTCGAAGTGGTGTCGGCGACTTTCCCCCGTCCTCAATTAGCTTGGCGAGCTCGGGTAGCGTGATTTGCTCAAACAGCCACTCCTGCGAATAGCCCAGTAGACCAGCGATTTTGACGCGCTCACCCTCAGAGAACTCGAAACGACCGTTCAAACAGCGCGAGAATCGCGCCTCGCTCATGCCTGCCGAGCCGGCCACTTCGTAGTGCGCAAGCCGATGCTGGCCGATGGCCCATACTAAATTCGGAAACCTCATCTGCCCTCCATGATGTGACGCAGTAGCAAGTGTCGATTGCATTGGAGCACACGCTAACATTGTGGACGCCTGTGATGTAAGTACGAAAACGTTCGAAAACCGGTCAACATAGATGATTCGCACTTATGACCTCGGAGATCGCTTCTGGTTTGAAGTAACAGATAGGCGAGAAGCTCAATCCTTGATCACAATGGACTATGCGCTAGTTCGCCCCAGGCGGGCCGTTTTCTGTGGCTCCGTGTCTCAGTGACGGGACTGGTTTTGCCCGGGCTTTTCAATCTGATTCCTAGAAGTGGCAAAACTGTGGAGGATGTTGATAATTTGTGGAACGTACAGGAAAAGCATTCTTCATCACTTTCGCTGAGGTGTTCTTATCTACTCTAGAAGAGATCTTCGCTTGACGCAGAATAGCCGCAATATCCTCGCCACTAATGTCATTGCCGTGAATGAATACGAAACCGACTCGTCGCCGTTCGCCGGGTGCAAAAGGCGCATCCAGCAATGGCCACCCATCGTAGAAGACTCCGTCACTCACTTTGGAGCACGAGCAGGGGCAACCCCAACCGGGTTGTACGGTCGAGTTCTTGCCACCTTCAGCCGTAGGATACAGGTACACATCTGCAACAAGGGCGGGAGACTTTTGTCGCAGTGCTTCGGCGCGTGTCTTTCCAACACCGAAAAAGGGCGGTGAGGGATTCGTTGGCATTTCGCTTTATCGTACATCACGCGCAGTTTTCTCAACGCCTCCGGTGGTCAGCGGGTTTTAAGCGTTATCGGGGATTTATCGCCAATAACCTCAGAATCATCCGAACGAGCCTTGCTTCACTTCTCTTTAGTGGTTGTTCCAATTTGGGAACTCTCGCCTAGCACTCACCTTTTTTCTTTGTTCGCCGCAGTCAGAGAGGATGACAATGAGACGTACTCGCCTCCTCGAAGAGCAAGTCCCGCCACGAGACGCAACACCCCTAGAGGCGAGAAATCAGACCCTCAGAAGCGCGATGACCGCACCACGTATCGCTCTCGTGTTGTTCGTTGCCTTGGGCATAGGTCTCTGCTTCGTAGTTCCAGCGAGAGATCTGCCTGACACCGCCTATGACGAATCTGAGTCGCTGTTTTTCGAGGACACCCCTGTATTCTGCATTGCGCTACCGAATACGCATTCGGAAGCATCTGTGCGAATCCGTGCGTCTCGGCCCTATCTCAATACGCAGGCAATGGGCAGGGCTTGGCCACTTGGTCATGCGGCAAGCCAGATCTCTACTGTTTCCGATTCCCTCATAACACTCAATCATTTGTTCCGCTGTTAGCCGTACCCCTGGTAGTCGTCTCGCCTCCTCCAGGAGGAAGTTTCCCCACGAGACACAACACCCTAGAAACATCGTAAGCAGGAAGGAGATAGATATGAAGAGCTTATGGCGTTGGATCGCCGGGCTGGCACTTATTGTAGTGCTCACACTCTCCGCCGCAGCGCAAACCTTTTGGGCTGTGCCGGACGCGAACGGCGTGCTGAACAATGTGTATGTCCGGCATGTCGAGCGCACAGTGCTCGGCGAAGATGTCGTTCACTACCTCTACGACGTGGTCGTTGGTTCGGGCGAATTCGATCGAATTGGATTACACCGCATTGTCCGCGAGGCACATCCCTGGCAGCCCATACACACCGCGACTGCTTTGTTGATGCTTCCTGGGGGGCCAAACTCCGTCCAGATGATCTTCATCGAGCCGCTGATTTCTCCGGCGGCTGCCTGGGATCACGCGATCACGGTGTTTCTGGCGAAGCACAATGTCGATGTTTGGGCCATGGATTACCGCTGGGCCTTGGTTCCAGCCACAACAACGAAGTTCCAGTTCATGAAAAACTGGGGACTACAACGAGATGCAGACGATGCCAAAATCGCTCTTTCTTTGGCGCGTTTGATTCGTGGAGCAACCGGGCAAAGTTTGGGCAAGATGCACCTTCTCGGATTCAGTTACGGAACTTGGGTTGCGTATCCGGTGGTTAACCAAGAAACTCAATTACCGCAGTCTCTCCGCAATGTGAAAGGGCTTATCCCAGTTGACGCTGGCGTTACATTCGCGGCTGGTGAGCCATTCCGTAAATACATGTGCGATCTCCTGCCGCAAGATAAAGCCCGTTACGCAGCCGGGACATACAACGACGACTACAGTTTCTTGAAACAGTTAAGCGACCTGGGACGTTCCGCGCCGGACGATCCGTCCCCTTTCGCCGATGGATTCACCAACTATCAGTTCGCACTGTATGTGGGAGCCAGTGTCACTTATGAGCCGTCTTGGCACTTTGTTGCCGGCGTTTTCAATGATTCCGGCATAACCACCGATCTGCAGTACACCGATCCGTGGCTGTTTATAGATGTGTTGCGTGCGGCTCCCGCCTACAGCCCGGTGCGGGCCGATATCGATCAAGAGAGAGTCACCTGCCACAACGTGGTGGCACCATTCGACGACCATCTTGCAGAAGTCACCTTGCCGATTCTCTACGTTGGTGCCGCAGGCGGCTTTGGGGAGCGTGGTTATTACGCGGTAACCTTGACCTCGAGCGGCGAAATCACGAAGGTCATTGTGCAACTTCACTCAAGTGATGAACCTGCACTCGACTTCGGCCACGCTGATCTGTTTACGGCACGCAATGCGGAAACCTTAGTCTGGCAGCCGATTCTTAAATGGCTCTTGGCACATCGTTAAGGAGGCGATTATGAAGCGTATCGGTTTTCTGCCTTTAGTTCTATGGCTATCGTTTGTGTGGGTGGCATGGGCGCAGCAGCCTGCGACCAAGCCACTAATTGGAAGGCATCTACAGCATCGAATGGCAAACCAGACCTCAAGGACACCGGGCCTAACAGTAAGCCGAAGCTTTAGTGCTCAGGCCAATCCGGATGACGCGGGAAAAGTCTGGGAACTGGGTACTTACCCCGGCGGCACCTGGTTTGCCACGTGGCACATCAATGACTTTGGCGTGATCGTCGGCCTTGGCGATGTCCCGCCGATCGGCCGCGACGGTCTTGGCTACACCCACAACTTGGCCGTGCCTCTGTTCGGGCCGAATGCCGGTGAATGGATCGACCTTGGCGCACTGCGCAAGAAGCAGCTCAAGGGGTGGGAAGAGCCGTTTGCCGATATCTCGGACACCGGCTTGGTCGTCAGTCACTCGACCGCACAGGACGGGCACCTACACGCGGTGGCTTGGACCAAGGAGACCGGCATGGTTGATTTGGGGACGCTTGCGGATACCGGCAACCCAACGTATCGGAACTATAAGGCCAGTAATGCTATCAGCACGAACAAACTCGGAACACTGATCGTGGGCAATAGCGGAGTTGGCCCAACTGGCGAACATCCTAGCGTGCCAGTTGTTTGGACGCCATCGATTACGTGGGTGAACGGAAAGCTTGTCACGAAATGGACAATCCACGTGCTCGACACCTCAGCGTTTCCTGGCTTTAGCTGGACGGCCTGGAGCGTGAACGACTTTGGGCAAATCGCTGGCGTAGGCGGGAACGACGACGAGACGATTCTTGTGGGTGCGCTTTGGAATCCCAGCGCTAACGGAGAAGATTGGGAAAAGCTCATTTCACTTCTACCGTCCCCGTCCTCCGGCTACCCATCAACTGACCCCTATGGCATCAATGAAAAAGGGGAAATCATTGGTGGAGTTACATTGCCCGACCAGAGCATGTGGCTTTCCGTCCTCTGGAAGCCACTCGACAGGAACAGAACAACGTACTCTCAGGCGATTGAGCTTCCTCTGCCCGTGGGTGTGTTCACGAACTGCGAGGGCGTGGGCATCAACGATCTAGGCGACATGGTCGGCGATTGTTGGAATGACGACTATTCGGTGGATTTGCCGGCACGCTGGACCACAAAGAACCTGACCTTTTCTGAAATCATTAACTTCCCGGCGGATTGGGGTTTTGCCTGGGGCGTAAACAACAACCGAATTGCCTCGATCACATACAACGGCGAGAATTGCCCAGGCGACACGTACGGCTCATGTGCAGGTGCAGTCAAGCTCCATTGAAGACCAAGACAGTTTGAACTGGACGCTGAAGCCCTGGCATGTGTTGCAGGGTAGCCGCCCTATGTTCGGGCGGCTTTTCTTTGTATTCCGCAAAACGGTTCGCGGTAACTTCTGCTATCAGGCGATTTCACAAGCTTGCGCTTTTCATTCGCCAGAACTGGGCATTTTGAGCGGCTATCGAGATTTTGCAAAACACTTACCACCGCAGCCCACAAGCAGCCAAACTCGCGGCCCCAGACGCTATTAGCAGGTACTTCGTCCATTTCGGGACACGAGTTCGCGTATACCGGAACCACAAGAGCAAGAGTGCGAGCGCAAGCAGTGTCAACGCGATCATCTCAGTATGGGCGTGACGAATCAGTTCAGATTGAATACGCTCTAGTTCTGCCAGTTGCCTATCGCAGTCTTCGGGAATTCCACATTCAATTGATACAGACTGGAAAAGCTTCTTCGCCCCGCGTAACCACTTAAGCGCGACGAACAAGCCAACGGGGACCGTAAGACTCAGTAGTCCGGAAATCTTTCCCAAAACGGTATCCGAAGAATGTGTCATCACCCTCCGCATATACGCTGACCTGCGGGGCGAGTCAACTGACGCTATCAGGCGATTACACAAGCTTGCGCTATTTCTTCGCCTGATTTTCAAGCCCTGTCACGCGTCGGGACGCGAGCAAGCGAGGAGCGGTAAAGGCGCATCGAACACCTCAGTCGCATTTCTCCGAAAGCTTTTCTAGAGCGTCGTCTTCGCTGAGGCCCCAATCTTCGACGTACGCCCT
>Ga0335070_10008687_pt1 | contig 11920 bp, 13 predicted proteins | sample Lox_Sample_13_FD_206722 | JGI IMG/M metagenome (GOLD analysis project Ga0335070, IMG submission 206722) | Soil microbial communities from Loxahatchee National Wildlife Refuge, Florida, United States - Lox_Sample_1.3 | ecosystem: Environmental > Terrestrial > Soil > Wetlands | place: USA...
AATTACCGGCCAATTACCGGTCAGCTACCGGCCAATTGCCAGCCAGCCAATGGTCAGCAACCGGCCCGCAACGCGCCCTTGATGATGGCGTCGCTGCCATGGAAGGTGCCGCGACGCATCGGTATTCGCATTTCCGAACATGGCGCACGACACGGCGCAAGAAGCACATGCCCGTAAAGCCGTGCGGCCATCCTCGCGCAACGCCCCTATCGCAAAGACAGGGCTATCGCGCGAACGGCGGTGGGACGCTGTCCGCCGCGCCAGTGGCGGCCGCTAAATCGCCGGCCGCCGAGATCGTGGCCGGCACGACACGCCGGCCATGCGTGAACCGGCGGCCCTCAGCCGCCGTTGCCGCTCTTGCAGGGAAACGCCTTGCCGAGCCCGAGCGAGATAGCCGTGCTGGCGTTGTAGCCGGCGACGTTCGGATTATCGGCGATGTACTTGCGCACCGCGTCGGTCAACTGTGCCGAGCCCGCGTCCGGCGGCAGGCAGAAGTACTGGCCGACGCGCGGCCCGGTCGTGCCGCCGATCGCGTCGATGGTATTGAAGATGCCGTCGGCGGCACCCTCGATGTACGCGGCGCACGCGCTGCGCGAAGCCACGTCGGTCTTCGTGCAGAGCCGGTTGAGGTCGCTCGCCGTAAATGCAAATGCGGACAGCGGTAGCGCCATCGCGCCCGCGCAGATCAGAACCCGCAGCATGGTTCTCCTTGAATTGTCATGGGGAGCGGCGCCAGGCGCGCCGCGAGGCGGCCTGGCTGATAGGGCCTGGCCGCCTTTAACCCTATTATTTTGCACTGTTTTGCGGCACTGCCGTACTCGTTGTGGGCAGGCCAGCCTGCGTCATGCGCGCCGTCAGGTCCTTGATCGCGTCGGGCGCCTTGTACTGGCGAGCGAAATCGAGCGCGGTCATGCCGATCTGGTTCTTCGCGCCGAGCGTCGCGCCATGCTCGAGCAGCACCTGGAGCGTCGTGAGATGATCGCCGCGCGCAGCCATCATGAGCGGCGTCGTGCCGTTGGGCGAGAGCGCGTTGACGTCGGCCGAATAGCCGATCAGCAGCTTCGCGACGTCGTCGTTGCCGTTCGCAGCCGCGTAATGCAGCGGCGTCCAGCCCTTCTTGTTGACCTCGGCGCCCTTCGTGATGAGCAGCTTGACGAGATCGAGGTCGCCGTTCAGCGAAGCGAGCATCAGCGCGTTTTCGCCCGCGCGGTCTTCGGCGGCGATGTTCGTCTTCGGGTCGTCGAGCAGCACTGCCGCGACCTTGTCGGACTTCTCGCGCGCGGCCAGCACGAGCAGCGGCATGCCCTGGTCGTCGGTCGCGTTCGGGTCCATGCCGTTCGCGAGCGCTTTCTGGACGCCCTTGTCGTCGTCGAACTTGACACCCTTCACGAGCGAGTCGATCGGCGCGGCGTGCGCGGCTGCCGCGCCGAACACCGTGGCGGCAAAGCCGAGCGCGAGCGCAGCGGCGGTGCGACGAACGGCGTTATTGACTGGGGAAGCGGCGTGCGAAAGCGGTTTCGAGTTCATGTCAAGCCTTAACGTTATCTTCTATCTCGTTGATATCAAAAACCATTGACAGCACGTGGTTCGCGATCAGGCGTGTGCCGGGATCTTGAATAGCCGGAAAAAATTCTGCGTGGTGACAGCGCCGAGTTCGGCCTCCGGCAACCCGCGTGCCTGTGCAATGAATCTTCCGACATGGCTGACGTACGCAGGTTCATTGGGTTTGCCACGAAATGGAACGGGCGCGAGGTACGGCGAATCAGTTTCGATCAAAAGGCGCTCGATCGGCACGCGGCGCGCAACATCCTGAACGTCCGTCGCGCTCTTGAACGTCACGATGCCGGAAAGCGAAATGTAAAAATTCTGCGCCAGCGCGCGCTCGGCGATCGGCCACGGCTCCGTGAAGCAGTGCATCACCCCGCCCGGCTCGCCCGCGCGCTCCTCTTCCATGATGCGCAGGGTGTCGTCGGCGGCCGCGCGCGTATGGACGATGAGCGGCTTGGACGTGGCGTGCGCCGCGCGAATATGCGTGCGAAAGCGCTCGCGCTGCCATTCCATGTCGGCGATCGTGCGCTCGCCGAGGCGAAAGTAATCGAGCCCCGTTTCGCCGATCGCCACGACCTTCGGATGCTGCGCAAGCTCGATGAGCTCGGCCACGCTCGGCTCTCGCATGTCCTCGTGATCGGGATGCACGCCCACCGAAGCGTAGACGTTCTCGTAGCGGCTCGCGATGTCGAGCACCGAAGGCAGCGTCTCGAGATCGACCGAGACACAGAGCGCGTGCGTGACGGCGTTCGCGCGCATGTTCTCGAGCACTTGCGGCAGCCGGTCGGCGAGGCCCTCGAAATTGATGTGGCAATGCGAATCGACAAACATGGATGGTCCTGCGATGGCGGAATCGGTAAGTAGCGCGGATCGGACAGTGCAGTTGTTCGAGCGCGGTTCGAACAGCGCGGATTGAAACGGCGCCAGAGCGCAGCGCGCCTGGATAAAGCCTGTGATAGCCCCGCGAGCCCCCTGAAGCAGCACGAACGCGGCCCGGGAGCGCTCAAGCGGGCCTGTCAGGCGAACAATTCACGATAGCCGAGAAAAAGCTCTTCGAACACGAGACGCGCATTCAGCGGATGGTTCTCCACCGCGCGCTGGCGCGTGACGGTCTTCATGTAGCGCGCGAGCGCGGCCGCGTCGAGCTTCGCGGCGCAACGCGCGAGCGCCGATGCGGCCTGCGGGAAATATCGCAGACGGCCTGCCGTGCGTTCGGCGAGCAGATCGTACACCCAGCGCTGCAGCCAGCCGAGCACGAGCGGCACCGGCAGTTTCTGCAGCGTCTCGCCGCAGGCAAAGGCGTCGCAGCCGGGGCCGGCTGCGAGCTGGGCGAGCGTCCAGTCGCGCAGCGTGCGGTTTTCGTCGTGCGCGAGCGCGAACGCCGCGAGCGGCGCGCCGCCGGCTTCGGCCAGCAGCGCCGGGGCGTCATCCACGCCCTGCTGCGCGAGCCAGGCCGCGGCGCTCTCGGGCGCCGGCGTGCCCATCGGCCACTGACGGCAACGGCTGATGATGGTAGGCAGCAGTCGGTCGATGCGCGCCGACACGAGCAGGAACACCACGCCCGCAGGCGGTTCTTCGAGCGTCTTCAGGAGCGCGTTGGCGGCGGCGACGTTCAGCGCCTCGGCCGGATACAGCACGACCACACGCAGGCCGCCGCGGTGCGAGCCCACGCCCGCGAAGCCCAGCAGCGCGCGCACCTGCTCGATGCGGATTTCCTTGCTCGGTGTGCGGCTCTTCTTGCCCTCTTCGCCTTCGGCCTTGTCCGCCTTTTCGCCCTTGGCGTCTTCCTTGCCTTCATCGCCCACCGGGCCGATCTCGCCGGCCAGGGCCTCGGGCACGACGATGCGGTAGTCGGGATGATTGCCCTGCTCGAACCAGTGGCACGCCGCGCAGGCGCCGCACGGCTCGCCATTGGCCTGTGGCGATTCGCAGAGCAGCCCCTTCGCCAGATGCTGCGCGAACGCCAATTTGCCGATACCCGCCTGGCCATGCAGCAGCAGCGCGTGCGGCCAGTGGCTGCGCAATTGCTGCAGACGCTGCCAGTCGTCGGTTTGCCACGGATAGATCATCTTCGGAATCAGTCCTTTAAGCGAACTTCATGAGCATTGCCATGGAGTTCGCGCGGCCATGTAAAAAAGCCAAATGTCGCCGCGCAATCAAAGCGTTGCGATCACATGCTCGAGCTTTTCGCGAATCGCATCGATGCCTTGCGACGAATCGATGATCGCGAAGCGGTACGGCGCCTCTTCCGCACGGCGCAGGTATTCGGTGCGCGTGCGCGTGAAGAACGCGTCGGTCTCGCTCTCGAAGCGGTCGGGCTCGCGCGCCGCGCCGCGCCGCTCGCTCGCCGTGTCGGGCGGCAGATCGAACAGCACCGTCAGGTCGGGCTGGAAACCGCCCTGCACCCAGCGCTCCAGTGTTTCGAGCTTGTCGCGCGGCAGCCCGCGGCCGCCGCCCTGATAGGCGAAGGTGGCATCGGTGAAGCGGTCCGAGAGCACCCAGTCGCCGCGTGCGAGCGCGGGCTCGATCACCTGGGCAAGATGTTCGCGGCGCGCCGCGAACATCAGGAGCGCCTCGGTTTCGAGGTCCATCGGCTGATGCAGGACGATCTCGCGCAACGCCTCGCCAAGCGGCGTGCCGCCCGGTTCGCGCGTCATGACGACCGTGCGGCCCGAGGGTGCGAGCTTCTGCACGAGCTGATCGCGAAACCACGCGAGATGCGTGGTCTTGCCCGCGCCGTCGATGCCCTCGAACGTGATGAATCGGCCCCGCGCCATTTAATTACCCCGGATGTATTTGTCGACGGCTTTGTTGTGGTCGACGAGATTATTGGAAAAAACGCTGCCGCCATCGCCGCGCGCCACGAAGTACAGCGCCGCCGTCGATGCCGGATTGAGCGCCGCCTGAATCGCCGCGGCACCGGGCAGCGCGATGGGAGTCGGCGGCAGCCCGAGACGCACGTAGGTATTGTAAAGAGTGTCCGACTGCAGATCGCGCTTGTGCAAACGCCCCGCGTAGCTGTCGCCGAGGCCGTAGATCACGGCGGGATCGGTCTGCAGCGGCATGCCCACCTTCAGTCGGTTCGCGAACACGGCCGCCACGAGCGCGCGATCGCCGGGCCGGCCCGTCTCCTTCTCCACGAGCGAAGCGAGCGTGAGCGCTTCGTAGGGCGACTTGAGCGGCAACCCCGGCGCGCGCGCGGCCCAGGCTTCGGCCAGACGCGTCTGCATCAGGTGGTAGGCGCGGCGGTAGACGTCGAGATCGCTCGAACCCTTGTCGAACAGGTAGGTGTCGGGGAAGAACAGCCCCTCGCCGCTGTCGTTCGGCGCGGGCGGCGCGCCGATCGCGGCGAGCAACTGCGCGTCGGTCATGCCGGCGGTGTCGTGGCGCAGCGCGGGGTTCGCATCGAGCTCGGCGCGCATGCGCTTGAAGGTCCAGCCTTCGATGATCGTGGCCACGGACTCATTCACGTCGCCGAGCGCCATCTTCTGCAGCACCTCGTAAGGCGTGATGCCCGCCTTGAACTCGTAGTTGCCCGATTTGAGCTGGCTTTGCAGCCCCAGCACGCGCGTCATCAGCACGAAGAGCTGGGTCTGGACCGGCACGCCGCCACGCTGCAACTGCGTGGTGACGCTGCGCACGGAGCTGTGCGGCTTGATGGTGACGTCGAGCTGTGGGGCGGCGAGCTCGAGCGGCGCGGTGGCCCAATGCCAGACGCCGCCCGCCGCGGCGGCGCCAATCACGACTAGCGCGGCGCCGGCAACAAGGCATTTCTTCAGGAGGGACATGGAAACACGACTCAGGGGGACCTCATATAATAACTGCTTGCCTTCGCTAAAGTCAGGATTGACTGTTCCCCGAATCCATGAACTCCCCGCTCGATCCCGCTTCCACGCTTTCCGTGCCCGAATCCACACCTGAATTCGCAACCGGTTCCGCCACCGATTCTGCTACCGACCCGGCGGCCGGTTTCGACGCCGTTCTGAAGGGCGGCGCCTACGCGATCCTGCCGCAGTTCGGCGTGATCGACGCCAATGGCGACGACGCCGCGACCTTCCTGCACAGCCAGCTCACCAACGACATCCAGCATCTGGACGTGACCGGCGCGCGCCTCGCGGGCTACTGCTCGCCGAAAGGCCGCCTGCTGGCCTCGTTCCTCACCTGGAAAACCGGCGACACGATCCGCCTGCTGATTTCGAGAGACGTGCAGGCGAGCGTGCAAAAACGCCTTTCGATGTTCGTGCTGCGCGCCAAGGCCAAGCTCACGGACGACAGCGACAAGCTGCTCGTAGTGGGCCTTGCGGGCGACGTGCGCGGCGCGCTCGCAAGCGTGTTCGACGCCCTGCCCGACGGCGTGCACGTGAAGGTCGACGATCCAACCGGCACGCTGATCCGCATGCCCGATGCGGCCGGTAGCCTGCGTTATCTGTGGGTCGGCCCGAAGGACGCCGTAGAGGCGCGGCTCGCGAAGCTCGACGGTGCGCTAAGGCGCGTGTCGCCCGCCGTGTGGGACTGGCTCGACATTCGCGCGGGCGAGCCGCGCATCACGCACGCAGTGAGCGAGCAGTTCGTGCCGCAAATGGTCAACTACGACGTGCTGGGCGGCGTGAATTTCCGCAAGGGTTGCTATCCGGGCCAGGAAATCGTGGCGCGCAGCCAGTACCGCGGCACGATCAAGCGCCGCACCGCGCTCGCTAATGTCGCGGCAGGCGTCGAGGTTGCGCATGCGGGCGTCGAGCTCTTCCACTCGGACGATCCGGCGCAACCGTGCGGCATGGTCGTGAACGCGGCCGCCGCACCCGATGGCGGCGTCGATCTGCTCGCGGAGATCAAGCTCGCCGCGCTCGAAACGGGCAGCGTCCACCTGGGCGCCGCCGACGGCCCCGTGCTGCGCATGCTGCCGCTGCCTTACGCGTTGCCCGTCGAGGGTTGACGCCGTTGGCCACCTTCGAGGCGTCCATGGCGTGCGAGGCGCCTCGCGTTTCGTGCGCGCTGGACGGTGCACGGTTCGGCTCGTGCTTCGGCCCACGCTTTTGCCCAGGCTTTCGCCAACATTTCGGCGCGGCCCCACTCCTGCCCCCGCAAGGCCCGACCCCATGTGCCTGATCGTCTTCGACTGGCGTCCGCGCGCGAGCGCCGGCGCGCTCTTCACGCTCGCCGCCAACCGCGACGAATTCCTGCGCCGCACCGCCGATCCGTTGCACTGGTGGAGCACATCGGACGACGTGAGCTCGCCGGGCAGCTCGCCCGCCGGTGTGCTGGCGGGCCGCGACCTCGTGGGCGGAGGCACGTGGCTCGGCATGACGCGCAGCGGACGCTTCGCCGCGCTCACCAACTACCGCTCGCCGCACGAAACGCGCCCCGACGCACCCACGCGCGGCACACTCGTCTCGCGCTGGCTCACGGGCGCGCAGGATCTGCCGGACACGGCGCTAGGCTATCTCGACCAGGTCGCGCGTTCGGGCGAACTCTACAACGGCTTCAACCTGATCGTCGGCGACTGGGCGCGGCGCGAGCTCGCCTGGTATTGCAACCGTGGCGACCTCGCGCCAGCGCTGCTGCCAGAAGGCACGCACGGCATATCGAACGCCGTGCTGGACACGCCGTGGCCCAAGCTCGTGCGCAAGCGCGCGGAGCTCGCGGAACTGGCGACGGGCGAAACGCCGGCGCCGCTCGCACAGCTCGTGGAGATGATGCGCGACCCGCAGATCGCGCCCGACCGCGAACTGCCTGCCACGGGCATTTCGCTCGAACGCGAGCGCGCGCTTTCGGCCGCGTTCATCGAAACGCCCGACTACGGCACGCGCGGCACGACGGCGCTGCGCGTGGACGTGCACGGCACGCAGCTCAAAGTGGAAGCGCTGGAGCGCAGCGACGACGACGGCTCGCATCGCATCGCCCGCCCCGGCGCGTTCGAGCGCCGCGAAGCGTTCACGGTCGAAGCTGGCTGAACAGAATTCCGGAGGACTCCGGATTGATTCCGGGCGATTCCGGGCGATTCAGTCGACCGTCCCGAACGCCGCCCGCAGCGCCTCCACGGCCTGCCGATGCGCGAGCCGCGCTTCGTCGACGAACGCCCCCATCTTGATGAACTCGTGCACCACGCCTTCGTAATGCACGAGCGTCACCTCGTTGCCGGCCTCACGCAGCTTCTGCGCGTAGGCTTCGCCTTCGTCCACTAGCGGATCGAATTGCGCCACGGCGATCCACGCGGGCGCGACGCCGCGAAAGTTCGGCGCGTCGCGCGTGCCGTCAAGTGGCGCGAAGCGCCAGTCGTGGCGGTCCGAAGCGTCGCTCGCATAGTGCTCGAAGAACCACTGGATCGTCAGCGCGGTCAGCAGATAGCCCTCGGCGAGGCGCTTGTGCGAATCGGTCTGCTGAAGCGCGCTCACGGACGGATAGATCAGCAGTTGGAGCACGGGCGCAATGCCCGCGTCGCGCGCCAGCACGGCGCAGACGGTGGCGAGCGTGCCGCCCGCGCTGTCGCCGCCCACGGCAACGCGCGACGCGTCGAGCGCGTAGCTGGCCGCATGCGCGTGCAGCCATGCGTAGGCGTCGAACGCGTCGTGCACCGCGGTCGGGAAGCGATGCTCGGGCGCGAGCCGGTAGTCCACGGAAAACACGGCGCAATGCGCGTCGCGCGCGAACATGCGGCATAGCGCGTCGTGCGTGTCCACGCTGCCGATCGTGAAGCCGCCGCCGTGATAGTAGACGAGCACGGGCAGCGGCTCGGCCCAATTCGGCTCGACCGGCAGATAGAGGCGCGCGCGGATCGTTGCGCCATCACGCATCGGCACCTGCAGGTCTTCCACCGCATGCATCGGCGCGGCCGGAATCTCCAGCACCGACGCGCTCTTCTCGTATTCGGCGCGTGCGGCCTGCGGTGTTTGCTCGTGATAAGGCACGCGGCCCGCACGGGCCACCATGTCGAGCACGAGGGCGATCTTCGCGTTGAGTGCCATGACCGTATGCTCCTGCGCCGCCTATTGCGTCCCTTGCGGCGCCTGCTTGACTTCGGGTTTGAGCGAGAGCGGATCGGTCGGATTGCGCAACGTTTCGATGTCCTCATGACGCAGCTTCACCGACGCGAGAATCGCCGGATGCGTGAGGATATAGAAGCGATCTTCGCGCACGGCGTCGAAGGTCGCCTTCGCGACATCATCGGGCGTGAGCTTGCCCGAGCGGACCGCGCGCTGCAGTTGCAGATCGGCGGCCTGCTGCGAGCGCGTGGGCGGCGCGTCGTTGCGCAGGTCGCCAGGGCGGCTACGCTCGGCGTTCGCGATGCCCGTCGGCACGAAGGCCGGGCACAGCAGCGAGCAGCCCACCTCCTCGCTCACATTCCTGAGGTCGTGATAGAGCGTTTCGGTGAGCGCGACCACGGCGTGCTTCGATGCGTTGTACACGGCCATCGCGGGCGGCGAAAGCAGGCCCGCCACCGAAGCCGTGTTGACGATGTGCGCGCGCTCGCCCTGCGCGAGCATGAGCGGCGTGAAGCTTCGCACGCCGTTGGCCACCCCCATCACGTTCACGCCGAACACCCAGTCCCAGTCCTTCGCGCTGCTCTCCCACGCGAAGCCGCCGGTGCCGACGCCCGCGTTGTTGAAAAGCAGATGCACCTTGCCGAACGCTTCGATTGCCGCCTTCGCAAGCGCGTCGACCTGGGCGGGGTCGCGCACGTCGGTACGAACGCCGACGGCTTGCACGCCGCTTGCGCGCAGTGCATTGACGGTCTCGTCGAGCAGCGCCGCATCGACATCGGCGAGCACGAGTTTCATGCCGAGCGTGGCGGCGTGCTGCGCGAACGCGCGGCCAAAGCCGCTCGCCGCGCCGGTGATGACAGCCACGCGGCCGTCGAACTCGAACGGTTCGGACATTGCGAATCCTGCGAGAGACAAACGTGAAAAGACGAAGCGCGCTTCGCGCGCGCTCCGGTTAGATCAGCTTGACGAGCTGCTTGCCGAAATTCTGGCCCTTGAGCATGCCGAGGAACGCAGTGGGCGCGTTCTCGAGCCCTTCGGCCACGCTCTCGCGATACACGAGCTGCTGCTTCGCGACGAGCGCGCCGAGTTCCGCGAGCGCCTGCGGCCACACGTCCATGTGCTCGCTCACGATGAAGCCCTGCACGAGCAGGCGCTGAGTGAGCAGCAATTGCGGGTACTTGAGCGGCATCGGCGCGCCATCGTAGCCCGCGATCATGCCGCACAGCGCGATGCGCCCGAACGCGTTCATGCGCGCGAGCGTGGCGTCGAGCACTTCGCCGCCGACGTTCTCGAAGTAGCCGTCCACGCCATCCGGTGTCGCGGCCTTGAGATCCTGATACAGATTGCCCGCCTTGTAATCGACGCAGGCGTCGAAGCCCAGCGTCTCCGTCACATAGCGGCATTTGTCGGCGCCGCCCGCGATGCCGACCGCACGGCAGCCCGCGCGCTTCGCCAACTGGCCGACCACGCTGCCCACCGCGCCGCTCGCCGCGCTCACGACCACGGTTTGCCCCGCCTTCGGCGCGATGATGCGATTGAGCCCGTACCATGCGGTCACGCCCGGCATGCCCACCGGCCCGAGATATGCGGAGAGCGGCACGTGCGTCGTATCGACGACATGCAGATCGCTGCCGTTCGAGGTGCCGTACTCCTGCCAGCCGAACATCCCCACCACCTTGTCGCCGGCCTTGAACTTCGGGTTGCGCGACTCGACCACCTCGCCCGCGGTGCCGCCGATCATCACCGCGTCGAGCGGCTGCGGCGCCGCATAGGACTTGCTGTCGCTCATGCGCCCGCGCATGTACGGGTCGAGCGAGAGAAAGTGATTGCGCACACGCACCTCGCCTTCTTCGAGCGGCGCGAGCGGCACTTTGACGAGACGGAAGTTGTCGACGCTCGCGGCGCCTTCTGGGCGCGAAACGAGCAGGATCTGGCGATTGGTTTGGGTCATGGCTCGATGTGACGTCGTGAAGCGCGGCTTGCACCGCGCGGGGTTGAAACGGGTTCGCAATGGACTCAAAGCGGGCTCAAAGCGACTTCGGAGCAGCGAGCCCGGACAGGCACGCCGCGCTCAAGCTCGTTCAGGCGTCGCTTGGGCCCGGTTTTGCTCCGGGATCGCTGCGCAGGCGCTGACGCGTGACGTCGCGCCCCACCGCGAGCCGGCGCATGTACTTGAAAGTGCCGAGTGCCTTGGCGACGAAATGGCCTTCGCTGTCGCGAATCTCGCCTTCGCAGTAGGCCATGGTGGTGGAGCGGTGCAGCACGCGGCCATAGGCGCGCAATTCGCCGCGGCCCGGCTGCATGAAGTTCACTTTCATCTCGACGGTGACGACGCCCACGCCGTCGGCGGCCACGCTGCGCGCAGCCATCGCGAGCGCGATGTCGGCGAGCGTCATGGTCACGCCGCCGTGCGCCACATCCCACGTGTTGAGGTGCCGCGCGGCGAGCGCGAGCAGCACTTCGCTCGCGCCGTCGCGCGCGCTCACGAGCTGCGCGCCGAGCTCGTCGACGAACGGGCTCTCGATCACCATGCCCTGCGGCTCCCCCTGTTGACTGCCCTGCGCGCCATCGGGCGCGCCGCCCGAAGACATATCTGCTGTTCCGATCATGGTGCTTTTCAAACGACGTAATCGACAGCCTGACGCGACTCGACCACACGCTTGGCGAAGTCCTTCACGACGAGGTGTCCGGGATGGATCTGATAGGCATCGAGCGCGGCCTTGTCGGCGAAATCGGAAACGAGCACGAGGTCGAACGTCGAATCGAGGCCCTCGCCCGCCACGCCCACTTCGAGATGCAGCGTTCCGGGCACGAGATCGCGGCAGCCTTCGAGCAGCGTCTTGAACTTCGCGACGTTCTCGACGCGCGTTGCGCCTTCCGCCGATTCCTTGAGCTTCCACATCACGATATGACGAATCACGTTTTCACCTTTTCAGTGTTGCTTGAACGGAGCTCGCGCCGCACTGGCGGCGCGAATCAGCCGTCATGATACCCGCACTGTCAGAGGCGCGAGGGGGCGCTTCATGCGCGCATCGCGCGAACGAGCCCACGATTTCCGGCTCCGTGCGGCGCGATCGCACCCCCGCTGCTCGCATCGCTTTCATGGCTGCGCCTCGCTTGCTAGCCGGTGCGCGATCGCGCCGATGCGCATGAGCGCCGCGTCTGCGCTGTGCGGTTCGGGACCGGGACAGCTCACGCGGATGTAGTGATCGAAGCGGCCCGAATTCGAGAACACGGTGCCCGGCATGATGCGAATGCGCTCGGCTAGCGCGGCCTCGAAGAGCGCCATCGAAGCCACATGAGGCGGCAGTTCGATCCAGAACGCGAGACCGCCGGGCGGCGGCGTAAAGCGTGTGCCTTCGGGAAACGCGGCGCAAATGCCTTGCGCCATG
>Ga0335070_10008689_pt1 | contig 11918 bp, 12 predicted proteins | sample Lox_Sample_13_FD_206722 | JGI IMG/M metagenome (GOLD analysis project Ga0335070, IMG submission 206722) | Soil microbial communities from Loxahatchee National Wildlife Refuge, Florida, United States - Lox_Sample_1.3 | ecosystem: Environmental > Terrestrial > Soil > Wetlands | place: USA...
GTCCGGCGCTGGTGGTCGACGAGCACGCGTCGTACGGCGGCCGGGTCGTCGCTCCCGAGCAGCGTCGCCACGTCGTCGAGCGGCAGCTCCAGCCGGCGCAGGCTCGCGATCGCCTCGGCGACGGCGACCTGGCCCGGCGCGTAGTAGCGGTAGCCGGTCTCCTCGTCGACCGCGGCCGGCCGGAGCAGGCCGAGCTCGTCGTAGTGGCGCAGCGCCTTCACGGTCAGCCCGGTCAGTCGCGAGAAGCGGCCGATCGGGAGAAGCTGTTCCTGCAGGGACTCCATGCGCCCCAGGATCGTGCCTCCCGTTACGGGAGAGTCAAGCCTCGTCGCCGCTGTCGGAGTCGGCGCGCTGCTGGATCTCCGCGACGACGGACGGATCGGCGAGCGTCGTCGTGTCCCCGAGCCGGCGGTTGTTCGCGACGTCGCGGAGCAGGCGGCGCATGATCTTGCCGCTGCGCGTCTTCGGCAGCTCCGGCGTGAAGACGATGTTCGCAGGCTTCGCGATCGCCCCGATCTTCTCGGCGACGTGGTTCCGGAGCATCTCGAGCTCCTCGACCCCGCCGTCCCGGCCGCCCTTCAGCGTCACGTACGCGACGATCGCCTCACCCGTGAGCGGGTCGGCCCGCGAGCAGACCGCCGCCTCGGCGACGTCGTGGTGGTCGACGAGCGCGGACTCGACCTCGATCGTCGAGATGCGGTGGCCGGAGACGTTCATCACGTCGTCGACGCGGCCGAGCAGCCAGAAGTCGCCGTCCTGGTCGACGCGCGCCCCGTCGCCGGCGAAGTAGACGTCGTCGTACTTCGACCAGTACGTGTCGCGGTAGCGGTCGGGATCCTTGAAGATCCCGCGCAACATCGCCGGCCACGGCCGCTTCAGCACGAGGTAGCCGCCGCCGCCGGGGCCGACCTCGTTGCCCATCTCGTCGAAGACCGCGGCGTCGACGCCGGGGAACGGCTTCGTCGCCGAGCCGGGCTTCAGCGTCGTCACGCCCGGCAGCGGCGTGATCAGGATCATCCCCGTCTCGGTCTGCCACCACGTGTCGACGATCGGCGTGCGGTCGCCGCCGACGTGCTCGCGGTACCAGATCCACGCCTCCGGATTGATGGGCTCGCCGACGGAGCCGAGCAGGCGCAGCGACGAGAGATCGTGCTTCTGCGCGTACTCGGGCCCCCACTTCATGTGCGCGCGGATCGCCGTCGGCGCGGTGTAGAGGATCGTCACCCGGTGGCGCTCGACGATCTCCCACCAGCGGTCCTTGTCCGGGTAGTCCGGCGTCCCCTCGTACAGCACCGACGTCGCGCGGTTGCAGAGCGGCCCGTAGACGATGTAGCTGTGGCCGGTGATCCAGCCGATGTCGGCGGCGCACCAGTAGACGTCGTCCTCGGGCTTCAGGTCGAAGATGTAGTGGTGCGTCGCCGCGACGCCGCAGAGGTAGCCGCCGGTGGTGTGGACGATCCCCTTCGGCTTCGCGGTGGTGCCGCTCGTGTACATGAGGAAGAGCAGGTCCTCGCTGTCCATCGGCTCGCACGGGCAGGAGGCAGGGTCGTGGGAGACGCCGTCCTCGAGCTCTTGCCACCAGTGGTCGCGGCCCTCCGTCATCGGCACGTCGTTGCCGGTGCGGTGGAGCACGACGCACGCGCGGACGCCGGGTGCGGCCGCCATCGCGTCGTCGGCGGTCCTCTTCAACGGGACGGTCGAGCCGCGCCGCCACGCCTCGTCCTGCGTGATCAGCACCTCGCACTCCATGTCGTTCATGCGGCCCGACAGCGAGTCGGCGGAGAAGCCGCCGAAGACGACGGTGTGCGGCGCGCCGAGCCGCGTGCACGCGAGCATCGCCACCGGCAGCTCCGGGACCATGCCCATGTAGATCGCCACCGGCGTGCCCTTCGTCACGCCGACCGACGTCAGCGCGTTCGCGAAGCGGACGACGTCGCGCCGGAGCTCGGCGTACGTGATCGTGCGCCGCTCGCCTGCCGGCTCGCCCTCCCAGTGATACGCGACCTTGTCGCCCGCGCCGGCCTCGACGTGCCGGTCGACGCAGTTGAAGCAGACGTTGAGCTTCCCGCCGAGGAACCACTTCGCGTACGGCGGCTCCCACTCGACCAGCTCGGTGAACGGCTCGAACCACGTCAGTCGCTCGCGCGCCTCGCGCTCCCAGAACGACTCGAAGCTCTCGTCGTAGATGTCCGGCTTCGCGTTCGCCTGCGCGGCGAAGTCCTCGGGCGGCGGGTAGCGCCGGTCCTCGAGGAAGATGGTCTCGATCGTCGGCTCGCTCATGGAGCGAGATCGTACGGGTACCGCGTCACCACGTCCGCCCCATCGTCGGTGACGACGAGGATGTCCTCGAGGCGGACGCCGCCGAAGCCGGCGCGGTAGAGGCCCGGCTCGAGCGTGATCACGTCGCCGGCGACGAGGTCGTCGCCCGCCCTCGAGATCGTCGGCCGCTCGTGCACCTCGAGGCCGACGCCGTGGCCGAGCCCGTGGAAGAAGCCGCTGTCGAGCACCTCGCCCGGCTCCTTCGTCAGCGGCGTCGGGTATCCGTGCGCCGCGAAGAGGTCGCAGACCGACTGCATCAGCGCGCGCCCGTTCACGCCCGGCCGCACCGCGGCGGTGGCGAGATCGAGCGCCTCCTTGCAGAGCCGGTGGTACTCGCGCAGCTCGTCGGGCACGTCGCCGACGACGTACGTCCGCGTCATGTCGGAGTAGATGCCCGACTCGCGGTCGAACGGAAACAGGTCGATCACGATCGCCTCGCCGGCTGCGATCTGGCCCGAGCCGGACTCGTGGCCGATCGCGGTCTGCGCGCCGTGGGAGACGATCAGGTCGTCGGCGGCGACGCCGCGCTCGCCGAAGACGCGCTCGATCTCCCGCTTGATCCGCTCGCTCGTCAGGCCCTCGCCGTCGAGGACGAGCGCGCCCGTCGACGCGTCCGCCTCGCGCAACATCCGCCTCGCCTCGTCGAGCGCCGCCTCGCAGGCGCGCTGGGCGCGGCGCAGCCCGGCGAGCTCCGGTTCGGTCTTCCGGCGCCGCCGCTCGTCGAACAGCTCGCGGTCCGAGGTGACCTCGATCCCGTTCGCGCGCAGGTGGTCGGCGAGCTCGAGCGGGAAGCCCGGCGGCACGGTCGCGTCGGCGATGCCGAGCTCCCCGCACGCGCGCGTGTAGACCGCGAGGAGCGCCTCCGCGAGCGGCATACCGCCGGCGAGCAGCTCGTCGATGCCGAGCGACTCCGGCACGAGCGCCTCGACGGCGATCCCGGCGGTCTCGAGCCGCGGCACCTCGTACGCGCTGACGACGACGACCCGGCGCCCGCCCGTCTCCGCGTAGAGGAACGCGTCCGGGATCATCAGCGGCACCTCGTGGCGCATCTCCGGCGAGCGGGAGTCGGCGTGGATGAGGACGGCGCCCATTCGAGCGGATCCTATTCTCGGCCGCTTTCCCGCGGTCGCGGTCCTCGCTAGATTCCAAGAGGTGGAGGACGCTCTCGATCGCGCGACCGGGCTGTTCGCACGCTGGGAGGACGAGCTGCGCGCGGAGCTGCCCGCGGGCACGGGGATCTTCGACGCCCACGTCCACCTCGGGCACGACATCGACGGGATGGTCGGCCGCTACGAGGAGCTCGACGGGCTGATGGACCGGTACGACGTCGCCCGCTGCTTCATGTTCTGCCTCGACGAGCCCGACCGACACCCGGGCTTCGCCGCCGGGAACGACCGGACGCTCGCGTTCGCGGAGCGCTCCGGCGGGCGCATGATCCCGTTCGTCCGGCTCGCGCTCGACGAGGGCCCGATCGAGGAGGCACGGCGCTGCCTCGACCTCGGCGCCCGCGGGATCAAGCTCCACCCGCGCGCCCAGAAGTTCCTCCTCGACGACGAGCGGCTGACGCCGGTCTTCGAGCTGGCGGCGGAGCGGCGCGTGCCGATCCTCATCCACGGCGGCCGCGGGCTGCCGCCGATCGGCGACCACCTGCACCGGCTCGTGGACGCGTACCCCGAGGCGCAGCTGATCATCGCCCACGCCGGCATCGCCGACCTCGACGCGCTCGCCGGGCACTTCGCGGGCCGTGCCGGCGTCTTCTTCGACACCTCCGTCTGGAGCCCGATCGACCTGCTCAGCTTCTTCCGCCTCGTCCCGCCGGAGCAGATCGTCTACGCGTCCGACTATCCGTACGGCCAGCAGCCGGCGTCGCTGCTGATCGCGCTCCGCACCGCGCGCGTCGCCGGCCTCGACGAGGCGCAGGTGCGGAACATGCTCCACGCGAACGCGGACCGGATCGCCGACGGGCTTCCGCCGCTGCAGCCGTCGCGGCCGTACGGGCACGACGTCCTCGAGCAGCCGCTGGCGCTCGCGCGGATCAACCAGTACCTGTCGATGGCCACCCCGCTCCTCTGGACACGCCAGGCCGACACGCTCGGCGCGCTCGGCCTCGCCCTCAACGCGTGCGACGCGCGCAACGGCCACGTCGAGGAGCTGGAGCAGATCCGCGAGCTCCTGACCGTCGCACGCGACCTGTGGCGAACCGTGCCGGAGATCGAGGACGAGGGCGAGCAGCGCATCGTCGGTCGCACCGCCTTCCGGCTGATCCACCTCGCCAACATCGTGGCCGTGACGACGCGTGCCTGAACGGCGCCGCGAACAGCTGTAGGATCGGGGCCTCGATGGGTACGCGGCTGCTCATCCTCCTCGCCGTTGCCTGCACCGCGTGCAGCGGCGCCGTCGCCGCGGCGGCGCACAGCAAGTCGGCGACGGCCGGCCTCGCGCCCGTGCCCCGGATCCCGGCGCTGCCGGCGCGGAACACGCTCTCGCTCGGCCGCTGCCCGATCCCGACCCGCTTCCGGCCGGCGTTCGTCCGGGCGGCCGAGGACACGGGCTTCCAGCTGTCGATGCTCGTCGCCGTCGCCGAGGTCGAGTCGCGCTTCAAGCCGGACGCGCGCTCGCAGGCGGACGCGCGCGGGCTGCTCCAGGTGCTGCCGTCGACCGGCAAGCTGCTCAACCTCAGCGTCGACACGCCCGCGACGAACGTCCTCGCCGGGGCGCGGTATCTCAAGATCCTCCTCGACCGGTACTCGCGGACGGACCTCGCGCTCGCCGCGTACAACGCGGGCCCCACCGCGGTCGACCGCGCCGGCGGCGCCCCCGGGCCGGAGACGCTCGCCTATGTCGCGAACGTCCAGGCGCGCTGGGCCGCCCTGAAGGGCTGCTCGTAGGCAAGCCACAGGTGCCCGGCACCTCGCGGGTGGACGCGTGATCTGGGCGGTCGTCCTCGCCGCCGGCGCGTCGTCGCGGTACGGGACGGCGCCGCCGAAGCAGGTCGAGCTGCTGCCGTCGGTGCTCGCGGCGCTCCGCGCGGCGCGCTCGCTCGACGGGATCCTCGTCGTCGTCGGGGCGCACCCGGTCGAGACGGACGCGGAGACGGTGTTCTGCCCGGAGTGGGAGCGCGGGCCGGGCGCCTCCCTCCGCTGCGGGCTCGCCGCGCTGCCGCCGGAGGCGGACGCCGCGCTCGTCGTCCTCGCCGACGGGCCGGAGCTCGACCCGCGTGCCGTCGACCGCGTCGTCGACTCGTGGCGCGAGGAGGGCGGCGACGCGGTCGCGGCCGCGTACGGGGGCGTCCGGCTCCATCCCGTGCTGCTGGCACGGGCCGCGTGGCCGCTCGTCCCGGACGAGGGCGCGCGCCCGCTCCCGGCCCGCCTCGTCGACTGCGGCGACCTCACCCCTCCAGGCGACGTCGATGCCCGCCGATGAAGAGGGGAAGGTGCGCGGCGCCGCGCGCCGAAACCGGAGAGTCACGTGGAGTTCGCCCGGCCGCTTCCCCAGTCGACACCCGAGCCCGAGCCCGAGCCCGCGCCGGCGGCAGCGCCCGCGCCCGAGCCCGGCGACTCGCCGCTCGCGCACGCCCGCCTGCACCGGCAGCTGACCGTCGAGGAGACCGCCCGGCGCGCCGGCGTCCCCGCCGACGAGGTGCGCTGGCTCGAGGAGGGACGGATCTACCGGTTCGCGACGCCCGACCGCGCGCTGCTCGCGACGGTGCTCGTCGCGACCGCGCTCGGGATCGACCACCGGGAGGCGCTCGCGCTCGCCGGGCTGCCGGTGCCGCCGAAGCCGCTCGAGTCGAACCCGTGGCGCCGGCTCGCGGCCGTCGGCGCCGTCGGCGCGGCGGTCGTCGCCGTGTCGCTCGCCGTCGTCCTCGCGCAGAGCCACTCGAGCACGCCCGCGGCGGCGGCCGCGAAGCAGACGGCACTGCCGCCGCCGTGGGCGATCAAGGTCGTCGTCCTGAACGGCAGCGGCGACATCGTCTGGACGCGGCAGGTCGCGAGCAGGATCCAGGCGATGTCGTACCGCGTCACCCACGTCGGCCGCGCGGGGAGCTTCAACTACCCGCAGACGCAGGTGTTCTTCCCGCCGGGCGGCCAGTCGATCGGCCTGCGCCTCGCGAAGCAGCTCGGTGCGCCGCTGCTGCCGCTCCCGGGCGGCTCGGACCCCCGGAGGCTCGTCGTCATCGTCGGGCCCCACACCGGCCCGTAGTCGGCGCAAGCGCCGAAGACCCCTGAAGCCGGCCGCATTCGCGGCCGGGCCCGGCCCGAACGCTCACCACAACGCTCAATCGAGCGGGATCCGCAGCGCCGACAGCTTCTGTCGCAGCGCCGGCGACATGTGCTCGTCCACCGCGAGCCGCACGTACCGCCTGAGGCTCTCCTCGAAGCGATAGCGCCTGCGGCACTTGTCGCACCGCTGGAGATGCGCCTCCGCCTCGAGCACCTCGGCGTCGCTGAGGACATGGTCGAGGTACGGCTGCATCATCTCCTCGCAGTGCGCGCAGCCTTCGTCGTAGACACCTGTCATGAGTCACCCTCCGCCACAGATTCGGCGAGCTCCCGCTTGAGGATGCGGCGTCCTCGGTGCAACCGCGACATCACCGTCCCGACGGGGATGTCGAGGATCTGCGCCGCGTCCTGGTAGCTGAAGTCGCCGAGGTCGACGAGCACGATCACGTCACGGAAGTCGTGCGGCACCGCCGAGAGCGCCGACACGACGTCGTCCTGGGACAGCCGCTCGAGGACGCGCTCCTCGTCGGTCGTCCCGTCGCCGCTGTCCGCGAGCTTGTCGTACAGGAAGTAGTCGTTCGCCTCGAGCGCCTGCATCTGCGGCGCCCGCTGGTTCCGCCGCCCGCGGTCGATGTTGAGGTTGGTCAGGATCCGCAGCAGCCATGCGCGGAGATTCGTCCCGGGCTGGAACGACCGCCAGCTGCGGAACGCCCGCGCGTACGTCTCCTGGACGAGGTCCTCGGCCTCCTCGCGCGAGTTGGCGAGGTGGCGGGCGACGCGGTAGACCTGGTCGGCGAGGGCGAGCGCCTCCTCCTCGAAGCGGACGCGGTCGCGTGCCTCGGTTGCGATGCGCAGTGCGTCCGTTCCGCCGTCTTCGTCCTCCGCAGCCACGAGAGCAACGCTAGCACTGCACCCCATGGCCTCCGGAACGAGACCGGGAGCGCTGCTATTCCGCGGGCTCGCGGAAGCCGGCGCGGCGCATGGCCGCGAGCAGCGCCTCGCGGCTCGTGCGCTCGTCGTCCCACGCGAGCGTGACCTGGCCCATCAGGTTGGCGTTCGCGTACTCGAGCCCCTCGTGCCCCTGCAGCGCGCCCGCGAGCCGGTGGACGCACCTCTCGCAGCGGATCCCGGTGACCCGGAGCGTCTCGGTCTGCGTCGCCATCGCGCTCAGGCTAGCGAGCGGGCGACGAGGTCCGCGGCGACAGCGTCCTGTCCGCCGGCGGCGGCGACCTCGAGCTGGCGCAGCGCCTCGGGCTCGGGCGGCGCGGCGCCGAGGAGATCCGCGGCGAGCTCCCGCGCGCCGACCGTGCGGTCGCCGTCGGGATGGATCAGCTCGGCGTCGAGGCCGAAGCGTGCGGCGGCCCAGCGGTTCTGGAGGTAGTCGCCGCGGGAGGCCGGGTCGCCGTCGCGGGGCGCCGCCGACTCGACGAGCGAGACGAGCAGGCGGGCGAGCAGCGCCGTCCGCTCGAGCGCCGTCGGCTGGTCGGCGACGCGGATCTCGAGCGTGCCGAGCCGGGGGTGCGGGCGCAGGTCCCACCAGATGCGCGTGTAGTCCTCGATCACGCCGAGCGCGACGAGCCGCTCGACCCACGCCTCCCACGCCGCGTACGACCCGAACGCGGGCGGCGCGCCCGCGCGCGGCAGCTCGGCGAGGATCCCGGCGCGGGTCGAGAGCATGCCCGTGTCCGCGCCGTCGACGAACGGCGAGTTCGCCGAGAGCGCGAGCACGACCGGGAGCCACGGCAGCACCGCCTCCAGCCGCTCGTGGCAGCGGTCGCCGCTCTCGACGCCGACGTGCACGTGCAGGCCGTTCACGCCCTGCCGGCGCGCCGCACGGCCGACGCGCTCGAGCATCGCGTGGTACCGCTGCTCCTCGACGACGGGCAGCGACTCGAGCGGCGCCGTCGGGTGCGCGCCCGCGGCCGCGACGGCGAGGCCGTGCTCGGCGGCGATCCGCGCGGCGGCGCGCCGCAGCTCCCGCAGCGCGGCCACCGCCTCCCCGGCGCCGGCGCAGATGCCGGTGTTCAGCTCGACGACGGACGCGTGCAGCTCCGTCTTCAGCGCCCCCGGCAGCTCGAGCTCGGCGGCACCGCGGACGAGGACGTCGACCGCGCCGGCGGGCAGCAGCGTCTCCGCGTCGAGGATCATCAGCTCCTCCTCGACGCCGACGGAGAGCGGCGGCGACTCCCCGAAGTGCGCGTCGATCACGTGTCGATCAGGCGCGGCGGATGCCGTGCACCGGCCGCCCCGCCGCCTCCCACGCGTAGTACGAGGCGCTCGGCCCGTACGACGTCTCGTACGAGACGATGCGCGGGTTGCGCCCGACCTCCTTCGCCCTCTGCGCGTGCCGGAGGAGATTCGGGTCGTCGCGCTCCTGCCAGACGAGCACGAGGTGCGCCGCGGTCATGAACTCCGCGACGAAGAAGCATCCCTCGGCGGGACAGGGAAACGGATCGGTGCGAACGCAGAACCACCCGACGTGCTCGGCGGACCCGTCGTCGGTCCACAGCTCCTCGTCCTCGACAGGCGCGATGTCCTCGACAAGCTCGACGCGCCCGAGGTGGACTTCCTCCCGCTCCACCCGCCCAAAGGTAGCCGAACCCCAAGCCCGCTCGGCAAAACCGCGATCTGAGCCGGAGGCCAACGCAGCAACGCGCGTTGGCCGAAGCCGGACCAGCGGCTCGGGATGGCCGTCAGGCCACCACGAGACGCGCGGGAGTGCGGATTCGCCAAAATCGCTCTGGGTGGGTAGCCCTCACGCGCGCGGAGCCGGGACCGCGCTCCCGGCGGAGCGCACAACACCAACTCGCCACGCGAGCCGGACAAACCGAGCGAGACCGCAGGTCTCGCGAGGTAAGTGAGTCGGGGGCCCCGGGCAGGCGGTCGGGGCCCCCGTCTCATGCGCCCGGCGCCGCGCTGGCCTGCGGCTCCGGGAGCCGGCCCCCAGGGGTGCGGGGCCGAACCGGGCGATCAGCAGCGAGGGGTGAGCGGCTGTCGCCCAAGCTTCACCTTCAGGGTCATGGTCTTTGCACCGCGGTAGATCTCGAGCGGAAGCGTGTCGCCGGGCTTCTTCTGGGCGATGATCGAGCGGAGCTGCTCGACCGACGCGACCGGGACGCCGTCGGCCTTGACGATGATGTCGCCGCCGAGCGGCCACGTCTCGCCGGCGACGGTGACCTGCTGCGTCGATCCGTGCAGGCCCGCCTTCGCCGCACCCGTCGCCGAGCAGACGGTGCCGACGAGCAGCCCGCTCCGCACCGGCAGCCGGAAGAGGCGCGCGATGCTCGCGGTGATCCCGCGCGCGTCCACGCCGAGGAACGGATGCTCGACGACGCCCTTCGCGATCAGCTGGGCGGCGACGTTCTTCACGGTGTTGATCGGGATCGCGAAGCCGATGCCGATGTTGCCGTCGCTCCCGTTCGCCGTCTGGATCTGCGAGTTGATGCCGACCACCTGGCCGCGTGCGTTCAGCAGCGGGCCGCCCGAGTTGCCGTGGTTCAGCGCGGCGTCCGTCTGGATCACGTGGTCGATCGGAGCGCCGTTCGGCGCGACGATCTGCCGCTGGAGCGCGCTGACGATCCCCGACGTGATCGAGCGGTCCTCGCCGAGCGGGTTGCCGATCGCGACGACCGCGTCGCCGACCTGGACGGCGTCCGAGTTGCCGAGCACGAGCGGGTCGAACGCGCGCGAGTGCGCCTTCACCTGGAGCACCGCGACGTCGGTGGACGGGTCGCGGCCGATGATCGTCGCCGGGAGCCGCTCGTCGTTCGAGAAGCTGACCGAGACGCTGCTCGCGCCCTGGACGACGTGGTAGTTCGTGATGATGTGGCCGGCCTTGTCGATGACGAAGCCGGAGCCGAGCGCCTGCTGCGTCTCGGTGGTCGGGATCCCGAACGGATCGAGGAACGGGTCGGGCTGCGCCGTCACCTTGCTCGTCGCGGTGACCTCGACCACGCCCGGCGCCGCCTCCGTGTAGATCTGGTGGATGGTGAGCTGCCGCGCGGTGCGGGCGAAGGTCGCGTCTTCCGGCGACGACTGCTCCGTGGCCGGCAGCACCTCGCGCACGGTCGTCGTCGAGCCGCCGACGCCGCCGGCGGCGGCGACGATCCCGACGGCGATCGCCGCGCCCGCAGCGCCGGCGGCGACGAGAGCGGCCCCGAGCAGCGCGAGGCGGGAGTTCCTGCCCGTTCCCACCCTCCTGTCTTATCTCGGCCAGGTTCAAGGCCTGTTGCGGCGCATTAAGCACGCGTTAAGCCGGGGCCAACCGGGCGCTTCTGCTTGAATCGGAGACGTGGCGGATCCGTTCGGCTCCCGGTCCTCGCTGACGGTCGGAGACCGCAGCTACGCGATCCACCGCCTCGACGCGCTCCAGCAGCGCTGGGACGTGGCCCGGCTCCCGTACACGCTCCGGATCCTGCTCGAGAACGTGCTCCGGAACGGCTCCGAGGCGGAGGTCGAGGCGGTCGCGGGCTGGGTCGCGGCGGACGAGCCGTCCCGGGAGATCTCCCTCATGCCGGCGCGGGTGCTGCTCCAGGACTTCACCGGCGTGCCCGCCGTCGTCGACCTCGCGGCGATGCGCGACGCGATGCGCGAGCAGGGCGGCGACCCCGCCAGGATCAACCCGCTGATCCCGGCCGAGCTCGTCATCGACCACTCCGTGCAGGTCGACGAGTTCGCCTCGCGGCTCGCGATCGAGCACAACGTCGAGCTCGAGTTCCAGCGCAACCGCGAGCGCTACGCGTTCCTCCGCTGGAGCCAGACGGCGTTCGACAACGTCAAGGTGGTGCCGCCGAACACCGGCATCTGCCACCAGGTGAACCTCGAGTACCTCGCGCGCGTGGTCGAGTCGCGCGACGGCGCGGCCTTCCCGGACACGCTCGTCGGCACCGACTCGCACACGACGATGGTGAACGGCCTCGGCGTGCTCGGCTGGGGCGTCGGCGGGATCGAGGCCGAGGCGGCGATGCTCGGCGAGGCCCTGTCGATGCTCGTGCCGCAGGTCGTCGGCTTCCGGCTCGCGGGCGCGCTGCCGGAGGGCGCGACCGCGACGGATCTCGTCCTGACGGTGACGCAGATCCTCCGGCGGACCGGCGTCGTCGGGAAGCTCGTCGAGTACTTCGGGCCCGGCGTCGGCTCGCTCGCGCTCGCCGACCGCGCGACGCTCGGGAACATGAGTCCCGAGTACGGCGCGACGTGCGGCTTCTTCCCCGTCGACGACGTGACGCTCGCGTATCTCCGGCTGACGGGCCGCGCGCCGGAGCGGGTCGCGCTCGTCGAGGCGTACTGCAAGGAGAACCTGCTCTGGCACGAGCCCGACGACCACCCGACGTACTCCGAGGTGGTCGAGCTCGATCTCGGCGACGTGGAGCCGTGGCG
>Ga0335070_10008690_pt1 | contig 11916 bp, 13 predicted proteins | sample Lox_Sample_13_FD_206722 | JGI IMG/M metagenome (GOLD analysis project Ga0335070, IMG submission 206722) | Soil microbial communities from Loxahatchee National Wildlife Refuge, Florida, United States - Lox_Sample_1.3 | ecosystem: Environmental > Terrestrial > Soil > Wetlands | place: USA...
TGATCACCCGTCTCGCGGCGGTGGAGGACGCGGCGAACATGGACGTCCTGTGCGCCGACAAGACGGGCACGCTCACGATGAACCGCCTGAGCCTCGACGCCGTGCTCGCGCAGCCCGGATTCAGCGGCGACGACGTTCTGCGCACTGCGGCGCTCGCCTCGAACGCGGCCAACCAGGATCCGATCGACCTCGGCTTCCTGCGCGCGGCGGCCGAGCGCGGCCTGCTCGATCCGGGCGCCAGGACGCTGAGCTTCGCTCCATTCGCCCCCGACACGCGGCGCACGGAATCGGTCGTAGACGTGCAGGGCCGCAAGCTGCGCGCGGTCAAGGGCGCCTTGCGCACGCTCGCCGAGCTGTGCGGCCTGCCGCCGCAGACCGTCGCGGAGCTCGAGGCGCGCGCCGGCGAGGAGGGAAAGAAGGGCGCGCGCGTGCTCGCGGTCGCGCGAGGCGACGGCGACGCCCCCTTGCAGCTCGTAGGCCTCGCGTTCCTGCGCGACGCGCCGCGGCCGGATTCGCGCCAGCTCATCGAGCAGCTTCGCTCGCTCGGCGTCCGAATCAAGATGCTCACGGGCGACGGCCTGCCCGTCGCGCGCGAGATCGCCCGCGAGCTCGGGCTGGGCGATATCGCGCGCGCCCCGGAGCTGCGCGCGGCCGAAAAGGAAGGCGGCTCGCGCGCGACCGAGCTCGCGGCGCGCTCCGACGGCTTCGCCGAGGTCTTCCCCGAGGACAAGTTCCTCGTCGTCAAGCGCCTGCAGTCGGCGGGCCACGTGGCCGGCATGACCGGCGACGGCGTGAACGACGCGCCGGCGCTCAGCCAGGCCGAGGTCGGCATCGCCGTGAGCGGCGCGACCGACGTCGCCAAGGGGGCGGCCAGCATCGTCCTGACGGAAGAAGGGCTCGCGAGCATCGTCGACCTGGTGAAGATCGGGCGCTCGATCTACCAGCGGGTCCTCACCTGGATCATCAACAAGGTGAGCCGCACGATCCTGAAGGCGGGGTTCGTCGTCGTCGCGTTCCTCGTCACGGGCAAGTTCGTCATTTCCGCGCTCGGCATGGTTCTGCTCGTCTTCATGACCGACTTCGTGAAGATCGCGCTCTCGGCGGATCGCGTCCGCCCCTCGCGGGCGCCCGAGAGCTGGCGCATCGGCCCGCTGGTCGAGGTCGCGGTCGTGCTCGGCGTGCTGATGCTGCTCGAGTCCCTGGCGCTGCTCGCCCTCGGCTCGCGCCTGTTCGATCTCGCGGGCGGCAGGCTCAACACGTTCTCCTTCCTGACGCTGCTCTTTTTCGCGATCTTCTCGATCGTCTCGATCCGCGAGCGGCGCGCCTTCTGGCGGTCGCGGCCCGGCTGGGTGCTCGCGGCCGCGCTGTCGGCGGATGCGCTGGTCGGCGTGGCCATCGGCCTCCTCGGGCTGGCCGAGCTCGCGCCACTTCCGGCCGGGCAGATCGCGTTCATCGCCGCCTATGCGCTCGTCTGCTCGCTTTTGCTCAACGACGGGGTAAAGTGCGTTCTCACCGAGCGCCTGTGGATCGCGCCGCGACGGTTACCAGCGTGATTCGCGCATGGCCCGAAATGGAGGTCCGATGAGATCGAGCGTCGCTGCGCTTGCCCTGGCGACTGGAGCGTTCCGCAGCGCGGCGACGCTGATCGTCGCACTGGCAACTGTCGGCGCGACCGACGCGCGAGCGGATGCGCCGGCCGTCCTGCGCTGCGGCTGGTTCGAGAACCCTACGCCGGGCAACGCGACGCTTGCCGATCGCGACGCCGAATGGACGATCGGGATGCAGGGCGGCAATCAGGCCGAAGGCGACTGGCCGCGCTTCAGGAAGGGCGAATGGGTCGCCACGAACCGCAGCTACGGCCACGGCTGCGCCTGCCTGAAAGTCGTCGCCGATCCGGCGACGCGCGAAGTGAAGCGGATCGTCAGCGCCAAGGCGCGGCCGCTGAAAGCCTGCCGGGAGGACAAGGCGCTCAAGGAGCCGGGGGGCTGAAGTGCTGCGCGCGCTGCGGGCCGACATCACGACGCTGGCGGTGGACGCGATCGTCAACGCCGCCAATTCGTCGCTGCTCGGCGGCGGCGGAGTGGACGGCGCGATCCACCGCGCCGCGGGCCCGCAGCTCCTCGCCGAGTGCCGCACGCTGGGCGGTTGTCCTACGGGGGAGGCGAAGCTGACGAAGGGCTACCGCTTGAAGGCGAAGTTCATCGTGCACACCGTAGGGCCGGTCTGGCGCGGCGGGAACGAGGGCGAGCCCGCGCTGCTCGCCTCCTGCTACCGGCGCTCGCTCGAGGTCGCCGCGGCGGCGGGCGCGCGCACGATCGCTTTCCCGGCGATCAGCACGGGCGTTTACGGCTATCCGGTCGAAGCGGCGGCCCGCATCGCGGTCGCAACCGTGCGCGAAACGCTCGCGCGGCTGCCCGCGATCGAGGAAGTGACGTTCTGCTGCTTCTCGGCGGGCGACCTGGCGGTCTACGAAGCGCTGCTCGGCCGCACCGGCTCGCGCTAGGGCGCGAGCACCACGCGCCCGAGCACCCTGCCGGCCTTGAGGTCTTCCAGGATCGCGTTGATCTCGTCCATCGGCCGCGTGGCCAGGGGCGTGGGCTTGAGCTTCTTCTTTTTCGCGAGCGCCACCACTTCCTTCAGCTCCTTCAGGTTGCCCACGTAGGAGCCTACGAGGCCGATCGCGCGCTGCGCGAACGGCGGCAGCGGATGCGTGATCTCGCCGCCGAAGAGGCCGCAGAGCACGTAGCGGCCGCCCTTCCTGAGCGCGCCGAGGCCCAGCGCCGCGGTCGCGGGCATGCCGACGAGGTCGATCGCGCCGGCGAGGCTGCCCATCGCGAGGCCCTGCAGCTTCTGCACTGCGTCCGGCGATCGCGTATCGAGCGTGAGCTTCGCGCCCTGCTTGCGCGCCGCGGCGAGCTTCGCCTCGTCGACGTCGCAGCCGACGATGTTCTTCACGCCCTTGGCGCGCAGCACCGAGATGCAGACCAGGCCCAGTCCGCCGCAGCCGATCACCGCCACCCAGTCGCGCGCCCCGAGCTCCGGCAGCTTCGCTGCGGCGCTGTAGGTGGTGAGCCCGGAGCAGGCGAGCGTGGCGGCGAAGGACTCGTCGACGCCCGCCGCGTCCACCAGGTACTTCGGGTGCGGAATCAGCACATGGCTCGCATAGGCGCCCGGGCGCGTGACGCCGAGAAAGCGCGTGCCCGAGACGCAGTAGTTGTCGAAGCCGTCCTTGCAGACCGCGCACTTGCCGCAGCCGATCCACGGATAGACGATCTTCTTCTGGCCTCGCCTGAGCTTCTTATCGATGCGCGGAGCCGAAGAGCCGAAATCCTCAACAATCCCGAACGGCTCGTGGCCGAGCGTGAAGGGAGGCACGCAGCCGCGCTCCTTCACGTAGAAGCGCTTGCCGCCGCCCAGGTCGAAGTAGCCGTCCCAGATGTGCAGGTCCGAATGGCACACGCCCGAGCGCGTGACGCGCACGAGCACCTCGGTGCCTTGCGGCTTCGGCGTGTCCTTCAGGACCTTCTGCAGCGGCCTGCCGTGCTCTACGACGTCGTAAGCGATCATGTTCTTGCCGCCTCGTTCAATGCCTGGTCGATGTCCCAGAGAATATCGTCGATCGACTCCAGGCCGACCGACATGCGGACCATGTCGGGCGTCACGCCCGCCTTCGCCTGGTCTTCCTCGCTCATCTGCCGGTGCGTGGTCGAGGCCGGGTGGATGATGAGCGTCTTCGCGTCGCCGATGTTGGCGAGGTGGCTCATGAACTGCGCGGCCTCGATGAAGCGCTCGCCCGCCTTCGCGCCGCCCTTGACTCCGAAGTTGAGCAGCCCGGAGGCGCCGTTCGGAAAATACCTGTTCGCCAGCGCGTGATACTTGCTGTCGGGGAGGCCGGGGTAGTTCACCCATGCCACTCTCGGATGATCCTTCAGGAAACGAGCAACGGCCAGGGCGTTCGCGCAATGGCGATCCATGCGCACGGGCAGCGACTCCAGGCCCTGCAGCAGCAGCCAGGCGTTCATCGGCGAGAGCGCCGGGCCGAAGGTGCGCATGATCTCCATGCGCGCTTTCATGGTGTAGCCGAAGTCGCCGAAGGTCTCGTGGAAGATCACGCCGTGGTAGCCGGGCGAGGGCGTCGTGAACTCGGGAAACTTGCCGTTGCCCCAGTCGAACTTGCCGGATTCCACGATCACGCCGCCCATGGTGGTGCCGTGGCCGCCGATGTACTTGGTGGCCGAGTGCACGACGATGTCCGCGCCCCAGTCGATCGGCCGGCACAGATAGGGCGAGGGCACGGTGTTGTCGACGACCAGGGGGATGTCATTGGCCCGCGCCAGCCGTGCGAGGGCTTCGATGTCGACGACGTTGATCAGCGGGTTGCCGAGCGTCTCGGCATAGACGAGCTTGGTGTTCGGCTTGATGCTTTTCTCGAAAGCCCCCAGGTCGTCGGGATCGACGAAGGTCGTGTCGATTCCCAGCTTCTTCAGATTGACGCCGAGCAGCGTGTGCGTTCCGCCGTAGAGCGTGGAGGCGGAGACGATGTGGTCGCCGCCCTTGCACAGCGTCAGGATCGCGGTCGCCTCGGCGGCCTGGCCGGTGGCGCAGGCGAGTGCGGCGCGGCCGTTCTCGAGCGCCGCCATGCGCTCCTCGAACACCGCCACCGTAGGATTGGAGATGCGCGAATAGACGTTGCCGAAGGTCTGCAGGTTGAACAGGCTCGCGGCGTGATCCGCCGAGTCGAAGACGAAGGACGTGGTCTGGTAGATCGGCGCCGCGCGCGCGCCGGTGGCCGGATCCGGGATCTGCCCGGCGTGCAGGCACAGGGTCTCGAAGCCGAACTTGCGGTCCGCCATCGCCGGATTCTAGCGGCAGGGCGCCAGGGCGAGACGGCGGCGCGCGCCGGCCTCAGCCCTGCGGGTCGTCCTGGGGTTCGGTGTTCGGCTTGCCGGCCGCGCGCCGGTACTCGGAGGGCGGAATGCCCACCTGCTGCTGGAAGAAGCGCGTGAAGTTGGATTGCGCCGAGAAGCCGAGCTCGGCCGAAACCTCGGCGATCTTGGCGCTGCCCGAGGAGAGCTTGGCGATCGCCGTCTCGACGCACAGCAGGTCGAGGTAGGAGCGCGGCGAGCGCCCGGTGCTGGTCTGGAACAGGTCGTAGAACCGCGAGCGCGACAGCCCGACCTGGTTCGCCAGGTCGTTCATGTTGAGCTCCTTGTTCGGGTGCGCGCGCAGCAGCGCGAGCGCCTTGCGGATGCGGTTGTCGGCGAACGGCGAGCCGCGCCACAGGCGCGCGCCGGCCTGGCGCCGCGCGAGGTAGGTCTCCACGATCGACAGCATCAGCTCCTGCAGCATGAACTCCAGCCGCTCGTGCGACAGGAACTGGTCGTTGAGCACCTCGACCACCAGCGTGTCGGCGAGCTGGCGGATGCGCGGCGTGATCGCCTCGCGCGCCGAGCCGAAGGCCTGGCTGCCCGCGTCGAACACCGCCGGAAAGCTGCCGCGCAGCCAGTCGGCCGACGCCTGGAACCAGAGCAGCTGGGCCGACTCGGTGGCGGTAGCGAATACCGCTTCGCAGGCGGCGTTGGGGCTGACGAACAGCAGGCTGTCGCGCGTCAGGCGCAGCAGCTCGCCGTCCACGCGCAGGTCGAGGTCGGCGCCGTCCTGCTTGACCACGATCTGGGGGACGGGGCTCGCCTGGGGGACGTCGCCCGCCACCGCCTCGATGAGCTGCAGGCGGCCGAAGCTGCCATCGAAAACCCGGATAGGACGGGACATGCGAAACAGCTTAACGGCTGGCCCCGACCTTGGCTAGGGGGCCTTTCGGCGGCCGGAAAACGGGGGAGTCAGTACGCCAGCCAGCGGGGCCGTTTGGCCGAGATCACCCGCGTGTTGACCCCCACCCAGTTCAGGCCGCCGAACAGGCGCGCGTGCTCGATCTTCACGCAGCGATCCATGACCGCGTCGAGCCCCGCCGCGCGCGCGAGGGCGGCCGCCTCCTCGTTCTTCACGCCGAGCTGCTGCCAGAGCACCCTGGCGCCGATGGCGATCGCGTCCCGTGCGATGGGCAGCACGTCCGCGGTCTTGCGGAACACGTCTACGAGGTCCACCTTCTGCGGGATTTCGCGCAGGCTCGCGTAGCACTTCTGGCCGAGTACCTCCCGGTACTGCGGATTGACCGGAATCACGCGGTAGCCGTGCTCGAGCATGTACTTCGCGGCGAAGAAGCTCGGCCGGTGCCATTGCGCCGACAGCCCCACCACCGCGAGCACGCGGCACTCGTTCAATATGCGGCGCAGCGTGTTGATGTCGTCCTGCATGCGGCCACTATAATCGAACTCCATCCCGGAGGAGCGAACCATGTACGTGGAAGAGCGCGTCTACACGCTGCAGGTCGGCACCGCGGCGCAGTACTTCAAGAACTACGAGGAATTCGGCATGAAGGTGCAGCTTCGCCATCTGCCGCACATGGTCGGCTACTACGTCACCGAGGTGGGCGAGCTGAACAAGGTGGTCCACCTCTGGGCCTACGACGACCTCAATCAGCGCGACCGATGCCGCGCGGCGATGCAGGCCGACCCGGACTGGCCGGTCTATCTCGCGAAGAACCGGCCGTTCATGGTCGCGCAGGAGGCGCGCATCATGAAGTGCGCGCCGTTCTTCGTGGAGCGCCTGAAGAAGATGCTCGCCGCCGTCAAATGAGCGGCGTGCACCCGCAGGTCGCGGCGGTCCTCGAGCGCGTCGCGCAATCGCCGCTGCCGCCGTACTACGAGGTGCCGCCCGCGGTGGCGCGGCGGCTGTACCGCGACTCGCGCGGCGCGCTCACGCCGGATCCACCAGCCGTCGAGTCGGTGCAGCTGCTGATGGCGCCGGGCAAGGCCGGACCGGTGCCCATTCGCGGCTATCGGCCGAAGGGCGCGGGCAAGGACGAGGTGCTGCCCGCGCTCGTCTACTTCCACGGCGGCGGCTGGGTGATTGGCGATCTCGATACCCACGACGTCGTCTGCCGGACGCTGTGCAACGGCGCGCGCTGCGCCGTGTTCTCCGTCGAATATCGCAAGGCGCCGGAAGCCCCCTTTCCGGCGGCGGTCGAGGATTGCTTTTCCGCTCTTTCGTTTGTTTTTTCGAATGCAAAGTCCTTCAACGCAAATGCGAAACAAATTGCCGTCGGCGGCGACAGCGCGGGCGGGAATCTCGCCACGGTGATGGCGCTCATGGCGCGCGACGGCGGCGGGCCGGCGATCGCGTTCCAGCTGCTCATCTACCCGGGCGTCGACCAGCGCATGCAGCACGCTTCGATCAAGCGCAACGGCGAAGGCTACCTGCTCACCGAGAAGAGCATGCACTACTTCCGCGGTCACTACCTGCCGGAGGCGAAGGACTGGCTCGACTGGCGCGCTTCGCCGCTGCTCGCCAAGAGCCTGGCCAAGCTGCCGCCCGCCTTCGTGCTCACTGCGGGCTTCGATCCGCTCGTGGACGAAGGCAGGGAATACGCCGAGCGCATGCGCAAGGAGGGCGTGCCGGTGGAGTACAAGAACTACGCCGACATGGTGCACGGCTTCATCACCATGGGCCGCGTGCTCGACACCGCGAACACGGCGCTTGCCGGCTGCGCCGCGGCGCTGAGGAAGGCCTGGAGCAAGTGAAGTCCGATCTCAAGGCACGCCACGGCGGCAAGATCCTCGCCGATGCGCTCGCCGGCCACGGCGTGCGCGCGGCGTTCGGAGTGCCGGGCGAGAGCTTCCTGCCGGTGCTCGACGGCCTGCACGACCTGAAGGAGCGCCTGAAGTTCGTGATCTGCCGCCAGGAGGGAGGCGCCTCGTACATGGCCGAGGCCTACGCGAAGCTGACGGGAGAGCCCGGAGTGCTCTTCGTCACGCGCGGCCCGGGGGCCACCAACGGCTCGGTGGGCGTGCATACCGCGTTCCAGGACTCCTCGCCGATGCTCGTCCTGGTGGGCCAGGTCGGCAACGACTTCGTGGAGCGCGAGGCGTTCCAGGAGATCGACTACCGGCGCATGTACGGGCCGCTCACCAAGTGGGTGTCGCAGATCGACCGCGCCGAGCGCATCCCCGAGTACGTGAGCCACGCGTTCCACGTCGCGACCTCGGGCCGCCCCGGCCCGGTGCTGCTCGCGCTGCCCGAAGACATGCTGTTCTCCGAGGCCGCGGTGGCCGACGCGCCGTGCTACCGCGCGCCGAAGGCCGCGCCGGCGCCCGCCGATCTGCAGGAGCTCGAGCGCCTGCTCGGCGCGGCGAAGAATCCGCTCGTCCTCGTCGGCGGCGGCGGCTGGACGAGCCGCGCGATCGAGGCGCTGCGCGCCTGGGCCGAGCGCACCGGCGTCCCGGTGGCGGCCTCGTTCCGCTGCCAGGATTATTTCGACAACCGGCATGCCTGCTACGCGGGCGACGTCGGCATCGGCCTGAACCCGAAGCTCGCGCAGCGCGTGAAGGAAGCCGACCTGCTGCTCGTCATCGGCGCGCGCCTGGGCGAAATGACCACGAGCGGCTACACGCTGCTCGAGGTGCCGGTGCCGCGCCAGAAGCTCGTGCACGTGCACGCGGGCGCCGAGGAGCTCGGGCGCGTCTATCAGGCGACGCTGCCCATCGTTTCCAACTACGAAGAGTTTGTTCTTGCGCTCTCGTCTTTGAATTTGCATTCGAATTGGAACGAAAATACAAAGGACATTCACAGAAGCTATTTGGAATGGAACAAGCCCGTGCCGATGCCGGGCGCGCTGCACTACGGCGAGGTGATCGCCTGGCTCTCCGACAACCTGCCCGAGGACGCGATCGTCACCAACGGCGCGGGCAACTTCGCGAGCTGGCTGCACCGCCATTTCCGCTACAAGGGCTGGCGGGGCGGCGCGCGCACGCAGCTCGCGCCCACCAGCGGCTCGATGGGCTACAGCGTGCCCGCGGCGGTGGCGGCGAAGATCCTGCATCCGCGGCGCACCGTGGTCGCGATCGCGGGCGACGGCGAGTTCCTCATGAACGGCCAGGAGCTCGCTACCGCCGCGCAGTACGGCGCGCCGATCGTGGTGCTGGTGGTGAACAACGGCATGTACGGGACGATCCGCATGCACCAGGAAAGGGAGTTCCCGGCGCGAGTGAGCGGCACGGAGCTGAAAAATCCGGATTTCGCCGCCTACGCGCGCGCATTCGGCGGCCACGGCGAGACGGTGGAGCGCACCGCCGAGTTTGCGCCCGCGTTCGAGCGCGCCGTGGCTTCGGGCAAGCCAGCCGTCGTCGAACTGAGGATCGACCCCGAGGCGATCACGCCTACGGCGACCCTCTCGGGATTGCGCGCCGCGGCGCTGAGGAAACGCTAGCGGCTACTGGAAGCGCACGACGGTGCCGTTGCAGCCCAGCGAGTCGTCCGAATACATGCGGTAGCAGGCGAAGTTGATCACGCCGTTGCCGCCCAGCGCGGCGGCCTGCTCGCGCATCGCCTGCGCCGCCTCTTCGCGCGAAGCGTAGGTGGGAACGAAGAGCGCGCTCTGCCAGGAATCCACCCAGACGCGCTTGATGACCTGGTAGCCCGGCGGGACGCTCGCGCGCGACTCGTGCACGGTGACCTTCTCGGCAGGCGTGGGCGCGGTGGACGCGCAGCCGGCGGCGAGCAGCGCGAGCAGGGCGGGCATCGGGCGCATGGTCGATTCTCCTAGCGGGTCATCGCGACGAATTCGCGGTCGCCCTGCAGTTTACGTTCGAAGCGCAGGAACTGGTAGTAGCCGCACTCCCTGGCGTAGGGATAGTCGCGGCAGGCCTCGGGCCTAGCCTCGTACACCGTGCAGCGTCTCGCCTTGGGGTCGAAGAAGCGGCAGACGCTGCCGAAATACTCGTCCTTGCGCTTGCGCAGGCCGCGCACCTTCTCCTCGCGGTCGTAGAGCGTGAAGCGCTCCTCGGCGTCCTCGTAGGCGAGACCGTGGTGCCTCGCCAGGCGCGCGATGTCGGCGCGCGTGACCTCGATCAGGGGGTAGCTGCAGCAGTAGCCGGGGCACTTGCTGCAATCGTAGTTGCTCTTCATGGATTCTTCTGCTGAAAAAGGCGCGCATTTTACGCCATGCCGGCGTAACCCCTTCGCGCCGTCGGCCCGTTCAATCCTCCATAGCCACCAGCCATGGAGGAACCGTCATGAAACAGTCGCGATTGGGACTTGCCGTGCTGCTCGCGGCGCTCGCCGGGCCCGCCCTCGCCGTCGGGGGGCTCGCCGACCTCGGCGTCTACGACCGCAGCGAGGGCCGCTTGCTGCCGGTGTACTGGCACGAGGGCCGCGCCTACGTCGTCGGCAGGCCGGGGAACGAGTACCAGCTTACGCTGCGCAGCCGCCAGGGCGAGGACTTGCTGGCCGTGTTCTCGGTGGACGGCGTCAACGTGATCACCGGCCAGACCGCCACGGTGCAGCAGAGCGGCTACGTGCTCTCGCCCGGGCGCGGGCTCGAGGTGAAGGGCTGGCGCAAGAGCCTCGCGCGCACCGCGGCTTTCTACTTCACCTCGCTCGGCGACTCCTACGCCGCGCGCACCGGCCGCCCGGACAACGTGGGCGCGATCGGCGTGGCGCTGTTTCGGAGGAAAGCGCCGGAGCCTGCGCCCGCCCTCTCGCAACCTTTCTCGAGGCTGGAAAAACGCAGCGCGGACGCGGCGGGCGCCGCGGCATCGCGTCCCGCTGAAGCGCCCCTGGGTACCGGTCACGGCCGCGACGAGACCTCCCATGCCCGCTACGTAGCCTTCGAGCGCGCCTCGAGCGAGCCCGCGGAGACGGTGGTGATCTACTACGACAGCTGCTCGAACCTGCTCGCGCGCGGCGTCCTGCCGCGCTGGGCCGCGCCCTGCGCGGTCGCGCCGGCGCCGCGCCCGGCGCCCAATCCGTTCCCGGGCTTCGTCCCGGATCCGCCCGCGTAAACTAGGAGGGGATGGGGGGCGGCGACGAAGAATTGATGCTCGCATACCGCCGGGGCGACGCCGGCGCGTTCGAGCAGCTTTACCGGCGGCATCGAGGCGGCCTGTTCCGCTTCGTGTCGCGCAGCGTGCGCGACCGCGCCGTCGCCGAGGAGCTGTACCAGGAGGTCTGGATGCGGGCGATCGAGGCGCGCGGACGGTACGAGCCCCAGGCGAAATTCATCACCTGGCTGTACACGATCGCGCACAACCGCCTCGTCGATCACTGGCGCAAGAAGGGACTGCAGGTCGTCGCGCTCGACACCGAGAGCGAGTTCGCCGCGAATCCCGGCTTCGAGCCGGAAAGGATCGTCGAGGCGAAGCAGGAGCTCGAGCGGTTCGCGCGCGCGCTGGCGGCGCTGCCGCCGGCGCAGCGGGAGGCGTTCCTGCTGCACCAGGAGGCGGGAATGAGCGTTGCCGAGATCGCGAGCGCGACCGGCGCCAACGAGGAGGCCGCCAAGAGCCGGCTGCGCTATGCGTTCGCCAAGCTGAAAGAGGCATTGGGCGATGGCTGACGAGCACGATCCGAAAGTCTCTGCCGCCTATCGCGCGCTCGGCCCGGAGGAACCTTCGCGCGCGGTCGACGACGCGATTCTCGCCGCGGCGCGCCGCCCCGCTCAGTCCTGGTCCGGGCGCTGGGCCGTGCCGCTTTCGCTCGCTGCGGTAGTGGTGCTCTCGGTCGTCGTCACCCTGCGCCTGCAGCACGAGCAGCCCGAGCTCGTGACCCCGCAGGCCCCGCCCGCGGCGGCGCCGGCCGCGCCGCAGGAGGCGCAGCCGGAGACGCTCAAGCTTAAGGTCGAGGACCAGCTCAAGCTGGCTGAAAAGCCGGCGCGGAAGCCCGCGGCGCGGCGCGCCGAGCCGAAGCCGTTCGCCGAAGCGCGATCCGATCGCGCGCCTGCGGCGGTCTCCGGCGCGGGCGTGGCGCAGGCGCCGGCGGTGCCGCTACCGCCGGCCGCGTCCGGCGAGCTGGCGTCGAGAAGGT
>Ga0335070_10008691_pt1 | contig 11912 bp, 7 predicted proteins | sample Lox_Sample_13_FD_206722 | JGI IMG/M metagenome (GOLD analysis project Ga0335070, IMG submission 206722) | Soil microbial communities from Loxahatchee National Wildlife Refuge, Florida, United States - Lox_Sample_1.3 | ecosystem: Environmental > Terrestrial > Soil > Wetlands | place: USA: Florida...
GGATCACGTTGCCGTTCCGGAGCTTGCGGGCATCGTGGTGGTGGTCGGGATGGTTGACCTCCCAGAGAACGTTGCCCTGCCAGTCGACCTCGAGGGCGGCGCCCCCCTTGAAGCGGCGCCAGGCTTCGAAGCGCTCGAGATCCTTCATGACCTTGCCGGAGTAGAAGAGGTGCCCGTTGTCGAGGAGGTAGCCGTAGGCGCCCGGGCGATAGGGCAGTCGCCACGTGTGAACCACCTCGCCGCGCATGTCCACGAGGTACACGGTCCCGTCGCCGAACATGGGCGCGTAGAGCGTGTAGCCCTGGAACACCCGGACGGGGTCGTGGGCGATGAGCCCGGTACGGGTTCGGCGCACCCGCTGCTGGTCGACCGTGGTCATGCCGTGAGCATTTCGAGCACCGTTTCGGCCTGTCGGAGGTAGATCGGCATCTCCAGCTCTCGGTAGATCGACAAGGCCGTGGCGAGATGATCGCGCGCCTCGTCGTCTCGGCCAGTACTCCGGCACAGCCTGGCGAGATCGACATGGCAGTGGGCGACCAGCGGACGCATGCCGAGCGAGGTGGCAAGGTCGCGCGCCTGAACCAGAGTGTCTTCCGCTTTCGTGACCCTTCCGAGGGTGTGGAGGGCGAGGGCCTCGTCGGCTGGTCTACGCTGCTCGACGGCCAGCGCGACCGCCCGCCGCGCCGTCTCGACGGCGTCGGCGTCGCGGCCCGCGAGCAGGTAGAGCTCGCCCAGCGTGGCCAGCCGGGCGGGGAAGTTCGTCCACTGCTTGATGGCTTCGCCGTGGGCACGGCCCTCTTCGAGGCGTGCAATGCCTTCCGGGATCCGACCTGCCAGTCCATAGGCATAGCCAAGACACATCGACACGGGTGCGAACCAGTCATGTACCGCGTACGTGCGGCAGATCTCCAGGGTCGGTTCGAGGATCTCGATGGCTTCTGATGCGGCGCCGAGCCCGATATAGACCTTCGCGAGCATGCAGGCAGTGTTGGCTTCACCGAACTTGCTCTCACGGACCCGTGCGATCTCGAGGCCTCGCCTGGCGAGGGCTAGAGCCTCGCCGAATTGCCCGAGATCTGTCAGCACCCAGGACAGCCACGCGCGGGCGTTGGCGTCCGTCTGGAGGCTCCCGGCATTGGCCGGCGTCACCTCGCCGTCAAACGGGCTCATGGCACCTCGATAGCATGCAGCGGCCTGCTGGAATTCGCCTCGGGCAGCATAGGCCGTGCCGAGCATGAGGTTCGTCGTGGCGGCAAGGAGCGAATCGCCCGTTTCAGCGGCGATCTCGAGCGCACGGCGCCCCGGCTCGATGGCTTCGTCGACGGCACCCATGACTCGCAAGATCCCGCCTTGGTAGCAGAGGGCGCGTCCGAGACGCTGTCGCTCCCCGAGGTTCTCCGCAAGGACCGCTGCCTCGATGAGATGGTCCAGCAAACGACGATACTCGGCGAGGGCGTGCAAGGGCCCGAAAGCCTCGAGCCGAACGTCGATGGCATCGATGGCGGACTGATCGTCTGAAAGATGCGTCAGAACTTCGAGGGCTTGCTCGAAGCACGCCACCGCTTCGTGAAGCGCGGACCGGGCCGTCGCCTTCGCGGCCGTTTGTCGCAGGTACTCGAGAGCCTTCCGCCACAGTTGCCCCCGCACCGCGTGATGGGCGAGCCGGTCTGCGTGCTCGTTGAGCCGGTCGGCATGCTGCGATTCGATCGCGCCGACGATTCGCGCGTGCAGTGCGCGACGCTGGTCGGGGAGGAGGCTCGAGTACGCGACCTCCTGGGTGAGAGCATGCTTGAAGCGATAGAGCGCCTGCATGCCGGCGCTCCGCTCGTGCAGATACTCCAGGCGCTGAAGCACGCGAAGGTGATCCTTGAGGGCCGGGGAAGGGGGCGCGATGACCTCCAGCAGGGGCACCGGCACGTCACGCCCCAGCACCGATGCCGCCTGGAGCAGGCGCTTGGGCTCCTCGGGCAGGCGATCGATGCGGGCGAGGAGGACGGCTTCGACAGACTCGGGCACGAACGCTGTTGAAGATGCCGGAGTCGATCCGACTGCGCGTGCAAGCTCCTCGATGAAGAAGGGGTTGCCGTCGGCGCGTGCGAGGATGGCGTCGGCCATCGCCGTGGCGATGGGCCGGGCCTGCTGTTCGCGGTCGAGCGCGGCGTCGAGGACACGGCGGGCGTCTGCCCGGCCGAGAGGCTGGAGCTTGAGCTCGCTGACGTAGGAGCGATCGCTCCACGGCGTGCGGTAGCCCGGTCGCTGCGTGGTGACGAGCAGGATCGGGGCTTCTGGCAGGGCGTTGACCAGCACCGCGAGGAAGCCTTCGGATGCCCGATCCATCCAGTGCAGATCCTCGACGGCAACGACGAGAGGCCTCGCCTCGCTCGCCTCCAGCAGCATCTCCCGGAACCCCTCAAGAGTCCGCTGGTGGAGCGCATCGGCACTGAGGTGACGGATGCTTTCCGTGCCCTCGTCGATGCCGATCAGCCTGAGGAGATACGGCGACTGCACCTTGCGGGCGACGACGGTCGGGCTGTCGCCGTCCTCGACGGCGCTGGCGCGCCGCACCAGCTCGATGATGGGCAGCAGGGGCAGCTCGCGCCCGTAGGAGAGGGAGCGTGCGCTCAGATAACCCACGTTTAGCCCGTCGAGCGTCAGGCGAAACTCGTGGAGCAGTCTCGATTTGCCGATGCCCGGCTCACCGCTGATCGCCACGACCTGGCCACTGCCTTCTCGAACCCGATCGAGGCGGCGCTCCAGCATCGTCATCTCGTCCTCGCGGCCGACGAAGACCGTGCGAGTCACCGTCCAGGGTGCGGGTCGCTCCGAGTCGAGGAGGAGGCAGGCGCCGCCACGCGCCTCCATGGGATCACCGATGTTGAAACTCGCTCGCAGAGCGTCGCTGAGGGACGCGCTCACCAGAATCGATCCGTCGGCGGCGTCGCGCACCAGCGTGTCGAGCGTCTGCCAGATCTCCTGGCGGGCCGTCATGTCCACATGGACGCCATCGTCTACGGTTCCGAGCATCGCGTAGGTTCCGTGAAGCGCCAGACGCATTGCGGGTGTGGCGGGATCCGTCTCGCGCCCCTTGGCGCCGAGATTGCGGATGGTCATGGCCGCGTGCGCGGCACGACGCGGGCCATCCTCGTTGAAGTCGAGGCCGAATATTGCAGTCATCCCGACCGGGCTGACGCCGTCGATGGCGCCGCCGAATCCGAGGATTTTCTGACGCACCTCCTCGAGCATGGCGTGTTGCCGGTGCTCACTGCCGTCACCAGCGGGAACCAGCATCAAGCGGAGACAGGTGACGCGGCGACGCTCCCAGCGAATGGCGCCGGGGAGCGCCGGCGCAGGTGGCGGCTCGGCAGTCGTGTCGCCCAGCTCCGCATGCGCCACTCCGTGCTTGCGAAGCCGGTAACGAAGCGTGTTTCGCGTCAGCCCAAGACGCTTGGCGGCCCGCGAGATGTTTCCTCCCTCAGAGGCGATGGCCGCGAGCAGGTGATCGCGCTCGACCGCCGCCACCGTCTGGTCGATGTGCGAGCGCGACGAAGCCTCGGGCGAGTCATCCTGGCCTGCAGACGTCTGCGCGGGTGCGGTGAAACCGGGCGCGGTGAAACCGAGCGTTTCGGCGGTGACCGCCGACGCCTCTGAGAGGAGGGCCACGCGCTCGATCACATTGGTGAGCTCACGGATGTTGCCGGGCCAGGGATGGGTCCTGAGCGCCGCCAGACCGTCTTTCGTGAAGCTCTTCGGGGCGAGTCCATAGTCGGCGCAGGCTCGGTTGAGCAGCTTCTCGGCCAGGAGGATCACGTCGTCGCCGCGCTCTCGCAGCGGGGGAACCCGGAGCGCCACCACCGCGAGCCGGTGGTAGAGGTCTTCACGGAAGCGTCGCCTCCGGGTGGCGGCCTCGAGGTCCTGGCTCGTGGCCGCGATGATCCAGACGTCGATGGCTTTGCTCACCGTGCCGCCCAGCGGGCGCACCTGCTGCTCCTCCACCACCTTGAGCAGCTTGGCCTGGAGGTTCTCGGGCAGGAGGCCGATCTCGTCCAGGAAGATCGTGCCCCGATCGGCCGCGACGAAGAGCCCCGGCTTGGGCTGGCGGGCATCCGTGAAGGCCCCGCGCTCGAAGCCGAACATCTCGGCTTCCATGAGCGTTTCGGGAATGGCCGCACAGTTGATGTCCACGAAGGGCCGCCCCGCGCGAGGGCCCTCCGCGTGCAGGGCGCGAGCGATGAGGCTCTTGCCCGTGCCGGTCTCACCGAGCAGGAGCACGGGGGGCATGCGGCGCGCGGTGCTGTAGCGATGAACCAGCTGCTCCAGCTGGCGGCGGAGCCCAACGAGGGCCGGGCTCTGTCCGAGAAGCTCGGCGAAGGCCGGCGACATCTGCGCCGCGTATCATACTGCGCAGTTGAACCATGTGGTGCAAATTCCACCAGTGGTTGAACCGCTCCTCCCGCCCTGATTTTCAAGTACTTCCATGACACTGGGCCCGGCATGTCGTTTGCCACATCGTCCGGCCGATGAGCTGGCTCCATGCGCAGTCAACCCCGCTCAAGGAGGAGACGCCATGACGATGTCCCGATGGACGCTGGCCATTGCCAGCCTGTTCTTGTTCGGCTGCGGCTCCACCCCCTCTGCTCCGGCTGCAAAGCAGCCCCCTTCGGTCGACGTGACGGGAAGGTGGATGGGGACGTATGCCACCAATGTCGGCACCATGCCAGTGGAGCTGGTCCTGAAGCAGGACAGCGCGAACGTCACGGGCACCGCGTCCGTGGCAGGGGACTCGTGGACGACGTCCACCTACCGGGGCGACATCCGCGGGACCGTGAGCGGGAACGTCTTCTCGTACAGCTATCCGGGCGGCGGTGGCGAAGTCACCGTGACTGCCGGCGACATGAAGGGTGTGACCGACGGCGGCAAGACGCTGCTGCTGCGGAAGCAGTAGCGGGAGGTCGGTGGATCGGCCGCCTCTGGCGCTTCGCTTACTTGTCGATCCAGGCGACCATGAGGCGGCCGCCGTAGTCGTGGCCGATGTTGGGGGCGAAGTTCTTCACGTAGGGCTCCCAGGCCGCCACGGTGGAAAACGACGGGTCGTAGGCGTAGTAGACCTGCTCGGCGAGGTAGCGCTGGATGTCGTGGACGATCTCGCGCCTCTTGGCCACGTTGTAGGTGCGGCGCTGCAGCCGGATCATCTCCGTGAGCTTGGGGTCGTTCACGCCCGAGGCATTCGCGGGCTGCCCCGGGACGTGAAAGCCCCACAGGCTGATGTCGGCCACCGGGGCGCCGCCCCGGAGGCTGTGGCACATCTTGTCGAACTTGCCGAAGATGGTCGTCGCCATGAACGCGGCGAACTCCTTGGTCTTGAGGTCGGTCTCGATGCCCGCCGTCTTCCAGTTCTTCATGTCGACCTGGAGATAGTCCGTGTAGTCGGGGCTCCAGGCGAGAGTCGCCTCCAGGGGGACCTTGATGCCGGTGGGGTACCCGGCCTCAGCGAGGAGGCGCTTGGCCTCCGGGATGTTTTGCTCGTAGAGCCGCCGGCCCTCGGGAGAGAGCTGATCGATGGGGATGGCCCAGTCGCGGAGCGCAGCAGGAATGGTCGCGTTGGGCACGCCGTGCCCCTGTGACCACGCGTTGGTGTCGAGGATCTCCTTCCAGTTCGCGGCCTGCGCGAGGGCCCGGCGCACGCGCACGTCCTTGAAGGGCTCGCGGTCGAGCTTCATCGCGGTGTAGCCGCCCCAGAGCACCACGAAGTCCTGTGTCTGGAGATTGGGCTTGCGCCGTCGCACCGCCTCCAGGTCGAGGCGCCGCACGCACTGGCCGTACTCGGGGGCGAAGTCGTATCGACCGGCGATCCAGGCGGCCAGGCGGGAAGACGGATCCTCGTCGATCGTCACCTCGACGCCGTCGGCGTAGGGCAGTCCCGGCATGAAGTAGTGTGGATGTCTCACGAAGGTCAGCCGGGAGTTCGCATCGTACCGCTCGAGCATCCAGGGCCCGGTCCCGATGCAGGCCTCGGCCTTCTTGAGATCGCCGAACTTCTCCACGGCCTCGTGCGGCACGATCCACATCACGGTGGAGGCGAGGTAGTCGAGGAACCAGGCGAAGGGCTCCGAGAGCGTGAAGCGAACGGTGTAGCGGTCGAGCACGTCGATCTTCTCGACCTGCTCGATCAGGGAACGGTTGGGATTGCCGGGGATGGTCAGGAAGCGCTCGTACGTGTACTTGACGTCCTCTGCCGTGAGCTCGCGGCCGTTGACGGGGGGCTTGTTGTGCCAGCGCACGCCCTTGCGGAGCTTGAACACGAAGGTCGTGTCGCTGGGCTGGGTCCACGACTCGGCGAGGTCGGCCTCGATGGGCATGGTGCCGGGCTTCACCTGCGCGCCGGCCTTGATCCGCACGAGGCGGCTGTGCGTGAAGGAGAGGTTGGTGGCGATCCGGTGGTGATTGACCACGAGCTGCGGATCGAGACCTGACACGGGATCTTCCCCGCGGATGCGGAAGACGCCGCCCCGCTTGGGCGTCTGGGCCTGCGCGGCGGCGGGACCGGGCCGCCCGACGGCCGGGCCGATCATGCTGGAGGCGGTCAGGCCGGCGGCGAGTCCGAGCAGCTCTCGTCGGGTCAGGTCCATGGCGGATCCTCCACAAGCCGCGGTCGCCCTTGGGTCGCGACATGGTGCGCCAGCAGGTCGCCCGCCGTCAAGGAGTCGTGTGCGCGACGGGCGATCATCGCTTAGACTACGCGCCATGCGGCTCGGCATTCTCATTCCCACTCGCGGCGTGGTCATGGAATCGGTGCGGCGGCCTGACGTTGCCATGTGCTGGCGCATGGCGCGGCTCGCCGACCGGGCCGGCTACGATGCGGTGTGGGTCGGCGACAGCATCGTGGCCAAGCCTCGGCTCGAGGCCCTGACCACTCTCGCGTATCTCGCGGGGATCACCGAGCACGTGCGGCTCGGCACCGCCGTCCTGCTGCCCGCGCTCCGGCATCCCGTCGTGCTCGCCAACGAGATCGCGAACGTGGACAGCATTTCGCGCGGCCGCGTCGTGCTCGGGCTCGGCGTCGGCTGGAGCCTGCCCTCGGCCGAGCGCGAGTGGGCGGCCTGCGGCGCGGACCACAGGCGGCGCGTGCGCCGGCTCGAGGAGCACGTGGATATCTGGCGCAAGCTCTGGCGCGGCGCCCCGCTCACCCAGCGCGGCGACGACTTCGAGCTGACCGAGCACACGATCGGCCCGCTGCCGTGGACGGCGGCGGGTCCGCCGGTGCTCATCACGGCCGCCAATCGCGGCGAGATGCTACCCGCGCAGTTCGACCGCTTCGCGCGGCTGGGCGACGGCATCATCACGACCTACATCGAGGCCGAGGACTGCCGCCTCGTTCGCGAGCGGGCCCTCGAGGCGCTGGCGGCGCGCGGCCGGAGCCTGCCCGACTTCCCGATCTGTGTTTACACGACCGTGCGCTTCGAGGACGACGTCCAGACGGCGGAGCGCCGCACCGCCGAGTTCCTGGCTGCCTACTACGGCGGCGGCGTGCACATGCGAGGCACGATGGGCCTGGGCCCTCCCGATGCTGTGATGGAGGCGCTCGAGCGCTACGCGGCGGCCGGTGTCACCGACCTGTGCCTCCGCTTCGTGGGCGACGATCAGTTCCAGCAGTTCGAGCGCTTCACCGCCGAGCTGCTGCCGGCGCTCGCCGGCTAGGCGGCGGGCGGGGATCGCTCCGCCCGCCGCCCTCGCGAGCTACTCCTCCGTGACGCGGGCCTTCACGGCCTCCACCAGCTCGGGCGTGACCGTGAGGCCATGCCCCTCGGTCGCGTGCCGGCCCGTCTGCTGGAGGATGTCGTCCATGGTCTTCCCTCGGGCGACGAACTGACACGCCGTGCCCGACACGTCCGCGCACCGCAGGACCTTCTCCATCTCGAGCTTCTTCATGGCCTCTCCTGTTCTGCGGCCTCGCTTGGCCGCGGTGAGTTGATCTGCAAGCGAGGCTACGCCCGGCTGAACCAGCGCCGCGGTACGAAATCCGTACCGCGGCGATCCCGGCTCTTCCGGTATGGTCGGAGCATGAGGAGCTACGGCCAGTTCTGTTCCGTGGCACGCACCCTCGACCTGCTCGGCGAGCGGTGGACCTTGCTGGTGGTACGCGAGCTCCTCTCGGGCAGCCGCCGGTTCAACGAAGTGCGGCGGGGCATCCCGCGGATCTCGCGCACGATGCTCTCCGCCCGGATGCGGGAGCTCGTCGACGCGGGCGTCATCGAGCGCCAGGATGGCGAAGGAGGCCCCGAGTATCGCCTGACGGCGGCGGGCATGGAGCTGGGGGGAGTGGTCCGGGAGATGGGCACGTGGGGCCAGCGGTGGCTGTCGCGCGAGCTGCGCCCGGCGGAGCTCGACGCACGGGCGTTGATCTGGGACATCCATCGCCGGGTGCGGCGGGATGCGCTGCCGCCCAAGCCGCTCGTGGTGCGCATCGAATTCGCGGACGTGCGCGGCGCCGCGAGCCGGCACTACCTCTTGCTCCGGCGCAGCGAGGTCTCGCTCTGCACGGCGAATCCCGGTTTTCCAGAAGAGCTCTGTGTCCGGGGGGACCGGCGGACGCTGATCGGCTGGTGGCGCGGCGATATCACGCTGCGGCAGGCCCAGGCGGCCGGCCTCGTGCTCGAAGGCCGGCGCGAGTGGATCCGCGCGTTCCCGAGCTGGTTCGAGGGCTACGCGTTCCGGGAGGTGGCCCCGGCCCGGAGGGAGGCGTGAGCTGCGCGTCTCCCTCGCGGCGTCGAGACGCGGTACCATGACGGGCCATGACCACTCCAACCGCCCCGACCCGCACGCTGGCTGCCGACGTCGATCCCGTTCGCTTCGAGGTCATCCGTAACGCGCTCCTCGCCATCACCGAGGAGATGGGGGCCACGCTCCGCCGCGCCGCCTACTCGACCAACATCAAGACGCGCGGCGATTTCTCCTGCGCGTTCTTCGACCGCGATCTCCGCACCATAGCCCAGGCCTTCGCCCAGCCCTCCCACCTGGGCTCGCTCGCCCACATCGTGCCGCGGGCCATCCGGTCCTATGGAGCCGAGCGGCTCGCTCCCGGCGACGGCATCCTCATCAACGACCCGTACCTGGGCGGCGTGCACCTGAACGACATCACGCTGATCACGCCGGTGTTCCATGCCGGCCTGCTCTTCGGCTACGTGGCCAACATCGCGCATCACGTGGACGTGGGCGGCGGCGCCCCGGGGAGCATCGGCGTGTCGAGCGAGATCTATCAGGAAGGGCTCGTCATCCCGCCCATCCGCTTCGTGAAGGCCGGCCAGATCGATCCCGATATCTTCGCCATGATCCGGTCCAACTTCCGGGGGACCCGGGAGATCTCGGGCGACTTCCGGGCCCAGACGGCGGCCAACCGGCTGGGCGCGCAGCGCATCGAGGCGCTGGTGGCCCAGTACGGGGCGGACGCGCTGGCGCACTACCTCGACGAGCTCCTGCTCTACACGGAGCGGCGCACGCGGGCCGCCTTCGCGGAGTTCCCGGACGGCCGCTTCGCCGCCGACATGCTCATGGACGGCGACGGCGTCACCGACGAGCCGGTGAAGCTGGCGGCCGTCGTGACCGTCCAGCAGGGGCGCCTCTCGGTCGACCTGACGGGCTGCGACGATCAGCGCAAATCTCCCACCAACGCCACCTCGTCGCAGACCTACTCGGGCGTGGTGTACGTGCTCAAGTGCCTGATCGATCCGGACATTCCCGTGAACGACGGCTTCTACCGGCTCATCGACATCCAGAGCCGGCCCGGATCGGTGGTGCACGCGCAGCATCCGGCCGCGGTGGCCGCGGGATGGGAGATCGCGATGCAGCTGTGCGATCTCCTCTTCAAGGCGTTCGCCTCTGCGCTGCCGGATCGGGTGGTGGCCGGGACGAAGGGGTGCGTGTGCAACATCGCGTTCGGCGGCGTCAATCCGGCGACCGGCGAGTACTTCACCTACTACGAGACCATCGCCGGCGGATACGGTGCCACCCTCACCACCGACGGCATGGACGCGGTGCAGGCGCACTTCCAGAACACGGAGAACGCGCCCGTCGAGGAGACGGAGGCCAATTACCCGGTGCGCATCCTGCGATACGAGCTCATCGAGAACTCGGAAGGTGGCGGGCGGCATCGCGGCGGGCTCGGGGTGCGGCGAGACTACGCGTTCCCGGGACACGAGCCGAGCTTCTCGATTCTCTCGGACAAGGCGCGCTATGCGCCGTGGGGCCTCTTCGGAGGCGCCGCCGCTCGCCCGGCCCGGTACGTGCTGAACCCGGAGACCGGGGCGGCCCGCGAGCTGCCCTCGAAGATCACGTTCCAGATGGCGCCGGGCGACGTGGTGAGCGTCCAGACGCCGGGCGGCGGCGGGACGGCCAGCCCCTTCGAGCGCGATCCGGCTCAGGTGGCCGCCGATGTGGCGCAGGGCAAGATCTCCGTCGCGCGCGCCCGCAGCGTCTACGGAGTGGTGGTGGATCCGGGCACGCTGGCGGTGGATGGAGCGGCCACGGCGACGGCCCGCGCCGGGGCGCGGCGATGACCGCGTGGCGCGTCGGCATCGACATCGGCGGCACCTTCACCGACGCTGCGCTGGTGGATGCCGAGACGGGCCAGGTGCGGGTGGTCAAGGTCCTGACCACGCCGGAGGATCCGGCCCAGGGCTTCATGAGCGCGCTGGAGCGCGGCCTCGGGGAGTGCGGCGCCGGCGGCCGTGATGTCGCCGCGGTGGTGCATGCCACCACGGTGGCGACGAATGCCATCATCGAAGGCAAGACCGCGCGCGTCGGCATGCTCGTCACCCGCGGCTTCCGCGACATCCTCGAGATCGGCCGGCAGATCCGCTCGCGCCTCTACGATGTCCACCTCCAGAAGCCCGTGCCGCTCGTGCCTCGCCGCTGGAGCCTCGAGGTGAGCGAGCGCCTCGACGCGGACGGCCACGTGCTGGAGGCGCTCGACGTGTCGGAGGTTCGCGCGGCGGTGCGGCAGCTGCGCGCGGAACGTGTGGAAGCGGTCGTGATCTGCTTCCTCCACGCCTACCTGAATCCGGCCCACGAGCGTGCGGCCGCCGCGATCGTGCGCGAGGAGATGCCGGAGGCGTGGCTCTCCGTCTCCTCCGAGGTGTGCCCGGAGTTCCGGGAGTACCTGCGCGGCAGCACGGCGGCGGTCAACGCGGCGGTGATGCCCATCGTGTCGCGCTACGTGGACGCCCTCGAGTCGCGGCTGGCCGCTCTCGGCGCCACGGCGCCCTTCTACGTGATGCAGTCGAACGGCGGCGTGATGACCTCCGCCTCGGCCAAGGAGCGGCCCGTCTACATGGTGGAGTCGGGCCCGGCGGCCGGCGTCATCGCGGCCGGCGCCGTCGCCGCGCCGTACCGCTACGCCAACGTGCTGTCGTTCGACATGGGCGGCACCACCGCCAAGGTGGGCCTGATCCAGGACGGGCGGCTGCGGCTCTCCACCGAGATGGAGGTGGGCGCGCAGGCCGTGACGCCGCTCGGCGAAGGGCGCGGCGGGGGCTACCCGGTGCGGACGCCCGTGATCGATCTGGTCGAGGTCGGGGCAGGGGGGGGCAGCGAAGCGTGGATCGATGCCGGCGGTGCCCTGCGCGTGGGCCCGCGCAGCGCGGGGGCGCGCCCGGGTCCGGCCTGCTACGGCCGGGGCGGCGTCATCCCGACCATCACGGACGCGAACGTGGCGCTGGGCCGGCTCGACCCGTCGTTCTTCCTTGGCGGCGAGATGACGCTCGATGCGGGCGCCGCTCGGCGCGCCATCGCGAACCGGGTGGCGACACCGCTCGGGCTCGATCCGATCGCCGCCGCCAGCGGCATCGTGGAGATCGCCAACGCACACATGATCGCCGCCATGCGCCTCGTCTCCGTGCAGCGCGGCTACGACCCGCGGG